>Ga0207866_1000495_pt1 | contig 56398 bp, 57 predicted proteins | sample HigsolmetaAR203D_FD_184835 | JGI IMG/M metagenome (GOLD analysis project Ga0207866, IMG submission 184835) | Ionic liquid and high solid enriched microbial communities from the Joint BioEnergy Institute, USA - AR20-3-D (SPAdes) (version 2) ...
ACTAATTAAGAGGGAACGTGGTTGTTCTCTGGTGCTGACAGGACGGTCGATTTGTAAATGTAGTAGAAAAAAAGAAAACTTTTCCATTCCGTCCACCCATTCTAAGCACCTATGAATATTTCAGGTTGATAAATGGATACTGGGTGACAAGGGCCGATTCTGGACGAACAAGGAAAGAAGCGTGAGCCGGTCACACGAAGCCATGCAATATTGGATTGCCGCAGTCGCTCTTTGCATACCTGCGATGGCAGGGTTGCTTTTGAAGTGACGATTGTCATCACGCCGTTTTCCGGTAGGCTTCCAATGTTATGATCGACTTTAACGTCCTGTAAGCTCTCCATTCCAGCCTCGCCATTTCGCCGGGCGGCTCCCATGCGATCGGCCAACCGCCGTCTTCCTCTTGCTCGGCGTCCAACGCCATGAGATGGTCGTGGATCATCGCGTCCGGGAAAATTTTTCTGCAGTACGAATCAGGGAACGGCGCGAAATCCAACGGCGTCAGCCCGTAGCTTTGCGGCGGGGCCTCCGGACAGAAAAACCTCGCTTGATAAAGCTCGTCCGTTAATTTGGAGAAGAGCGTTGTAATTTCATCCGTTTGCGGCAGGCTTTCAAGCAGGCAAAAGGCAGTCAGTATGGTGTGCGCATCCTCGTATTCTGTGGAGCGGATATGGTTCAGACAAGCACCGATCGCTTGATCCAGCCAAGGATGCTGGATTCCCTGCCAGTTCAAAAGGCCGACCAAGCCCGTAAGTCGGTCAAATGATGCTTGTTCCGATGTCGGATTGTTCCAGTGCGCGGCCCGGGGGTAGCGGCTTGACGAAGCCGTAATCGTGGCGATGCCTTCGTTCAAGTCAGCCGCCCGTGCAACATAGTCACAAACCTTAAGGGCCAATTCCGGATCTCGTATTCTCGCTTCATACAGCGTTCGCAGCCCGAACTCCACATACAGCGGTTGGCTTTCGGGTGTGCGAAGGTCCGGTTCAAGGGCGTGCCCGAATCCGCCATCCTCGTTCTGATAGGCCTTGATGGCAGTCAATACACCGTCCTTCGAACCGCCCCCAAAGAAATATTCAAACAGTCTCCTTTCCAGAAGCCTGCCGTTCTCCCAAATAAAATTTGCAGCTTTTTCAAAGTCCATAAGCCGCCCCCATCAATAATTCGCTCTTGTTATATTCTTCCACAACCGCACATAGGGGTCAATGGCAGAAGTGTCGGCTCCATAGGTCCGGAAAGTCAGGGAGACGGGCTGCCGGACGCCCTTTATTTACAACAAGGATTATAGCGCCCGTTTGCCGAAGACATAAGCCCGGGAAAGGTGTTGAACAACAACAAAACAAGCGGTGAGCCGCATCATGGGGAGGCTATATTTCTCATGCGTGAACTTGAGGCACAAGACTCGGGCTTTGTCATCGACCGTCTGGACCACCTTGTGCTGACCGTTCATGACCTGCAGCGTACGATCGCGTTCTACGAAAAGGTGCTCGGCATGGAGGTTGTCCGGTTCGGCGATGGGCGGTACGCGCTGCATTTCGGCCGGCAAAAGATTAACCTACATGAGAGCGGACGCGAATTCGAGCCGAAGGCCGATAAGCCGTGCCCCGGTTCGGCGGATTTGTGCTTTATTACGAATACGCCGCTGGATGACGTGATTCGGCATTTGGACAATTGCAATGTTCCAATTGAGGAAGGACCGGTGGATCGCACCGGCGCAACAGGCAGAATTCGTTCCGTCTATCTGCGCGACCCCGACCGGAATCTGATCGAAATCTCGAATTATGCTTAAAGGAGAGGACCGCACGTGTATGAACCGAAGATGAAAGAGAACGACAACAGCGTCACTGCATTTATCGAGAGTGTGGAAAATGAGAAAAAGAAGGCGGATGCCTACAAGCTGCTGGAAATCTTCGAAGAAGCGACGGGATTCAAGCCGAAAATGTGGGGAACGAGCATCATCGGTTTCGGGAAATATCACTATAAATATGCATCGGGGCATGAAGGGGATGCGCCTTTGGTCGGCTTTTCGCCGCGAAAGGCGAAAATCAGCCTGTATCTGGCCTGTGAGAGCGAGGAAAGAGAGAAGCTGCTGCAAAACTTCGGCAAGCACACAAAGAGCAAAGCCTGCGTCTATATAAACAAACTGGCGGATATCCAACTTGAGGTCTTAAAGGATTTGATCAAGCATACTGTGGAAACATACCGGAAGCTGTTTCCGACAGAGAGCTGACCTGTGAAGCTTCCAGCAACTGGACTGCGGTTTGTCCCATTTTTTTATAAAAACGAACTTTTCGGCTCAAATAAAATGTTGTATCATACGAGAATGAAAGCGCTTTATGGAAGCGTTTTAAATAAAATTGGAGGGAATGCGATGGAAAACCGTCCGCAATGGGGTACACGGGCAGGGTTTATACTTGCTGCTGCAGGATCGGCTATTGGACTAGGGAACATTTGGCGTTTCCCGGCGGTCGCTTATGAAAACGGAGGCGGCGCATTTTTTATTCCGTATCTGTTTGCGCTCTTGACCGCGGGCATTCCGATCCTCATTATGGAGTTTGCGATCGGCCACAAGTACAGATCGTCGGCTCCCGGTTCATTGGGGAAAATCAACAGGAAATTTCAAGGCATCGGCTGGTGGCAATTGGCCGTTTCCTTTGTGATCTCTGTCTATTATGCTGCCGTCATCGCCTGGGCGTTGTCTTATGCCGTCTTTTCCATCAACCTGAGCTGGGGAGAGGACACTGAGGGGTTCCTGTTCGGCGAGTACTTGAAACTCGCGGACACTCCGGGTCAATTCGGCGGCATTGTGCCGGGCGTGTTCATTCCGCTCGCGATCGTCTGGCTGGCGGCATTGTTCATCCTGTATAAAGGCGTCAAAAAAGGTATTGAAGCTGCGAACAAAATCATGCTGCCCGCCCTTCTCGTGCTGTTCGCCATTCTGGTCATTCGCGCCTTGACGCTGGATGGTGCGGCGGAAGGTCTGAACGCCTTCTTCAAGCCGAACTGGGATTCGATCCTGAACGGCAAAGTGTGGGTGGCCGCATACAGCCAAATTTTCTTCAGCTTGTCGATCGGCTTTGCGATCATGGTGACGTACTCCAGCTATCTTGGGAAGAAATCGGATATCACGAACAATGCGTTCATCACCGGTTTTGCCAACTCCGGATTTGAACTGCTGGCGGGCATCGGCGTCTTCAGCATCCTCGGCTTTATGGCCATGCAGCAAGGCGTTGCAGTCGATGAAGTGGTCAGCGGCGGTGTCGGTCTGGCGTTCGTGGTGTTCCCGCAAATCATCAATCAACTTCCGGCGCTCAACGGATTTTTCGGGTTCCTGTTCTTCGGTTCGCTGGTGCTGGCGGGAATGACCTCGCTGATCTCGATCGTGGAAACCTATATCTGCGGTGTCCAGGAGAAATTCAATATCTCCCGGACGAAATCCGTACTGTACGGCGGCGGGTTGGCGGCGATCATATCGATCATCTTCTCCTCCAACGGCGGATTGTACTTCCTGGACGTGATCGATTACTTCATCAACAACTTCGGCGTGGCGTTGGCCGGCCTGGTTGAAGTGATTGCCGTCGCATGGGTTGCGAGACAACTCGGCAAACTTCAGGAGCACGCAAACGAAATTTCGGATATCAAGCTCGGTATCTGGTGGAAAGTTTGTCTTGGCGTCATAACGCCCGTCGTGCTCGGCATCATGATGTTCGATAACCTCAGAACGAATATTCTCGAGAATTATGAAGGATACGCAACCTGGTTTGTGACCGCATACGGATGGGCTGTCGTTGTTGCCGTCATCATTGTGGGCATTGTGTTCGGGTTGATCAAAAATAAAACCCCGCAGGCGACCGGCGCCAAGGAGGTGTCCCAATAATGGAAGGCAGCGCAATCGCAATGATGATTATCGGCATCGTCATCATTTGGGGAGGCTTGGCCGCCAGCATTGTCAATGCGGTCATCAAGGCGAGACAGAACAGGACAAAGTCCAATTCCTGATACGGTCAAGGACACCCCTGCGGGTGTCCTTTTCGTATAACTGATACTTTCAATAACAGTATCGTCAGTGCCATCAGAAACGCAGTCCTTCTTCAAATCGCAAGGCGGTCCTACAATGAAGCCATCTTCAATTCACGGGTGGTGTTCGCATTGGACCAAAATTTGTTTTCTCCCTATCGGATAAAAGGACTGCAGCTCAAAAATCGCGTCGTCATGGCGCCCATGTGCCAATATTCCGTTACGGCCAAGGACGGCAAGCCGAACGATTGGCATTATGTCCATTACCTCAGCCGCGCGATCGGCGGAGTCGGCCTGATCATCATGGAAATGACGGATGTGGAACCGGACGGCCGCATTACGGATTTCGACCTGGGATTGTGGTCGGACGAGCATATCCCGGCGTTCGCCAGAATCATTGACGGGGTGCATGCCCACGGCGCCAAAATCGGCATTCAGATCGCCCATGCCGGGCGCAAGGCCGAAGATGCGGCCCGGCCGGTGGCCCCGTCGGAGATCGCGTACCCGGGTTCACGCTATCGGGAGCCCCATGCCCTGACGGCCGGCGAGATCGAACGGATGGTCCGGCTCTTCGGCGACGCGGTGCGCCGCGCCGTCCAGGCGGGGGTGGACATGATCGAGCTGCACGGAGCGCACGGGTATCTGATTCATCAGTTCCACTCTCCGCTGACCAACAAGCGGGACGATGAATACGGGAAAGATCTGGCCCGCTTCGGCGTCGAGGTCATCCAGGCCGTGAAGAAAGAGATGCCGGAAGACATGCCGCTGTTCTTCCGGATTTCAGCTATCGAATACGCGGACGGCGGCTATGATATCGATCATGCGATCCGCCTCTGCAAAATTTACCGGGACGCGGGCGTGGATGTCTTTCATGTCACCACGGGCGGGGAAGGGCCGGCCGGACAGCGGAAACCCGGCAACTATCCCGGCTTCCAGGTGCCGTTCGCCCGTCAAATCAAAGAAGCCGTCGGCGTCCCCGTCGTTGCGGTAGGCATGTTGGAGGATCCGGTGCTGGCCGACGCCGTCGTCCGCAACGGGGATGCCGACCTGGCGGCGATTGCCCGCGGCTTGCTGCGGGACCCGCACTGGGCATTGAATGCGGCGGTCGCGCTGAAACAGCAGACGACCGTCCCGAAGCAATACCAACCGGCGTATCTGTAAAAGGCATATTTCGAATTCCACGGCCATCGCTGCGGGTTATGCAGCCGGCGGTCTTATCGTCCTGCTGCGGATGCCGGCGGGAAGGAAGCTGGGGAAGTCCCGGTGACATGAGGTCATCGGGGCTTTTTGCCGTTCGAGAGCGATCGGGGAGATTGATAAAGGCCGCTTTCATCAAGCGGCCTTCCCTCTTGACCAGAAAACCCGCGGTTTATCTTCTCACCACAGGAACCCAGAATTCGTTGCCGGCGCTGCATATTTTCAACTCGAACGCCCAGTGGCTGGCCGAAGTTTTCGATCTGGAGGCGGAAGAATCCCGCTGCCTGCCGGTCGACATGCTGCGGGATTCGGCCGTCTCCGACCGGGAGATGAAATGGTCCGAGCAAGAAATCCTGGAGAAAAAGGGGATCCGCACACGGGAGGCCAATCTTGTCGTGCGGCTGGATGCGGCCGGGATCCGGCGCTTCAAGCGGATGCACCCGCCGGGGATCATTTTGTCCCTGACCGGGGTCTCCGCGATCTGTTCCCGGAAGACGGGGCGGCTATGGCCGATCGCCTCCAGGGGGCGGTGCCCGCGATTTCGCTGGTCAGAGACGGCGGCGTTTGACCGGGAGCTGAACAACAATGTACGGGGCCTCGGCGACCGGCCGCACATGCATGTCGGGTGGGTCAGCGGCGCGCCGTACGCTTATGAGCTGCTCATGTACGGCCGGAAGCATGGCCTTGCGAAGTACGCGGAAGCGGGAGCGGCCGTGCTGGACAAGATCGCGTCCGGCCTGTCCCCGTGCGGCATCTTCTGGGCGTCGTGGATCGTGGACCGCGGCTGGACGACGGGCTGGAACCCGCGCAGAAACTGGCTGCAGGCGCGGACGATAGCGGAAGCGACGCTGTTCATGATCCGCGCGCTTCGTTTCGAGCGGGAGCGCGGCTTTGAGCATGAAGATTGGAAGCGGGCGGCGCTCTCGAATCTGCGGTTTGCCGCGCGGCGCCAGCGCGAAGACGGAAACTTCGGCTCTTATTATGACTGCGAGCAAGGCACGGTGGAAGAGTGGGACGGCGCAGGGGGGATGTTGTGGATCGCCGCGCTGCTGGAAGGCGCGGATGTGCTGGGCGAGCCCGAATTCGCGCGGGCCGCGGTGCGCGGGCGGCTATTATGAGCGTTTCGTGCGGGACGAGTACATCTATGGCGCGCCGGAGGACGTGCATCTGACGCCGACATCGGAGGACGCCTACAACGCGGTCGTCGCCTATGTGCTGCTGTACGAGCACGACCGCGACAGCCGGTGGCTGGAGCTGGCGGCAAGCGCGGCCGACTGGATGATGACGTTCCGCTGGACGTACAACATCGAGTTTCCGCGGCATTCGCTCCTGCGGCAGTACGATTTCCGTTCGCGCGGCGCGGACCAGGCGTCGTCGTCGAACCAGCACCTGCACAATTACGGCCTGTTCTGCGTGCCCGAAATGCTGCGGCTCTGGAAGTACACGGGCGACGCGTACTATCTGGAGCGCACGCGCGACCACCTGGCCTGCTTCCTGCAATTCATCGCCCGCGAAGACGGCGACTTCAACGCGTACAAGGGCATGGTGACGGAACGGTTCTACAACACCAACTGCTTCCAGCCCAAGGGGATGATGCTGACGCTTTCCCATTCCTGGTGCGTCGGCTTGGTGTTGTATGCGGCGCAGGAGGCGCTGGTCTGGCAAGATGAGCTCAGGCTGTCCGATATTTCGGTGAGAGGAAGGGAAGGTACGGCGTCATGAAGGACAAGCGGTTGTACATGATCGGGAACGCGCATCTGGACCCGGTCTGGCTGTGGCAGTGGCAGGAAGGCTTTCAGGAGGCGAAGGCGACGTTCCGATCCGCGCTGGACCGGATGAAGGAATACGACGATTTTATTTTCACCTCCAGCTCGGCGGCGATGTACGAATGGGTGGAGCGGAGCGATCCGGCCATGTTCGAGGAGATCCGGCAGCGGGTGAAGGAAGGCCGCTGGGTCATCGTCGGCGGCTGGTGGATCCAGCCGGACTGCAACATCCCGGGCGGCGAGTCGTTCGTCCGGCAGGGATTGTACGGGCAGCGCTACTTCAAGGAGAAGTTCGGTGTCATCGCGAAGGTGGGCTACAACGTCGACAGCTTCGGTCATAACGGAATGCTGCCGCAGATTTTGAAGAAGAGCGGCATGGACTATTACGTCATGATGCGCCCGATGCCGAACGAGAAAGGGCTGCCGGGCCGGCTGTTCCGGTGGCGTTCCGACGACGGCTCCGAGGTGTTGACGTTCCGGATCATGTACGAATATTTGTCGTGGGGCAAAGATCTGGAGAACCATGTGCGGCGCGTGCTGGGCGAGTTCAGGGAACCGCTGAACGATCTGATGTTCTTCTACGGCGTGGGCAATCACGGCGGCGGTCCGACGAAGGAAAACATCGAGAGCATCAAACGCTTGAGCGGCCGGGAGGACCTGCCGAAGCTGGTGTTCGCCGCGCCGGACCATTATTTCCGCGACACGGAGAACAAGGGCCTTCAGCTCCCGGTCGTCCACGGCGATCTGCAGCACCACGCCAGCGGCTGCTATGCCGGCATTCGGGGATCAAGCAGTGGAATCGGCGCGCGGAGAACAAGCTCATGGCGGCAGAAAAATTCTCCGCCCTCGCGTACTGGCTCACGGGACAGCCGTACCCCGCGGCCGAGCTGAAGCAGGCGTGGAAAAACGTGCTGTTCAACCAGTTCCACGACATTCTGGCGGGCACGAGCATCGAGCCGGCTTACGAGGATGCGCTGTATCTGTACGGCGAGGCGATGGCGATCGGCGATCGGGCACTGAACTACGCGATCCAGTCGCTCTCGTGGCGGATCGGCATCGAGCAGGACGAGTCGATGCTGCCGATCGTCGTCTTCAACCCGCACGCCTGGGCGAGCCGGGTGAATGTCGAGCTGGAGGTCGGCGGGATCAAGCCGAACGCGGTGCTGCTGGACGATCAGGGGCGGCCCGTGCCGTTCCAGACCGTCAAATCGCTGGCCGCCGCGAGGGGCCGCTACCGGCTCAGCTTCATGGCCGACCTGCCGCCCATGGGGTATCGCGTGTACAAGCTCGTCAAGGAATCGGAATCGATCCGGCCGGTCGGCGAGCCGATCCAGGCGGGCGACCATTATATGGAGAACGACCGTTTCCGCCTGGAATTCGATCCGGAGAGCGGATGGATCAAGCGGCTGTATGACAAGAAGGTCGGACATGAAGTGTTCCAGGGCGCCGGCGCGCGTCCGGTTGTCATCGCGGACACGTCCGACACGTGGAGCCATGATGTGCTGCATTTCCACAACGCGGTCGGGGAGTTCAAGGCGGTGAAGGTCCGCCGCGTGGAGCACGGCCCGGTGAAGTCGACGATCCGGGTCGTCAGCGAGTACGGCAAATCCCGCCTGATCCAGGACTTCTCGATGTATCCGGACCGCGACCAGATCGATGTGAAGGTAACGGTCGACTGGCGCGAGCAGTTCAAGATGCTGAAGCTCATCTTCCCGATGAACGTCGTGTTCAGCACGCATACGTATGAAATCCCGTACGGCACGATCGAGCGGGAGTCCAACGGTGAAGAGGAACCGGGACAAAGCTGGGTCGACTATACCGGGCTCGTGCCGGGCATCAACAAAATTTACGGCTTCAGCTTGATGAACGACGCCAAGTACAGCTACAGCATTCGCAACAAGGAACTGGCGCTGACGGTGCTGCGCAGTCCGATCTACGCGCATCACATTCCGTACGAGCCGAATCCGGACGAGGAATATGCGTTCATCGACCAGGGCATCCAGCACTTCCATTACGCCATGCTGCCGCATGAAGGCACCTGGGTCGACGCGCAGACGGTGCGCAGGGCGGCGGAGCTGAACTGCAGGCCGATCGCGCTCGCGGAGACGTACCATGAAGGTCCGCTGCCGCAGACGGATGCCTTCGTGGTAGTCAGCCGCGACCATGTGATCGTCAGCGCGATCAAGAAGGCGGAAGATAGTGACGACTTGATCATCCGCTGTTACGAATCCGCGAAGAAGGCGACCGACGCGGAGATCCTCCTGCCGAAATGGAACCGGACGATCAAGGCTTCCTTCCAGCCGGCGGAAATCAAGACGTTCCGGGTGCCGAAAAACGCGGAGCTTCCGGTCCGGGAGACGAATTTGCTGGAGTGGGACGAAGTCTGAGCAAGCGGAGGCATCTATATGTTTACTTATATAAATGGCCCGGCGGGCGAGACCGTCGCGATGGCATGGGGCGGCGACACGGTATTGCGCGGCATCGACGTTTCGGTGCGGCTCGAAGGCCGGGACCGGCTCAAGCTTGCCCTGCTGAAAGTCGAAAGGCATGAAGGCGCCGACCGGAATGGCGCCTACACCGATTATGTGCATGTCTATCAAGACGGCGAAGAGGCCCAGAAAGCCGTCGTCCGCTTGACGCTGCGCTGCTGTCCGGAGGCGGTGCTGGCGTTCGTCGAGGGAGAGGTCGTTCGCAACAATGATTTCGGGGACCGTCGAGCCTTATCCCCGGATGACGGGCTGCTCATTCATATCGGCGCGCTGGATGAACTGCAAGGCGTGCTCGCCAACTACCAGCATAAGGATTGGTGGACGCGGCCGCATTTTGATTCGGATTTGCGCGCGCTGCCCGAGCGGACGGTGTCCTTGCTGTGGCGCACCCCGTCGGCGTACTTTCAGCTTCTGCCGGTCACCGGCCCGGCGTACCGCGCCGATCTGCAGGCGGATGGCCGGGCGGGCGGCCTCGCGGTCCGCATCTTCTCCGGTCAAGGCGGCATGACCTCCTGCCGCACGCTGGCGTTCGTTCTCGGCGGCGGGGAGAACCCGTATCTCCTGCCGGAGCGGAACGTCACGCTCGCCCTGCGGCATCTGAACGGCCAGACGCTTCCGCGCAACGCGAAGGTGTATCCCGAGATTCTGGACTATCTCGGCTGGTGCAGCTGGGACGCGTTCTATCACGAGGTGGACGAGAAGGGACTGCTCGCCAAGGCGGAAGAATTGCAGCGCCTCGGGCTTCCCGTGCGCTGGGTGATGATCGACGACGGCTGGTCGGAAGTCCGCGATCGCAAGCTGTACGGCATGGATGCCGACCCGGAGAAATTTCCCCGCGGCCTGGCGCATGTCATTGAAGCGTTGAAGCGTCGGTTCGGGATCCGCTGGGTCGGCGTCTGGCATACGATCGCCGGCTATTGGGACGGCATCCATCCCGACAGTGAGATGGCGCGCGAATTGCGGGAGTATCTGTTTACGACGCGCCGCGGCAACGTCATGCCGTATCCGGATGCCGGCCGGGGGTTCGGTTTCTGGCATGCGTGGCACGGGTATTTGGCGCGCCAAGGAGTCGATTTTGTCAAGGTGGACAGCCAGAGCGCCGTGCACAACTTCCTGCGTCACCACTTGCCGGTCGGCAAGGCGGCCTCCGCGGCGCACACGGCGTTGGAGGCTTCGGCGGCGCTCCATTTCGACCGCACGATCATCAACTGCATGGGGATGTCCGCGGAGAACATCTGGCATCGCCCCGTGTCCGCGGTGTCGCGCAACAGCGACGACTTCGTGCCGCAGGAAAGGCACGGATTCAGGGAACATGCACTGCAGAACGCCTACAACTCCTACTACCACGGCGCGTGGTACTGGGGCGATTGGGACATGTTCTGGACGGAAAATCACGACGATGTACAGAACATGGTGCTTCGGGCGGTCAGCGGCGGTCCCGTTTATTTCAGCGATGCGCTTGGTAGAACCGACCCGGCCAGGGTCTGGCCGCTTATCTTCCGTGACGGCAAGATCATTCGCTGCGACCGGACGGCCAATCCCACGCCGGACTGCCTGATGCGCAGTCCGATCTCTGAACCGCTGCCGCTGAAGCTGTGGAATAAGGCGGGCAGAGCGGGGGTGGTCGCCGCTTTCCATATCTGCGAGGCGCAGACGGACGTGCAGGGCGCGATATCGCTGGACGATGTTCCGGACATGACCGCGGATTCGGCGTGGGTATATGAGCACTTCTCCCGCACGGCCGTGCGGCTCGCGCGCGGGCAATCGCTGCCGTTCGCGTTGCAAGCCGAGCAATGCAGGCTGTTCCTGCTCGTCCCCGATCGCGGTGCGGTGACGCCGATCGGCCTCGCGGACAAGCTCGTCTCGAGCGCCGCGCTAAAGCGGCAATGGGAGGAAGGAAAGTCGCGCATGGTCCGGCTGAGGGAAGGCGGCCTGTTCGTCTTCGCGGCCGATCAGCCTCCGTCAGCGGTGCGGGCGAACGGCGAGACGTTGAAGTGGTCCCCTTCGGCGTGCGCCTCGCTCTATGAGGTGGATTGCTCGCACCTGCACGGCGCGGTTACACTGGAAATTGTACGGGCATGAAAGGCGGGATCGGCGTGATCGTCATCGGACTGGACATCGGCACAACCTCGATCTGCGGCGCGGCGTTGGATCTGCCGGACGGCCGGTTGCTGCGGTCGGTTACCCGGCCCAACAACGCGTGGCTGCAGGCCGACGGCGTGCGGGCGGAACAGGACCCCGAACGGATCATGACGGTTGTCCGGGAGATCGTGGATGAATTGACCGGCAGCTGTCCGGATGCGGCCGGGATCGGCATCACCGGGCAGATGCACGGCATGTTGTACGTGGACCGGTCGGGCAGAGCCGTCAGTCCGCTGTATACCTGGCAGGATCGGCGCGGCCTCGAGCCGGCCGATGATCGCGGGACATATGTGGAATGGCTGGAACGCGAAACCGGCCGCCCGATTGCGGCGGGATTCGGCCTGGTGACGCACGCGGTGCTCGCCCGGCAGGGGAACGTGCCGGATCAGGCGGCGGCCCTTTGCACGATTGCCGATTATGCGGCGATGCGGATGGGCGGCGGGCGCGTTCCGGTCATGGACCCTTCCATGGCGGCAAGTCTCGGTTTCTTCGATGTGGAACACGGACGCTTCGACAAGGATGCTTTGAGCATTGCCGGACTCCATGACCGGATGCTGCCGCGGGTGGTGTCGACCGCGACGCGCGTGGGGGCTGCTGATCGAGGCATCCCGGTATTTCACGCGATCGGCGACAATCAGGCGAGCTTTCTCGGTTCCGTCCGGGACCCGGAGCAATCCCTGCTGATCAACATCGGTACGGGCGCACAGATGACCGCGTACACCGGCCGGTACTGCGCGATTGAAGGGTTGGAGACCCGGCCTTATCCGGGCGGCGGATTTCTGCTCGTCGGCGCCTCCCTATCCGGCGGCAAATCGTATGCGATGCTGGAGACGTTTTTCCGAAGCGTGCTCGAATGGTTCGGGGACGGGAGAGACGTTCCGCCGCTGTACGGGAAAATGGAGGAGCTGCTCGACCGCTTCCGTCCTTTGGCGCGTCCGCTTCAGGTTAGCACCCGGTTCTACGGCACCCGCACGGACCCGGAACAGACCGGTTCCATACGGGGGATCGGGCCGGACAACTTCACTCCCGCGCATCTGGTATCGGGATTTCTGGAAGGCATGGCGGACGAGCTGTTCGACTTCTGCAAGCGGCTTCCCGATGCGGTGCGCGGCCGGATCGAGCGGCTTGTCGGCTCGGGCAACGCGATCCGGCACAACCGGCATTTGCGCCGCATCTGCGAAGAGCGGTTCGGCCTGCCGCTGTCCGTTCCGCGCATCGCGGAAGAAGCTTCGGTCGGGGCGGCCCTGCATGCGGCGGTCGGACTGGGCATCGTGAAGGACCATCGGTCCGCGGGCCGATGCTTGACATACGATTGCGGCGAATGACCGGCGGCGGGATTCACCCCTGCGCCGCCCCGATTTTTATGGTATAATCCGGCGAAAGGACAGCACTGCATCGCAACCCGCCTCTTGGCGGGTTTTGTGTTAGGGGACTCGGTGCACGGAACGGAATGTTCCGGACAAGGGAGACGATGCGAATGAACAAAACCGACCGGATGCTGGCCATCGTCATCGAGTTGCAGCGCAAAGGCGTACTGCGGGCCGAGGATCTGGCTGCCAAGTTCGAGACGAGTATTCGTACGATTTACCGGGACATGCAAGCGTTGAGTGAAGCGGGTGTGCCGATTGCGGGCGCGCCGGGGACAGGGTATTCCTTGATGGAGGGCTATTTTCTTCCCCCCGTCAGCTTCACGGTGGAGGAAGCGGTGGCGCTGCTGATCGGGGCAGACTTCGTCGGGATGAAGCTGGACGCGGAGTACGGCGCCAAGGCCCGCAGCTCGCAGGAGAAGATCGAGGCGATTTTGCCGGAGAAGGTACGCGAGGAGGCCGAACGGATCCGGTCGGTGATACGGTTGCTGGACGTCGGGGAGTCCGGAACGCGGGGGCGGGAAAAAGAAACGTTTGAGCAGTTGCGCCAAGCGATTCTCCGGAAGCGCAAGGTACGCTTCCGCTACGCCAAAAATGTGCCGGACCCGGACGAATCCCGCCACAGCGAGCGAACGGCAGACCCGTACGGACTTGTCCATACCCATGGCGTGTGGATGCTTGTGGCGTTCTGTTGGCTGAGACAAGACATCCGCCACTTTCGGCTGTCCCGCATAAGCGGGCTTGTCATTCTGGACGAATCGTTCAACATCGACCCGGGATTTCACCTGCCGACTTACCGGCCTGCGGACGACCGGAATGTGACCGTGCGCATTTGGGTCGACCCCGCCATTGCGGACCGGGTACTGGAATCGGACAATTTCTATATGGAATCGTTCGAGCCGGGGGATCAAGGTTGGCTGGCGACGTTCCGGGTCAGGCGGATGGAGGATCTCCTCCAATGGACGCTCGGCTGGGGCGCCGCGGTGCGTGTGCTGGAGCCCGAAGCGCTGCGCGAACGGGTAAGAGAGGAAATCGGAAAAATGTTCGAACGCTGCTGACATACTGTTGTCAGCAGCGTTCTTGTATGCTGGAACCACTAAAGGAAAGGAGATGACTCGCATGTCGATTGCGAAAGAAACGTTGTCCAGGTTCGAAGAGACGGTTAACGGCTATATTCGGGATTTGGAAGGAACGAGTATGGATCAGCTTCTCTGGAAACCGGCGGAAGACGAATGGTCGCTCGGCCAGATGTATATGCATTTGATTCGTTCCGCGCGGTTTATGCATTTGAGGAACGTCGCATTGTGTCTGGACCCGAACGGCAGCCCGGAAGTCACGCAGGCGGGCAAGACGGAACAGGGGGAAAAGGTGTTTAAAATGGGGAGTTTCCCGCCGATACGAATCCGGGTGGCCCCGTCCCCGCAATACACGCCGCCGCAGCCGGAAAGCAAGGAGCAAATCGTCGACGGGCTGCGGGACGCGCTGCGCCGAATGGCCGAGATCGAACCGGCGGTAACGGCTGCGTTCGAACCGGATCATCCGGTTCGATCCGAATCGGGCAAGGCGATCGCTCGCCATACGGTTCTCCATCCGCAGTTCGGCGGATTAAACGCATTGGAATGGTTCAGACTGGCCGAGATGCACTATCGTCACCATTTGCGCCAGAAGTCGCGTCTGGATGACGCTTGGAGGGTTGCTCATGCGTAAGACGGAACGGGAAAACGCAACTCCTGCCTATTGGGTAGGTGTTGCTTCGGCGTCGCATGTGCGGCGGGGGGTGAGCGGCGGCTTCGCCCAGTTGTGCCACGGCAAATCGGCGCCGCTGCGCAGAATGCGGCAGGGCGACTGGCTTGTCTACTACTCTCCCCGCACCGAGATGCGCAGCGGCGAGCCGCTGCAAGCGTTCACCGCCATTGGGCGGGTTGTGGACGACCATGTTTACGAATGCGCGATGTCCGAGACGTTCGTGCCCAGCCGCCGGAACATCGAATTCGTCCGCTGCCGGGAGGCGAAAATCGCAGGGTTGCTTGACCGGCTGTCCTTCACCCGCGGCAAGCGGAATTGGGGCTGTCTGTTCCGTACCGGCCACTTCAAGATTAGCCGCGAAGATTTTATGATAATTGCGGAGGCGATGAATGCCGCCATCCCGTGATGGATGATCTTTTGCAACTCGAATCAAACATGCGATAACCGCCGGTGATACGATCAAGGTGAAAGGAGGGAAGGCTTCCATGTACGAGTGGAACGAGATGGTGCAGCGGATGGTGGACTGGCTGGAGGAGCATTTGACGGAAAACCCGGTCCTGCTCAAGATGTCGGAGCAGCTCGGGTACTCGCCCTACTATTGCTCCAGGCAGTTCAATCAGTACACCGGAATGACCCTGCGCGACTACGTCTGGACCCGCCGGATCAGCCGTGCCGCCCTGGAGCTCCGCGACACGGACCAGCGGGTGCTGGACATCGCCGTCAAGTATGGGTTCTCGTCGCAGGAGGCGTTCACGAGGGCTTTTCACAAGGCTTTCGGGATGACGCCCGCGGCTTACCGGAAATCGCCCCGCCCCATCCCGCTCTCGATTCGTCAGGAGGTGTTCTCGCCTTATCACTATTGGATCAAGGAGCGGAATCGCATGAGCGAAGTTCGGGTGAAATCGGTGGAGATCAAGGTGGAGTTCATTCCGGCGCACAAGTTCATCGGAATCTGGGATATCGGCGCCGCGGACTACATGAGCTTCTGGAATAACGGGCATTCGTGTGACGAAGTGTGCGGCACGCTGGAGAGCATGTCCAATCACGTCCTCCCCGGGCAATTGGCGCAGACGGCGGGATGGTTTTACCGTAACGGGAAGAAAGGATACCTGTACGGCATTCCCGTCCCGCTCGATTACGACGGCCCCGTCCCGGAAGGCATGGAATGCCGGGTCATCCCGGAATCGGAGTATCTGGTCTTCCATCACCCGCCCTTCGACTACCTGAAAGACAACGGCGCGGTGATGAAGGCGGTCGAGGATACGGCGTGGAACTATGATCCCAAAGCGAAGGGTTATGCATGGGATGAGGAGACGAAGCAGGACTACCAGCGCCATTTCCCTGAAGGTTACGGGTATGCCGTCCTGCGGCCGGTGCGGAAGGTGTAATCGGGAGGAAGCCGCCCCGCTGCGGGCGGCCTTCCGCTCTTATGGAGACATTTCCTCGAGCAGTTGTTTTTTTTCTTGAAGAAAATTAAGTGTTGGTTTAAAATTTTAAGCATTACTTAATACTCCGGAATGGCGGTGCGGCGCATGCTGGTGTGGATGTTGCGACAGGTGATGGCGGGGAAAGGGATTTGGACGGGGGCCGCATTGCAAAGATTGCTGAAAGAAAAGGCGAATTACCGTATTTCCGCACCTGCCATCAGTGCATTGCTGAAGAATCAGCCCAGGCATATGAAAGCCGAAACGCTTGACGCGCTTTGTACGGCGCTGGAATGTACGCCCAACGACTTGTGGGTTTATATTCCTCCCGAGACGGCCAAGGAGGCACAATAATGACAGTGAAACAAATATTGCCTTTCGGGGATCCCCTGTTGAGAAAAAAGGCAAAGCCGGTTACGGACATGAACGAGAGAACCTTCAAGCTCTTGAACGATATGGCCGAAACCTTATATGCCGCGAAAGGTGCAGGTCTCGCGGCCCCGCAAGTCGGCGTGCTTCGAAGAATCGCAGTCATGGACTGCGGCGAAGGACTGATCGAGCTCATCAATCCGGAAATCATCGAAATGGAAGGCGAGCAGACAGGGCCCGAAGCGTGCTTGTCGTTCCCGGGATATTACGGGATTGTGAAGCGGGCGCAGCGCGTGAAGGTGAAGAGTCTGAATCGGAAGGGCGAGACCGTCATCATGGAAGGGGAAGGCTATCTGGCGCGATGCATGCAGCACGAAATTGACCATTTGAACGGCGTGTTGTTTGTCGATCATGTTCGGGACAGATGGCTTTACCATGAAGAGACGAACCATAAGGCAGATCTGCTGGAAGTTGTCAAACTGACCAATCGCGAGCTTGTATAGGCGAAGCCGCCCTGTCGGGGGCGCGCTTCTTTTGTTTCCGTATAAGGCATTTCCACAGCCGGACGCGAGGGAAAGTACCGCTTTAAGCGAATGCAACCTGAGGTTGCGCGGCGGTGCAACCAACGCGTTCTTTTCATTTTCCTGGCGGCAACTCTAGAATGGACTTGCGAACGACGAATGATGGAGGAGTGGTGGGGAATTGACCCGTAAGGTGACCAAGGACGGCAAGCAGCTGGCGACGCGGTTGAAGTTCTTTTTTGACATGCTGTTCATAGCGGCGGTTGTGCTTTTCGTAATCAAAATCGGCGTCCTGCTGCTGAACAAAGCGGCATCGTTGGATATCGCGCTCCCGGGCGGGACATTTTTGTGGAACTTCGGGCCCTTGATGGCGGCGGCCGTTGCGGTGGTCGGCTCGAAAATGCTCAAGGACCGGGACAAATTCACCGGATGACGCAAGGAGAAGGGGCTAAGCGACGGTCTGGCCGCTCCACCGGGGCGGCTTTCGCTTTTTACAAACGGATTATTCCGCGCTCTTCCGCGCCCTTTTCATTTGCGCGCGTTGACTCTAGAATGAATGTATCAACCACGGGAAGGCAGTGTGGGTATGACCTTCGGAGAGAAATTGAAGGCAGAGAGAATGAAAAAAGGCTGGACGCAGGATGATCTGGCCGAGAAGCTGTATGTGAGCAGACAGTCCGTTTCAAAGTGGGAAAACGGCGCGAATTATCCGAACATTGAAATTTTGATCAAGATCAGCGACCTGTTCGGGTTGACGATCGACGAATTGCTGAGAAGCGACGAGGAATTGACCCGGAAGGTGATCAAGGACGGCAAGCAGCTCGCATATCCGCGGTTGAAGTTCTTTTTTGACATCGTGTTCATGGCCGGGGTTGTGCTTCTCGTAATCAAACTCGGCGTCCTGCTGCTGAACAAAGCGGCGGGGCTGGATATTGCGCTCCCGGGCGGGACGTTCCTGTGGAATTTCGGTTCCCTCATTCTGATGGTTGCCGCAGGGATTGGTTCGGGCATCCTCAAGGACAAGTACAAGGAGGATTGAATAAGCAAAGGCCATTTCCCGGAGGAAACGGCCTTTGAACATTATTTGGGCTGGATATACCCTTCGGCTTTCAGCAGTTCGGCGATGAGGACGGCGCCCCCGGCCGCTCCGCGCAGCGTGTTGTGCGACAACCCGACGAACTTGTAGTCGAACAGGGTATCTTCGCGCAGCCGTCCGGCGGAAATGCCCATGCCGCCTTCAAGGTCGCGGTCGAGCTTCGTCTGCGGACGGTCGTTCTCTTCGAAGTACGTGATGAACTGCTTCGGCGCGCTCGGCAGGCCCAGTTCCTGCGGACGGCCCCGGTACGCGCGCCAGGCTTCCAGAATCTGCTCCTTGGACGGCTTGCGCTCGAACGAGACGAGGACGGTCGCGAGGTGGCCGTCCGTCACGGGAACGCGAATGCAATGCGCCGTGATGAGGGGCGAGTCCGCCTTGACGATTTCGCCGTTCTCCACGCGGCCCCAGATGCGCAGCGGCTCCTGCTCGCTCTTCTCTTCCTCGCCGCCGATGTACGGGATGACGTTGTCCACCATCTCCGGCCATTCGGCAAAGCTCTTGCCGGCCCCGGAGATCGCCTGATAGGTGGAGACGACGACCTTGGTCGGCTTGAACGCCTGCAGCGCGTGCAGCTGCGGCACGTAGCTCTGAATGGAACAGTTCGGTTTGGCCACGATAAAGCCGGTCGAGGTGCCGAGCCGCTTGCGCTGGGCCGCGATCACATCGAGATGGGCGTGGTTGATCTCGGGAATGATCATCGGCACGTCCGGCGTCCAGCGATGCGCCGAGTTGTTGGACACGACCGGCGTCCCCGTCTTCGCGTATGCTTCCTCCAGCGCTTTGATTTCTTCTTTCTTCATGTCCACGGCGCAGAAAATGAAATCGACGCCGGCAGCCACTTCTTCCACCTTCGACGCATCCTGCACCACGATGTTCTTCACTTGTTCCGGAATCGGGGTGGACATTTTCCAGCGATTGCGCACGGCTTCCTCGTATGTCTTGCCTGCCGAACTGCTGCTGGCCGCAATGGCCGTCACTTCAAACCAGGGGTGGTTGTCGAGCAGCTGCACGAACCGCTGACCGACCATCCCCGTACCTCCGACAATGCCCGCTTTGAGTTTGCTTGCCATCGATCCCTCAACTCCCTCTATAATTAATAATCATTGGATACCGCATTGTTCCTGGCGCCTTCGGGCAAACAAAAATCCCGCCCCAAGTCTTCGTCTCTGGGGCGAGATGTCGTTCCCGCGGTACCACCCGGATTCGCCGGTTTGTCGCCAAACCGGCCTCTTCGAGTACGCCGCTGCATCCCAAGCGCAAGCGGTTATACTCTAGCTCTGTAACAGGAGCACCTGGCACACCATCCTCCGGCATCGGATTCCGATGTGCTGCTCGGAGTCTTTCTTCAACAAAGACGCTTTGCTCCTTTCCAGCTGCCGGAGCTCTCTGGTAAAGCGCACCCTTTGTCTACTCGTCTCGTCATCGCATTTGAATATGAGCATTTTCTCTGAGTTTATCAAAAAAACTCGGGTGTTGACAACACTTCCGGCATGGTGAGATTGAAATTCCCGTTGTAATCATTCGTTTGTCGGAACAGAGGTATATTTAGCCCCTAGCCAAGTCAAAGCTGTTAACACTTTGAGAATCGAGGTGTTAACGCATGTTTGTCGTTTGTCCTTCATGCAAGAGAAAAGTAAAAATCAAGAACAACGGCAACGGACGATGTGTCTGTGGTGCGCATATCAAAGTGTTGGGCTAAGTTCTGCTGGTTTCCAAGTATAAAAAAACCATGATTTTCTCACATAGATATAGACATTGTTAGTGCAATGTGCAAAAATACTGGTAATATAATGGATGTGGGTGGTCCTTATGAGGCACTTGCACAAAATATTTCACGAAAACAGCACTCCTGTCTTTAATCGAGTGTATGAAGAGAGGATCAGCTTCCACTCAACCATTAAACTTGGCCTGCATATCAAACCAATGGGTCAGGGCAATACATATGAATTGTATTATGTGCCCACCAACAGGATGCTAAAAATGATCAGTGAGCTTTTCATCATATCGAAGGAGCTTGATTCAAGATACAGGGAACTCCCAAACATTGCACGGAAGCAGTTTATTATTGAATGTATTGCGGAGGAGCTGTACAACACAAATGAGCTGGAAGGAATAAGAAGCACCAGGGAGGAAATTGTCAGAAGCACCAAAGATACATTATTCAACAGGAAATCAAAAAAGAGATTTGAAAGTATGATCTCATCATACTTTCGCCTGCTGGATTTGGATGATATTGCGTATCCCCGCACTTCAAAGGATGTAAGAAAAATATATGACAATATAACAGGAGGGGAAATTGATCCTCAGGATCTGCCCGATGGCGAGGTGTTCAGGAAAGGAATCGCTTACGTATTAAAACAATCGGGAACCGGTAAAGTTGTCCACCAAGGAGTTTTTCCGGAAACCAAAATTATAAACTTGATTGACAAACTGCTGCAATTTATGAATGATGAACAACTTGATATTCCAAATGTCATTAAAGTCGCGGTAGGGCATTATTATTTTGGTTATATTCATCCCTTTTACGATGGGAACGGAAGAACAGCCCGGTTTATCAGCAGCATGTATTTAGCCAAAGATCTGGGTAATATTTCCTCTCTAGCGCTCTCCAGAGGATGCAATAAATATAAATCGAAGTACCTTGAGGCTTTTGAGATCTCAAACAGTATCAGAAGCAGAGGTGAGATGAACAGTTTCATTGAAACTTTTCTGGAAATCATGATTGATGAGCTTAAAGCGATGAACGCAGAACTTAAAGAAAAGAGTTATTTATTGGACATTGCGGCCCAAAAAATAAACAGCGATACAAGTTTGAGTCATCTGCCCAAAGTGTTCAGAGATTTCATGTTCGTCATGGCTCAGAATTATTTCTTTGATTCCAGCAGCGGATTAACTGTAGCGGAACTGTCAAATATACTGGGCAAGTCGCCGGCGACCGTCAGAAAAATGGCCAAATATTTGCTCGATTTATCGCTTGTTGAACAAAAAGGAGAAAGGCCCGCATATTACGGTATTGCACCCAAATACTTTGAACAATGACGGTATAAGGGAGCGCTCTTCCACGAGCCTCCCTTTTATCATGGCCTGCAGACAAGTTGTTAAAATAAACCAGTATAAACAAGACAATAAAATACCATTGAATATGTCAGTGACATAACTTATGGTTTATATCAGCTTAAGCTAATGGTATATACCATCAATCGGGCTTGGCCGGCCCAAACCAGAGGAATGTCCGGACATGAGTAATAACAGCAAGCCCAAAAAGCAGCTTTATTTGCAGATCGCCGACAAAGTTCTGGAGATCATCGAGAGCAGGGGGCTCAAAGCTCACGATCCGGTGCCGTCCGAAGGCGAACTTGCGAAGTTGTTCGGCGTCAGCCGAATGACGAGCAAATTGGCGCTGGAACAGCTTGTCGAGCGAGGGATTGTATATCGTTTGCCGCGCAGAGGGACATTTCTGTCCGGAACACGGCAAGAAGATCGTGCACGGATGACAGAGATACCTGCACAACCCCCCGCCGACAAGAAAGAGAACAAAATGATTGCGCTCATCGTCCCCCACATGACCGACTATACGTCAAGAATCATCTCGGCGGTCGAGCACGAGGTGCGCAAACACGGGTACGACCTGATTTTAAGAATCAGCAAGGACGAAGAGGATCAGGGGCGGTGCTTGCAAACGCTTGCCGAAATGGGCGTCAGCGGCATCATCTTGTTCCCGCTGGGAAGCAAATCCTGCAGCAACCAAGTGTTCAAACTGAAAATGGAGAAAATTCCAAGCGTGATCATCGACCGGGTGTTCTACGAGATTCCGATCGATTGCGTCTATCACGACCATTTTCAGGGCTCTTATGATATGGCGAAGTATCTGATTTCCAAGGGACATCGGGAAATCGGATTCTCGTCCAACGTCATCGAGAACATCACCAGCCGCGGGGAACGGTACCAGGGGTACATTCAAGCTTTGCTGGACCACGGGATTCCGGTGAAAAGCGAGTACATCCACTTCCGGACGTCGAGCATCAAACCGGGCCACGTTCACCAGTATGACGCCGAGCAGGGAGAGTTCATCCGGAACAATCCCGACATGACGGCGGTCATGTGTGCGGATGACCAGGTCGCCATTGCCACCTTGTTTTCCGCGCTTCATATGAACATCTCTGTTCCGGAAACTTTGTCAATCGTCGGTTTCTCGGATACTTATCTGTCGGCGCTCACGCCCGTGCCGCTCACCACCGTCCGCCAAGACACGGACAAGCTTGCGGCGGCAGCCGTCGAGCTGCTGATGAAGCGTGTCCGTCAGTCGAAAGAGCAGCACATTACGGTAAAAATTCAGACCCAAATCATCGAGAGAAAATCGGTATTGGATCGAAGCGTTTCGCCATGACTACAAGAAGCGGGGTTGATCAGAAATGTCGAGAATGATGAAAACGTTGGTACTTCTGGTGCTGACTTGCCTGGTGATTACGGCCTGCGGAGGCGGCAACAACAACGGCAACAGCGGAAGCGGCAGCGAAACGAACAGCGGCAGCAACAGCGGAAACGAAAACACCGCGGGGTCGGGCAACGGCGACAGCGGCGAAGTCAAAAATGAAAAACTGATCGTCTACACGAACTCCAACTCCGACGGCCGCGGCGAATGGTGGATCGAACAGGCCAAGCAAGCCGGCTTCGATATCGAGATCGTCGGAGCGGGCGGCGCCGATCTGACCAACCGCCTGATTGCGGAGAAGAACAATCCGATCGCGGACGTCGTGTTCGGTCTGAACAACATTTTCTACGAAAATCTGAAAAAAGAAGGCGTCCTCACGGAATACGTGCCTTCGTGGGCGCCGGAAGTCTGGGAGAACCTGAACGATCCGGAAGGCTACTATCACGCTCTGGTCAAGCAGGCGATCATGATCGGCTACAACGAAGCCGAGTACACGCCGGAGACGGCGCCGAAATCGTGGCAGGATCTGTACACCAACGAAGCGTTCAAGGGCAAATATGAAGCGCCGACCAATCTGACTCGGGCGACGTCGCGGCTTGTTGTGGCGGGCATCCTGATGCCGTACATCGACGAAAACGGCGACCTCGGCATTTCCGAAGAAGGCTGGAACGAGCTGAAGAAGCTGTACGACAACGGACAGCCGATGGTGGAAGGCGAAGACCTGTACGCCAACATGGCTGCCGGCAAGATCGGAATCGGCACCGTCGTGTCCGGCGAGAAGTTCAAGCGGGAAGCAGAATACGGTGTCAAAGTCGGCGTTGTCGGTCCGGAAGGCGGCGTCCCGATGGTCGTCGAGCATATCGCGATCGTGAACGGCACCAAGAAGCTGGATACGGCACAACGTTTTGTCGAATGGTTCGGTTCCGCCGAAATGCAAGGCAAGTTCGCCGCGGAATTCAGCGCCATGCCGGTCATTCCGGAAGCGGCTGATCAAGCGCCGGACCACATCAAGCAGCTGTTCGGCAACATGAAGGCGCAGCCGCTCAACTGGTCGTTCATTGCCGAGCATATCGACCTCTGGGCAGAGAAAATCGAACTGCAGATCATCAACTGAACCAGCGTCAATCGGGAACTGCATGGCTCTCGTCCAGGCTATGCAGTTCTCTCTCTTACAATTTAAGCCAAAGCATGGTGAGCGCATTGATCACATTTAAAGATATCCAGATTCATTTCGGATCGTTCCATGCCATCAAGAACTTCAATCTGGAAATCAAGGAAGGCGAGTTCTTCACGTTTCTGGGGCCGTCCGGCTGCGGGAAAACGACGATTCTTCGCACGCTGGCGGGGTTCATTTCCCCTTCGGGCGGGAACATCTTCCTGAAGGACAAAGACATTACGCATGTCCCGATCGAGAAGCGCGGCATCGGCATGGTGTTCCAGAACTACGCGCTGTTTCCGACCATGACCGTGTACGAGAACATTGCCTTCGGCATGAAGGTCAAGAAGGCGGCCAGATCGGCAATCGACGCGGATGTGCGCGATATCGCCCGCAAGGTCGACCTGAAGGAAGAGCAGCTGTTCAAGAAGGTGTCCGAACTGTCGGGCGGACAGCAGCAGCGGGTGGCCATTGCCCGGGCGCTCGTCCTGAAACCGTCCATTCTGGCGCTGGATGAACCGCTTTCCAATCTGGATGCGAAATTGCGCGTACAGCTGCGGAACGAACTGAAAGAGCTGCAGAAGCAGTTCGGCATCACCACCATCTACGTCACGCACGATCAGGAAGAAGCGCTGACGCTGTCCGATCGGATTGCGGTGTTCAACAGCGGCAATCTTGAACAGGTCGGCACGCCTTACGAAATCTATAATCACTCCAGAACGGAGTTTGTATGCAATTTCATCGGCGACATCAACAAGATTGACCCGGAGCTGATCGAGAGCAGTCCGTTGAAAGCGCATGTGCCGCCCGGCAAAGTCGCCTATATCCGGAATGAAAAAGTGAATCTGACGCCGATCCCGGGCGACGATGTCGTGCGCCTGAAGGCCAAAATCGTCGATCGCGAATATTACGGGTTGTACAGCAAGTATGTATTGGAGATGGGCGGCGGCAGCCGGATGAAAACGATCGAGAAGGAAAACGGGCAGATCGGATTCGAAGTCGGCACGGAAACCGATGTATATATCAGGCTCGCGGATATTATGCAATACGATCGGACGGAGCGAGGAAATTGAATGTACAAACATTGAAAAACAAGTTCGGGTCGATAAATTACGGGCAGCTTCTGCTCTTTGTGCTCATCGCCTGGTTCATCATCGCGTTTCTCATTTTTCCGAATCTGAATGTTTACCAAGAGATCTTCTTCAAGAACGGCAACTTCTCGCTGGATGCCGTGGAAAAGCTGTTGTCCTCCAAGCGCGCCATGAACAGCTTGACCAACAGCTTCATTCTGGCCGTGTCCCTGATGATCACGGTCAATGTGGTCGGCATCGCGCTGGTGCTGCTGACCGAATATTTCGATATCAAGGGCGCCAAAATTTTGAAACTCGGCTTCTTCACGACTTTGCTGTATCACGGGGTCGTTGTGGCGTCGAGCTACAAGTTTGTTTACGGTGAGAATGGACTCGTCACCAACGTGCTGGCCAACCTGTTCCCGTCCATGGACCGGGGATGGTTTCACGGTTATTGGGCCGTGCTGTTCGTCATGACGTTCGCCTGCACATCGAACCATATCCTGTTCCTGGGCAATGCGATCCGCAAGGTCGACTATCAGACCGTCGAAGCTGCCAGAGGGATGGGGGCCGGCGCTTTCTATATTTTGTGGCGCGTGGTGCTTCCCGTACTGAAACCGACGATCTTCGCGCTGACGATCCTGACGTTCCTGACGGGACTCGGCGCCATGTCGGCTCCGCTCATTCTGGGCGGGCCGGAATTCCAGACGATCGCGCCCATGATCCTGACGTTCTCCAAGAGCCAGACGTCCAAGGATCTGGCGGCACTCCTCGCGCTCGTGCTGGGGCTCGCCACGATCATCCTGCTGACGATCATGATTCAGTTTGAGAAACGCGGCAACTACATGTCCGTTTCCAAAGTGAAATCCGCGCTCGTCAAACAGAAGATCAACAACAAGTTCGCCAATGTCGTCGTGCATATCATCGGCTACGTGCTGTTCCTGATTTATATCACGCCGGTCGCGCTGATCTTGCTGTTCTCGTTCACCGATGCCAAGAGCATCTCGACGTCGACCATCACCTGGGACAGCTTCACGCTGGAAAATTACGCCCGGCTGTTCACCTCGATGAGCGCGCTGAAACCGTATCTGGTCAGCGTTCTGTATGCCGCGGCGGGATCAATCGGCGTCGTGGCCCTCGCGCTGTACGCGTCGAGAATTTTGCATAAGTACAAAAACAGCAAGCTTGCGCTGGCGCTGGAATATTCCTTGCTGATTCCGTGGATTCTGCCGAGCACGCTGATCGCGATCGGTCTTGTGATGGCGTTCAACATCCCCCGTCTCATCGTCGGGAACACGGTGCTGACCGGGACGCACTGGATCGTCATTCTGGGTTATGTCATCATCCACATTCCGTTTACGATGCGCATGGTGAAGGCCTCGTTCTTCAGCCTGGACAACAACCTGGAGGATGCCGCGCGGAACATGGGCGCAAGACCGTTCTATACGTTCCGCAGGGTGCTGCTGCCCATCGTGCTGCCGTCAACGCTGGCCGTCCTTGCGCTGAACTTCATTAAAATTTTGGACGATTACGATCTGACGGTCTTCCTGTATCACCCCGTGTACCAGACGCTGGGGGTTGTCATCAAGAACAGTACGGACGCGGAAGCGGGCATTATCGCCCGTGCCATGACGCTCGTCTACTCGGTCGTGCTGATGGTCATGTCCGGCATTACGATGTACTTCGTTTACGGCAGAGGCAGCAAGGAAAAGTAAACCGATCCGAAATTGATTCCGAACATCCGATACAGACAAACGCGGAGTGGAGGCACCTCATGCAATTAAAAATCATGTCGTTCAACCTGAGAGTCAACGTGGCGTCCGACGGGGACAATGCCTGGCCGAACCGTACGAAGGCGGTTGCCGAGACGATCAAGAAGCATGATCCGGACATCATCGGCGTTCAGGAAGGGCTTCACGGCATGCTTGCGGACCTGGAGCCGCTGCTGCCGGAATACACCTGGGTCGGCGAAGGGCGGGACGGCGGAACCGAAGGCGAATATACCGCGATTTTCTACAAGAAGAGCAAGTGGGAAATGGTCCGGTCGGGGAACTTCAGCTTGTCCGAGAATCCGGAGCAGCTCGGGGTGATGAGCTGGAACACTTCCCACACGCGCATGTGCACCTGGGCGGCGTTCAAGTCGAGCGCGGGCGATCAATTCGCCATGTTCAACACGCATCTGGACCATGTCAGCGAAGAGGCGCAGCGGAAGGGCATGGAGCTGATTCGGGAGCGGATGCGGAATCTGCGCGAACAGACCGGTCTTCCGATCGCCTTGACGGGCGATTTCAACGTGACGCCGGAACACGCCGCCGTAACGGGACTGGTGCAGGAAGGCTATCAAAGTGTTTATTCCGTTCTGCAAGCGGCAAACCGGGATGTCGGAGGGACGGTCCACCACTTTAAGGGCGGCGACACCGGTGAAACGATCGACTACATCTTTCTGACCCCGGATTGGCAGGTCCAATCGGTCGTGATCGACCGGGGGCTATATGAAGGACGGTATCCGTCCGATCATTATCCGGTCATTGCCGAGGTGTCGCTGAAGTAGAATCATTGGGTCGTAAGGAGGTGGCTCTGCCATGAAGGTGATTGAAACCGGTCTGTGGGATATTTCCTACGTGGACTCATCGCTGCGGATTTTGCTTTCGCTGGTGCTGGGCGGTCTGATTGGACTGGAACGCGAGTGGCACAACCATGCAGCCGGTCTTCGCACGCACATTCTGGTATGTGTCGGAGCCACGATGATCATGTTGCTGTCCATTTACGGATTCGGCGACTTCGCGAGCGAATTCAATGTCCGCATGGACCCGGCGCGTCTGGCGGCACAAGTCGTGTCCGGCATCGGGTTCCTTGGCGCAGGCGCCATCATCCGCAACGGTTTGAGCATCTCGGGGCTTACGACCGCCGCTTCCATCTGGGTGGTGGCGGCGATCGGCCTGTGTGTGGGAGCGGGCTTTTTTTATGAAGCGGTGCTGGTCACGGTGCTGGTCATCCTCATCCTGCTGGTGCTGAACCGGCTTGAGAAAAGCCTCCACAGCAAGCGCAGCCGAAACGAAATCACGTTGCGGATCACCCGCGCGGAAGGGAGCGTCGCGCAAATCACGGATCTGATCGAGAAGGAAGGGCTTCTGATCGTGAGCATGTCGCTGGAAGCCCCCGGTGACGATCAGGATGAGGACGACATCCGGACGCTCCGGATCAAGCTGCACAAGCCGCGCACCCGCAATCTGCTTCATGTGTGCGACAAACTGCTGGCGCTCGATTTCGTGCAATCCTTCGAAACCGCCGGGGTGCTGAAATCGCAGCAGTCTCATGCCGGGATGTAAAGAATGGTTTTGCGTCTTGGCCTGTTATCCCGGATCTGCAAAGCATCCGGGATTTTTTGTGCCGGGGGAGAAGAAGAGGATATTCCAACCAAAGTGTCGTATAATAAGACAGGCCTTTGAATTTCAAACGGCATGCAAGGAAATGTTTCGGATTGCGGATAAAGGATGTGAGAAGATGCAGCATTATGGAAAGTGGCTGATCCGTATCGCGGCAATCTACGCGGTGATCGGCGCCATGCTCGGATCGGACTTGGCCGGCAGGAAAGATTATACGATGGTACCGGGCCACGCCCACATTCTGGTGGTCGGGTGGCTGAGTCTTTTTGCGTACGGGATTTTCTACCATGTGTTCAAGGAAATCGGCATGAAGCGAACGGCCATACTGCAAGCCTGGTCCAGTCTGATTGGCGGCGGATTGATGCCGCTCAGCATGTTGATCTACTACAAGAGCGAGAACTCGTTCACCACGCTGCTGTTTATCCTGACGGCGTCCGTCCTGCTTCTGGCCATCATCCTCTTCGCGGTATTGGTATTCTTCGACAAGAAAATCTTTGCCCGCAGTTAAATGGCTGGCAACGCGGGTGGTACCACGACACATTCGTCCCCGACGAGTGTGTCTTTTTATTTTGCGGCCCGCGAAGCTTGACAATAGTTGCTTTAGTCATATATTAAATTAATAAAGGCAACTATTAGAACGCGTTGAGGAGGGATGGCGGTGTCGGCGTCGGATTTCGAGAACCGGGTCGCCGCTGTAAGGCGATTCAACCGTTTTTTCACGAGAAGGCTCGGCGTGTTGAGGGAAGGTTTGCTGCATACCCCGTACTCCCTTACCGAATCGCGCATCCTGTATGAAATCGCAAACCGGGATCACGTCATCGCCGCCGACTTGTCGAAAGAGCTGGGGCTTGATCCCGGGTATCTCAGCCGCATATTGGACCGTCTCGAGCAGAAGGGGTTGATCCAGAAGGTTCAGTCTCCGTCGGACGGTCGGCAGCGCCTTCTCCGCCTGACGCCGGACGGAGAAGCAGCTGCGTCGCTGCTGGACCGACGTTCCAGAGAAGAGATCGGGGAGATGTTGGGCAATCTCTGCGAGCAGGATCAGAACCGGCTCATTCAAGCGATGAATACGATCGAACAGCTGCTCGGCGATGGCTTGAAATATTCGGAACCCTATGTCCTGCGCCAGCATGAGCCCGGCGATATGGGGTGGATTGTCCATATGCACGGACGTCTGTATGCGGAGGAATACGGCTGGGACGAGCGCTTCGAGGCGCTGGTCGCGCAGGTTTGCTCCGATTTCATCAACCGGTACAACCCCGAACGGGAACGCTGCTGGATCGCGGAAATGGACGGGCAGATTGTCGGTTCCGTGATGGTCGTGCAGGAGAGCGATGAAACGGCCAAGCTTCGCCTGCTGCTCGTCGACCCGAGGGCCCGCGGCTTGGGATTGGGCAAACGTCTCGTGGACGAGTGCATCCGATTCGCAAGTCGCAAGGGCTACAAGAAACTCGTGCTGTGGACCAACCACGTGCTTGTACAGGCGAGAAACATCTATCAGAAGGCCGGTTTCGTGCTGGTCAAACAGGAACCGCACCGCAGCTTCGGCCCCGAGCTGATCGGGGAGACGTGGGAGCTCACACTGTGACGGTCGCCGGACGCTGACATTTTCGTGCAGGGAATGCACGGCGTCGAATCACCGGCTGCGGTACGATTCATCTCGAAAGGAGGGATGGCGATGGACTGGCTGGAAAGGCTGAACAAAGCCATGGACTACATCGAGGCGCATCTGGCGGACGAGATCTCGTATGACGAAATTGCGCGGATCGCCTGCTGCTCGACGTACCATTTTCAGCGGATGTTCCCGTTCATCACCGGCATCACGCTGTCCGAATACATCCGGCGCAGGCGGCTCACCTTGGCGGCCTTCGAACTGCAGACGACCGGCGCCAAGGTGATCGACGTCGCGCTCAAGTACGGGTATCAGTCGCCGGAAGCGTTCGCCCGGGCGTTCAAAAGTCTCCATGGCATCATGCCGATCTCCGCGCGCGATCAAGGCGTCACCTTGAAGGCTTATCCTCGCATGTCCTTCCGGATCTCAATCAAAGGAGATGTCGAGATGAATTATCGGATTGAGCAGCGCGGACCGTTCGAGATGTTCGGCGTTTATGCCGAGGTCCGCCAGGAATTGCAGCCGGCGTTCGAGGATGTCGCCCGGTTCCGCAGAGCGTGCGATGAAGACGGCAGCGTGGACGAGATCAACGCGCTGCTGGGCCGGTTCGGCAACGGTCTGCTGCACGCCGCCCTGTTCGACCACACGGGCGAGACGTTCAAGTACATGGTGTGCTACCATTTGCCGAAGGGACTGGACATTCCGAAGAAATTTACGAAGCTTGCCGTCCCGCCGCTGACGTGGGCGATCTTCCCGGAGCCGGACTGCGAACTGCAGCAGTTGTGGCGGCGCATCTATACGGAATGGTTCCCGACGTCCGGGTACGAGCAGGCGGAAGGTCCCCAGTTCGAGATGTACTACGGTACGCCGGAACGCACCCAAGGCGAAATCTGGATCCCCGTGAGGAAAAAATAACGCGCGTCAAGCGTAACCGACAGCCGAAGCAACAAGGCCATCCCGAACAAGGATGGCCTTCTTTCGCCCTTCCGCTAGTCCTTCCGGGCTTTCACCGAGAAGAGCAGCGGCGGGTGGTGGTTCCCTTTCAAGCGCCATCGCCCATGCTCGTCCCGCGTTATGAGCCCGGGGTACATGTTGAACACCGTGAACGGGAACTCGTGCAGAAATTCCAGCGTCAGTCCCGCCCCGATCAGCGCGCCGACAGTCTCGGACAGCGTATGCTGCCACTGATAGGTCACGGGGTGCGCCAACGGATCGTCATCTCCCGTATAGGTCACTTCCGATACATACTGGCGCGCTTCGGCATTGAAGTAGGAATCACCGATCCGCAGCCGGTCCCCCTCCGGTTCGAACATAATCCAGCGGAAGACCGCGCTGGACGACACATTTGAGCAAATCCCTGAAGTCGTCCGAAGACATTGCGGCTTCCGCCCGGTTCGTGAAGCAGACGGCGGAACTGAACAGAAGAAGCAGAGCCCAAGGAGAGCGATGAAGCGGCCAAGCTTCGCCTGCTGCTCGTCGACCCGAGGGCCCGCGGATTGGGATTGGGCAAACGCCTCGTGGACGAGTGCGTCCGGTTCGCAAGGCGCAAGGGCTACAAGAAACTCGTGCTGTGGACCAACCACGTGCTTGTACAGGCGAGAAACATCTATTAGAAGGCCGGCTTCGTGCTGGTCAAACAGGAACCGCACCGCAGCTTCGGCCCCGAGTTGATCGGGGAGACGTGGGAGCTCTCGCTGTGACGGTCGCCGGACGCTGACATTTTCGTGCAGGGAATGCACGGCCAAGTAAACTGTGACTTGAGCGGCCTTGGTCCTGAACATTGCGGGACTTAGGCCGCTTCTTGACAGCGTGAGGATAAAGCAGTATGGTTTATTTTGCAACGATCATTTCAAAAAGGGGTCAGGAGGTGAATCTTTGCGCCCCAAAGCGTTTGATCCGGACGATATCATCGATGCAGCCATGAAAGTTTTTTGGCAGCGCGGTTATTCCGCGACCTCGATTCAAGATTTGGAGGAAGGCACCGAACTGGGGCGAAGCAGTATTTATAACGCCTTCGGCAGCAAACACGAACTGTATGAGCGTTCGCTTCGCCGGTATCAGGAGCTCAAGGCGGAGAAAATTGCGGTGCTGTCCGGCCCGGGCCCGGTCAGAGAGCGCATCAGGCGTCTGTTGATGGATGTCGTCGACGAAGAGCTCAGCGAAGAAAAAGGGCTGGGATGCATGACCGCCAGCGCGGCCTTGGAGCTTGCCAGCCATGATCCGTCGATAGCCGCCATTGTGGCGCAAAATTTGAATGACCTGGAATCGGCTTTATACGAAGCGTTGTCGCGTGCCCGGGAAACCGGCGAAATCGCTGCAGACCGGGATATTCGCGCGCTGTCCCGCTTCATTTTGAACACGGTACAAGGGATGCGAGTATTGAGCAAAGGATATCTCGGACATGACCGTCGGCAGCTTCTGCAAGATGTCGTGGATGTCGCCATCCAAGTGCTTTGAGCAGCCCGTATTTCCTTTCAGTTCGAAAACCTGCACAGCCATGCAGGCATTTTTTTGCAGAGTTTTGTAACGAACGTTACAGAATCATACCCAAGAGGAGGTTTGCAACATGTCAAACGCAGAAACGAAATTGTATCACAAAACGATCGCCGTACTTGGCACCGGCATCATGGGCGCACCCGTGGCGCGGAATTTGCGGAAGCATGGTTTCTCCGTGCGCGTGTGGAATCGGACGCGCGCCAAGGCGGAGACGCTGGCATCGGCCGGATTGGATGTGGCGGATTCGCCGCGTGAAGCTGTGGAAGGAGCGGATATCGTCATCACGATGCTGAAGGATGGGGTCGGCGTCAACGCGATCGAGGAATTGGCCGGCTTCGCCAAGCAGCACGGGCTCAGGTTGTATGACGCGCCCGTCCAGGGCTCCCGTCAGCCGGCGGAACAGGGGCAGCTTGTCGTCATCGCATCCGGCCCGGCCGAAGATCGGGACACCGTGCAGCCGGTGTTTGAGGCGATCGGCAAACGGACCGTTTGGGTGTCGGATCAGATCGGGGCCGCCAGCCGTCTCAAACTTGCGCTGAACAGCTGGGTGTTCGCGCTGACGCATGGCGCCGCGGAAAGTCTGGCGATCGCCAAGGGACTCGGCGTCGACCCCGCGCTGGTGGCGGACATCGTGAAAGGCGGACCGCTGGACAGCGCGTTCTTTCAGTCCAAAGCGGCTTCAATCCTTGCGGACGATTACACGGCCAGTTTTTCGATCGCGAATGCGTTCAAAGACGCCCAACTGGTGATGGAGGCCGTCGAACAGGCGGGTCTCACCGCGGATGTTGCGGCTGCCGGACTGCAGCGGTTCCGGCGCGCGATCGAAGCCGGTCATCAGGACAAAGACATGGCCGCATCCGCATTGGTCTGAGCAGATACGGCAGCCCAATAAACAAGAGGCCATCCCGCCTGGGGTGGCCTTTCTTGCCTTCAAGTCAGACCTTCCGGGCTTTCACCGAGAAGAGCAGCGGCGGGTGGTGGTTCCCCTTCAGCCGCCATCGCCCTTGCTCGTCCTGCGTCATGAGCCCGGGGTACATGTTGAACACCGTGAACGGGAACTCATGCAGAAATTCCAGCGTCAGTCCCGCCCCGATCAGCGCGCAGACAATCTCGGACAGCGTATGCTGCCACTGATAGGTCACGGGGTGCGCCAACGGATCGTCATCTCCCGTATAGGTGACGTCCGATACATATTGGCGTGTCTCGGTATTGAAATAGGAATCCGCGATCTTCAGCTCGCCGTCCACCGGTTCAAACATGAACGTCACCGGATGAAACTCCGCCATGTAGAAGATGCCCCCGGGTTTCAGGGACGTGCTGATCAGATCCGCCCAACCGTCCAAATCCGGCAGCCAGCACAGCACGCCGTATGACGTATAGACGATGTCGAACTGCTCTCCGCCCAGCACTTCCTTGGCATCGTAGATGTCCGAGCACAGAAAACGCGCGTCAAGCCCGAGCCGGTCATTGAGCGACCTGGCCAGCGCGATCGCCTTTTCCGAGAAATCGATCCCGGTCACGCGGGCGCCCAGCCTGGCCCAGTTGAGCGTATCCAGGCCGAAATGGCACTGCAGATGAAGCAGGGTGCGCCCGGCCACATCGCCCAGTTCCTCCTGATCCAACCCGATCCGGGGCGCGTCATCCGCCAGAAAGGCATCCACGTCATAAAACTTCGACTTCGCATGAATCTCCGTCCGGTCGTTCCAATTGAGCCGGTTGAGGTCCCGGTATTGACGCATGATCATCCCCGCCTTTCAACAAGTCACCGATCATCGCATTGCAACGTTGATTCGACTATACAACGATGATGACGTCAAAGAAATGATAAATTACAGATTTAGCTGAATTTTACCAACGCGAGCTCAGGACATTCGCAACGATGCGCCTGACTTCCGGCAGCAAAGAATCATACCGCGAATCCCCGAGTTCCTGCCGGCCTACCCACGCATATTCCGTGTGCTCATCGTTCAACCGGAAGCTGCGGATGTCGCCGTTTCCCGGTCTGACCAGATAGGTGAACATGACTCTGTAGAAATCCCCCGACGCCTTTCGTCCCTTGAACGCCCGCACATGCAGCTCTTCGATAGAGTCAACTTCAAGGTTCGTCTCCTCCCGGACTTCCCGGATGACCGCCTCCTTCGGGGTCTCCTCATATTTCGCCTTGCCGGCCGGCACATACCACGCGCCATTGTCCGCTCTTTTCGCAAGCAGAACCTTGCCTTCATGCACAATAATCGCTTCCACGGCGATCCGATAGTCGGGGTACGGGTTCATGGGCGTCACACCTTTATATTGGTTTAAACCATTTTCCTGCAATTCGGAAACGGTGTAAATGCCCGGGCGTCAGGCGGACAGGGAATCCCGGTCCGGGCAGCGAAAGATATTAGATCATCGATTCCAGACGAAACGGAGCCGATCATGAAGAAACTGACCATGCGAACGTCCGACAGGACGCAGGCCAATATAGACAAAATCGCGGCGCTGTTCCCCCATGTCATCACCGAAGCGGTCGATGAAGAGGGCAGCGTGGTGCGGGCGGTTGATTTTGACCTGCTGAGGCAGGAGCTGTCCGGCGCGCTGGCGGAAGGGGAGAAGGAGCGGTATCAGCTCACCTGGCCGGGGAAAAAAGAAGCCATCCTCCACGCGAACGCGCCGACCGACAAGACGCTGCGCCCGGTCAGGGAAGACAGCGTGGACTGGGACCGGACGCGGAACTTGTACATCGAAGGCGACAACCTGGAAGTGCTGAAGCTGCTGCAGGAGTCGTACCTGAACAAGATCAAGTGCATCTACATCGATCCGCCGTACAACACGGGGCGGGATTTCATCTACAAGGACAACTTCCGGGGAACGGTCCGGGAATATCTCGCGGAGTCCGGGCAGGTCGACGAGCTCGGCAACCGGCTCTTCCAGAACACCGAGGCCAACGGCCGGTTCCACAGCGACTGGCTCACGATGATGTACGCCCGGCTCAAGGTGGCGCGGAATCTGCTGCGGGAAGACGGCGTCATCTTCATCAGCATCGACGACCACGAAACCGCCAATCTGCGCGCAATTTGCGATGAAATCTTCGGGCACGGCAACTTCGTCGCCACGATCATCTGGGAAAAAGTGTACAGCCCCCGCATGGACGTCACCGGTTTCTCCACTTCCCACGACTACATCCTCTGCTATGTGAAAGGCGATATCGCGGGACTCAAGCGGGAGCCGTTCGAGCAGAACGTCCGGCAGTTCAACCATGTGGACGAAGCGACGGGGCGGCGCTACCGGAGAAGAAGCATCCGGAAGGAAGGGAGCAACTCGCTCCGTTCGGATGCGCCGAATTCGTTCTTCCCGCTGGAAGCGCCGGACGGCACGCTCGTGTACCCGATCAAGCCGGACGGGACCGAAGGCTGCTGGCGGTGGAGCAAGGCGACCTACGAAGAGAACGTCCGGCGGGGGCTGGTCGAGTGGGTGAAGACCGAAGCGGGCTGGCAGGTGTACGCGAAGCAGTTTCTCGACGAGGGAGCGACGAAGCCGCCGGAGACGATCTGGCACCACAAGGAAGTGGGACACACCCACGGCGCGGCGGAAGAGCTGAAAAGTCTGCTGAACGGGCGATTCTTCGACAGTCCGAAACCGAAAGAGCTGATCATGAAAATGCTGACGCTCGCGACGGAGAAGGATGAAGAACATATCGTCCTCGACTTCTTCTCCGGTTCCGCCACGACGGCCCACGCGGTGATGGAGCTGAACGCGCGGGACGGCGGCAACCGCAGATTTCTCCTCGTCCAGCTGCCCGAGCCGACGGACGAGCGGTCCGAGGCGCGCAAGGCCGGCTACCGGACCATCTGCGATATCGGCAAAGCGCGGATCCGCCGCGCGGCGAAGAAGATCCGGGAAGTGACGGGGGCCGGCATCGACTACGGCTTCCGGGTGTTCCGCATCGATTCGTCGAACATGAAGGACGTCCGGCATGCGCCGGACAAGCTCACGCAGGCCGACCTGTTCGATCTCGCCGCAAGCATCAAGGAGGACCGCACAGGGGATGATCTGCTCATCCAGGTCATGCTCGAGCTCGGCCTGGAGCTGTCGCTGCCGATGGAGACGCGGCGGGTGGAAGGGAAGACGGTCCACCTCGTCGGCGGGAACGCGCTTGCCGCCTGCTTCGATGACGATGTGCCGGAGACCGTCATCCGGCAGATGGCCGCCATGCGCCCGCAGCACGCCGTCTTCCGCGACAGCGGCTTCGCGGACGACGCCGCGCGCATCAACGTGGAGGAGCTGTTCAACCTGCTCTCTCCCGGAACGGACATTCGGGTGCTGTAAGGCGGTGTACAAGCGGTGAAAATCAGGTTCAAGCAGCAGCCGTTTCAACTGGATGCGGTGCGAAGCATTGTCGATTGCTTCGCGGGGCAGCCGTACGCGCCATCCGCTGGTCCGGATGCGCGGAACCGTCCCGTCATGCTCCCGGACGAAGACGTGCTGCGGAACATGCAGTCGGTGCAGCGGCGCAATGGACTGCCGGTCTCGGAACGGCTGGAAGGCCGGTACAACCTGACCGTGGAGATGGAGACCGGCACCGGCAAGACCTACACGTTCATCCGCACGATGTTCGAGCTGCACAAAACGTACGGATGGAGCAAATTCATCGTCGTCGTGCCGTCCGTCGCGATCCGCGAAGGCGTGCTGAAGACGTTCCGGATGACGGAAGACCATTTCATGTCCGTGTACGGCATGAAGGCGCGGTATTTCGTATACAACTCGAAACAATTGCATCACATTGGGAAATTCGCCGGCGACGCCGGCCTGAGCGTCATGATCATCAACGCGCAGGCCTTCAACGCGCGGGGACGGGAGGCAAGGCGGATCTACATGGAGCTCGACGAATTCGGCAGCCGCAGGCCGATCGACGTGCTGGCGGACACGCGGCCGATCCTGGTCATCGACGAGCCGCAGTCCGTGGAAGGCGTGAGGACGCGGGAATCGCTGAAGGCGTTCAACCCGCTGCTTACCCTGCGCTATTCGGCGACGCACCGCGAAGACTACAACAAGGTTTACCGCCTGGACGCGCTGGACGCCTACAACCTGAAGCTGGTGAAGAAGATCAGCGTGAAGGGGATTTCGCTGAAGGGCATCGGCGGATCGGACGGCTATTTGTACCTCGAAGGCATTGAGGTGAGCGCGGACCGGGCGCCGGCGGCCCGGCTGGAGTTCGAGGCGAAGACGAAGGCGGGCGTGGTCAGGCGGACGCGTCTGGTCAGGGTCGGCGACGATCTTCACGCGTTGTCCGGCGGCCTCGCACAGTACAAGGGGTACAAGGTATCCGAGATCAACGGACGTGACGGCAGCATCCGCTTCATAAACGGCGTCACGCTGCATGCCGGCGACGTGCAGGGGGATACCGGAGAGCTGCATCTTCGCCGGATTCAGATCCGGGAGACGATCAAGTCGCATTTCGCGAAGGAGCGGGCGCTTTTCCCGCAGGGAATCAAGGTGTTGTCGCTCTTTTTCATTGATGAGGTGGCGAAGTACCGGCAATACGATCGGGACGGCGCGGAGCGGAACGGCGTTTACGCCGACATTTTCGAGGAGGAGTATGCGGCGCTGCTGGCCGAAGAGCTGGGCAGGCTGGCCGGCGACGATCCGTATGCCGGTTACCTGAAGCGAATCCGGGTGAAGGACACGCACAAGGGATACTTCTCGATCGACCGAAAAAGCAACCGCATCATCGATCCGAAACGAACGGCCGAAGACGCCGACTCCGATGATGCCGACGCGTACGATCTGATCATGCGGGACAAGGAGCGGCTGCTCAGCCTGGCGGAGCCCGTGCGGTTTATTTTCTCCCATTCGGCGCTGAAGGAGGGTTGGGACAACCCGAACGTGTTCCAGATCTGCACGCTGAAGCACAGCGATTCGACGATCAAGAAGCGCCAGGAGGTCGGACGGGGGCTCAGACTCTGCGTCAACCAGGACGGGGAGCGGATCGATTCGGGCGTGCCGGGCATCGACGTCCATGACATCAATGTGCTGACCGTCATCGCCAGCGAATCGTACGAGCAGTTCGCGCGGCAGCTGCAGCGCGAGATCGCCGAGGCGCTGTCCGGCCGTCCGGGTGCGGCGGACCGCAGCGCTTTCCTGGAGCATGTGGCGGAGAACGAGCGCCTCCGCCATTGCGCAGCCGGGGAGGCGAACGACGACTTCCACAGGCGGGAGTTCCTCAAGCTCTGGAACCGGATCAACCGGCAAACGGGCCGTACCGTCCGGTTTGACTCCGGCGAATTGATAAGAAAATGCGTGGAGGCGCTGGACAGCCGTCTTCAGGTGCCGGCCATCCGGTATACCGTCCGGCATGGCGAGATGCGGCGCATCGCGTCCCGGGAGCAATTGGAAGCGGGGGAAGCGTTCCGGGCGCGGGAAGCCAAGGATGAGGCGGCGGACGTGCAGCCGCTGTCCGGGGTGAAAATGGACCTGATCGGCAGACTGACGGAGGAGACGAAGCTGACGCGGAAGACCATTGCGGCCATCCTGACGGGAATCGGGGAGCCGACGTTCCGGCAGTTCCGCCTGAATCCGGAGGAATTCGTGCTCCGCGCCGCGAGGCTGATCAACGAGCAGAAGGCGGCGGCGGTCATCGAAGCCGTCACGTACGATGCGCTGAACGACCGGTTCGAAGCGGACGTGTTCACGAAGCGCGAACTGTTCGGGCAGCCGGAGGACGGGGCGAATCCGGCCGCGCAAGCGCCGGATGCGGGCGGCGAGGTGCTCGTGTACGACAAGCTGCCGCGGGGGTTCTTCATCCCGACGCCGATGGGCCGTTACCATCCCGACCGGGCGATCGTGTTCCGGGAAGGCGATGTGAGGCACATCTGCTTCATTGCGGAGACGATGGGCTCGCTGGAGTCGCTGGAGCTGCAGGGTGCGGAGCGGGCGAAGATCGAATGGGCGCGGAAGGCTCTGACGAAGCTGAACACCGGGCTAGTGAAGGTCGATGCGGCGGACAGTTACGGGAAGCTGCTCGCGATCCTGAAGCCGTCGTGACGGAGAAAACGGCGCTCGTGGGGCCGTCCGGCGCAGGGAAAACCGCCGATACTGATGTTCGACGAGGCGACCAGCTCGCTGGACAACGAGAGCGAACGGGTCGTGCAGGCTGCGTTGGAGACGCTGGCCAAGGGACGCACCACCATCGTGATTGCCCATCGTCTCTCCACCATCCGCAATGCCGAACGAATCATCGTGCTCGCCGGGAACGGCATTGCGGACCAGGGAACCCACGAGGAATTGTTGGCCCGCGGCGGTGTGTACAGGCAGTTGTATTTCGGACAGTAAAAAGCGGGGATGGCGGCGTGAGATGGAGGATGACTTTTGATCGAAGGAGGCGACGACATGATTACGGAGACGGACATTAAGCATTTGAGGCGCTGTGTCGAGCTCGCAAGGATCGCGCTGGAGAAGGGCGATGAACCGTTCGGTTCGGTTCTGGTATCGGCCGAAGGCGAGGTGTTGTTCGAGGACCACAACCATGTGGCGGGAGGGGATCATACGCAGCACCCGGAATTCGCCATAGCCCGCTGGGCGGCTCAGCACATGACGCCGGAAGCGCGCGCCCGGGCCACCGTCTACACATCCGGGGAGCACTGCCCGATGTGCGCCGCCGCCCACGGCTGGGTCGGCCTGGGCCGGATCGTGTACGCCAGCTCGTCCCGGCAATTGGCCGAGTGGCTGGACGAATGGGGAGTTCCGCCGTCCCGCGTAAGGAACTTGCCCATCCAAGAAGTCATCCGCGACGCACAAGTGGAGGGACCCGTTCCCGAGCTGGCGGAGCAGGTGCGCGAACTGCACCGGCGGCTCCACGCGGACAAACGCTAAAAATGTGGAGAAGGCTTTGGCGCCGGAAGGCGCGAGCCGGAGGAGGAAGGAACGACGGATGGAAACGTTCATTGCGCTGGGCGGCATCCTGATGGCGATTGCGGTCGCGCTGGGCGCGTTCGGCGCGCATGCGCTGAAGGATAAGCTGCAGCCGGACAAACTCACGCGCTGGGCCTGATCGCGGCCGGCATGCTGGCCGGCGAGCATCCGGATGCCGGCATGATCAAGGCCGCCGGATGGCTGCTTGCCGCGGGAATCGTGCTGTTCTCCGGGAGCCTGTATGTGCTCAGCGTGCGCAACATTCGCTGGCTCGGACCGATCACCCCGCTCGGTGGACTCGCATTCATCGCCGGTTGGGTGCTGCTGGCCGTCGGTGTGTTGTAGTTGGGTGAAGCGGACAGGTTAGCGGGCTTTCAGCCGGTCCATCACATTGTCCGGGCCGGCGAACACGGAACCTCCGTTTTTGACGGTGTCCCGGATCAGTTGGATCAGGCGGTCCTTGTCCATGCGGACTTCGCGCAGCCATGCGGCCGCCTCGGCTGTTTCGGGTTCATATTTGGCCCCCCAGGCAGACAACTCCAGCAGAACAGGGATAAAATCCAGTCCGGCGTCCGTCAGTTCATACAAATCCTTTCTTCCGTCCGTGGGATGGGGCTTCTTCGTGATCAACCCCAGTTCTTCCAGACGAGCCAGACGGCTGGCCAGGATGTTCCTCGCGATCTTCTCATCCGAGGCCAGGAACTCCCCGAATGTTCTTTTCCCCGCAAAAACGATATCCCGGATGATGAGCAGCGTCCACGAATCCCCGACCACTTCGAGCGAAAAGGCGATCGGGCAATTGGAACGACGTTTGATGGTTTTTCTCATGGCGTTGCTCCTTGACTGATGTGCCATAGCTTCATTATACTTAAATAAGTTTCAAAATGCAACTGAAAGGGGCGGGCGGAAATGCATTATCTGTTCGTTTACCATGGCGGTGTCGTTCCCGAAGATCAAGCGGAGCAAAACATCAGCGACCTGTGGAACTGGCTGGACAACCTGAAGGCAAGAGGATATGAGAAAGTGCGGTTTGCCGGATTCGGACGGAAGACGGTTTCCCCGCATGCTGTAGAGGACTATCAAGGCGACATTTTTGGGGTGTCGGTGATGGAAGCGGAATCTTTGGAAGAAGCGGTCTCACTCACGACCGATTGGCCCGAGCTGCAATACGGCGGGAAGATTGAAGTATTTGAAGCGCTGGCCGCGGACTACCCCCGCTCAAGTTCGGATGCCCATATCCTCAACTTGTTTGCCGATGTCAGACGGCAGATTCTGGATACTCTGCACGGGCTGCCTGCGGACAAACTTGACCATATTCCCCCGGGATTCCGAAACAACATGCGTTGGCAAGCCGGACATGTGCTAACGGTAACCGACGAGTTGGTCTTTCAATTTTCGGGAGCCGGATCCCGCATTCCCGCGGAATATAAAACCTGGTTCGCATCAGGAACGGATCCGTCAGGCTGGAGTGATGCGCCCCCGGAAATCGATGTGCTGCTGCGGCGGCTGGAGGGACAAATGGCGGAGATCGGCGATGCATTCGAAGGCAGGCTGACGCACCCCGTTGCGGATCAAAGCAATTTTCTTCAGGCAAAAACCGTCGGCGAGCTCTTCCACGTATTGATTGCGCACGAAAGCCTGCACCTGGGTATGATTCAAGCGATGGCTAAAATTTTGTAAAAAAGCAAGCCGCAGACGCACAAGAAGGAGGAGCTCACCATTTCCGGACATATCGATGCGGCGTGCCGCATTTCCGATTGCAGCACGAGAAGCTGTTCCAGCGTCAGGTCGCGCTTGTTCATGTCATCAGAAGCTGTTCGGAGCCGGCGGACCTTGGTGGGCGATCATTTGCGAGACGAGACGATACTCCAGCTCGCGGTTGTGATCCTTTACCCAGGTATGTACCAGGAAGGCATCCACGATCCACCAGATGGTGGTGACGATTAGCCCGATAAGCGTGATGCTCAGAATGAGCTGGGCGATCGCGGAGCCTGTCTTCTTCATATAGAACCGGTGACCGCCCAATATACCGAGGAAGTACCACAGCACGTAGGCGAGAATCATGTTCTTCCCCTGGTTTCTGACTTCTGAATCCACGATCATGAGTTGTCTGGCGTCGAGCCGGCAAGCAGCGGACAAGATAAAGCCGGTATCGCCTCCTAATATTGTCGATTGGCCACTTCCTTCTCCGCGAGCACCTCGGTGAACACACTTTCCGGCGGGACGATCCGCTTCGGCAAGGTGCGTCCCTCGTAGATCTCGCGGACGGCCTGCATCAGAATCGGACCGAGGAGCGGATTGCATTCCACCACGCAGTTGATTTTGCCCTCCGCCATCATCTCGAACGCTTTGCGCGTGCCGTCGACGGAAATGATGACGATGTCTTCTCCGGGCTTCAGGCCGAATTCCTCGATGGCTTCGATGGCCCCGAGCGCCATGTCGTCGTTGTGGGCGAACAGCACATCGATGCCGCCGCCGCTTTCCCGCAGAAACCCGCGCATGACTTCGGCTCCTTTGGCCACCGTGAAGTCGGCCGGCGCGGAATAGGCGATCGTCATGTCGGCGCGCTCCCGGATGACGTCCCGGAAGCCTCTGCCGCGCTCGATGGACGGCGAGGAGCCTTCCGTGCCCTGAAGCTCCGCGATGACGACGGGCCCGGGATCGTTGCGCTTCTTGTCCAGCAAATATTTCCCCGCCTTGCGGCCTTCTTCGTAGAAATCCGCGCCGATAAACGTCACATACAGCGACGGGTCGCTGATCTGGACGGCGCGGTCGGACAGAATGACCGGGATGCCGGCCTGTCTGGCCTCGGTCAAGATGTCTTCCCAGCCCGTCTCGATGACCGGCGCGAAGGCGATCACATCCACTTTCCGCTCAATGAAGCGGCGGATCGCTTCGATCTGCTTCTCCTGCGACTGTTCCGCATTGTCGAACAGCAGCTCGATGCCGGCCTCCTTCGCGGCTTCCTGGATCGATCTCGTATTGGCGTTGCGCCAATCGCTCTCGGAGCCGAGCTGCGAGAAGCCGAGCACGATCTTGTGCTTGTCCGCGGCGACCGTATCGGACGGGAGATCGGGGATGCGGGAATCGATCGTCTCCGGCTGCTCCTCACGCGGCGCCGCAGCTTCACGGTTGCAGCCCGCCAGCATCGCAAGGCACACGAGCAGCAGGTTGAAACAGGCAAGTGCCGTTCGGCTTGACCGCAGCAATCGAATCCCCTCCCCAAATCCGATTATATCTTACACAGACTGGCTCCGCGTAGACCGCGCGGTGAAGATCCGCTGCAGCAGAATAAAGAGAAACAGCAGCAAGCCGATGACCATTTTCGTCCACCAGGAGCTGAGCGTGCCTTCGAACGTGATGATCGTCTGGATGACGCCCTGGATCAGAACGCCGAAGAACGTGCCGATGACATAGCCGGAGCCGCCGGTCAGCAGCGTCCCTCCGATCACGACCGCCGCGATGGCGTCCAGCTCCAGGCCGACGGTATGCAGCCCGTAACCCGACAGCATGTAGAACGTGAACACGACGCCGCCCAGGGACGAGCAGAATCCGCTGAACGCGTAGACGAGCATTTTCGTCCGGCCGACCGGAAGCCCCATCAGCACCGCCGACGACTCATGACCGCCGATCGCATAAGTGTTGCGCCCGAAGCGGGTGTAATGCGCGAGATAGACGGCCAGCGCCACGACCAGGAGGGCGATGACGACGCTGATCGAGATGAAGCTGCCGCCCGGCAGGCGGATTTTCGCGAGCGCCATATGCGTATAGAACGGATGGCTGATCGTGATCGTATTGATGCTGATCACGTAGCACAGCCCCCGGGCGAGAAACATGCCGGCCAGGGTGACGATGAACGGCTGAATCTGAAAGTAATGAATGATCGCGCCCATCATCCAGCCGAACAGGATGCCGACGGCAAGCACCAGCGGAATGACGGCCGCCGGCGGCCAGCCGGCTTCCGTGATCAGGCTGGCGGACAGCATCGTGGTCAGCGCCACCACGGAGCCGACGGACAGATCGATGCCGCCCGACAGGATGACGAACGTCATGCCGACGGCCACGATGAGCAGGAAGGCGTTGTCGATCAGCAGGTTCATGAACACCTGCAGCGAGAAAAATCCGGGATACCGCAGCGAGCCGGCCAGAAACATCAGGATGAACAGCCCGATGGTCACCAGAAGCGGGATATACTTGCGATCAACCATGTCTGCTCACCTCCTGTCCGGATGCTGCAGGGCTCCATGGAATGCCGCGCGTCAGTGAACGGCGGAACGACGGCGATTGGATCAGACAGACGGCCAGGACGACGAACGCCTTGACGACCAGTGTGATTTCCGGGGGAACGCCCAGCATGTAAATCGTGGTCGTCAGCGTCTGGATCAGCAGCGCCCCGGCCAGGGTGCCGGTCAGCGAGAACCGGCCGCCGCTCAAGGAAGTCCCGCCGATGACGACGGCGAGGATGGCGTCCAGTTCAATCCACAGCCCGGCGTTGTTGCCGTCCGCGCTCGAGACGTTCGAACTGGTGATCAGCCCGGCAATGCCGGCGCACAGCGCGCAGAACATGTACACCGCAAGCAGGATCGAGCGGGAACGGATCCCGGCGAGCCGGCTTGCCGTCGGGTTGCAGCCGATCGCCTCGATGAACATGCCGAGCGATGTCTTGCGGGTCATCCACGCGGCGAAGAGAAAGACCGCGGCGGCCAGATAGACGGAGAACGGAAGGGTCATGAGCCATCCGGCGCCGATGAAATTATACGGCTTGCTCGTCACCGTGATGATCTGCCCGCTCGTGATGAGCTGCGCAATGCCCCGCCCGGCGACCATCAGAATGAGTGTCGCGATGATCGGCTGGATGCCCGCGCCGGCCACCAGCAGTCCGTTCCACAGGCCGAGGGCGATGGAGACGAGCAGCGCGAGCAGGACGGCGGTGAGCACCAGGCTCAAGGCATGCTGGTCGTCGCCCCGGCTGATGGTCAGGCAGGCCATTGCGCCGGAGATCGCGACGAGCGACCCCACCGACAGATCGATCCCCCGTGTCGCGATGACCAGCGTCATCCCGATGGCGACGATGGCCAGGGGGGAGCCGAAGTTCAGAATGTCGATCAGACTGCCGTACAGATGGCCGTTCTGGTAGCGGATCGCGAAAAACTCCGGTTTGAAGATCAGGTTGAGCAAGAGCAGCAAGCCGAACACGGCAAGCGGCCAGAACAAAGGTTTGTTCCACCAACGGACACTCATGGCGTCATCCTCCCGCGATGGCCTGCATAATGGTCGTCTGTTGGATGTCGTCACCGGTTAAGTGCCGCACATGCCGCCGGTCGCGCAGGACGGCGATCCGGCTGCTGACGCGGACGACTTCTTCCAGCTCGGAGGAGATGAAGAGCACGGCCATCCCTTCCCCGGACAAGGACAGGACCAGCTTCTGAATCTCGGCTTTGGCGCCGACGTCAATGCCCCGCGTCGGCTCATCCAGAATGAGCAGCCGGGGATTCATGAGCAGCCAGCGGGCGAGGATCACTTTCTGCTGGTTGCCGCCGGACAGATTGCGGATGAACTGTTCGGGATCGGGCGGCTTGATGTCGAGCGCCCGGATATATTCGTCGGCGATTTCCTCCTGCCGTCTGCGGGACAGCGCGCGGAACCAGCCGCGATGGGCCTGCAGCGCCAGAATGATGTTCTCCCGCACGGTCAAATCTTCAATAATCCCCTCGGTCTTGCGGTTCTCCGAACAGAAGGCGATGCCCCGGTCGATCGCTTTGCGCGGCGAGTCCAGCCGTATCTCCCGGCCCTCGATGACGAGCCTTCCCTGATCGGCGCGGTCGGCGCCGAACAGCAGCCGGGCCGTCTCCGTCCGCCCCGATCCGAGCAGCCCGGCCAGTCCGACGATCTCGCCGCTGCCGATCGTCAGATCGAACGGCTCCACGCCGCCCTTGCGTCCCAGCCCGGATGCGCGCAGATAGGGCGGCTTCGCCTCGCCCGGCGCGGCGGTCCGTTTCGGCATGCCGCCGAGAAGTTCCAGATCCTTGCCGATCATCTTCTGCACCAGCTCCACGCGGGGCAGTTCATCGGTCAGGTATTCGCCGACGAACCGTCCGTTACGCAGAATCGTAATCCGATCGGACACTTCATAGACCTGGTCGAGAAAATGGGTGACGAACAGGATGGCCAGCCCTTGCTTCTTGAGATGGCGCATGACCTCGAACAGCTTGTTCGTCTCGTCCCGGTCGAGGGAGGAGGTCGGTTCGTCCAAGATGAGCAGCCGGGCCGAAATGTTGAGGGCTCGGGCGATCGCGACCAGTTGCTGAACGGCGACAGAATAGGTGTCCAGCGGCTTGGTCACGTCAAGCTTCACGTTGAGCCGTTCCGCAAGCAGCGCCTCGGCTGCGCGGTTCATCGCTTTCCATGAAATCTTGCCGAATTTCCGCGGTTCCCGGCCGATGAAGATGTTCTCGGCCACGGACAGGTTCGGACACAGATTGATTTCCTGATAGACCGTGCTGATTCCGGCCTGCTGCGCTTCGAGCGGACTCCGCAGATGCAGCGGCCTGCCCTCCCATTCCACCGAGCCTTCGTCAACGGGATAGACGCCGGTGAGCACCTTGATCAGCGTCGATTTGCCGGCGCCGTTCTCTCCCATCAAGGCGTGTACTTCGCCGGCGAACATCCGGAAACGGACGTCATTCAGCGCGTGGACGCCGGGGAACCGCTTGTGGATGCCGGACATTTGCAGCATCGGTCGGTTTTCGCTCATGCTGCCGCCCCCTTGTCAGAAATTGAAGCAAGCAAAAACGGCTGGCGCCGTCCTCATGGGCGGACGCATCCGTTTTGCGGTGAAAGATCAGCCGATGACAAGCGTGAGACTTGTAAATGCTTATCTTTGAACAAAGCCACCCCGCCCCCGTGCGGGGGTTGGGGCGGCCGATCGTTGTGCTGATGCCGGTCGGCAAGCGGATCAGTATTTCCGGTCCGGCAGGGCGGCCTTCGCTTCTTCCGAAGTGAACGTCCCTTCCTCGGTAACGATCCGCTTCGGCACTTCCTTGCCTTCCACCACCGCTTTGACGGCGTCCATCAGCTGCGGCCCGAGCAGCGGGTTGCACTCCACAATGAAGTTGATCTTGCCGTCCGCCGCCGCCTGCATGCCGTCTCTTACCGCGTCCACCGTAATGATGATGATATCTTTGCCCGGAACGAGGCCGCCCGCTTCGATGGCCTGGATCGCGCCGAGGCCCATGTCGTCGTTATGGGCGTACAGCACGTCGATGTCCTTGTGCGCCTGCAGGAACGACTGCATGACTTCCTTGCCTTTCGCGCGGGTGAAGTCGCCGGTCTGCGAAGCGATGATTTTGAGGTTCGGGTTCTCCTTGATGACCTCTTCGAACCCGGCCTTGCGGTCGATCGCGGGAGCGGAGCCTGTCGTTCCCTGCAGCTCGACGATGTTGACCGGTTCCGTCGCGTCCTTGAACTGCTCCAGCAGCCAGCGCCCGGCGCGGCGCCCTTCCTCCACGAAGTCCGAGCCGATGAACGAGACATACAGCGATTCGTCTTCCGAATCGATCGCGCGGTCGGTCAGAATGACGGGGATGCCGGCTTCCTTCGCTTCCTGCAGCACCGTCTCCCACCCCGATTCGACGACCGGCGAGAAAGCGATGACGTCGACCTTCTGCTGGATGAACGAACGGATGGCCTTGATCTGGTTCTCCTGTTTCTGCTGCGCGTCGGAAAATTTCAGCTCGATGCCGGCCGCGGCCGCCGCTTCCTTGATCGATTCCGTATTGGCCGTGCGCCAGCCGCTCTCGGCGCCGACCTGGGCGAAGCCGAGCACAATCTTCTTGCCTGCCGGGGGTGTCGGCTCATTCGGCGTCTCGGAGCCTTGTGATGCATTCGTGGAAGCGGGCTTGTTGTCTCCGCCGCCGCCCGTTCCCGAATTTTTGCTGCCGCTGCCGCATGCGCTGATGACCAGACAGACGGCGAGCAGCAGAATCGGCATGATTTTCCGTGTTTTCAAATGGGTCAACCTCCCTCAATGAACATCCTCGTACGAGGCACATCCCCATCTTAACCGCTTTCAAATTTCGAAAATATGGAGGATGAAAGGAGTTTGTTTCGCATTTTTGGGAAGTTGGAGCGCGAGGGGACGGAAATGTTTTTTATTTTGTTGAAAGGGTGGAATTTTTTATTGCTGCATACGCTTACAACCTGTCCTGGTATAAAATACAGGTAGTTGACAGGCGGGGGAGAAGGAATGGGACCGGGCATGAAGAAGGTGTCGCAATGGATTTTGTCCAGTCTGCGGGTCAAAATGCTTGCCATGTTCGTGATGCTGACGATCGTTCCGCTGATCGCCGTCGGCATCGTGTCCTACCAGAAATCGTTCCGAACGATCTCCGAACACAGCAAGGCTTCCTTCCTGCTCACCGCGGACCGGCTGGCCCGGGACATCGATGTGCTCTTTCAGGATACCGCGCGTCTGCTCGAGCTGGAAAACCACCAGGCCGTGCTCCGCTTCCTGTTCTCCCAGACCGATTCCTACGCCGATGCGAAGGACATTCTGCAGGCGTTCGACCTCTACCGCAAGACGTACCGAAATGACAGCGTGCTGAACATCTCCATGGTCAATCTGTACGGCCGGGGCATCAGCGAGCGGCGGGGGGTGTTCGCCCTGAACCAGAATCCGCTCCGCAACCCGCATTTTCAATATTTGATGAACGCGCCGGACGAGGTGCTGATCGTTCCGCCCGACGAGATGCTGCCCCAGGACCGGCTGGACGGTTTTCAATACGATTCGGAGCATGTCGTGTCGATCATGACGACCGTCAGGCAGCGGATTACCCGCGAGGTGATCGGCTTTATCGTGATCGATTTGGACGCGGATACGGTGCTGCGCTATATCCGGGATGCAATGGCCGGACATGCGGGGTATTTCTATGTGGCGGATTCTGCCGGCAAGCCGCTGTTCGCCGCGGACTCGTCTTATGCGCATCTCCTTCCGTCCGCCGCCGATCTTGCGCCGCGATTGGACCGGAAGTCGGACAGTTTCGTGGAAGACGGACCTGACGGGCAAATCTTCATCACATACACGACCTCGGCGGATACCGGCTGGAAAATGATCGGCATCGCGCCTCTCCGCGAGATTGTCAAAGATGCCCGCGAGATCCGGCGGCTCATCTTCCTGAGCGTCGGACTGAGCATCGTGTTCACCATCGGCCTCTATGTCTACCTCACCTCGCGGCTGACCCGGCCGATCCAGATTTTGAAACACAAGATGCGCAAGGCGGCTTCGGGGTTCTTCGAAGTGAAGGTGAGGCCCGCCGGCACGGATGAGCTGGCCGATCTCGGCAACAGCTTCAACATCATGATCGAGCAGATCCGCATGCTGATGGAGCGCAGCATCCGCGAGCGGGAACAGGTCCGGAAGGCGGAGCTGCGCACGCTGCAAGCGCAGATCAACCCCCATTTCCTCTACAATTCGCTCGATTCCATCGTATGGATGGCGGAAGCGGGGAAGAATCGGGAAGTGATCCGGCTCGTGCAGGCGCTGTCCCGTTTTTTCCGCATCAGCCTGAGCAAGGGGCGGGATCTCATTTCGGTCGGGGAAGAAGTGGAGCATGTCCGCAATTATCTGGTCATTCAGCAGATGCGCTATTCCGACATCCTGGATTACGAGATTGACATTCCGCAGGAATTGCGGGCCGTACCGATTCTGAAGATGACGCTGCAGCCGATTGTGGAGAACGCCTTGTATCACGGCATCAAGAACAAGCGGGGCAAGGGGCGGATCCGGATCTCCGGCGCTTCCGATCAGGACCGGACGATCCGGCTTTCGGTCGCGGACAACGGCATCGGCATGAGCGCCGGAAAACTGGCCGAGCTTCGCGGTCTGCTGGACGATCCCCTGGTGCCGCAGGGGGAAAGCGAGCCCGACAGCGGATTCGGACTGCTCAACGTGCAGCGGCGCCTTCGTCTGTATTACGGCCCGCAATACGGCATTGTGCTCGACAGCAGGGAAGGCGCGGGCACGACCGTAGAGATCACGATTCCGGTTCAAGGGGGGACGCACCTTGAAGAAAGTGTTCCTGGTGGATGACGAGATTGTCGTTCGCGAGAACATGCGAAACTGCATCGATTGGGAGAAGGAAGGGTTTGTGTATTGCGGGGATGCGCCCGACGGCGAGCTGGCGCTGCCGCTCATCGAGAAGCTGAAGCCGGACATTCTGATTACGGACATCCGGATGCCGTTCATGAACGGTCTGGAGCTGAGCGCGATCGTCCGCAAAATGCAGCCGGGCATCAAAATCATCATCCTGAGCGGCCACGATGAATTCGAATACGCCCGGCAGGCGATCCGCATCGGAGTCGAGGACTATTGCCTGAAGCCGGTCAGCGCCGAAGACATCATCCGGGTGCTCCGGGTCATCAGCGCCAAGGAAGAGGCGAGCGAAACGCATCGGTCCCTGCCTGCCGGCCGGATCGACCTGCTGGGACACGAATCGCTGGATTATCCACTCAGCCTCGACCGGGAAGGGTTTGTGGAATTTCTGAAGGTCGGTTCGCCAGAGCAGAAGGAACTGCACATCCGGCGTTTCGCGAAGGATCTGGAGAATGTCGATTGGGAGTCGTCGCTGTACGGATTTTTCCTGCTCCACGACCTGACGCTCACCGTATTCCGGGAAGCCGGGGAGCAGTACGGCGAGCAGGTGCGGCCGGACGACTGGCTGCCGGAGATGAAGAGCCGGATCAGCGCCATCCGCTCATGGGAGGAGGCCTGCGAGTACCTGGATCAGCTCGCCGAGCTGTTCTGGCATTGGCGCTCGCAGTCCAGCGACCGCTACAGCGTCCTGATTGCCCGGGTAAAGCAATTTGTGCAAGAGCATTACGGGGACGAACGGCTGTCCCTGCATGACGCGGCCAGACATGTCAATGTCAGCCCCAGCCACCTGAGCAAAGTGTTCAGCCAGGAGACCGGAACGACGTTCATTGAATATGTGATGGAAACCCGGATCAAGAAGGCGATGGAGCTGCTCTTGTCGACCAAAGCGAAATCGTATGAAATCGCCTGCCGGGTCGGGTACCAGGATCCGCATTATTTCTCCAACGTGTTCAAACGGTTGACCGGGATGACGATCCGCGATTTTCGCAAGCGGGGCAAGGCGGGGCAGCCGGTCGTCCGGAGGAGCGGGCATTCGTGAACCGGCATATGGCGAAGCGGGCGGCGAGGAAAACGGGAACGGCCGCGCTGGCCGCGGTATTGGTGGCGGCTGCGGCGCTCGCCGGCTGCCGGGAGCCGGCGCCTTCCCGCGAGAGCGTGTCCGCCGCGGCCGAAGCGGAAGTGATGCCGCGGCGCACGTTCGGCATCATCTACCCGATGGCGGATGTCTATTATGAGGCGGTGACGGAGAGCGCGGCCCGGGCGGCGGAATCGGCGGGCGTCCGGCTGATCATCAAGGCGCCGGACGAAGCCAATCTGGAGCAGCAGATCCGCATGATGGAGACGATGATCAAGCAGGGTGTGGACGGGATCGCCATCAGTCCGATCGATTCGGAAGCGCTCGGGCCGCTGATCGACAAGGCGGCGGAGGCGGGGATTCCCGTCATCTGTTTTGAATCCGATGCGCCGGACAGCCGGAGAGTTTCTTATATCGGAACGGACAACATCCAGGCAGGGGAAAGGATGGGACGAGCCATTGACGGGCTGCTGAAGGGACGCGGCATGGTGCTCGTGTCCACCGGGCAGTCGGACAGCATGAATTTGCGCGAACGGTTGGAAGGGTTTCTCGGATACATCCACCGTGAGACGAATATTGACGTGCTGGAGGTTCGTTATCATCAGGGCGTTCCCGAGCAGGCGCTGGCGGATCTGGAAGGGATGATCGACGATCACCCGCATTTCGACGCCTTCGTCGCCCTGGACTTCGTATCCGGCGCCGCATCCATTCTGGTATGGAAAGCGATGGGATTGAACCGGTACGCGCTGACCTTCGGCCTGATGCCCGAAATCGCGGAAGCGGTTCGCAACGGTCAGATTACGATGGCGGTGTCCCTGAATGAACACCGCTGGGGAGCCTTGATCGTCGAACATCTGCTCAAGGCCTGCGAAGGGGAGGAGATCCCGGGATTTCTGGATACCGGGATATCGCTGGTTGACATTCATGCGATTGAATCAGGGGAAGGGATGGTCGAGACCGAGCCTTCGGATTGACAGGGCGGGATTCCGAGGCTGCATCGCAGGTTGGCATACCCGCGTCGTCGTGAGCGCGGGGGGCAGGGCGGCACCCGGAATCCCGAAGCCCGATCAACGCTGGAAGAACTCGATCCACTCGTTCTCCGGACCGTAGATGAAGAAATACCGGTGGCCGTTCGGCAGCGTGGTGATCGTGTCGAAACCGGGAATGAAGGACACATCCAGCTGCTTGATGCGCGCATATTCGGCTTCGATATCGTCCACGTTGAATGCGATGTGATGCACTTTGCCTTCCGTCGGCAAGCTGTCGTTGTACCCCTGGATCAGTTCAACCTCCGTCCCGTCGGATCCGCCGAAACCGAGAAAAGCAAGCTGCAGCACGCCGTTCGTATGCGTGAAGCGGCTTTTCACCTCGAGCCCGACAACCTCCGTGTAGAAACGAATGCTTGCGTCCAGATCCTTCACCATGACACCGACATGGTCAATCCGTTTGCCCGCCATGAAGACGCCCTCCTAACAGGATGTACTGGTTACCCCTATCTTAAGAAGTCAAATATTTAGTAGTCAAGTATGAATTGTCGGAATAGCAACAAAACCGCTTTGATTATGAATAGCCCTTGATGTAAAATAGCATTATATTTGAAAGTAACGCTTGTGTCACATTGGGATCACGCAATCTGGAACGGGCTTTTTCATCATACTGTGGAAAGGGTGAGCCGGCTTGGGCAAACCGCAAACCTCGCATTTCTGGTCGCTGCTGCTGTTCGCTGTCGGCGTCTTCATGGCGCAGCTCGACAACGGCATCATCAGCTCGGCGCTGACCACGATTAACCGGCATTTTGACGTATCGGACAACTGGGGAGCCTGGGGCGTCACGATTTACACGCTGGGCCTGGCGATCAGCCTGCCGATCGTCGGCAAGCTGTCCGACCGCTACGGCCGCAAGCGGCTGTTCATCGTGGAGATTGTTCTGTTCGGTCTCGGCTCCCTGTTCGTGGCGCTCAGTCCGACGTTCGAGCTGTACCTGGCGTCGCGCTTCATCCAGGCGCTGGGCGGCGGGGGCATTTTCATCATCGGCAATTCGCATATTTTGAGCACGGTTGAGCCCGACAAGCAGGCGAAATACCTGGGAATGCTCGGCGCGATGAACGGGGTTGCGGCCATTCTCGGTCCCAACATCGGGTCTTTCCTGCTCGACTGGACCGGAAACTGGCACATCCTGTTCCTGATCAACGTGCCGATTGCCGCCGCGCTGTTCATTCTGGCCTTCCTGCGGCTGCCGGAATCGGCGGACCCCGGCACGGGACGGCTGGATCTGACCGGAACCGTTATCCTGTCGCTTGCCATTCTGTCGCTGATGTACGGCCTCACCAACATCGACGTCGACTTCTGGGCAAGCTTCAGGGAATGGGATGTATCCGGGTTTATCGGCTTGGGGCTCGTCCTGTTCATCGTGCTGTTCCTGTACGAGTCGGTGCTTGAGCGCCGCAAGAACGGCGATCCGATCCTGCCGCTCTATCTCATCCGGCAGCCCCGCTACCTGATGGTGCTCGTCATCGGCATGCTGTCCGGCGGCATGCTGGCGGCCATGATTTTCATCCCGGGGTTCACCGAGAATGTGCTCGGCATCCCGGCGGAGAAGTCGGGCTACTGGATGACGCCGCTGGCGCTGGCGTCGGGCGTGGGCGCCGGCATGGGCGGCGTGCTGGTGGCCAAGCGCGGGCCCATTTTCGCCGTCGTGCTGTCCGGCATCCTGACGCTGATCGGATTCGTATTGTTCCCGCTGTGGATTGACGCGAAGTGGCAGTTCATCGTCTCCAGCATGGTGGCCGGCGTCGGCATCGGGGTCATCCTGGGCGCGCCGCTGAACATTCTGGCGACCGAAGGCTTGCGGGCGAACAAGGGCACCGCGCTGGCGTCGCTGTCGCTGCTGCGCCAGATCGGCATGACGATCATGCCGACGATCTATGCCGGCTTCATCGCGCGCGGCTACAACAATATCGGCGAACTGTTCAGGACGGACTTCCGGAACATTCTGAATGAGAATGTGGAACAGGCGAATCTGTCCCAAGAGGCGCTGGACGAACTGGCGGCCATCGGGCGGCAGATGGCTTCCGGCGGAGGGGAGGCGGCAAGCCCAGGCCAGATCCAGGACATCATCGGCTCGGTGCAGGACCCGGCTTTGCGGGACGTCATCGCCGACAGCGTCGCCGAGGTGACGAGATTGGCGGCGGAGAACGGCTACTGCGGCCTGTACTGGTCGGCGGCCGTGCTGGGCGTGCTCGTCATGCTCGCGGCATTCGTGCTGGCGCCGATGCGGAGGAAGGTGGCGGCTTCGTCCGCGGAATGAGCATAAGAAAAGGGCATCCCCGAACGGGGAACATTCCGCAGCCGACTCATCGCGGGCCGGGAAGGCCGCTGCCCTTGCCTGTCTGCTGCAGATAGAACATTTCCATAAGCAGCGGCAGCGACACCAAAATCGGCGGATCGTCAAACCGGGGCGGACGCAGCGTCAATTCCTGATGCGGCGTCCGCTCGCCATGTCTGACCACGAGCGGAGATGCGGAACGGGCCCGGAGCGTCATATCGGGCAGCAGAATATCCCGGGCCTGCATCCCCCAGGATACGGTCGTGGCCATCAGGTAATAGATGCCGGGTTTCACGCCGGAGAAGCGGAAGGCATTGTCCGCTCGCACCAGGGTGCCGTAGTCCGGGAGACCGTCGGGAATCGGCTTGCTGAACAAACCGACCATGACGAAGCCTTCGAACGGGATTTCCGTGCGGAACGAGCCCTCGACGCAATCGCCCGGCGCCTGCTCGTGCCCGGAATGCCAGATGGCCGCGTCCGTCAGCTGCCGCAAGTGCTCCGCGGCATGGGCGGCGGAATTTCGAAACTCCGCCGGCGTCAGGCCGACGCTTCGGCCGAACCGCGTCGTGAAGCTGCCGAGACTCTGATAGCCCAGCTCCATCGCAATATCGCGCACGGGCAGGTCGGTCGTCATCAGCAGTTCTTTGGCTTTTTGCAGGCGCAGGGATGCGATGTAATATTGCGGGGTCAGGCCGGTCTGCTCCTTGAATATGCGGATGAAATGAAACGGGCTGTATGCGGCGTAACGCGACAATTGCTCAATGGTCAACGGTTCGTGGAGGTTTTGCCGGATGTATTTCATGACCTCGATCAGTTCCGGATACTTGTCTGACACGGGATCACCATTCAGCATATTTTTCCTTGGAGTGATTCTGGTTATCATGTATTATATTGTAACGACTTCACCTTGCCGGACGCTCCCGCCCGGATTGACGGCACGTACGAGGCGCTGCCACGGATGGCCTCCGTGCTGGAGGCGTACCGCGCAAGGGAACTGCCGATCATCCATGCCGTCCGTCTGTACAAGGAAGACGGTTCGAACGTCGACCTGTGCAGGAGAGAAGCGATCGAGCAAGGTCTGCGCGTCGTGGCGCCGAACACGGAGGGCGCCGAACTGGTCCGGGACATCCGACCGGCGCAGTACGCTTCGCTCGATGCGGAGCGGCTGCTGAACGGCGAATTTCAGCCGGTCGGCCGCAGCGAATGGGCGATGTACAAACCGCGCTGGGGCGCTTTCTACGGGACGGATCTGGAGCGGTTTCTCCGGGACCGCGGCGTCGACACGATCGTCTTCATCGGGTGCAATTATCCGAATTGTCCGCGCACGTCCATCTATGAGGCGAGCGAGCGCGATTTCCGCATCGTGATGGTGTCCGATGCGATGTCGCAAGTCTACGAGCAGGGAATACGGGAGATGCGAAACATTGGCGTCCATGTCTGCACCGTCTGGGATGTCATGGAGGCCGTCCGATCGCTGTGATCCATGCCAAAACGTGAAACGGCTGTCCACGAAGGACGGCCGTTTGCTTGTTCCGGGCGCGGAGATCAGACAGTTAGTGTAAAATCTTCGTGGGTGTAGGAATTGGAAAAAGCGGACATAGAAAAAGAGCTTCTCCCTTGGTAAAGTGATGTTTGTCCACAACACACCAAGAAGGAGGAAGCTCCTGTGAGCAACATTA
>Ga0207866_1000501_pt1 | contig 56075 bp, 45 predicted proteins | sample HigsolmetaAR203D_FD_184835 | JGI IMG/M metagenome (GOLD analysis project Ga0207866, IMG submission 184835) | Ionic liquid and high solid enriched microbial communities from the Joint BioEnergy Institute, USA - AR20-3-D (SPAdes) (version 2) ...
CGACTTCGAAATGCCGGCTTTACGCAACAGTTGTCCGATTTGCAAAGCGGAAAATAAAGCCGAGATTCGTTCTTGGCCCTTTTCAGACAGGAAGTTGTGTTGTACCATAGAGTTACGCACCTTTCTGTTTGGGATGGGAAGACTATCCACTTCCATTTTACCAAACGGAAAGGTGTTTTTCTGTCAAGAACGAGATTTTTCAATAAGAAATCCTAGTCATATCAAGGCTTAACACTAATTTTCAAGGTGCGAAAGTTGAGTCATTGATTGAATGAGGCAAGAAAAAAGAGGGGTTCGCCGCCCCTCTTTACTATTTCCGCCAATACATCTCTGAATTAATTGTCCTTCCGCACTAACAGTGAGCAACACTCCACATGCCCCGAATGCGGGAACATGTCGACAGGCTGCACCTCCACGGTGCGGAAGCCGCCGTCCTCCAGAATGCGCAGGTCCCGCGCGAGCGTCGACGGATTGCAGCTGACATAGACGACCCGCTTCGGCTTCATCGCGATGATCGTTTCAATCAGCGTACGCTCGCATCCTTTGCGCGGCGGATCGACGACGATGACATCGGCGTCGACGCCCGCCTCATGCCAGCGCGGCAGCACATCCTCCGCACGGCCGACGGCGAACTCCACGTTGCGGATGCCGTTCAACTCCGCATTGCGCTTCGCGTCCTCGATCGCCTCCGGCACGATCTCGACGCCGTACACCCGCTTCGCGCGCCGGGCCAGAAACAGCGATATCGTGCCGATGCCGCAATACGCGTCGATCACCGTCTCCTCCCCGCTCAGTCCGGCATACTCAAGCGCCTTGCGGTACAACACCTCGGTCTGTTCGGGATTCACCTGATAAAAAGACTGCGCGGAAATCGCGAAACGGATGTCCCCGATCCGGTCCTCGATCGTCTCGCTTCCCCACAGCACGCGCGTCTCATCGCCGAAGATCACATTCGTCCGCTTCATATTCACATTCTGGCAAATGCTCATCAGCCGGTAACCGGGCTGTTCGATGCGAACCGCTTCCCGCAACCGCTCCACAAACTTGTCGGCGTGCGGAAGATGTCGTCCGTTCGTTACCAGGACGACCATCATTTCCTTCGTCTTCACTCCCGTCCGCACGACCACATGGCGCAAAATCCCCTCATGGCGGGCTCGGTCATACGCCGGGATGCCCAGTTCATCCGCGATCCGTCTCACATGGCGAATGAGCGCGTCATTCTGTTCATTCTGGATCAAACACGCTTCCATATCGACGATGCGATGGCTTCCCTGTTCATAAAATCCGGCCGTCAACCCGCCTTCGCGTTCGCCGACAGGCACCGCAGCCTTATTCCGATATCTCCACGGTTCCTTCATGCCGATCGTCGGATGCACGATGACGCCGGAGGCGGCAGAATGACGGTCATCCTTCGCCAAAAGCGCCGGAGCCTCTCCCGCCGGCGTCGCCGGCGAACCGAACGAATGCGCGGAACCTGCCGAATCAGGCGAATCGGCGTCGGTATCAGACGCAGCGGAACCAGGCGAGTCGGCGCCGTCTTCCGTCTCATCACCGGCACCATGCGCAACATGCAGCTTCCCGATCCGCGTCAAGTTATCGATCACCATCCGCCGCTTCCAGCGGAGCTGCGCTTCATAGCTCAAATGCTGCAGCTGGCAGCCTCCGCATGCTTCATAGATTGGACACGGCGGAATGACGCGATCTTCGCTTTCGCGCAATAACGCTTCCAGATCGGCGATGCCGTATTGTTTTTTCACATCCGTCACCCGCACGCGCGCCCGTTCGCCGGGAAGCGTCCCGGCCGCGAACAGCGTGAATCCTTCCGCTTTCCCCACGCCAAGGCCTTCGTGCGTCAATCCTTCGATCTCAACCTCTGCTACCGTCCCTTTCCGCACGGGGGCTTGCTCATCCGGACGGGCCGGCGGACGTTCCTGGCTAGCCCCATCCTTCGAACCGTTCTGTCCTGCAAAATGGCGGCGATCCTCACGCCGACGCCGTCCTGAAGTCTTCTTTTCTTTTCTATTCATAAAAGAGACATACCCCTTCGACTGTTTCCCGTTTTTCTTCCATTATGCCACATCGGTTCTGCCGTCACACCGCTTCGCCTGTCACATGGTCGCTTATGCTTCTGTTCGCTCAATCCGCGCATTCCACCCTTCATGCTCCACAAGCCATGATCATCGGCCTGGCGCCTGGTACGCCTATCCGGCATCCGCCGTTTTTTATTCACCTATTTTCATCCGGCGGCAGTCCGAGTGCGGCAGCCGCACGGTCTGTCATCTTCGCTCCATCATACGATGATACCAACTTGTACAGAAAGGAGGCACAAAATATGCCGGTTCAATTTCTGGACACGCGGATCTCCACCGGCACGCTGCCCGAGACTGGAGAAGGCGCGATACTGCCGCGGGAGCCGTTTCTGCTCGGAGACATAGGGCTGCAAACATTCGCCGTCGTCGGCACGCCGAACCAGTCCCTGATTCGCGTCTCGCTTTCGGGAACGATCGCCGTCAGAGTCCGTTCCGATTCCGCCGTTAACATCTACGTGCAAAGAGGCGGTACGGAAGTGCTCGGCTCCGGCGTGATCATTTACAGCGCACAGATCGATTTGTCCGACAGATCGGGTCACCAGCTGCTGAACTTCACGGCGGTGGACTTCCCGTCGGCGGCGGATGCAGCCGGCGGTCAGATCCGTTACACGATGTTCGCCGCACGCTCAGGCAAATCGAAAGTGAGAGTGATAAGTCCGGTTACCTTCGCGGGCACCGCGGCGGCGGGAGAAGAATAACGGTCCCGCGAAGCTTCGGTTTGCCGATCCCCATCACAGACCTTCACCACCGATACGGTTTTCTTCATGAATGAAGCAGGAAAGCCGATCTCGAACGTTTCGCTTCGGGATCGGCTGTTCCATATCTGTTTCCCATCGGCTATCTCCCATGAACCAACGAAAAATGCGATTGCTCCGGATCGACAAACACCTCAAGATGTTTCGGCAAGACGCTGAATCTGCCCGGCAACGTGCCGCCCAGTTCCCCGTCCAGATTCAGCTGCACGTGATCTGCCGACGTCACGACCAATTCGTCGACGCTGTAATAACGAACGAGCGGATCATGCAAATGTTCGCCGCGCAGCGCCATCGTCGCCAGACGGATGAAATCCGCCAGACTGCATTTTCTGAGCACGATCAGATCGAGCTTCCCGTCATTCAGCTTCGCTTCGGGAGCCAGCCTCTCGAAGCCCGCCACCGAATGGCTGTTGGCGAGAAAGAACATCATGATCTCTTCGTTGATCACGCAATCCCGCGACCGCATCTCGACCTTGATCGGTTTCAGCCATGCCAGCTTTTCGATGCCTTTCACATAATAAGCCAACTGTCCCAGCATCGTCTTCAGCTTGCTCGGCACCTCGTAAGTGAGTTCCGTTAGCGAGCCGCCGCCCGCGATGTTGATGAAATACTTCGTATCCGATTCAAGTTCGCACCGTCCCAGATCGATCGGCGCCGTATGTTGCTTCACGATAATATCGACCGCCCGCTTCCAATGCCGCGGAATGCCGATCGCCCGGGCGAAATCGTTCGTCGTTCCGACAGGCAGAATCCCGAGCTTCGGTCGTCTTTCCCGCTCCGCCAGGCCGTTCACGACTTCGTAGATCGTTCCGTCGCCTCCTGCGGCGATGACGATCTCGAACCCCCTGCGGACCGCTTCCTCCGCCGCCCGCGTCGCGTCGCCCGCCCCCTTCGTTTCATGGCAGGACGTCTCCAGTCCGCCCTGTTCCAACAGGTCCAATATAAACGGCAGCCGGCGCCTCATCTCTTCACGGCCCGAGGTTGGATTGTAAATTAATCTGGCGCGTATGGTCATCTGTCTGCAGCACCACCGATCTTCCATTGTTCCCCTATTTCCATTATGGCACAATCCTAATCCGCATTCCATCCGTTTGCCGCGCGCTCATAAGAAGTTTTTATAGCGTCTCCCCGATCGCCTCCCGCACCTGCGCCTCGATCCACCTCGTCACCCCCGGGTGAGGCAACAGCGTCTTGCCGTTATATTTGTACCGTTTTCCCTCCAGCCGTTGGGGAATGACCTTTCTTGTAAAATACCCTTCACTGATAAAAAACGGCACGATCAACACATCATGATCCGGATAGGCATCCTGCAGGCGATCGACCGTCTCCTTCGTTTCATCCGGCAGCAGCAAAGCGGCTTCCGCCGCCGCAAAGCCCCCCTTGTCCCGCAGCTTCCCCGCGAGCCGTTCCGTCACGACCCGCCATCTGTCGTAGAAACCTCCCTCCGAGCTCCCGTGCCCGATCACGACCAGCACTTCGCGCCGTGGGTCGGAGGAGATCGCCATCAGCCTGTCCCACAGCACATCGACGATGATCGGATGATCGTCCATCACACTTGTCCAATGCACACGGGCATTGATCCTCATGAGCGGCAAATCCGTCGGCAGCGCGGGTTGTTCCGTCAGGCCGAGCGCATATCTGATCTCATCGATATGGACGCTGCCGGAGCAGGCGAACAGCGGCACCACGACAATATCCGTCACGCCTTGCTCCTCAAGCCGGTCGATCCCGTCCTGGATCAATCGCCCTTCCACGATCTCAAGAAAGGAGGAAAAGACCGGGACATTGTCCGGCAGATCGACCTGTCTCACCGCATCGTCCACGAGCGACACCCAGTTTTCCTCCCTCGAACCGTGGCTGATCACCAGCACGCCGTACCGTTTTGTTGTCCGGTTCGCTGACCAAGTGGTTTTCGCTTGGTCTTGTTGCATGCAATTTTCCCCCGTTCCTTTTTCCGCTGATCATATGTCCCAAGGACTTCTTCGCCGTTCCATCCGCCGCTTCTTGCCATCGCCGATCCATCCTTGCCGCTTCCCTTCGCCGCGACCTCATTCACGGCGAAATGGCTTCGAAACGAAGATTGACCAGTTCGAAATCCCCGTCCCTGTAAAGGACATCCGCATGGAAATACCCGAAGTACCGGATATCGGCAGAGTTTTCCTTGTGTACGGCTGCGCCGAATACCCCTTGTATGCCATTTTCCGACCATTCGAAACTCACAACATTCCCCAGCACCAAAAAATCGCTCACCGCGTCAAATTCGTCGGGATCATCAAAAGGCATCACCGCCTCATACACCTGATCGCCGACCCGCAGTTTCCCGATCAGCCGTCCCTCCGGTTGAACCGATAACTGCAAATCGACCGCTTCACGAAGCTGCCGGATGCAGCTCTCCTGATCAAATACGCGGTCTTCCAGCCCTGCATCGCTTTTATCGACGATGTGCAGCTCTTCCACCGAAATACCCGCACCCGATCCGTTGTATAAAATAACGGCCAATTCCTGCTCCTCATCCCCGTCAAAATCATCCAGATACATGCGCGGCATAATCCCTCTCGGCGTCATATACGACCAGTCGAAGGCCGACACCTTATCGCCCCAATACAGAACGACGCCGTCGCGTTCCCCGGCATACAGCGCCGCTTCGGCTTCCGGAATTTCCGCCAGCAATTCCGGCTCACCGGACGCCTTCAGTCCGTCCGCAAGATCGTTCTCTTCATTCACCGGCCGTCCTTCCTGCTTACCCTCCGGCGACTGATCCGGACTGTCCCCGCTTCTTACCGCCGGAACTCCTTCAAGCCCCTTCTCTGTTTCGATTCCCTCATTGCCGATGACCTGTTGAGCAGCGCAAGAGACAAGAACAAGACCGGTCACACACAAGACCATAAGCCATATAAAAGGCCGTACGGCGCCATGATTCCGCTTTTGCAGCATCAACGCCCCTCCCCTCCCGTCTTCACCATACTGAAAGAATACCATAAAACAAGAAAAAAGGACGCCCCCGTCCGTTCGACAAAACACCGTATTCGCGTATACCCATCATATCCATACAACCGGGTATCCCGCATATCGCGATCGTTACAATTTCTTGATCCGTTCCAATGCCATCCGATACCCGTCGTTGCCGTAGTTCAGACACCGTTTCACGCGCGATATGGTCGCGGTACTCGCCCCAGTCTCCTGCTCAATCTGGTTGTATGTGCAACCTTTGCCGAGCATGCGCGCCACTTCAAGGCGCTGCGACATCGACTCGATCTCGTTGATCGTACACAAATCATCGAAGAAAATGTAGCATTCCTCGATGGTGCGCAACGACAAGATCGCTTCAAAAAGCTGGTCGATCGTCTTATTTTGCAGTTTCTTCAGTTGCACAAACGTCACCCCTCCGATGAGACCATACTTTCTATTTCTATTGTACTTTACTCCTGTAAAGATATCAAACATTAAATCGTTCCAGCTTTAATACATCGTCGTTATACACATCCGTGATATTCGTCCATACCCGATAGACCTTTGTCACATATATGTATAGGGAACTATACCATCATCAACCTTTTGGCAAAGGATCGTGAATTCCGTATGCATGAGCAATATCCACCATATCGCCAAGACGCTTATATCCGGCAGTTGCCGGACAGTTCCTCGCCGGGTCAGGTTTATCCGGGATACGCCTATCCGCCGGTTGACATCACCAGGCCATATCACGAAATCGTCCAGCAGCCGCAGGTAGCGCCCGTACCCGTGCAGCAGCCCTCCGCTTCCGCCGCCGGCGGACTGTTCGGAGGAGGAAGAGCCGGGCAGATGATCAACGATCTCCAGGGGCTGGTCAACCGCATGGGCGGTCTCGACGGGATCCTGTCCACGGTCGGCAAAATCCAGAAACTCATGTCCACCGTTCAGCAGATCACGCCGATGCTCGGACTGCTGCTGAAAAAACCAGGGGATGCGGGAAATCTCAGCACCGCCTCAGCGGACTTTCACCGCCGGTCATCCGGCAGACGGCGCAGAGCCCGCCGCCGTCGCAGACGCGCGCAACGGAGCGGCGCGGCGAGACGGACGGGAGGAAGGAGACGGTCTTCCGGCCGCACAAGCCCCTCGGGCCGCACGGGCAGAACACGCCCGCTCTATCCTTAAAGGCATCGGCCGCAGCCCGGCATCCTGCGGCCCGCCGCGACGAAGGCGATCATGTACGATTGATCCGTCAACCGGCATTCGTACAGATCGCCTTCTCCCGTTAAACAGAAACATTCAGTCTGCTGCGTCGTCCGGGTTCGGTCTGAACGCGGTGAGATCGTTCAGCGCGCATCGGAGAACGTAACTTTGTATCCGTGCGGAATGAACTGCACCCATGTCTTGCCGGGCAGAAGCGGAACGACGCTGCCGTCGATATACGGACGAATGACGCCGTCGACCTGCTCCCATTTCACCTCACGCACTTTGCCCTGCTGGACGAGCCAGCCGGTACCCGGTCCGGTCACGTTTACATTTCGCCGTCCCTCGTTGTCGATGACGCTGTGCGACGTCTGCACGATCAGCACATTCGCGGCGGTGATTTGCTCTCCTGTCTCTTTGTCCACATGCGGCTGTCCCGCCATATAACGCTTGTACACGCCCGCCTCCGCATCATAGACGTATTCGACCGTGTATCCCAGCAAATAGGTCAGATGAACCTTGCCCGCGGGGTCGCCCTGAATAACCGTCTTCGAATCGGCGAATTTCAGCGGTTTCGGCTGTTTCCATTCGCTCCGGATTTTCTTCTTCGTGATCGCCGAACGAAGCTTCTCGATGCTCGAATACAGATTATGCGGCGCCGATCTCTCCGTGCTTCGCCAGTAATAAGCGCCGTCGCCGTAAATCTCATCCAGATGGTCGAGTCCGCGATTTTTCACAAGTTCGATCGCCGCCGGGCTGTATCCCGCGTGAACGATGAGCGCGTCCCATCCCGCGCCGATCTCCGCAAAATACGGGCGCAAACTGCGGATCGGCCCGATCACTTCCGGTTTCTCGCTGTGATAGATCGCCGCGAAACGCGTAATCTCCCCTTCGACGAGGATCTCGTAAACAATGTCCGCGTTGATCAGTCCGCTCTGCGGACGGGCATCCTTATGATTTTCCACCAGAACAAGGATCGGCCGATCCTTCACTTCTTCCATCGCGCCAAGGCCGGTCAACGGGTAAGTATACGGATAGATGATTTCTTCTTCCGGCTCGGCTTCCGGTTCAGGCTCGGGTTCCTCTTCCTGGCCGGCTTCCGTCTCGTCCAGATTCGCAAAAGGCGGCGTCGGATCGGGCTCCTCCTCTTCCACCGCCTGCGGTTTGCCGCCGCAGCCCGCCATCATCATCGTAAGCGCTAACACAAGGATCAGCGCCTTGTGCCATCCACGTTTTATTGACACTCTACGTTCACCTCATATGTATTTGGAGTTCCTGTGCAAAGACACTAACCTACTAACTTCTCGATCCGGCTGCTATTTCCTGCCTTGACGGCATCGTTTTTTTTTGCCGGTACGGACGTCATGCGGAACATCGCGGGGCGCTTCCCGTTCCCGGAAACGGCCGATCCGCGAACCGGCGAAAGCTCTTCCTTTCGCTCATTCGGCAGAAGCGTCTGCATTCGTATAGACGTTCACAGGAAGGGCAAGGGTTGCATGAAACGTCAAACAAAAAAGCGAGCCACCGAAGTGGCCCGCCGCGCGCTCCCCAAGCGCGTTCTCCCGTTACACCTTCACCGCCCGATCAATCGTCTGCCGCGAAGATCGCCAGGAAGCGGAGGATATACAGGAACAGGTTGATGAACGACAGGAACATGCTCAGCACCGCAAGCGGCATCATGTTCTCTGCAACACCGTGTCTGTACTGCGATACGTCATACAGCACGAAGCCGGAGAATACGAGCACCCCGAGAACCGTGATCACCAGATTGATCGTGTCGCTCATGCCGGTGAACAGCGAAATGATCCCCGCGCCGATGAGGACGATCAAACCGGCCATCAGCATGCCGCCGAGGAAACTGAAATCCCGCTTCGAATAATACGCGTACAGCGTTAACGCCGCGAAGATGATCACCGTCAGCAGGAACGCCTGAGTGACGACGACACCAGCGGAAGCATAAATCGCCACAGCCGGATAGACCACGACACCCGTAAGGAAGACGAACGCGAACACAAACGGATACCCGATCGGCTTGCCGCGCCTTTGGATGAACAGCGCCGCGATCAGCATGATCAGCTGCACGACCGCCAGCGGCAGGAACATCGTCGCCGGAACCGCCATGCCAACCAGCGTGCCGATGAAGCTTGTCAGCACGGCAAACGTGAACATGCGCATCAGCCGTTGGAAGGAACCCGAATATGTCTCCTGTTCCGCTCCTGCGTATGTGGATTGCGTTTGTTCGTAATTCATCATGCATGCACCACCTTTTCGTCCTTTAATGCTTGACACAAGTCTCTTCCAAGTTCCCCGATACTGCTGTTCGAAGACACTCTATTACATCTTATCATAAACAGGGCAAATTAGAATACTCTTGCATGTCATGACGATCCTTCCGCATGACAAAACCGGCCTGCGCACGGACTCGCGCAGGCCATAATGCAGGCAAATATCTTCCCGCAACTTTGTGATTCGGCTTCCCGCAGCTTCCCGCGGCTTCACGCACCGGCTTCCGCATGCCCTCCGCCGACTGCCGCACGCTGCCGGCGGATACGCCGGGCGATACTGACGCGTTGGGCCGACGCCGCTTCATGCTTCACCAGAACGGTTACCGGGAAGCACGCTCACCCGCAGCGTTCTGATTCGCCGCCGCCCGAAGGGCTTTCAGCGCAATATCCGTCCGGTAATGCTTGCCTTCGTAGCGGATTTTCTCGATATCCGCGTACGCCTTCTCTCTGGCTTCCGTAAGCTCGCGCCCGAGCGCCGTCACGCCGAGCAGGCGGCCGCCGTTCGTCACGATCTTGCCGTCCTTCAGCGCCGTCCCCGCATGGAACACGATCGAATGCTCGACTTCATCCAGTCCGGAAATCGGCTTGCCCTTCTCGTAAGCGCCTGGATATCCCGCCGATGCCAGCACGACGCATACGGCGGCTTCTTCGCTCCATTCGATGTCGATCTCGCCGAGCCTGCCTTCAACGGTCGCGAGGAAAATGTCCGCCAGGTCCGTCTTGAGCCGCGGCAGCACGACCTGCGTTTCGGGATCGCCGAAACGGCAGTTGAATTCCACGGTCTTCGGGCCGTCCTCGCCGATCATCAGCCCCGCGTACAGAACGCCCCGGAACGGCCTTCCTTCCTGAACCATCGCGCGGGCGGCCGGTTTCAGAATCTTCTCGATCGCTTCGTCCACGACCGACTGCGGAATATGCGGCACCGGCGAATACGTCCCCATGCCTCCCGTGTTGGGCCCTTTGTCTCCGTCAAACACCGGCTTGTGATCCTGCGAAGGCACCATCGGCCGAACCGTCTCCCCGTCGACAAACGCGAGGATGGACATCTCCTGTCCGCTCAAAAATTGCTCGATCACGACCTTTGCGCCCGCTTCGCCGAACACCTGCCCGACCATGATGTCCCGCAGCGCCTGTTCGGCTTCCTCCATCGTCTGCGCGACCGTCACGCCTTTGCCCGCGGCGAGGCCGTCGGCCTTGATGACGACCGGAACCTGCTGTTTCAGCAAATACTCGCGCGCCGCTTCATAATTGTCGAACGAAGCGTAAGCCGCCGTCGGAATGTTGTATTTCTTCATCAGCTGCTTTGCAAATACTTTGCTTCCCTCGATGATCGCCGCATTTTGGCGCGGACCGAACACCTTCAGCCCCTTCTCTTCCAGATAATCGACCAGCCCCGCGAAAAGCGGCGCCTCCGGTCCGACGACGACGAGGTCGATCCGGTTATCCGACGCAAACCGCGCCAGATCCTCAAACTGATGTTCCGCGATCGGCACGCACTCCGCCAGTTCCGCGATGCCCGCATTCCCCGGCGCGCAGTAGATCTTGTCCACCCGCTTGCTTTTGCTGAGCGACCAGACGATCGCATGCTCGCGGCCTCCGCCGCCGACTACCAATATCCGCACCTCGTGCTCCCCCTTCAATCACTTCATAAGTAACAGCCCGTTTCAATCTCAGACGAAGGCGCCGCGATCAATGCTTGAAATGCCGCACGCCCGTGAACACCATCGCGATGCCGTACTTGTTCGCCGCGGCGATCGACTCCTCGTCCTTGATCGATCCGCCCGGCTGGATGATCGCCGTAATGCCCGCCTGCGCGGCCAGTTCAACCGTGTCGCCCATCGGGAAGAACGCGTCGGAAGCCAGCACGCTGCCCTTCGCCTTTTCTCCCGCCTGCTCGATCGCGATGCGTGCCGCGCCGACGCGGTTCATCTGCCCAGCACCCACGCCGATCGTCATATCATCCTTCACCAGCACGATCGCGTTGGACTTCACATGCTTGACGACTTTCCAGCCGAACAGCAGCTGCTTCAACTCTTCTTCCGTAGGCGCCCGCTCCGTCACGACTTTCAGATTCGACGCGTCGATCTGCAGATTGTCGTTATCCTGAACGAGCATGCCGCCTTCAACGGAAGTCACATTATGATAGCTTTCGGCGGTCCGGCCTTGCGCGAACGCGTCGCCAAGCTTGAGCAAGCGGATGTTTTTCTTCTTCGTCAAAATGTCCAGCGCCTCTTGCGAGAAACCCGGAGCGATCACGATCTCCAGGAAAATCTCATGCATCAGGCGCGCCGTCTCCGCATCGATCTCGCGGTTCGCGGCCACGATGCCGCCGAAGATCGACGTGGGATCGGCTTCATATGCTTTCCGGTACGCCTCCAGGATCGTCGCGCCGATTCCGACGCCGCACGGATTCATATGCTTGACGGCGACGACGGCCGGCTGGTCGAATTCCTTCACGATCTGCAGAGCCGCATTCGCGTCGTTGATGTTGTTGTAGGACAACTCCTTGCCGTGCAGCTGCTCGGCGGTCGTAATGTTGCCCGGCTGCGCCAGCGGCTTGCGGTAAAACGCCGCCTGCTGGTGCGGATTTTCGCCGTAGCGGAGATCCTGCACCTTCTCGTATGTAACCGTATATTTTTCCGGAAACCGTTCTCCTGTTTGCCTGGTTAAATATTCGGAGATGAGCGCGTCATAAGCGGCGGTGTGACGGAATACTTTCGCGGCCAGGCGCCTGCGCGTTTCAAGCGTCGTATCCCCGGTTTGCCTAATCTCCTCCAGCACCGTTTCATAATCCGCCGCATCGACGACTACCGTCACGAACGCGTGGTTTTTCGCCGCCGAACGGAGCATCGTCGGCCCGCCGATGTCGATATTTTCGATCGCTTCCTCATACGTCACGTCCGGCTTGGCGATCGTCGCCGCGAACGGATACAGATTGACGACGACCAGATCGATATAACCGAGGCCGAGTTCCTGCATCTGACGCCGGTGCGCTTCGCTGTCGCGGATCGCCAACAGTCCGCTGTGCACGGCGGGATGAAGCGTTTTGACCCTCCCGTCCAAAATTTCCGGGAACCCCGTCACATCGCTGATGCCGATGACGGGCACGCCGTTTTGTTCGAGCAGCGTTTTCGTTCCTCCCGTCGAAATGATTTCCACCCCGGCCTTCGCTAGCGCCGACGCAAACTCCACGATCCCCGTCTTGTCCGACACACTGATTAACGCTCTTTTTACAGCCACAAAAATAGTGCCTCCTTCATATAAGATCATGAAATACGACCAAAACCATCCCGCCACGCAATCGGATCCGAAACGGTTCGCCATCTCTTGCGCGCGACTGTGCGCATCAGCGGCTCAGTCTTTTCCGCTCCAGATCACTTTCCGTCCTTCCAGCCTCACCCGTCCGTCGCGGATCGCGCCGATCACCTGCGGGTACAATTCATGCTCCACCGCGTGAATTTTGGCGGCCAGCGTATCGAGCGTATCATCCGTTTCGACGATGACCGGTCTCTGCGCGATGATAGGACCGGTGTCCATGCCGCCGTCCACATAATGCACGGTCACGCCCGTCACCCGCACGCCGTGGCGGAACGCGTCGCCGATCCCGTCCGTGCCGGGAAAACTCGGCAACAGGGACGGATGAATATTAATGATGCGCCCTTCATAAGGAACGAGCAGCACATCCGTGATCAGGCGCATATATCCGGCCATCACGATCAGATCGATCCGACGCTCATTCAGCAGGCGAAGGATCTCCTCCTCATACGCTTCCCGCGAGGCGTAATCCTTCGGGCGAAACGCGAACACTTCGATGCCTGCCGTTTTCGCCCGCTCCACAACCTTCGCCTGAGGCTTGTCGCAGACGAGCAACCGGATGTCCGCGTCGAGTTCCCCCCGCCGGACCGCGTCGACGATCGCCTGAAAATTCGAACCGTTGCCCGATGCGAACACCGCTATGCGGAACTCCCGACTCACCATGCTTCCCCTCCGTTCAGCGTCACCGCGCGGGAGCCGGCCGTTACGGTGCCGATCCGGTACGCCCGTTCTCCGGCAGCCTCGAGGATGGCGATCGCCCGCTCCGCCTGTTCATCCGGCACAACGAGCACCATGCCGATTCCCATATTGAATGTGGTGAACATATCCCGGCGGCTGATCTTCCCGATGTCCTGCATGAGCCGGAAAATCGGCGGGACCGGCCATGTGCCGTATTGAATATCGACGTTCACATCGCCGGGCAAGATGCGCGGGATATTTTCAAGGAATCCGCCGCCCGTAATATGCGCCGCCCCTTTCAGTTCCACCTGATCCCGCAGCGACAGCACCGGCTTCACATAAATGCGCGTCGGCGCCAGCAACATATCGCCGAGCGTCCGGTCGTCCTCGTCCGCCAGTTCCGGCACGGCCTCATCCAGCCTGTATCCCCGCTGTTCCAGAAGCAGCTTCCGGACGAGCGAATAGCCGTTGCTGTGAATGCCGCTGGAAGCAAGACCGATCACCGCGTCTCCCGGGCGAATCGTGCTGCCGTCGATGATCTTCTTCTTATCGACGACGCCGACGGCGAAGCCCGCGATATCGTACTCGTCGGCGCCGTACATGCCCGGCATCTCCGCCGTCTCGCCGCCGATGAGGGCGCAGCCCGCCTGCACGCAGCCCTCCGCGATGCCCGACACGATCGCCTCGATCTTTTCCGGCACGACTTTCCCGCATGCGAGATAGTCGAGGAAAAAGAGCGGCTCGGCGCCCTGCACGACGATATCGTTGACGCACATCGCCACCGCGTCGATGCCGATCGTATCGTGTTTGTCCATCATGAACGCCAGCATCAGCTTCGTGCCGACGCCGTCCGTGCCGGATACGAGAACCGGCTCCTCGTACCGCTCCTTCTGAAGCCCGAACAGTGCGCCGAAGCCTCCGAGATCGGTCAGCACCTCCGGCCGGAACGTGCGCTTCACATGCTTTTTCATCCGCTCAACCGCTTCATTGCCGGCCGCGATATCGACTCCGGCCTGCTTGTATGCTTCGGACATGAGTGAACCTCTCCTAACCTTTTATATTCCTTAATATCTCCGTCAAAATATCCCAATGTCATACGCCAGCAGAACCCGTTATCCGCGGCAAACCGACGCGTCCGGCGCCCACGCTCATCCTGCGCGCCGACCTGCCGCACTGTCGACGCGGAAGGCGATTCGTCCGCACAAACGCATCCTCTTCGACGAAACTTCCGGACATCCCTGCCGACTGTCTTAAAAGATAACCGGATTCCGTATCAATACAGCTAACAGCCGCACGCCCAAGAGCGGCAGGAGAGCGGCGCAACGTCCGGTCTGTCCGGCTGCCCGATCAATGCAATGCTCAGGCCTTGACATAGTCGGAAGGCGTATGATTTGTCCGAACCTCAAGCGCCGCCTGAGCGTTCCTTTCCTCCTTCTCCTTTACGGCATCCGCGACTTCCGTACGGTGGGAATACAGCTCCGTCGGATAATCGTTATCGAAGCACGCCGTGCACAGCCCGCCGTTGTATTCCTCCGCCGCGCTTCGGCCGATCGCTTCTAGCAGTCCGGCGTGGCTCAGAAAATACAGGGTATCGGCGTTGATCGCCTGGCGGATTTCTTCGATCGATTTCCGCGACGCGATCAGTTCCTTGCGCGTCGGCGTATCGATGCCGTAGAAGCAAGGATTCATAAATGGCGGCGAGGTGATGCGCACATGCACTTCCCGCGCGCCCGCTTCCCGCAGCAGATTGACGATGCGCAGCGACGTCGTGCCGCGCACGATCGAGTCGTCGATCATGACGACGCGCTTGCCCTCGACGACTTTGCGCACCGCGCTCAGTTTCATCTTCACGCCCTGCTCGCGCAAAGCCTGGCTCGGTTGAATGAACGTCCGTCCCATGTAGCGGTTTTTGATCAGCCCGAGCTCATACGGTATTCCCGTCTGTTCCGCGTAGCCGATCGCCGCCGAAATGCTCGAATCCGGCACGCCCGTCACCACATCCGCGTCGACGAACGCCTCCATCGCCAGCCGTTTCCCCATGCGCTTGCGGGCCGCGTGAATGTTCACCGCGTCGATATCCGAGTCCGGACGAGCGAAATAAATGTACTCCATCGCGCACACCGCGCGCCGCTTCGGCTGGGCGAACCGCTCCGTTCGCAGCTCGTTCCGTCCGAGCTCCAGGATGATCAGCTCGCCGGGCTCGATATCCCGCACGTACTGCGCGCCGATCGCGTCAAAGGCGCACGTCTCCGACGCAAACACATACGCGTCGCCGAGCTTGCCGAGCACAAACGGGCGCAAGCCGTGCGGATCGTTCGCCGCGATGAGCTTCGTGCGCGTCATGAACAGAAAGGCGTACGCGCCGTCCACCTGCGGGAGCGCTTCTTTCAGCGCCTCGACAATATCGTTATGTTTCGAGCGAGCGATCAGGTGCGCCACGACCTCGGTATCGCTCGACGTCTGGAAAATCGATCCTTCGCGCTCCAGCCGCTTGCGGATCTCGTCGGCATTGACGAGATTGCCGTTCGTCGCCACCGCCAGATCCCCTTCACGGTATTTGAACACGAGCGGCTGGGCATTGGTGATCTTGCTCTCGCCGGACGTCGCGTAGCGGACGTGGGCGATACCCATATTTCCCTGGAGCCCGTTGATGATCTCACTGTTGAAAATCTCCTTCACAAGCCCCATATCGCGATGATAATGGAACGACTTGCCGTCCGACACGCAGATGCCCGCGCTCTCCTGGCCGCGGTGCTGCAGCGCGTGCAGGCCGTAATAGGCAAGATGAGCGGCATCGGGGTGGCCGAACACCCCGAACACGCCGCATTCCTCCCGCAGTTTATCGAAGAAGAAGTCGTGATTGTTCACGACACCCTCATTATAGTAATCTCCCGTCCAAAGCACATGCCCACCGCCGTCGTTCTTCGGCGTGCGGACCAAGTGCGCCATGCGGTCCTGCGGCAGCAAGACGGAACGGCGAAGACCTCCCGCGGCCGGCGGCAAACCGCCGGGCGCAGGCGCATCTCCGCATCCTGTGCCGCATCGATGTTGACCCAGATTCAACGCATCAGACATGGGATCGCTTCCTTCCATACTTGTGCAAGACGTGCGACGGGCACATCAACCGCCCGCCGGCCGTTCACCTTCAGCGACAGGCTGCCGCCGCCCACCGTGCCGATCCTCGCCACGGGAACGCCCGACGCGCGGATCGCCTGTTCCAGTTCATCCGCCTTCTCCGGTTTCGCCGACAGCAGCACGCGGGACTGGCTCTCGCTGAACAGCGCGATATCGTGCCGCAACTCCGTTGCGATCGACACATCCGCTCCTATGCCGCCGCTGATGCAGCATTCCGCCAGCGCAACCGCCAGACCGCCTTCCGACAGGTCGTGCGCCGATGCGACAAGCCCTGCGCGAATCGCCGCCAGCACGGCTTCCTGCATCCGCTTCTCGACATCGAGGTCGATCATCGGCGGACGGCCCTCCGTCACGCCGTGGATCACGTATTGGAACTCGCTGCCGCCAAGCTCCGCCTTCGTCTCTCCGAGCAGGAAGACGACGTCGCCCTCCGATTTGAATCCTTGCGTCGTGATATGATCCAGATCCTGCACGAGTCCGACCATTCCGATCACCGGCGTCGGGTAGATCGCGCCCTTCGCGTTTTCGTTATACAGACTGACGTTGCCTCCGATAACCGGCGTTCCGAACTTCACGCACGCCTCCGAGATGCCGTCGACCGCCTTCTCCAGCTGCCAGAACACCTCCGGCTTCTCCGGACTGCCGAAGTTCAGATTGTCGGTGATCGCCAGCGGCTCGGCGCCGGAGCAGACGACGTTGCGCGCCGCTTCGGCGAGCGCGATCTTGCCGCCGACCTCCGGATCGAGATATACGTAGCGTCCGTTGCAGTCCGTCGTCATCGCGAGCGCCTTGCGCGTGCCCGGCACCCTGACGACAGCGGCGTCCGATCCCGGACTTACGACGGTTTCCGTGCGCACCATGTAATCATATTGCTGATACACCCATTCCTTGCTTGCGACCGTCGGGGAACCGAGCACCTTCAGAAGCGCGTCCTCAAGGTCCGTCACTTCCGGATAGCGCGTCGTGTCGACAGAAGCGTTCTTAACATAATACTCCGGCACCCGGGAAGGCTTGTGATACACCGGGCAGTCGTCGACCAGCGCGCGCACCGGAATGTCGCCGACGACCTCGCCGTCCTTGATGAGCCGCAAGCGGCCGTCGTCCGTCACCCGGCCGACGTTCACGCAGTGCAGTCCCCAGCGTTCGAAGATCGCCTTCGCCTGTTCTTCCTTGTCCGGTTCGACGACGAACAGCATGCGCTCCTGCGATTCGGACAGCATCATCTCGTAGGCCGTCATGCCTTCCTCCCGCTGCGGCACCAGATCGAGATTCAGCTCCATGCCGTTGCCCGCCTTGCTCGCCATCTCCGAACTGGAGCAGGTCAGACCTGCGGCGCCCATGTCCTGAATGCCGACGACGATGCCGGAGTTGATCAGTTCCAGGCAAGCCTCCATGACGAGCTTCTCCATGAACGGATCGCCGACCTGAACAGCCGGACGCTTCGCTTCCGATTCTTCCGTCAGTTCCTCCGAAGCGAAGGTCGCTCCGTGGATGCCGTCGCGGCCGGTCGCCGGACCGACGTAGAACACCGGGTTGCCGATGCCCTTCGCGACGCCTTTCTGAATCTTGTCATGCTCGACGATCCCGACGCACATCGCGTTGACGAGCGGATTGCCCTCGTAGCTTTCGTCGAACATCACTTCGCCCCCGACCGTCGGAATGCCGACGCAGTTGCCGTAACCGGCGATTCCGGAGACGACGTTCTCGAACAAATATTTGACACGCTCATTCGTCAGCGGTCCGAACCGAAGCGAGTTGAGCAATGCGATCGGGCGGGCCCCCATCGAGAAAATATCGCGGATGATGCCGCCCACGCCCGTTGCCGCGCCCTGATACGGTTCGATCGCCGAAGGGTGGTTATGGCTTTCGATCTTGAAGCAGACGGCGAGATTGTCGCCGATGTCGACGACGCCTGCGCCTTCGCCCGGTCCGACGAGCACGCGCGGCCCTTTTGTCGGGAATCTGCGAAGCAGCGGCTTCGAATTTTTGTACGAACAGTGTTCCGACCACATGACGCTGAATACGCCGATCTCCGTATAGTTCGGCTTGCGGCCGAGAAGGCGGCAGATCAGTTCGTATTCTTCATCCGTCACGCCCATCTGTCTATATATTTTTTCCTCCGCGATCTGCTCGACCGTCGGTTCCTTAGCGGACACTTGCTGCGCCATATTTCTCCCTCCAAGCATTTAGTACGGACGTGAACATCCGTTTTCCGTCCTCCGAGCCGAGCAGTTTGTCGACCGCCCGTTCCGGATGCGGCATCATGCCGACGACGTTGCGCCGCTCATTGCAGATCCCGGCGATATGATCGACCGAACCGTTCGGATTTTCCTCCGCGTAACGGAACACGATCTGCCCGTTCGCACGCAGCCGCTTCAATGTTTCCTCGTCGCAATAATAATTGCCTTCGCCGTGCGCGATCGGAATATCGATCAGCTCGCCCTTCGCATAGTCGCGGGTAAACGGCGTTTCGTTGTTCTCCACCCGCAGTTTCGTCTGGTGACAGCGAAACTTGAGCGACTCGTTGCGCAGCATGGCGCCGGGCAACAACCCGCTCTCCAGCAAAATCTGAAATCCGTTGCATATGCCGAGGACGAAACGGCCGTCCTCCGCCGCTTTTTGCACCTCTTTCATCACCGGGGCGAATCTTGCGATCGCGCCGCAGCGCAAATAATCTCCGTACGAGAATCCGCCGGGGATAATGATCGCATCGAACCCGGACAGATCCGTCGCCGTGTGGAAAACATATTCAACAGGCTGCCGGATCGTTTGCTCAACCGCTTTATAGCAGTCGATATCGCAATTGGAGCCTGGAAAGACGAGAACCGCAAACTTCATGCCGCACACTACCTTTCGTTCTTAGGATCGCATTCACTTCATGCCGACACCGCAAACAATGCTCTCATGCGGACGCCGGACGGGCCCGGCCTGCCGGACCGCCTGCTCTGCTTGCGCCGCACGGAACTGCCGTACAGCCTGATTACACTTCCTCCAGTTCAAAACGGTAATCCTCGATCACCGTGTTCGCCAGCAGCTTCTCGCACATTTCCTTCACTCTGCGCTCCGCAGCGGCGCGGTCGGACGTATTCATCTTCAGTTCCATATACTTGCCGATCCGAACCGAATTCACTTCGTCGAACCCCATCGAATGGAGCGCTCCCTGCACCGCTTTCCCCTGCGGGTCGAGAACATTTTGCTTGATCGTCACATAGACAGTCGCTTTCAACATGGATACAAGCCCCTTTTCCCATATATAATGAACTTCATGCTTCATGGCACAAACTTCACACATAACCACACCGATAACTTCTGACGATACCCATATCTGCACGATTCGCGGATATGCGCTTCACGCTTGAAAGCCGGCTTCACGGATGACATACATCTTGACGATACGGATCGATAGGCTCCATCATCATGCCGTCGCCAAGTGCCTGAACACGTGAAGCAGGCGCATCCTGGGTGCTTCACGGTTCATTCCAGCGAAATCCCCGTCAGCCTGCGGAGAATATCCCGGTACCTGGCCGCCGTCTCCTCGACGATCGACGGCGGAAGAGGCGGCGGCGCCGACTCCTTGTCCCACCCGCTGTTCGCGAGGTACGTGCGCACAGGTTCCTTGTCCATGCTGTCGATCTCCGCGTCGAGCGCATAGCGGTCAACCGACCAGTACCTCGACGAATCCGGCGTGAAAATCTCGTCGATCAAAATGATCTCCCCGTCCAGCAGCCCGAATTCGAACTTCGTGTCGGCGAGGATGATGCCCCGCTGCTCGCAGTAATCATGCGCGAACCGGTACAGGGCGAGACTGCGCTCCATCAGTTGCTCGGTGAGCTCAGCGCCGAACCGGTCCTTCATCTGCCCGATCGTAATGTCTTCATCATGGCCGACATCGTTCTTCGCCGCGGGCGTAAAGATCGGTTCGGGCAGACGTTCGTTTTTCCGCAAACCCGGCGAAAGCTTAATGCCGTTAATCGTCCCGCTTCGCGCATATTGCCGCCAACCGCCGCCCGTCACATAGCCGCGTACGACGCATTCGACGTCGATGCGCTCCGCCTTTTTCGCCACCATGACGCGATGCTTCATCCGTTCCATATCCGTCACGATGCCTTCCAGCCGGGTTACATCGCAGTGCACCACATGGTGCGGATGGATCGGTGCGATTTGTTCAAACCAGAATTTGCTGATCAGATTCAGCACATTGCCCTTGTCCGGCACCGGCGGCTGCAGAATGTGATCAAAGGCCGAGATGCGGTCCGTCACCGCGATCAGATAATGGTCGCCCAGATCGTACATCTCGCGCACCTTGCCTTTATAGGCGAGCGGCGCATTCACATAAGGCCGGGCGGTTTCCATGGCGTTGGTCGATTGCATGTCTCATTCCGTCCTTCTGTTTACAAATTCGGATTTCATCTATTTCCTGGCCGAATCGTTGGCCGATTCGGCATCGTCCGTTTGTCCTCATAAGCGCTCAGGATTGCTTAAACTTGTTCCGTTTGCCGTCTTTTTTGCTCGCAATGCTTCAGACGCTCATTGATCCGGCTTCCTCCTCGTTGCCCCGAGATTGCTTCAAACATCTCAGCTTGCCTTCTTTATTGCGCCGGAGACACCTTACATCATCTGTTCATCTCGATTGCGGCAAGCTAAGCACCCCATTGTTCCGTTTGCAGCTCAAGGCCAATCCTGTGTTCCTTGCCGCTCATTCTCACAACGGGCTGCTTGCGCTTTTTATTCCGTCAACCCCAGGCGCTCGAAGATCGTGTCGACATGCTTCAGATGCCAGCTCGGATCGAAGCAGTCCGCCAGCTCTTCTTCCGTCAGATGTTCGCGAATGACCGGATCGGAAGCCAGAATGTCGCGGAACGACCGCTGTTCCTCCCATGCCCGCATCGCCAGCGGCTGAACCGTGTCGTAAGCCGTCTCGCGGCTGAATCCTTTGTCGATCAGCTTCGTCATGACGCGTCCGGAGAACGGAAGTCCGAACGTCCGCTCCATATTGCGCTTCATATTTTCCGGGAATACGGTCAAATTGCCGATAATTCCGCCGAGGCGGTTCAACATATAGTTCAGCAGGATCGTCGCATCCGGAAGGACGACGCGTTCGACCGACGAATGGGAAATGTCCCGCTCGTGCCAGAGCGGCACGTTCTCGTACGCCGCCACCATGTATCCGCGAAGCAACCGCGCCAGGCCGGATATGTTCTCGCAGCCGATCGGATTGCGCTTATGCGGCATCGCGGAAGACCCCTTCTGTCCTTTGGCGAACGGCTCTTCGACCTCGCGCACTTCGCTCTTCTGCAAAGCGCGGATTTCCGTCGCGAACTTGTCCAGCGACGTCGCGATGAGCGCCAGCGTCGCCATATACTCCGCATGCCGGTCGCGCTGCAGCGTTTGCGTCGAGACCGGGGCCGGACTGATGCCGAGCTTCTCACACACATACGCTTCGACGCGCGGATCGATGTTCGCGTACGTGCCGACGGCGCCGGAGATTTTGCCGAACTGCACGCCCGCCGCGGCGCGGCGGAAACGCTCGAGATTGCGCTTCATCTCCTCATGCCACAGCGCCAGCTTCAGGCCGAACGTCGTCGGTTCCGCGTGCACGCCGTGCGTGCGACCCATCATCACCGTGTGCTTGTACTTGATCGCCTGTGAGCGGAGAATGCCGATAAACTGCAGCAGATCGCGCTCGAGGATGTCGTTCGCCTGCTTCAGCAAATAGCCGTTCGCCGTGTCGACCACGTCCGTCGATGTCAGTCCGTAGTGGACCCATTTCCGCTCTTCGCCGACGGTCTCCGACACGGCGCGCGTAAAGGCGATGACGTCGTGCCGCGTCTCTTTCTCGATCTCATAGATGCGGTCGATGTCGAAACGGGCGCGTTCCCGCAGTTTCTTCACGTCCTCCCAAGGGATGACGCCCAGTTCAGCCCACGCTTCGCACGCGCAAAGCTCCACCTCCAGCCACGCCCTGAATTTGTTTTCCTCCGACCAGATCTGCGCCATCTCCGGTCTTGTGTATCGTTCGATCATGATATGTCCTCCACTCTATTGATGTTCTTTCATTAGCGCCGTTAAAGATTCGCCGATTTGTCCGCTTGCCGTTCCACGGCGATGTGCGCGATGCTCCCCTGCCGGGCCCCATCGCCGATCATGGTTAACGTCCGCTCCAAATGGAAGACTGGGCGATCCAGCCGAGCGCCTTCTCCACATCGTCCGTCAGCAGGTTCACATGGCCCATCTTCCGTTTGCGCTTTGCCCCCGCTTTGCCGTACAGGTGAATTTTCGCCGTAATGCCCCATTGACGTTCAAGCTCCGCTTCTCCGCCGCCCGCCATCCAATCGGTGAGCGGCGCCACATGCTCGCCGAGCACATTCACCATGACGACCGGTGTCAGCAGTTCGGTCGACGTGAGCGGCAGATTGCAGATCGCGCGCAAATGCTGCTCAAACTGCGAGGTGCGGCACGCTTCCATCGTGTAGTGACCGGAATTGTGCGGGCGCGGCGCCAATTCGTTCACGTACAGTTCGCCCTCCGGCGTGACAAACATTTCGACAGCGATCAACCCGACGACCTGCAACGACTCCGCAATCTTCCCAGCCATCCGCTGTGCCCGCTCGACAATTTCCCGGGAAATACGAGCAGGAGCGATAGATATATGCAGGATATTCTCCAAATGGATATTTTCCGCGGGCGGAAAGGTGACAATCTCCCCGCTCGGCGATCGCGCGGCGATGACGGATATTTCTTTGTCAAAACGGATAAATTGTTCCAGCACCAGTTCGACGCCTTCGCCCGACAGCTCCGCATAAGCTTCGGCAACATCCGCCTTATCGCGCAGCACACGCTGACCTTTGCCGTCATATCCGCCTGTCGCCGTCTTCAGAACGCACGGCAGGCCCAGCTTGTCGACGGCGCGTTCGAGATCGCGAAGACTGCCGATCGGCTCATAGGGGGCAACCGAAACGCCGGCCGCCTCGACCGCCCGTTTCTCCCGCAAGCGATGCTGCGTCGTGCGCAGCAGCTCGCTGCCTTGCGGCACATACGATTCTTTCATCAGCATCGCGGCCACTTCGGCATCCACATTCTCAAATTCATAGGTGATCACATCGGCATGCTTCGCCAGTTCCCGCGCCGCTTCCCGATCGTCATACGCGGCCGTAATCTGCAAATCCGCGACCTGGCCGCACGGTGCGTCGGGAGTCGGGTCCAATGTGACGAAACGGTATCCCATCGCCCTACCTGCCAGCGCCAGCATGCGCCCCAGCTGTCCGCCTCCCAGCACGCCGATCGTCGCTCCGGGCAGAATGCGTCTAGCATGCTTATGGTTCTCTGTATGTCCTTCCATCGGTACCATCTTATCCGCGGTCATGCTCCCTCGCTCTCATCTCTCATCCATAAATGCTTGTTTCCGAAATGGACGGCCCATTGCGGTTCAAACGTAAAATTTCGCTTCGGCATCCCTACTATTATTTCACGATTCATCCATGCCAAGCCGGTCGCTGACGTCGAGCACCTGCCGCTTCATGCGTTCCCGCCATTCGATCAATCTCCGCTGCACTTCCCGATCCGTGCTGCCGATGATTTGCGCCGCAAGCAGGCCCGCATTTTTCGCCCCGGCCGTCCCGATCGCCACCGTCGCCACCGGCACGCCTCCCGGCATCTGAACGATCGACAGCAGGGAATCCAGCCCGTTCAGATTCGACGACTTCACCGGCACGCCGATAACGGGAAGAACGGTTTTCGCCGCAACCATACCCGGCAGGTGCGCCGCTCCCCCCGCTCCGGCGATGATGACTTGCAGACCGCGATCGATCGCCGTTTCCGCATATTCGAACATGAGATCCGGCGTGCGGTGAGCCGACACAACCTTCTTCTCATACGGAATTTGCAGTTCATCCAGCACATCGCATGCGTGCTTCATCGTTTCCCAATCCGATGTGCTGCCCATGATGACTCCGACTTTCGCAGACATAAACAAACCTTCTTTCCGTCGTATTCCGATCCGTTAAGGGTTCTCGTGATGAACGCCGCAGGCCGGCTCCCCGCGTCCGCGCTTTGCCCCGCACGGGACGCGCTCCGGGATGATCTTCCGGCATGACACCGCGGCTATGATTCATGAGTTTGTAATTCTGGTGCTGATGTGAACCAGGTTTCGCTGAGTGTGGTGTCATGTTGTGTTGAGAGATGTTGCCTGAGTTGCGCATCAAGGTTTTATATCAACTTCGTTAGCTTTTTTTATCGACAAACCTAGTTTAGCAATAAAAAGCACGGGGTGTCAACCGAAAAACACGAACAATCAACAAAAGATTAACGCAAATAGTTCGTATTTTATTCGGCGCCTTTCAACAGAATGCGGAGTAATTCCCGCACAAACCCGCACGGGACGCGCGCTCTTCCTCCGCCCTTCTCCATCTTTCTCGCCGCACGCCCGGGCAAGGCCGAAAAATAAAAGCTGCCCGCAAGCGAAGACGCTGCAGACAGCTTCGATAAATCATGTATTCGGATTATGCTTTACCCCAGATGAAGTACGCGATGAATACGAAGAACAGGACATACATGATCCAGTGAACCTTTTTGCCTTCACCCTTCACCAGCTTGACCAGCGGGTACAGGATGAAGCCGAGCGCGATCCCCTTCGAGATGCTGTACGTGAGCGGCATTGCCACAGCGGTGATGAACGCGGGAGCCGCTTCCGCGATATCGTCCCAGGCGATCTTCGCCAGGTTCGCAGCCATGAGCACGCCCACCATCACGAGAGCCGCGGCCGTAACCTCACCCGTGAAAATGGACAGGACGGGCGAGAAGAACAGCGCCAGGAAGAAGAAGAACGCCGTTACGATTGCGGTGAAGCCTGTCCGGCCGCCTGCGCCGATCCCTGCCGAAGACTCGATGTAAGAAGTCGTCGACGAAGTACCGACGATCGCGCCGGCGATGGTCGCGATGGAGTCGGAAGCCAAAGCGCGTCCGGCGCGCGGCAGCTTGCCGTCCTTCGTCAATCCCGCCTGATTGGCCGTGGCCAGCAGCGTGCCCGCCGTATCGAAGAAATCGACGAAGAAGAATGTGAAGACGACGATCAGCATGTCCACCGAATAGAACGAAACATCGTTAAACGTTTCCCCGATCAGCGGACCGAAGAATGCGCCGAAGTTGGAAGGCGCGGGCGGAACGCTGATCAGCTTGTCGGGCAGCGGCAGCAGTCCGAAGATGACGCCGACGATCGCCGTGATGATCATGCCGTAGAAGATGGCGCCGTTCAGCTTGCGGGTCATCAATACCGCCGTAAGAACGATGCCGAACAGCGCGAGAAGCACTTTCGGATCGCCCAGGTCGCCCAGTTGCACCAATGTTTCATCATTATTAACAACAATTCCTGCACCTTGCAGACCGACAAAGGCGATGAACAGGCCGATGCCGGCGGAAACCGCGTACTTCAACCCCGACGGGATCGCGTTGATGATCGTTTCGCGGATCCCCGTCAACGCCAGGATGAGCGTGATGACACCGGAGATGAACACGCCGGCCAGCGCGATTTGATAAGGAATCCCCATTCCCAGAACAACGGAAAATGCGAAGAAGGCGTTCAGTCCCATGCCGGGCGCGGTGGCCACCGGGTATTTCGCCACAAAACCCATGACGAGCGTACCGGCGATCGCGGCAATGGCCGTGGCCGTGAAGGTTGCTTCGGGGTCCATACCCGCATTTTGCAGGATGTTCGGATTGACCGCCAGTATGTACGCCATCGCGAGGAATGTCGTCAGACCGGCGATAAACTCCCGCCTGTAGTTTGTCCCGTACTTGCTGAATTCAAAATAGCGGGCCAGTCCTTTTTCGGTCTTTGCATTGTTAGACAAAGCGCATACCTCCAACACATGAATTGATTTGTCATTCGTTCTGTGATCCTGATGTTAGTTTCCCCATTAAGCCTTTCTTTTACGAATCACACGAAGAATTACACTCATATTTTAGTGCGCGTCCTCTTTCCTGTCAATCGAAAAAACGAACGTTCGTTTAATATTTTTAACGAACGTTCGTTTTTTGACCGATATTCTACAAAATTCTACATCATTATCATTGAAACAGATATCGAAGATGCTCATAATCTCCCGCATATCTGGAGAACCACAGCCGCCAGCTGGCCTGATCGTCGGTGCGCGGCACATGCGACGCCCGGCCCAGCAGCTTTCTGACGACGTTTCTTCCCGCTTCCGACTTCCGCACCAGATCCCAGTTGTCCAACAATACCGGGACGGCGGAAACGCCGTATTCGATCAGCCTGTCTTCCATGTCCCGTTCGGATAAAGACGCATCGGCGAGAATGCGCGGCACCTCTCGCTGCGCCTGCCGCACCAGTCCGTTCCACAGAACCTTCCACTCTTCCGCTCCGGACCAATCATGCGGCGAGATCGGCAACATCCCGATGTCCGTCACGACCGCTGCCACCACAAGCGCCACCCGCTCCTCCTCCCGGCCGATCGCCCGCAGCAGGCCGGGAATATATCTCACATCGAGCGATCTCATCTCCCGCAAGGCCTCCTCTTCCTGCAACGCGCGCAAATCCGTCGTCAGCGCATTCTCCGGCAGCCCGCCGACGATCCCCCGCACGTCTTCGATGAGCCGGGATATTTGATCCTGCCGCCGCTGCTCGCTCTGCACCTCCATCCACGTATTCGCGACCGAAAAGACCAGAAGCGCGGATAAGAGGATGACGCTTCGCATCACGCGTTGTTTCACATTCCATCTCAGCCACATTTCGTTCACCCCTGCATCGTTTTCGCCCAAACATGGGTTGCCGCCGCTTGCGGCATATCGCGTGCTGAGGCGGGCACCGCGAATATGCGCAGACCGATGAATGATCCGAGTCCATCCGCCCTTCCGGATGAATTCGCGCAAACGGACAGACCGGCCTCTCCGAGCGCCATCCGTCCGTACTTTTCGCCGTCCGTTGCGCGCCTTCTTCACAGCATGAACAGCCGCGTTCATGGATTGATCGACGGATCGCGAGCCGCCCATACTTACAGCGTATTATCACGCGGTGGAAATGGTCACTGCGTTCACGCCGTCGACACAACGTATGACGACAGATGTCACAGTATGCCGGCGCCATCATGCAAAAGCAAAAAGCTCCCTTCCGTCGCCGCAAACGCTTTGACGCGCTTGCGTGACGGAAAGGAGCTTTCCCTGATCATGATTCATGAAGTCCTGATCTTTTGCCTGCAGTTTTCACTGTCAGGCAACGCTGATGCTTCCGGCCCGAAACCGAATCATTCCCACTCGATCGTCGCCGGAGGCTTCGATGTGATGTCGTACACGACGCGGTTGACGTTCTCCACTTCGTTCACGATGCGGACGGAAATTCTTTCGAGCACGTCCCACGGGATACGTGCCCAGTCCGCCGTCATGCCGTCGACCGACGTGACTGCGCGAATGCCGACGGTGTAAGCGTACGTGCGGCCGTCGCCCATGACGCCGACGCTCTTCATGTTCGGCAGCGCGGTGAAATACTGCCAGATCTCGCGATCGAGCCCCGCCCTGGCGATCTCTTCCCGCAGGATCGCGTCGGATTCGCGCACGATCTTCAGCTTTTCCTCCGTCACTTCGCCGAGCACGCGAATCGCCAGTCCGGGTCCCGGGAACGGTTGGCGCCACACGATCTCGCGCGGCAAACCGAGTTCTTCGCCGACTTTGCGCACTTCGTCCTTGAACAGCGTCTTCAAAGGCTCCACCAGCTTGAACTTCATATCTTCCGGCAATCCGCCGACGTTATGGTGCGACTTGATCGTCTGCGCCGTGGCCGTGCCGCTTTCAATAATATCCGTATAGAGCGTTCCCTGCGCGAGGAAATCGAACCGGCCGAGCTTCGCCGATTCCTCCTGGAAACAGTAAATGAACTCGTTGCCGATGATTTTCCGTTTCATTTCCGGATCCTCGACGCCGCGCAGCTTGTTGAGAAAACGTTCGCGCGCGTCGATCTTGACGACGTGCATATCGAATTTGCCGACGAACGTTTCCTTGACGCTTTCGGCTTCACCCTTGCGCAGCAATCCGTGATCGATGAACATGCATGTGAGCTGATCGCCGATCGCTTTGTGCACAAGCACCGCGACAACCGACGAATCGACGCCGCCGCTCAACGCGCACAAAACTTTGCGGTCGCCCACCTGCTCGCGAATGTCGCGAATCGTGTCCTCGATGAACGTTTCCATCGACCAGTCGCCCTTGCAGCCGCACACCTGGAACAAGAAGTTTTTGATCATATCGTTGCCGTATTCCGTATGCCGAACTTCCGGATGGAACTGCACCGCGTACAGCCTGCGCTCCGGATGGCTCATGGCGGCTACCGGCGCGTGTTCCGTGCTGGCGTCGACGACGAACCCTTCCGGAATTTGCGCGACGAGATCGCTGTGGCTCATCCACACTTGCTGTTGCGGATTCATGCCCTGCGTCAGCCGGCAGTGCGGAGCGAACTCGACGATCGCCTTGCCGTACTCCCGTTTGCCCGCGCGTTCCACGCGGCCGCGAAGCTGATGGGCCATCATCTGCATGCCGTAGCAGATGCCGAGAATCGGAATGCCGAGCTCGTAAACGCGCTCGTCGACCATCGGCGCGCCTTCCTCGTATACGCTGGCCGGTCCTCCCGAAAACACGATGCCCCGAGGATTCAGTTCGGCGATCTTCTCAGCGGGTGTATGATAGGGCATCATTTCGCTGTATACCCCCAGATCCCTGATGCGCCGTGCGATCAACTGGTTGTACTGGCCGCCGAAATCCAGTACGACGATCATTTCTTGCGGCTTGTCCATAAACGTCCTCCTATGATTAAGTCCTCCGCTCAGGAGGCCTGTCATTGAATGTCATCATTATATAGAAAGCCATTCGATAACGTCAAGGAATACGCCTGACACGCGCCTTCCGATTGAAAAAAAGAAGAAGGGCAGGTCGCACGGCGGCAAAGACCGGCGAACGCCCCCGGCAAGTCTTTGCCGTCATCCGAAACATTTTCCGTTGCCCTTCTTCATGATTTTCTTCCCGATGTCTGTTTGCCAACTGAATTTTTCCGCAGTCGTACAAAAGATCCTGCCCCTGTTCCCCTGCTTCCAATGTTCTAATTCAAGGGTTTCCCGCCACATCCGCATCCAAAGTATCTTTCCCGCCGTCATCCAAGCACTTCCCGCCACAGACGGCGCATCCTGCCGCGCGACACCCGCTGCGGCAACCGTTCGTCGTAATGGATCGCTTCATATAGAACGGCCAGCTCCATAAGCGCCTTCATCTGATCCGGCTTGCGGACGTTCAGCGTCCGGACGTATTCGCGCAACGTCTGACCCGGCTTCATCGGCCCGTGCTTGCGCATGATCTCCTGCCACAACAGGTCGAGCATCATCGCCATGCCGCCCCGCCGATCCATCATGCGCATCCTGCGTTCGATCCTCATCCGGACTATCGCATGTCTCAGCACCAGACGCCAGACGAGATACGCGGCGCCCATCGCCGTCAGCGTTCCCGCTCCCAGCCATAGATACATCTCCCGTCCGTCTGTCGTCCAATACCGAACCGCGTCGCCGAGCGTCCGCCCGATCCACGCCAGCCAATCTCCGCCCATCTCTTCCACCTCCTCGTTTGCCTGTGACAGCAGCACCGTCAATGCCCCCTGCCACCATTCCGCATTCGATGATTCCTTCGGAGCGTCTTCCGAACCTTGCACGATGCCCGCGGACTGCAGACTGTCCGCGTCCGGCGGCGTCGGTTCGAAGGCGACCCAGCCGATTTCCGGAATATAGGCTTCGACCCAGGAATGGGCGTGTTCCGCCCGCACTTCGCTCACCACTTTCCCCGTTTCATCCAGGCGGACGGCGCCGGGCGCAAATCCTTTCACCCATCTCGCCGGAATCCCGTTCATCCGCAGCAGGACCACCATCGCCGTGGAGAAATGATCGCAATACCCGAATCGTTGTTCAAACAGGAAATGATCCACGAACTCCTCGTGCTCCGCGGGCGGCCGGGAACCGGCATAATCGTACTCGTAGTGCGTTCTCAGATATGAGGCGATCGCTCTCGCCTTGGCAAGATCGGTATATTCGTTCTCCGTGATCATGGCTGCGAGTTCGTACACGCGGTCGCTCATGCGGTCGGGAAGCTGCGTGTACATCGCATGCTCCCGTTCGGTAAGCGGCCGGCTCACGCCTTGCCCGAGCGCATCTCGGAACCGTTGTTCAACATCCCGCGGGTCAAGACCGTCATGCGGGATCGGAATCACTTCCACGCGATACGATGCGATCATGCGGTCTCCCGCGTCCACCCGATATTTTCCCGAATGGGACGAACGCTTTATGGCGTACTCGTCCGCTCCCAACCGCTCCGCACCGAAGCTTTCGACTTCCTCCACCGAGACGATCTGCCCTCCGGCGAACATGATGTTGTCGAGAAACAGCGCGGCGGTGCGGTCAAGCGACACCTCCTGCACGATCGCCCCGGACGATGCCTTCGCCGCGGACGCATCCGGATTCTCGGCGGCAGGCGGCAGCACCTCCGTGACCGTGTCGTACGCCGGCCCGTCCGACCAGCCCCTCCCATCGTAATACGACTTCGATTCGCCGCGCCAGTAGGTCAGCTGATCGGAGCGCGCCGTGAACACGGGCGTATGGGCCGGAATGACGCTGCTGCCGAGCAGATAATCCTGCAAAGGATACCCCGTCCGGGCGAACGGCGACAAATCCCGCTTGACGGCCGGCATATTGCCGTGCGTGAACGCCGCGATTTCGGCCAGAAACTCGTGAACGTTCCAGCGTACGGGGTCCGAGACTTGCGGCTGATGGAGCGATGCCGTCCATGCCGCGAGCATCGCCGCAGCGGCAATCCCGACAGCGCCCATGATGCCGGAAGCTTGTTTGACGGTCTTGAATGCCGAGCGACCTTCCGCATAGACGTCCCAGTCAACCCCATTTCCACCGGACCGGACGAATGACGAACGGCCGCTTTGATTATCCGCGTAAAAGTCAACCGCCGACATATCCGCCGAGCCGATCCGCAACCCCGTTGCCGGGCCGAAGGCCGCTCCGGGCGGGAAACCGCGCGCCGCGTCGGCTGCCGTACCGAAGGCGGAACCGGCCATCGAATCCGTCGGCAATGCTCCGGATGCCGAAACGCCCCCTGACGGTTGTCTCAGTCCCAATGCGGCGAATGCCGCCATCCTGTTCCGCCATCTGACCGGCTGCAGCACGATGCCCATCACGATCCCGGCGCACATGCTGACGATGATGCCGCGCGTCGTATTCAGCCCGAAGGCGAGCTGCAGCACCGCCAAATAGACGACCGTCAGCGCGATGAACCACCCGCACAGCTGATGGCGGACGATGATGCCGTGCAACGCGTACACGAGCAGCGACAGGCCGATAAAAAGCAGCATCGTCCGGTTTTCCCCGCTGATCAGCGCCGCATTTCCCGCAAGCAGCAGTTCCGCGTCGCGGGCGGTGACCGCCGCGTATCGGTCCCACCAGGACAGGTCGAGGAAAAAACTGTCGTAGTAAAAAATGCCGATCAGCATCCACGACATAAACATCTTCAGCGGCCATACGAACCACGCGCTCAGCCGCAGATAGTCCAGACTGACAAAACCGAATAACGCCAGCACGAACGGTTCGATCACATAGATGCCGGTGGCGGCCGACAACTGCGCGAGCGGCCGGATCCATTCGGTCAGCATGATGAAGAGCAGGAACGAAGCCAGCCCTCCGGCCAGCCAAGGTTCAGGTTCCGCGTGAACATCCGCATGACGGTGCGCGCCGAGATGTTGAAACTGCGGATGCGCATCATGATCCTCGTGACGTCTCGCCTTTTCCGCCTTTGTCCGTTCCATCGTCCGGCTATCCTGCCAGACCGAAGCGGACCTTCCATCCATGCGCCATGCTTCATCCACCGCTGACGACACCGCCTTTCCGCCCGCGCGCCTGCGAACCGTGCCCGGGCTCCGCTTCCCGAAGAGCGATAAATGAAACGCGGCAGCCCATGACCTCCAACTGGCGCATATGCCGCGACTCCCGCTCGTTCGGAACGGCCCCCTCGCCGATGCACACGATCGTCACCGCCGCGCGTTTGGCGCGCAGCATGCCGACAAGATCGACAAGCGCCGCATCCGGCCGCGGCGTAATGACGACCAGCGGCGCTTCCGCCGCGAGCGATGCCGCCTCCTCGCGCAGCGTGCGTCCGAGCTGCGCGGAGTTCCCCGGCTCAGCCCGCGCAAGAAGTTCCATCGCCCGATGCAGAGCGACGTCGGGCGCCGCCGCTGCGGCCGAGGCGGCCGGGCCGCCTGACACGTCCGCGGCCGCTCCGCCCGCCTTGAGGCGCACGGCCAAACCAAGCCGTCTGGCGTCCAGTATGACGGCGCAAGCCGAGCTCGCCGCCGTCTCGAAACGGGCGCGCGCCGCGCCTCCGCGGCCGTAAGCTTCCGCGTCAACGTCGAGAATAACCGTAACGATGCGGTTTTGCAGCGCATCCGGTTCCTTCGTCTTCAGCGCGCCCGTGCGCGCCGTGCTCTTCCAGTGGATGCGCTGCAGCGGATCGCCGTGCACATAATCGCGCACGGTGCTGACGAGCGGCGACGATGCCGCCGGAACCGAAGCGGTCGCATCGCCGCTTTCGCCGGGACGAAGCGGCCACATATCCGACGCTTTCCGCAACGGCTGCGGATACACGCTGAACCGACGGCCGGCTGCCCCGTCCAACCGCCACGCACGGCCGACGATCCCGAGCGGCTCCGCGGAACGGATCGTCACGGCGCCGAACTCGTACACGCCCCGCTGCAGCCTCGGCACCGTATACTCGTAGACGATACGGTTGCTCGCCCCGGCGTACAGCAGCTTCTGATGCACATGCGCGATCGTTCCGTCCGCTGTTTTCATCTCGTCGCGCACATGCAGCCAGGCAAGCGGAAATCTCGTTCTCGGCCTTCGGATCGTCAACCGGACGCGCAGCGGCTCACCCGCATGCATCCGGTCTCCCGTTTTCAAAATTTCCCTCGTCACGGCGGGTTTGTCCAACCATCCCCAGCGCGCGATCACCGCATAGACCACGATCCAGGAAGCGCACACCGCGACAAACCAGGCCGCCTGACCGCCGTATGCGACCGCCCACACCCACGCGGCCGCCGTGCCGATGAGCCAGCCGATCAGCCCTCCCGTTCCGGGCAGAACGCGCGCGGCCAACGCCCGATGCTCACGCTTCTTTCGCCCGTCCCTCTTTCTCCCTTCGCCTTTCTTTCGTTCTTCACCGCTTTTTCTGCCGTCGCCATACTTCCGTTCTTCGCTCTTCTTTCTTCTATCATCCTTCTCCGCAGGCCTCATGTGTCCTCACCCGCCGCATGCCGGAAGTTCGGCACGGCCACCCGTCTCAGCAATTCGTCGACGATCCTGACGGAGTCATGCCCCGCGGCCCTCGCTTCCGGCTTCAGGATGAGACGGTGCGCCAGCACATGGGGAGCCATCGCCTTCACATCATCCGGCACGACGAAGGTGCGGTCGGCGATCATCGCCTTCGCCTGCGCGGCCCGCATAAGCGCAGACGCCGCGCGCGGGCTGGCTCCGAGCAACAGGGCCGGATGGGCGCGGGACTGCCTGACGAGGGTGACGATATATTGCCGGATCGACACATCGACATGCACTTGCCGCACCTGCTTCTGCAGTTCGAGCAGTTCTTCCTTGCTGATGACCGGCTTCAGCGAATCGATCGGATGCTTCCTCATCGTCAGCTCCAGCATTTCCAGTTCGGCGTCCGCGTCGGGATACCCCATGTTCAGCTTCATCATGAACCGGTCGAGCTGCGCCTCCGGCAGCATGAACGTCCCCTCGTGATCGACCGGATTTTGCGTCGCGATCAGAAAAAACGGCTTCGGCAGCTCATAGGTCACGCCGTCCACCGTCACGCCGCCCTCTTCCATCGCTTCCAGAAGCGCCGCCTGCGTCTTGGGCGAAGTCCGGTTAATCTCGTCCGCCAACACAAAATTCGACATGATCGATCCGGGGCGAAACTCAAAATCTTGCAATTTTTGATTGTAGATCGACACGCCCATAATGTCCGACGGCAACAGATCGGGCGTGAACTGGATCCGCTTCAGCGTGCAGCTGACCGTCTGGGCGAGCGCCCGCGCCAGCATCGTCTTGCCGACGCCCGGCACATCCTCCAGCAACACGTGGCCGCCGCACAACATCGCGATCATCGCTCTCTCAATCGTCTCTCTTTTGCCTCTTATGACACGTTCCACATTTGCGATCATGCTTTCAATCAGTTCATGATGCCGGTCAAATCCGATAACCGGAAACGGTGCGCGCCTCATCCTCATCCTCCTAGCAATATGAATCTTGCTACCAGTATTGACGAATCGGCGCGCGCTTAATCAAGCGTTCTCTATTCTTTCTTCCACAATCACTTCTTTCGTAAAACTTCTTCTACACCATCTTCTTCCACAAATTCTAATTTCACCATATCATCCAATCGCCGTGACAGGGCGAAACATCAACCGCATACAGGCGAACCGCTGCCTATCGGAGCTGCAAATGCTGCCACACCTTCGCCATGTATGAAGGCGAATAGAATAGGGACCGCATCAGCCCGTTCATCTCCGCGAACAGAACGGAGACATGCCAGTCCGAACCGGATTTCTCATAAGACGGGATCGAACCGCCGAGCGCCTCCACGGTTCCGCGCAAGGGAACGAACAGCCTCCCGTCGCGCAAAGCGGCGCTGACCGCCGAATAGTGCGCGGTATCACGGCCGTTTCGGCGGATCGTCATCGATTTGCCGGACAGATCGAAGATGACATCCTGGCCGTTGATCACCGCGCCGATCTTCAACCCGCCTGATCCGGCCCTGCCTGCGGCACCGCCTGCGACATATCCGCCCATTCTCTCCGCCAGCACATCGACCGGCACATGAAAGCGTCCCTGGACCACATAAAACTCATCCTCATCCAGAACGACGGTTCGTCCGTTGATCGTCAGGTGAAGACGTTGCCGCTGCGCCTCGGACGCGGCGGTGTCCCGCCGCGTTTCGCCGTTCTCCCGTTCCTCCGCCTCGGCATTCGTCTCGTTTCCGCCCGCCGGCCGAATCCGCTCGAGCATCGCCATCACCTGATCGTGTTGCTCCTGCGTATAGTTTCGCGCCCATCGCAACGTGCCGAGCGACAGCATGACCGGTTCCACCGTAAGGTCCAACGGCGCGAAAACGTATCCCCGATCCTTGTAATAGCGGATGATCTCGGGCAGCGCCTTCACCGTTTCTTCATGTCCCGCACCGTCATGCAGCAGAACGATCATCTGATGGCGCTGCTTGGCGCCCGTCGTCGCACGCGCGACGATCTCCTCGGACAGCACATCGCGCCGCAACGAATCTCCGCTGTCCACATTCCAGTCGAAGATGGAGTATCCCGCCTGCCTCAAATAGCCGATGTAAGTGTCATCCAGATTGGTGTAAGACCCTCCCGGCGCCCGAAACAAACTCGTCCTGCTACCCGTCAGCTTATGAATAATTTCATCCGTGCGGACGATCTGGTCGATAAACGCCACCACATCGGAATACAGCGCCTCATACCGGTGATCGTACGAATGGTTGCCGATCGCATGTCCCTCTTGCACAATGCGCTTGACCGTATTCGGATAGCGTTCCGCCTGACTTCCCAGCACGAAAAAGGTCGCCTTCACGCCTTCCTCCCGCAAAATATCCAGAACGAGCGGCGTCAAACCGGACGGACCGTCGTCAAACGTCAAATATACCGTCGGCTGTTCCGGCCGCAGATAGACCTCTTTCTTTTGAATGTCCTCTTTCTTTCTCTCATTTCCATTCTCTTTTTCTATTTCTATCTGATTTTCCCCATCATTCCGACTTTTCACATCATTCAGCTCCGCCCGATCGGCCGAAAAAACCTTTTGCTCAGCCGCGTAAACCGTCACTTCCGTCATGCAAACGGATACGGCCATGGCCATGCAAGCCGCCGCTATTCCGAGCTTGACAAGCAAAACCTTCATCGTTCTCCGCAATGTTCCTGGCAAGCCAACGTTCATCGCTCCCTGCCGACTCATGTAAGTTTCTCCTCTCCGACACGATTGCTAGATTATATGGAAGCGTTGAATGAAATAGAACCGAATGCCCGCCGGATGAAAACGAAAACAGGTTTTCGAATCACAACGGGCAATAAGAACCGATAATCGACCGATGAACATTCTCGTGCGAAAATCCTGACATTTCATGCTGATGCCGTTCTTGACCATGCAGCCCGGCGCATCCGTTTCATCATTTGACCGCATGACGATTGACGCCGCAAACGAAACTTGTCATGACGACAGGTCCGGTGTCATATAGACTCGATGGCATGACCTTTGACGTCACGAAATGATCATATCATCACGACGGCAGAGAACGGATCGTTTGCAACACCTCATCCGCGTGATCTTTCACTTTCACATTGCGCCACTCCTGCAACAGTTCGCCATCCTTGCCGATCAGGAATGTGGAACGAACGATGCCGTCGAATTCTTTTCCGTACATTTTCTTCCGTTGCCACACGCCGTACGTTTCGGACACGGTATGCTCCGCATCGGACAACAAAATGAACGGCAGTCCGTATTTATCGGCAAATTTCCGGTGCCGGTTCACATCGTCCGCGCTGATGCCGATAATGACCGCCCCCGATTGTGAAAACTGCTGCATCCGGTCGCGAAAGTCACAGGCCTGAGCCGTGCAGCCGGGCGTCATATCTTTCGGGTAAAAATACAACACGACATACGATCCGCGAAAGTCCGAAAGCCGCACCAATCGTCCGTCGGCGTCGGGCAGCTCGAAATCCGGAACCGGCTGTCCGGTCTTCAATTCAACCATGTCGACCCCTCCGTTTATCACAAATCGTCGGAATTCGGCGAAAATGCCGAAACTTGCTGATGGGCTTCTTAGCTTCTATAATATATAACAGTTTTTTCAGGATGCCAATTCGGCTCATTGTACCCGCAAGCCCGTGCCCCGCCGCAACTTCCGAAGCGTCCGTTGCGTTTCAATATATGACGATATAACAGTTGTTTTACGAGGTATACTATTCATTAGGTAAATCATGGACGACCGAGACGCATGCTCGGAACAACCGGTCACGAACGCGCCGAACGAACCATCGCGTGAAATTCCAGTCGGAAAGCCGTCTCGCTCCGGATGGACGACGGCGGTTTCCATAACATGAAAGGAAGTTTTCCCTTTGAAACCATATCAAAAAGTATTGATCAGCCTGCTCACCCTGATCGTGCTCGGCATTTTCGGGTACGGCGGATACTATGTGTACTCCATTATCAAATTCGGCCAAAGCATCTCAAGCGGAAACTCGGATCTGGACCGATACGAACAAGAGTTGCGCAAAAACAACCCGGATGTATACATACCCGAAGTTCCCCCGGAATGGCAGGGAAACGAACGCGTGAACATTCTGCTGCTTGGCGGTGACGCGCGCGGATTGACGAAAAACGATCCTCCCAGGTCCGATACGATCATGGTCGTCTCCATCGATCCTGAAACGAAACAGGCGCACCTGTTTTCCGTCTTGCGCGATACGTACGTGGAGATTCCGGGCCATCGCGCGAACCGCGTCAACGCCGCGCTCGCCCTCGGAAGCTACAAACTGGCGATGGAAACGGTCGGCCAACTGCTCGGCCTGGATATCCAGTATTATGTGTTCGTCGATTTCCAGGGATTTATCAACCTGGTCGACGCGATCGGCGGGATCGAATTCGAAGTCGAGAAAAACATGTACTATTATGATCCCACCGATCCGGAATATAAGATCGATCTGAAAAAAGGACTGCAAGTGCTGGACGGCAAGAAGGCGCTGCAATACGTCCGATTCCGCCACGACAGGCTCGGCGACTTCACCCGGACCGAACGCCAGCGCGAACTGCTGAAAGCATTGACGCAGAAGATGCTGAGCGCGACTTCGCTTCTCACATTGCCGAACACGCTGCAGAAGATCGAGCCGTACGTCTCGACGAACATCCCTTCGGACAAGATGCTCCCGCTTGCCAGACTGGCTTACGACAGCGCGTCCAAAGGGCTGATCACGGCGCAGCTTCCGCCGATGCAATTGCTCAGAGAAGAGAAGATCGAAGGAATGGACGTCATCACCGTGAACAAACAGTCTCTGCAAAAGCACGTGAAAGAATTGCTGTCGCAGGTGAATACGGAACAGACGACCGGCGAATCGAATCAATCCGCCGCCGACTCCGACTCCAAATCACCGTCCGGCACATTCTGATGCCCGAATCCGTCAGACGCGACAACTCACCATGCTGGAGGAATGACCATGAACAGATCACGTTCCAATGCGTTGCACGAAGAAGCGCTGCAGCACATCGTGGGCGGAGTGAACAGCCCGTCCCGCTCCTTCAAGGCGGTCGGCGGAGGGGCTCCCGTCTATATGAAGCGCGGCCAGGGGGCCTACATATGGGATGAGGACGGAAACCGCTACATCGATTATTTGGCGGCATACGGCCCGATCATTCTCGGACATGCGCATCCGCACGTGACCGCCGCGATCAGGCGGGCGGCGGAAAACGGCACGCTCTTCGGCACGCCGACGGAGTTGGAGAACATATTCGCGAAACTGCTGAAGGCGGCCATCCCGAGCCTGGACAAAGTCCGGTTCGTCAATTCCGGCACGGAAGCCGTCATGACGACGATTCGCGTGGCCCGCGCATACACCGGACGCACGAAGCTGATCAAATTTGCGGGCTGCTACCACGGCCATTCGGATCTCGTGCTCGTCGCCGCCGGTTCCGGCCCTTCGACGCTCGGCATCCCGGACAGCGCGGGCATTCCGATCAGCATCGCGAACGAAGTCATCACCGTGCCGTTCAACGATCTGCCCGCCCTTATGGCCGCGCTGGAACGCTGGGGCGACGAGGTTGCCGCCGTCATGGTAGAGCCGATCGTCGGCAATTTCGGCATCGTCATGCCCCAACCCGGATTTCTCGCCGGATTGTGCCGGGCGGCGCGGGACGCCGGGGCGCTCGTCATCTTCGACGAAGTGATCAGCGCCTTCCGTTTCCACTACGGCGCCGCGCAAACCTATGCAGGCATGCCGGATGACATCGCCTCGATCGAGCCGGATCTGACGGCTATGGGCAAAATCATCGGCGGCGGGCTGCCGATCGGCGCGTACGGCGGACGAGCCGACATCATGGAGCAGGTCGCGCCGCTGGGGCCTGCGTATCAGGCCGGGACGATGGCCGGCAATCCGGCGTCGATGTCGGCGGGCATCGCCTGCCTCGAAGTCCTGCGCGAACCCGGCGTCTACAGCGAACTGGAGCGCCGCGGAGCGATGCTGGAAAGCGGATTGCGGCAGGCGGCGGAGCGCTTCGGCATTCCGCTGCAGGTGAACCGCGCCTGCGGCGCGCTGTCGACGCATTTCTGCGAACATCCGGTCACGAACTACGATGACGCGCAGCGTGCGGACGGCGAACTTTTCGCCGCCTTCTTCCACGAGATGCTGGACCGCGGCATCCTGCTCGCGCCATCCAAATACGAGGCGTGGTTCGTGACGACGGCTCACACGGACGAAGACATCGCTTTGACGATCAGCGCCGCGGAGGAAGCGTTCCGTTCGATCGCTTCGCGGCCGCGCGCAAGCCAAAGAACCTGAGACTTCCCCACGCGTCTCAGGTTCTTTTTTGTTAACCCTGTTGACAATTCAACATGTTACAGACAACGGGTTGCTGTTCAACGGACATGTTGCAGCAGTTCATCATGAATATGCCCGTTCGTCGCCACCACATCCCGCACCATCAGGTTGTACGGATTGCCCGCCGTATCGGTCACCCGGCCGCCCGCTTCCTCCACGAGCAGCACGCCTGCCGCCATATCCCACGCGTTCAGATTCGGTTCCCAGAACCCGCTCAATCTTCCCGCGGCGACGTAGGCGAGATGCAAAGCCGCCGATCCCGAAGTTCGAAGATTGCGAATCTTCGGCACGATTTTCGACAACGTTGCCAAATGATCGGCCTCTCTGTATTGCGGCGGGAATCCGCTGGCGAGCAGGCTGTCCTTCAAAAAGCGCTCATCCGACACCTTGAGCTGTTTTCCTTTCAGATATGCCCCCCTGCCTCTCTCGGCAACGAACAGTTCGTCACGCAACGGATCATAAACGACTCCCGCGACGACCTCTCCCCAATGCGCGAGCGCGATCGAAACGCAGAAAAACGGAAACCCGTGCACGAAATTCGTCGTGCCGTCGATCGGATCGATGATCCACAGAAATTCCGCGTCCTTCATTTTCTCCGTCGCGCGGATCGACGCTTCCGGTCCCGGCTCGACGCTCTCTTCGCCGAGAATTTTATGATCGGGATAGTAGGTTTTCAGCAATTTCGTGATCAGCATTTCGGCGCCTTTATCCACCTCGGTCACGAGATCGTGCGAGGTTGTCTTGGACTGCAGATTTTCATAGGCGCCAAGCTTCGTCTTGATCCATTCCCCCGCCTTGGCCGCCGTATTCACGGCAACCGCCACGGGACTTTTTCCGCCCAATGTCGTCAAATCCTTTTTTTCCACAACCATCTATCTCCACTCCCTTGCACAGACAATGATCGCATCATCAAAAATATGATACCGTTCAAGCCCCCTAAGCCATTAAACTTTCCACGATCAATCGAAGGGCGAGCCACAGCAGCACGATGCGCAGTATCCAGAGCAGCACCTTGCTGCTGAGCCGCTGGGCGACGCGGGCGCCGAGCCAGCCTCCGAGCAGCGCGCCAGGTATGAGAAACGCCGCGCTCAACCAATCGATCTCGCCCAGATAAATGTGCGTTGCGCTGCCGATAATCGACGACCACAGGATGACGAACATCGAAGTCGCGGAAGCGATATGGGGAGGAAAACGATACAGCAGCACCATCGCCGGAACGAACAGCGAACCGCCGCCGATGCCGAACAATCCCGATACGAGCCCGACGGCGAAACCGACCAACGCCGCGCTCCACAGATTGTATCCGTACGTCCACTGGCACCCGTCCCTTTCCGTATAAGTGCGTTTGATCGGCCAATCGACCTTGAGCGGGCGCAATTTATCTCTCACCAGCATCAGAACCGCCATCGATAACATGAACAGACCGAATCCGAGCTGGAACGTCGGCCCTTCAAAGGCGCTCGTCAGCGACGCGCCGAGAATCGAGGAAGGCGCGCTGATCAGCGTGAACAGCCACCCGCTCCGGTAATCGATCTTCTTCTGCCGCATATAGGTGATCGTCGAAGAAAGGCCCGTAAATATTAACATCGTTAATGATGTGCCGACGGCAACCGACGCGGGCATTTCGGCACCGAGCAACGGCTCCGACAGCAGCAGAAGCGCCGGAACGACCAGGAACCCTCCCCCCAGTCCGATCAAGCTTCCCACTATCGCCGCCGCCAGGCCGATGAAAAATAACGCGGTGTATCCGATCATGAAGACCCCTTCTTACGTACAAACTTAGCATCGTCCACGCCGGGATGTCCCAACGCCGGTCATGCTGCGCGCGCACCGCTCTCCGTCTCCGTCAGTCAAAATGTGTATATCGGAAGTTGAACCGTCGCACGCCCAGCATGACGTCGCACATCAAAACGCATGTCGTGCTCATCGATGAACCCATCGAATCCCATAGCTATATTATCATACTTCAGCGCTGATGACATATGCTTGCGGCCGGCCAGAAAAGCGGCAATACCGAGATATGCCTTCAATACACAAAAAAACATCCCATCAGGGGATGGGATTTCCACTAAGGATGGCGTTCGGCATTTTACATCGTCCTATAATGCAGTCATTCGGACGCGGGCATCATGCGGGCGCTGGCTTCAACCGGATCAAACCGCATGACGACCATAACCGTCAACTTTTTATCCGAATGCTTGCCTGGTCCACCACCTCGACGTCATCCACCTTGCGCAAATCGTCCATCAGCCTAAACAGCGCCTCGTCCTTCCGCTTCGCTTCGATCATCACGTCGAGGGCGGGCGTCACCGCCGCCACCTCGCGCAAAAAAGGCAATATGTGCTCCAGTTCCACGTAATCGGCGTGCGCCCGAACGTCTTTCTCGTTCTTCGGACTGGACACGTGAATTTTCGGCGGCAATTCCACCGGAACGAGATCCGACTTCCGCCAGGTGGCGGCGATGCGCGGCCAAAGTTCCGCCGCCGATTCGCCGTTATTGTTCACGATATGATGATGCAGATCGAGCACCATCGGCACGCCGAGCGCTTCGCATACGGCCAGCGTCTCGAGCGCGGTGTACGTTTTGTCGTCGTTCTCCAGCGTAATCCGGCTTCTGATCCGTTCGTCCATCGCCCGGAACTGTCGGAGAAACCGCTCCAGCGTCCGCTCGCGGTCGCCGTACGTGCCGCCGATATGAATGTTCAGCCGCGCTCTCTCATCAAGCCCCATCGCCTCCAACATGCGGACATGGTGATCGAGCGTCTGAAGCGAACTGCGCAACACCTCCCCGCGCGGCGTGCCGATGACGGTGAAATGATCCGGGTGAAAGCCGACCCTCATTCCATGTTTTTTCACAAACACGCCCAACTCCGCAAACGGCTCAGCCAGCACGGGAAACGGGTCCCAGCCGCTCAACATCTCATGTCCCAGAAGCGGAATGAGCTTCGAAGAAAACCGGAACACTCGGATGTCATGCGCGGCATTATGGCGGAGCAGCCGCAAGCAATTGCGGATGTTTTCCTCCGCCAGCCGCTCCAGCTTTCGGACGGCCGCTTCGCGATCGTCCAGCTTCCTGAAATGCGTTGCCGTCATCGTCCGCGACGGGGAAGCATTCTCCACGATAACCGACATCGCCACATAACCGAATCGGACCAACATCCTTCATCATCCCGCTACGTATGAGCCCCCGCTCATCCGCTTCTCATACCGTCGTAGTCCATCTTGCCGCATCGAAGCACATTCCTCCCGTCCGTTCATCATGCCAAATGTCCATCTTTCGACCTGCGGATATTGATCCGCCGAAGTCTATCTGTCGAATTTCCATCTTACCGGCTTGCCGTCTTCCCCTCGATCTCCGCTTCTTAAACCGTCATAGGAATCGTCTTCCCCATAGTATGAGGAACCGTATGACCGGATATGCGCGTCCGGAGCGGCGGAACTGCCGGCGCATCGAAAGGGCATACCGTTCACCCGAATCCCGGCATGAAAAAAGTCACCCCTCCTCAAGGGTGACCCTGCTTTCATCATGATGAACCCGGCGCCGATCGGCCTGTGACGGACCGTCATATCCATTCACACGTCACCTGACATTCGCATATCACATGCACGCGCGATTGTTTATCCGACCGTTAATTTTCGGAGAAATACATCTCCGCACCGAGTTTGGTGAGCACATCCGATTCCTCCGGGCTGAGCTTGCGCACAAGATCCATCTCGACCTTCGTAACCTCTTCGCCCTGGAAGTTGATCTCCGCGATCGAAGCGGTGATCTTGACGATCGCCACCGCTTCATTGTTCGGCGTGTAAGCAATCGCTTTCTGTCCGGTCGGATATATGCGGAAGCCGCTCTTGATCATCGCTGTCTTGCCGTATTCCAGCAGGTCGTCCAGTTCTTTCGCAGACTTGAACTTGCACACTGAGTTGAATTCAGATTGAAACCCCATCTCGATATCCTCCTTCAGACAGCTTGGAATCTTAATCCCAGTTTACCATGTCCGCGCGGCATCCGCCATGCCGAACCCGTCCGCGCTCCCGTCTCCCGGCCGTCTGCACGATCGTCCTCACAGCCGTTTTACACGATGATCTTACGGGCGAGCTTCGGTCTTCCCGCTACAGTTCGAAGCCGAACTCCAACTTCTGGCGCTGTTCGTAGCGTTCGATCGCCAGGCGGATCAGATCGTCCAGCAGCTCCCGGTACGGCTTGCCGCTCTCCTTCCACAGCAGCGGATACATGCTGTACGGCGTAAATCCGGGCATCGTGTTCACTTCGTTGAGGAGAATCGCGCCGTCCGACCGGCGCAGGAAGAAGTCAACGCGGCACAGACCCGATCCGTCGATCGCGCGAAACGCCTGCAGCGCCATCTGCCGCACCTGTTCGCTTTGCTCGGGAGTGATTTCCGCCGGAATGATCATCGTCGATTTGCCGTCAATATACTTGGCTTTATAATCATAGAACTCATTGGAATACACGATCTCGCCCGGCACGCTGGCGATCGGTTCGTCGTTGCCCAGCACGCTCACCTCGATCTCGCGGGCGTCGACGAATTCTTCCACGATGACTTTCCGGTCGTAACGGAACGCGTGCTTGACCGCTTCGAGCAGTTCCTCGCGGTTTTTCGCCTTCGAGATGCCGACGGACGAACCGAGATTGGCCGGCTTGACGAAGCACGGATATCCGAGCGCCGTCTCGATCTCGAGAATATAGAACATCTGGCGCTTCTCCCACTCCGTCCGCGTAAAACTGCGATAGATGCATTGCGGAAGGCCTTCCTGCGCGAACAGTTTCTTCATGATGACCTTATCCATGCCGACGGCCGAAGCAAGCACTCCCGCACCCACATACGGGATGCCCGCCATCTCAAACAATCCCTGGATCGTTCCGTCTTCTCCGAACGTCCCGTGCAGCAGCGGGAAAATGACATCCAGCCCCTCGATCGGCGCGGTTGATGCGCGGGCTTCCACAGGCTTCGGCGCACCGGCCTGACGGAGCATATTCCCCACCGCCGCCTCCCGGCTCGCCGTCGTCCGATCTTCAAGCAGAAGCTGCTGCTGGGATTTCGGGGGCCCCAACATGAGCCCGCCTGTCCTCCATTCGCCCGTCTTCGTGATATAGAATGGAACAATTTCGTATTTATCATAGTCAAAATGTGACAGCACTGAAAACGCCGTCGCCAGCGACACCTGATGCTCTCCCGACCGGCCTCCGTACACGATGCCGACACGCAGCTTTCCTGACATGATATACCCTCCGCTGTACGATATAATGATGAATCAATAACGGACTAAAAAAAAATCGGCAATATGAAAAAAACGATACCGTGTCTGTTCGGTCCAAGCCGGAGAATCACGGTAACTCCACAGTCTGGCACGGCTGTTCGCCGTATGTGCGTTGACGAGCGGTTCGCCCGCGGCGTCGAATCCGGTGACGATCGTGCTGTGCTGGTATCTCCCGTCACCGTCCCAGTCGTAAATGATCACATCTCCCAGATCGAGCTCATACGGCGACTGGACGAGTTCCGCCCGAAGTCCGCTGCGGCTCGTCATCAAGTAATGGTGCAGCGCATGAGACACCGACCAACTGTAGCTCCACCATTCACGACCGGCTTTTCGCCCCTGATACCACCAGCCCGTCTCCCTCCTACCAGTATAGTTCATCGGAGCGCCGCCTGCCAAGAGACATTGCGAGACGTAGTTCGTGCAGTCCACTTCGAACGAAAGGAAATCCGGATTATGCGAATTCCAATATTGATCCGCGTACTGTTTGGCGCGGAGCCTGTTGTATGGCTGTTTGCGCGAGTCCGCAGGCGCCGGTCCCGAGTGCCAGCCGTATAGCAGATGCGTATTCAGAAGCGGTCTCGAGCCCGCGGCCGCATCCGTTTGTTGCCCGCCTGACGCATGGGTTCCGACGTACGCCGCTTCGGCAGGGCGTTCCTGTGCGAACGGCTCCACGCGGACGATGCGCCACCCGTTCGGGCCGCGCCGCATCGTGATCGTTTCCAGCGTCACCTTCTCTTCATCATGTCGTTCTCCGGCCTGTATGTACGTCAGTTTCATCCCCAATTGCAGCACCGCGGTCACCGCATCGTCCGTCACATCGGCGCGGACGATTTTCGCATGCGTCTCACAGCGCTGCGGGCGGATCGCTCTTCTTTTCCTGTCGCGATGGTACCTTCGAATCGTCCTGTTCCGGTACTCCATGTACGAGGTGTCGTCCACCAACCGCTTCAACGCGTCGGAGTCGGCACGGATCAATGGTTCGTGATAGCCTTCGGCGTATTCGTATAAAATCGATTTCCACTCATCCTTCATCCATCATCCCTCCTTTTGCGGGATCTGTCCCCACACCGGAGCCGACGATCCAGCGGACACATATCGCACCCATCTGATATATATGAGATCTGTCATTGAAAAATGATCACAAATGACTTTACGCAACTTATAGGAAACGATATACTTATTTAATGGGGAATCCAGAACGTGAAATATCGTTTCACCTGATGAAACGCCCCGGAGCAATGGTTCTTACCTTGCTGCGCATAATGTGAATACACATAAATGGGAGGCATGACAGATGGCTTATAGAGACGAATTCTCGGTTCGTTCGACGCTGGAAGTCGGCGGCAAGCGGTATGCTTACTACTCGCTGCCCAAGTTTGCGAACGAACATCCGGAAGTAGCCCGGCTGCCGTTCTCCATCAAGGTTTTGCTGGAAGCCGCAATTCGTCAATTCGACGGCAGAGCGATCACGCGCGAACATGTGAAGCAGATCGCATCCTGGGCGGTTAGCCGTGACAACAACAAAGAAATTCCTTTCATCCCGGCACGCATCGTTCTTCAAGACTTCACAGGCGTTCCGGTCGTCGTCGACCTGGCGGCGATGCGCGCGACCATGAAACGTGCCGGCGGCGATCCGAAGCGCATCAACCCTCTCGTGCCCGTCGATCTTGTCATCGACCACTCGGTCATGGTCGACGCGTTCGGCACGAAGGAAGCGCTGGAATACAATATGAAGATCGAATTCGAACGCAACCAGGAACGTTACCGCTTCCTGCGCTGGGCGCAAACGGCGTTCGACAACTTCCGCGCCGTGCCGCCTGCAACGGGGATCGTTCACCAGGTGAACCTCGAATATTTGGCAAGCGTCGCCGCGACGAAAGTCGTCGACGGTGAAACGTATGTGTATCCCGACTCCCTCGTCGGCACGGACTCCCACACCACGATGATCAACGGTCTCGGCATCGTCGGTTGGGGCGTCGGCGGCATCGAAGCCGAAGCCGGCATGTTGGGACAACCTTTGTACTTCGTGGCGCCGGAAGTTATCGGCTTCAAGCTGACGGGCAAGCTGGCGGAAGGCGCTACCGCAACGGACCTGGCGCTGACCGTGACGGAAATGCTCCGCAAGAAAGGCGTCGTCGGCAAATTCGTCGAATTCTACGGTTCCGGTTTGAGCAACATCAGCCTCGCGGACCGCGCGACGGTCGCCAACATGTCGCCGGAATACGGCGCAACGATGGGCTTCTTCCCTGTCGATGAAGAAACGCTCAACTACCTGCGCGAAACAGGACGCTCGGAAGAACAGATCGAGCTCGTCCGCGCGTACTACCAGGCGCAAGGATTGTTCCGTACGGACGACACGCCGGACCCGGTATTCACCGACACGATCGAACTGGATCTGTCGACGATCGTGCCTTCGCTCGCAGGACCGAAGCGTCCGCAAGACCGGATCGAACTGACCAGAATGAAAGAAGCCTATAACGAAATCATCCGCAAACCGATCGATCAAGGCGGTTACGGCGTATCCGAAGAGAAACTGCAGGAATTCGTTGAAGTGAAACATCCGAACGGCGAAACGTCGAAGATCGGCGCGGGTTCGGTCGTCATCGCGGCGATCACGAGCTGCACGAACACCTCGAACCCGAGCGTCATGGTCGGTGCGGGACTTCTGGCGAAAAAGGCGGTCGAAAAAGGTCTCAAGAAACCGCCGTACGTGAAATCGAGCTTGACGCCGGGCTCCCTCGTCGTAACCGAATATTTGAAGAAAGCGAACCTGATCGAGCCGCTGGAGGCGCTCGGCTTCCACGTGGCGGGCTACGGATGCGCGACCTGTATCGGCAACTCCGGTCCGCTGCCGGATGAAGTCAGCCAGGCGATCGCCGATCACGACCTGACCGTGGCTTCCGTGCTGTCCGGCAACCGCAACTTCGAAGGCCGCGTGCACGCTCAGGTGAAGATGAACTTCCTCGCCTCGCCGCCTCTGGTCGTTGCCTATGCTCTGGCCGGAACGGTGAACATCGATCTGACGAAGGACCCGATCGGCTACGATCAGAACAATCAGCCGGTCTATCTGAAGGACATCTGGCCTTCCAGCGAAGAAATTCGCGAAACGATGGCCAATGCGATCTCGGCAGAGATGTACAAAGAGAAATATCGCGACGTATTCCGCGCCAACCAGCGCTGGAACGAAATCGACGTGCCGGAAGGCGAACTGTACGAATGGGACCCGAACTCCACGTACATTCAGGAACCGCCGTTCTTCACGGGACTCAGCGCTCAGCCGGATGACATCAAGCCGATCTTCGGCGCGAAGACGCTGGCGCTGCTCGGCGATTCGGTGACGACGGACCACATCTCGCCGGCCGGCAACATCAAGGTCGACAGCCCTGCGGGCAAATACCTGATCGAGCACGGCGTCGATCGCAAAGACTTCAACTCCTACGGTTCGCGTCGCGGCAACCATGAGGTGATGATGCGCGGCACGTTCGCCAACATCCGCATCCGCAACCACATGGCTCCGGGAACCGAAGGCGGCGTCACAACCTACCTGCCGACCGGAGAAATCATGCCGATCTACGACGCTTCGATGAAATATCAGGCTGACGGCGTGCCGCTCGTTGTCATCGCCGGCAAAGAATACGGTACGGGAAGCTCCCGCGACTGGGCTGCCAAGGGTACGTATCTGCTCGGCGTGAAGGCCGTTATCGCGGAAAGCTTCGAGCGCATCCACCGCAGCAACCTCGTCGGCATGGGCGTTCTGCCGCTGCAGTTCGTCGACGGCGCAAGCTGGAAATCGCTCGGCATCACGGGCCGCGAAACCTTCGATATTCCGGAACTGAATAACGACATTCAGCCCGGACAACGCCTGACCGTCAAAGCAACGCGCGAAGACGGAAGCACCTTCGAATTCCCGGTCATCTGCCGCCTCGACAGCATGGTCGAAATCGACTACTATCGCAACAACGGCATTCTGCAAACGGTTCTCCGTCAAATCATGAATTGATGCCGCACCACATGAAAGCCTCCTCGAGCCGCTCGGTTCAAGGAGGCTTTCGATTTTCGCGCAAAGCCCATGATCCACCCTGCCGGGCCGTTCCGGCTTTGCCCTTGCCTGCAATCGATCAGAAGAAACGCGTGAAACGACGCCGTATCGGTTACAGCTTCCGCTTCAGCTCCTCCGTCACCCTGTTTCGCTCCTGAATGTATTCCACGACGGATTCCCGCACTTTGTCTTCAAACCATGGATGGAATACTCCCGTTCATTCGATTCCGCATTCATTACAAATTCCATTCCCCTCAGAAAAGCGCCATGTTCCAGAATCTGATCGAACGAACCGACGGAGCGGTTGTCCATGAAGGAAACGAAAACCGGGCATAAAGAGGCGCCGCCGTTTCCAGTTCCTCGACAAGCGAATCGGCGTCCCCGCGAAGACTCAGCAGCCCTTTTGCATGTTTGCAAACTGGACATGCCTGGACGACAAATCGTGAATAAAAAGAAGAACCTTCCCGAATCAGGAAAGGTTCTTCCGCAACATCCGAACCGGCAGACGATTTGCCGAATTTCCAGGATTACAGCATTTCAAGCGTTACGCGCAGCCGATACACGCGGTTCGCGGGAAGCGTATATTCCGGATGCGGCCGCGCCCCCCAGCTGTCGTCGCCTCCGACCCCCATCTGGTGAGCGTTGATCCGCACGACCGATTTGTCGCTGACCGGCAACTTGTACACATGGTCATGGCTCTCAAGCTCTTCCCATGTATAAGGCAAGACGTTCCATTCAAACTTCGGTCTGCCCTTGATCAGGAAGCCGTTGCCCGCGGCATCGGTGATCCTGGCTTCCCGAACCTCCGTCTTGTTGCCGCATTCCTGAGGGCGCAAATACGGCACGAACTGATCCCGCACCTTGCCGGCGTACAGACCGAGCTTCGCTCCCAGCTGACGATCCCAGTAAGATTCGTGCGGTCCCTTGCCGTACCAGGTCAGATGGTCATATGTTCCGCCCATCTTGAACATGATGCCGACTTCCGGCAGATCGGGCAGATCGGATGACGGATTCAGAGCGAAGTCGATATCGATGCGTCCGGCCGCATCGATCTCATACGAAAGTTCGCACAGCGAATGATTCGCGTCCGGCAAACGGAAGATCGTGGTAACGCGCACCCGTCCGGGCAGTTCTTCCACCCGCATCCGTATCAGTTCGCGCCGGAGACTGGCTTCGCGCCAAACCGCGCTTCGTTCGTGCAGCCTGAAGCCGCGGTCGTTGTCCGTAATCGCCCGCCAGAAGTTCGGAACGACCGGCGATGCGAGCAACTGCTTGCCGTCCTTCACGCAAGAAGCCAGTTCACCCGTCCGCTTGTCGAACGAGACCGCCCATTTCCCGCCCGGGTTCGTCCCGTTCCCGCCCGAAATGATCCACTCGTCATCCGTCTCGCGAAGCTGCGGGGCGCCGACGGCCGTCTTGTGCGTCGTATCCTGTTCCGTCAGGAAGCGCGCCGCGCCCGTCCCCTCAGCCGCTCCATCGGCAGCTCCACCTGCCGTCCCGGCACCGCCCGTCGGTAAGATGAACTGCTCGAACGCGACCTCATGTCCCGCTTCCGCCCACGCTTTGCCCTCCTTCAGGACGAAGCTCAACGTAAGCACATATTCGGAGTCCGAAGCGCCTTCCGGAATGGCGTACGGAATGCGGACCACCGCCGTTTCGCCGGGTGCCGCCTGCACCTCCGTTTCGCCGGATTGCACGGGCTTGCCGTTCTCCAGCAGCTCCCATTTGAGCACATAGCCGCTCAGATCGGTGAACAGGTTCGCATTCGTGACGACGAACGTCTGTTTCTCCCAGTCCTCCGGTTTAAACTTCATATTTTGATAGCAGCGTTTCACCTCATACAGCTTCGGCGTCACCGTGCGGTCGGCAAAAATGAGACCATTGCCGCAGAAATTGCCGTCGTTCGGTTTATCGCCGAAATCGCCGCCGTAAGCGAGATATTCCGTTCCGTCTTCGGTTTTCGTGAGAATCGCCTGGTCGATCCAATCCCAGATGAATCCGCCCTGCAGGATCGGATAACGATCAAACAGTTCCCAATATTTATGAAGGCCGCCGCACGAGTTGCCCATCGCGTGGCTGTATTCGCACAGGATAATCGGCTTCTTCTTATTCCACATCGCAAACTGCTCGAGGTTCCCCGGTCTTGTATACATCTGGCTCTCCACGTCGGAAGCGGCCTCGCTCTCCCGGTAGTGAAAAATGCCTTCATAATGGACGAGGCGGGTCGGATCCTGACTGTGGAAGTAGTCATGCAGCTTCAGGAAATTGTCGCCTCCGAACGATTCGTTGCCGAGCGACCACAGCAAAATCGACGGGTGATTTTTATCCCGCTCATACATCGACCGGGCACGGTCCAGCACATTCGCCGTCCACTCCGGTCGCGAGCCCGGCACCGTATCCTCGAGCGTTTTTTGGCCGTACCGCCAGAGCCCGTGCGTCTCCAGGTTCATCTCATCGATCACATAGAGGCCGTACTCATCGCAAAGGTCGTACCAGGCGGGATGATTCGGGTAGTGGGAAGTCCGCACGGCATTGATATTGTGCGCTTTCATGATGCGGATGTCCGTGAGCATGTCTTCCAGACGAACCGATCTGCCTCTCCGCATGTTGAACTCATGCCGGTTCACCCCTTTGAAGACGATCCGCTTGCCGTTCAGCTTCAGAAGGCCGTCTTTGATCTCGAACTTGCGGAAGCCGACGCGTTCGCTGATCGCTTCAAGAAGTTCGCCGCCCTCCCCGCGCAACGTGACGACGCACGTGTACAGATTCGGATCTTCCGCGCTCCACTTGCGGGGATCGGTCACATTCATCATCAGCGTGATCTCCTGATAATCCGAACCGTCCAGCGCGACGACGGCCTGCGCCCTCACGCCCGGCACGACCCGCCGTTCCGCATCATAGAGCGCCGCCTCCACGGTCACTTCACGCGAAGCGACGGCCGGATAATTCAGCACCTTCGCCCGCACCGTCATCACGGCGTCCCGGTACTGTTCATCGAGATCCGTCAAAATCTTCACGTCATAAATATGTACGGGCGTGCGCGAATAAAGGAACACATCGCGGAAAATCCCCGACAAGCGCCAGAAATCCTGATCCTCCAGCCAGCTCGCGTCACACCAGCGGTACACCTCCACGGCGAGCCTGTTCTCCCCTTTGCGCAGATACGGGGTGAGGTCAAATTCGGCGGGCGTGAACGTATCTTCACTGTAGCCGACGAATTCGCCGTTCAGCCAGACGTAAAACGCGGACTCCACACCCTGAAAACTGATGAATACCGGATCATCCCCCCAGGACTCCGGAACGGTGAAAGTCCGCACGTAAGAACCGACGGGATTGTAGTTCGTCGGCGCGAACGGCGGCTTGATATCGTCCTTCAGCACCCACGGATAGACGATATTCGTATATTGCGGGTAATCATACCCTTGCAGCTGCCAATGGCCGGGCACCTCGATCTCATCCCAACCGTTCACGTCAAAATCATCCAGATAAAATTCACGCGGCCGGCTGTCCGGATTCGGGGAAAATGAGAAGCGCCACTTTCCGTTCAGGCTCATCACGCGGCGGGATTGCCAACGCTTGCCCTCCAAAGCCTCTTCCACCGTGTCGTACGGGGTGAAAGATGCATGCGCTTCCATCCGATTTAATTGGAAAATGTCCGGGTTGTTGTTCCATTCGGGATAGCCGTTCTCCGGCGGCCGGTACATCCATTTCGTTCGCATCGTTCCATTCCTCTCCTGTCATTATATAGTTCCATGTCCCAAACCGTCTAAACGTTGAAGATCTTCTAGCCTTGCGCAACGCTCGCTGTTCTCTCATTATACTGGAATTCCCTCTTGCTGCCTAGCACTGTTCCGTCATCATTTTCAACTGAATGTCTCCAACCATTCGTTGCCTGTTACTCATTTGGGCAGACACGCACTCCCTTAATCGTCTTTCTACATAATCGACAACCGAAAAACGTCATCGCTGAAAAACAAAACTTCAAATTATAAATGAAAAGATTCGATAGTTCGAACAACTCACTCCATTTACTTGCCGACCCATCAGTGAAAAAAAGATGACACTCTTTTGCCCGCCAATCTTTTTAGGGTTTCAGGTGTGAACACATTTCCTCCCCGCCGGACATCCCAAGACAATACATTATCACTGTTCTCAGACTATCAATTTCCAGTGGGATCATCAACCTGATATTATATACACCATATTCATTATTATTGATGGATAGAAAAAGTTTTTCGTCATCATTTTATGATCTTTATATTCTTAACGTCCTTAATCGAGCTTCTGTGGATGTTCCCCCTTTGATGCGTTGTATTGTGCTTTGGTTCACTTGACAATGTATCGATTCACCGTTGTCCGGATCCCGGCACGTCCATGAATAAAAGGAGCGATCAACTGAGATCATAAGGCTGTGTGAAGAACCATCTCGCGGCACGCGTTTGAAAGATACTTTGCAAAGTCAGGAGCGGTGCGGCAACATGATTATCGAAGTAATTCCCTACATTATGACGAACGGCAACACGTGCCTAGATGACATCCGAGCCGGCGTACTATGAAAGCCTCCTCGAGCTGTTCTTCTCACTCAAGGAGGTTTTTATTATCTTGAAAATACATGACCCAGCCTTGCCCGTGCCGTTCCGCCTCGCGCTTACCTGCAATCAAAAGAACCGGATGAAACGGCGACCGTATCGGTTATAATCTTCCATGCCGATCACTGCTCCATCTTCATTTTCAATTGAATGTCTTCGACATATCGTTGCCGGGCGCCGATTAGGATAGGCATTTGCTTACGTAAATCTTCTTCCTTCAAATCGACAATGACATCTCGATGATAGTCATCGGAGAAAACCAATGAATCCAATGAACGCACCACAACATGCGATAGTTCGAACAACTGACCCCATTTGCTTGCCGGTCCATCGGCGAAGAAAGATGACACTCTTTTGCCTGCCAATACAGTGTTCGATCCGAACTCTTCCTGAAATGCGTCCGCATCGGCCCGCAAACTGATAACCCCGTTCCGGCTGTTTTCCGCCTGCACTTCGTAAGATAACAAATACCGAAATACTTTAAAGGCGTCTTCCTTATGTTCGGACCCTGCCGCTACGCCGATTCCCAGGATCTGACGGGCCGGATTCAGCCGCCGGTCGTCATCGAATACGGGAAAGCTCACGACGTCCCAGTCCATATCATATAAACGAGAATACGGCACATAATGCAATAAACCGGGTCTCAAGGATTTATTCCCATACAAAGGCCCTGCGGCCATCGCCATCTTTCCGAGAGAAAACTCTGTCAGCCGATAACCCCCAAGCTTAGCTCGATTGTATTCAAAATCGTTCATGATCAGCATAATGCGTATGAATTCCTGCCACCCGGTCGAGTTAAAATCGAACGATTGCCTTTCCGGGTCGTATAAATCCGGAGCCGACTGGGTCAGCATCGAGTCGAAAGCCGTAACGGTAATCGGGATTTCCTCTCCCCTCCTGATCTCCATCGCCAGATCCATCACCTCGCTCCATGTCATGCCGTCCGAGGGGTAAGGAACTTGTCTTTCATCGAAAATCTCTTTATTGTAGTACAGCCCTTCCGCAATGCGCCCAAAGGGAAGTACATACAACAACGCATCGGATGCTGCAGCGCGAAGTTCTGCCACGGTGTCGTAATCCATTTCCAGTCCGTACGCATCCGGAATCGGAGCCAGATAATTTGATTCGATCAGAAAAGGCAAGTATCGGGTATCGAAGACAATCAAATCAGGACTGGGGTCGTTTTTCATCATCTCGGACAAATTCGGCAAACTATATTCAGACGTGAACGCGGGCGGAAAGAAAGTTTTGAATTCGAATTTCGTCTTGGGATACCGCTTTTCCAAAGCGTCAGCCGCCAATAACTTATATGGATAATCTTCCTCCCACCAAATCACGAGATGTTCAGAGTTTAATTTTTCGTCAGGATTTTCAAGGTCTGTCGGATCTAGCTGCTGCCCGTCGCTGCTCATATCGCATGCGGTTACGTAGAGCAGGAAGTTCATTAGGGTCAATAGAAAGACCCGAAGCTTGCAGAATGAAAACGATGCGGACTTCCGATTTTTTTGCGTTTCGAGCATCGAATGCTTTTCCTCCCCATAAAACTTCATAAGTCAATACATCATCAGACTATATACAACCTCAGACTATCAATTTCCATCTAAAACATCAACCTGTCAATCCATTCATCTTTACCCATTCGAACACGAATTTGATAATCGGCATTTTTAACTCGATGCTGTCGGACCAACAAACCACATGAAATATGTTCATGACATGATTTCAAGAGACAAATTTCCCAAAAAGACAAAAAGAGACCCACACCTGCGAAAGGTGTGGGCCTCTCTCTTTGGCTTGGCAACGTCCTTCCGCACCGAGCTCCGCTTCCCTGCATCCACTCCGAGGCCGGCATCTGAATCCTCCGCCAAAAGCGGTCCGGCTTCTTCGTTTTGCTTCGATCTGAGATTCAGATACTCTCCCTCAGGGAGAGCACGTTGCCCCAAAGACAAAAAGAGACCCACACCAGCGAAAGGTGTGGGTCTCTCTCTTTGGCTTGGCAACGTCCTACTCTCCCAGGACCCTTCGGTCCAAGTACCATCGGCGCTGGAGGGCTTAACGGTCGTGTTCG
>Ga0207866_1000503_pt1 | contig 55896 bp, 44 predicted proteins | sample HigsolmetaAR203D_FD_184835 | JGI IMG/M metagenome (GOLD analysis project Ga0207866, IMG submission 184835) | Ionic liquid and high solid enriched microbial communities from the Joint BioEnergy Institute, USA - AR20-3-D (SPAdes) (version 2) ...
CTCTGTGCGATAACCAGACAATACTTCGGCTACAAACTCCTTTTTCGCTTCAACGGGGCATCGAAACCGTCTTTTCATTGGATTAACTCCTTCCACATATTTAAGTGTACCTGATGTGGTTAGGAGTGTCCAAATGGATTTGGGGGCTAAATAGATTTTGTCCGCTAATTCTCTCACTCCGGCTTTCCGCTTCATTCAAGCCCTTTCCAACCAATAAAAAAGCCCCTTCTCAGGGGCTGTGCCTCGTCATGTTAAGCCGTGCCATGTTCTTTATTAACATTACGAGGCAATGATTCTTCAAGATTAAACCCCGCTTCCGGCTTTGTTCGCCGCTTGTCAAGTCAAGAAAAAAAGCCGCCGAAGCCATCATTATGGAGATCCGTCAGTCCACCCGATGCGCCTTAATAAAATCTTCTCTTACTTCCGTTCCCATTCCCGGAGTATCCGGTAACAGCACTTCTCCATTAACCATTTTGAGTTGAGTGACCAACATCTTGTTTTCATGTTTCAGGCTGCCGCTTTCCAGGTAGATCGCATTCGGAATCGCGCAAAGCATGTTCACATTTGCCGGGCCTCCGCCATGACTGGCGATATGAAAACCTGCAGCATCCGTGATTGCAGCGATTTCCAACCATTCCGTCGGTCCTCCAGCCCTCCGGTTATCCGGCTGGTATACGGAAGCGGCACCAACCTTTACAGCATCGTAAAACTGGTATTTGGTATAAAAATTTTCACCGATGGCAATAGGGATATCCAAAGCTTGGACCAGACGCGCATGATTTTCTTTATGCTGTGGAATCAACGGTTCTTCCAGCCACCTGATCCCAAGTTCTTGGTATGCTCTTCCCCGTCTTAAAGCCTCTCTTACATCAAATCCTTGATTCGCATCCACCATGATAGTAAAATCAGAACCCAATTCTTTTTGTACCGCTTTAATCCGTTGGATATCGTTCTCCAGAGAATACCGCCCCACTTTTAATTTAACAGCTTTAAATCCCTCTTCAGCCGCTGAGATACACCTTTCGAGAAACTCCTTTTCCGAATCGAAGTACCATCCTGACATAGAATACGCCGGAATTCGGTCCCTGCACGCACCTAGCACTTTGGCTGTCGGCAAGTTCACCGCTTTGCCGACAATGTCCCAAAGGGCAATGTCAATGGCGGAAATCCCAAAGTGCGCCAATCCCTCAACACCGTGATAATCGGCAATCCCCCATAATTTTTTACGAATTTGCTTGGTGAAAAAGGGATCCTCGCCGATCAGTGCCGGGGCAAGTTCTTTTTCCAGCAACACTTTCAACACGTCGGCCGTTGCTTTACCTCTGCCGATGTGAGTCGTGGCATACCCTACGATGCCTTCATCTGTATATATACGGGTTACTACCGTTCTGCCAGCATCATACGTGTGCAGGGCATCGCTTGCGGGGTTTTCCTCTTTAACTTCCAAAATAATCGCTTCGAGTTTTGTTATCTTCACTCATGCACCTCCCAAACCCCGATCATGATCATTATGAAAAAAGTTTCACTCCCATTGAAATTAATCTGTTCTGGATTTTCTTGACATCCAACTGACGGGGGGTGACTTTTTCCGAGCTAGCTAACGCTGCGGCCACGCCGGCTGCCTGGCCTAAATCCATCATATTCCCCATGCTTTTGCCAGCCGCCTGTCCCAATTGAGTGGTGGAACCGCAACGTCCTGCAACCAACAAATTTTCAATCCCTCTTGGCAATAAGCTTCGATAAGGATAAGCGTGGCCGGACTTCATGCTTGTCCTGTAATCTTTATCCGTTTCCAATCCTCCGGGATCGATGGCTCCATACCGGCGTGCGACCACGTCTTCAAATTCGGGACCGTTTATGGCATCTTCTACCGTGACAGTGTAATCTCCGACAATTCTCCTCGTTTCCCTTACTCCCACACTCGCTCCAGTTCTCATCAAATAGCAGTTTTCCAGACCGGGAATTTTTTTACTTCTGGCAATTTTTACGAAATCTATTGCGATCTGAATGCCGGCCCTTTCCGCAATAATCAAATCTCTCGAAGAGGTTCCATCAAGACTGCCAATTCCGTACATCCCGCCATTATTCACCGAAACTACACCCGGGATGGTAGACCTGTCGAATGAATAGAAAATCGATGTAGCATATCCTTCAGATCTCGCTTCTTCAATAATGGCTTTAAATTGGTCCCGGTGATTCTCCGCAAAATCGATAATTTTGTCAACATCCGCATTGGCTAAGGCAAAAACTAAAGATATGGGCATAAATACTCCGTCTTCTTCCCGCCCTTTTACCATTTCCGCTCCCGCCAGATATGCAACGTCACCGTCACCTGTCGCATCAACGACAACGTCTGCATAGAACGTATGATTTCCGTCTTTCCCGGTAACGATCACTCCCTGAACGGAATTTCCCTCTTTCACAACGCCGGAAACGTTACTATGCAACAGATAATGGCAACCCGCTTCCTCAAGAAGTTCAAAAACGGCAATTTTCAAATAATCGGGATGAATATGCAGTCCATCCCCGTCAACCCAGGTTTTTTTCCCTTTAACCGAAGCATCTTGACCATAACACAATATTTTATCTACGAAACGCTTATGAACCCCTCCTCTGCTTTCTCCATTCAATAAAAGACGGTTCATCGGCATCCACAAAGCGACGCCCGCAACGCCTCCGAAAAAACCTCTTCCTTCAATGATAAGAGTCTTTGCTCCATTGATTGAAGCGGCCAGTGCGGCACCGATCCCCGCGGGACCGCCACCGCAAACGATCACATCATATGTTGAACCTTCCTCAGGAATAAATTGTTCCATTCTATCTCTAGTGAGCAAATTTACCACTCCTCTATTGGTTGTTAGGGGAGAAGGACACCCTTTAGACCAATCAGGATGTCCTTCCGGAAACCCATACACTGTTCATCGCTAAAAAAATCTAAATATGAACTTTTAAATCTTTTAATGCCCTGCCGCATGCCGCCAAATTGTCAAGTTTCATTTCCGAATATTTACGTGAAATGACAACCCCTTCCGCACCGGCTTCCAAAGCGGCTTTGACAGCTTGGTACACGTCTTCCGGCCGAGTGCTTTTCAACTCTTCCGGAGTTCCAAATTCCAATGCGCCATCCGTCAACGGAATGTCGACATCGATTCCCGGCAATATTTTTGTACGATTTCCCGCACTTCTGACTGCCGCAAGCGCCCGTTCCGTTTCCCGGCGGACAAAATCCGCGGACCATCCTGTTCGGGGTACTTCTTCCAATTCTCCCTCATCAATGCCCAAAAAATGATAGATTAACCTGACACTGTCTTTTGGAGGGGCATCGCGGAAAATCGTGTTATGCAGATTTTTCATAAAGTACGCGAAACGCGCCCCGGCGCAGTTGTTGTATGCGACCAGCTTAATAAAATCGCTGTAATGGCTCATCTCTGCCAGGTCCTGGGTGGCCCGGTAAAATGGCGATAGCGAATTCAAATGGAAAACATGCCATCCGAACTGGATCTTCGGATTAATAGACTTTATCATGCCGTACATTTCACGGAAAAATTGCTGCTGACCGTCATGCCAAAGAGCTTCCCAAGCCAAAAGTTCGGGATATTTCAACAACAGCCGCCAAAACGTCACAAAATAACCGTCCGTAGGCCGGATGTTTTTGCGCGCCTTGGCCATAAATTCTTTCAACTCCAAATACCCCGTACGCGCCCTTTCAACATTAATTCCGCGTTCCCGGGCTTTCGCCCTGCAATGTTCACAGAAGCAGGTAACTTCCCCGGTACCCCACGGTCCGCCGAACAAGTTCCCCAACGGACCTTGGCGTTCCGAACACCAGGCCACGCCATCCACATCATAAGATTTGATATAATCTTCCACCAAACCAAAGTGCCAGTTCCGGTAATCAGGGTGGTTAAAACAAGGTTTTTTTCCACGGATTCCGCGTGGATCTTGTTCCAACACCGCCACATAATTGGGAATCGTTTGGGATTGGGCAATTCCCGAGCTTTCTTCAATCCAGCAGTACGTTTGCATCCCTCTTTTCTTCGCCGCCGGGATCACTTCCTCCATAATGTCCATATCGCCATGATCTTTCGCTCTGAAATCATCGGGCTGGATAAACGTATTGCGATAATATTGGGCATGGGCTTTACCGAAGTTGCCGCCTACAAAATCATAATCATATTCTTGCCGGCCATGGTCAGGAAGCGGATAACCGGGGATCTGGCGTCCTCCGGTTCCCCGGGTATAAGTAAAATTGGCCAAAAACAAAGTATTAATGCCGCCCAAATGTTGTAAATTGTCCAATACCGCTTCCACGCCTTCATCCACAAAAGACACGGCGCCGACCTGACAAGCGATGATTTTCTTATCTTCCATATGCAACCCCGCTTTCATTAAATATGAACGATATTGCCAACACATTGAAAATCAATGGCCTTTCAAGCTCATTTTGTACTTTGATACCATTCGTTCGCTTCTTTTGTCAGTTGTTCTCCTCCATCCGCATACCATTTGTTCACCATCTCATCGAACGTTTGATCGATGTCCAAATCACCGGCGATGGCTTTAATCACATATTCTTTTACCCGCGTGCTCAGGAGCTCCGAATATTTGGCTTGGGAAGGCAAAGAAACTTTGAGCTTGTTTTCGTAATACGGCACATCTCTGACGAGATCCGCGGTCCGCTTATATCTTTGTTCCGGCCGTGCCCCCCCTACAATGTCCAACCAATCCGGGTTGGTCCATCTCATGGGATTGACCATCCATTCCAGCCCCGTATTGGCAAATTTGGAATCGTAAAGTTCATGTTTGCTCCATTGAGGATTGTAAATTAATTTTCCTTGTTCGTCTTTCATCAGCACGACTCCTTCGGGTCCGGCTTCCAGCATTAAATAAGTATCTTTGTCCGTATGCAAATACTCCAGAATTTTTAATAACTTCTCATACTTTCTGGGATCCTCTTCCAGCGGTTTTCCGAAAAGAAGAATCGTTTCCTGGTAGCCTGTCCGGTGATACCCTACGTGGCCTTCCGGCCCTTTTACAGGGGGCAAGAGAATATAATAGGGATCCATCATCTCGTCACTGAAATCAGTATTCACTTTCAAGGAATAATATTCTTCCGGATTCCCTTCTCTCTCTTCAAACCATTTCTGCCACTCAGGATGATTGGCAACCCATTTAAAATTGACATGTCCGTCATTGTCCCATTGATAGTCGTCGAAGGTTAGATGATCCATATATCCGATTTTGCCTTTGGCAAATTTGGCGGCGATATCTTCCTGATCGACGCTTCTTCCCAAATCGGTAATAAATTCCGGATCAATCAGTTCCATCTCATACCATTGATGCAGCCGTTTTAAAGCCTGCTTCACTTCATTGGTCGTCAAGCCGAACCGCAGTTTCCCGTCCTGCTCAACCCACATAAATGGATTAGCACCGAAAGCGCCGAAGATGGATTGAAACCAGAATTGCCCGTCATAATCGCTGGGATTGGATAACGCGTAAGTATCTTTTTTGCCGTTTTGATCGGGATCCTCATTTCTGAATTTTATGAAAATTTGTTCAAGTTCATCCAACGTTTTGGGCAATTGATGGACACCCACGTTTTTTAACCAATCGGCGCGGATCGCAGCCGGACGGGGCACCCCGCCGTTGGGATAAAATCTGGGCAAGCCCATATTTTTTCCGTCCACTCTTGCAACCGTCAACAGTCCGGGGTCGTATGTCTGAATCGTTTCATAATATTTCGGCATATTCTTTTTTATCATATCTTCGGAAATTTCCGCCAAGAGACCCTGCTTTGCATATTCGCTCACCAAGGGTAACGTTCCCGTAACCAAATCCGGTATCGTTCCTGTTGCATACATTAGGTTCAACTGTTCAGTACGGTTTTCGCCGTCAAGCCTGATAAACTTTAATTTCACATTGAATTTCTTTTCAAAGAACCTCTGACCGAATGTTTCGTCTGTAGTTGGACTGGATCCTAATTGAAATGTATATTCGTATTGCGGAGTGTTTTTAAAATATTCCGGTGTCTCTACTTTATCCAGTACTTCCTGAAATATTTTTTCGGCTGATTCTTTCGATAACGGATCGGCATCCCCCGTCTGGCTGCTGCTTTCCTGCTGTTCGCCCGGATCTTTCGGCGTTTCGGTTCCTTCCGCGTTATTTTCTTCCGTACAACCTGAAAATAATACGGCAATCATGCTGACGATCAACAATAGGACAAAAATTTTCTTTTGTCTTTTTATCATTGGCGATCCTCCCGTATTCAAATTTTGAATAATTACAACATGACGAACAACTCAATACGTTCAAAAAAACCGAAACCTGGAAAACATGCAGTTTGGTCGCATTCCCCCTAAACATCACCCCCTAAAAAGAATCAAAAGTTAGGGTCAACCTTTGACAGCCCCCATAATTACTCCCTTAACGAAATACCGTTGCACAAACGGATAAACACAAAGAATCGGGAACATGGTAATCAGAATGGCGGCAGCTTTAATACTTTCTCCTGTCGGAACGCTGGACTTATCGTAAATACTTATGGTACTGCTCATCATTTGAGCGCTTTTTTCAATAATCAGCTTTCTGATGTGAACCTGAATCACCTGTTTCTCCGGCGATTGCATATAAATGATGGAATCAAACCATGAATTCCAATGGTTTACCCCCACCCACAGACTGATTGTCGCAATGGCCGGAGCTGCAAGCGGAATCATTATTTTAAAGAAAATGGTCAAATCGCCGGCCCCGTCAATTTTCGCAGACTCTTCCAGGCTGTCGGGGATGGTCATGAAAAAATTTCTCAATATTAACATATAAAAAGTATTGTATAAAAACGGTGGGGCGAGGAGATAAACGAGCGGATTGTCGATTAATCCCAGATTTTTTATAAGCAAATAAGTCGGGATTAACCCTCCGCTGAAAAACATGGTGAGGATAAAGAAAAAAGTGATTGTTTTTTTATACGGTATCGATTTGGACAGGGCAAAGGCCGCCAACGACATAAAAAGAACGGCCAGAAAAGTTCCGATCACAGTGCGACCGATCGTATAAGCATAACCGGTATAAATATAACTTTGTTTCAAAAACCCTTCATAAGCGCTCCATGAAAAACCTTGAGGCCACAGCAACAAATGGTTGCTTGCCTGGGCTAATCCTTCACGCGTACTTAACGAAAGGGAGGCAAGATATAAAATGGGATAAAGGATGGATAAGCATAAAAAAATCATAAACATGTAATTGAAAAAATCAAAAACAGTAAAACGGTTCTTGTGTCCGACAATAGCCATTCGCTCATCAACTCCCCTACCATAATCCCGTTTGACCATAACGATTCGCCAAACGGTTAACCATCAAAACAAGAATTAATCCGATCACATTCTTAAACAATCCTACTGCCGTGGAAAAACTAAAATTCATTTGCACCAATCCGACACGATAGACGTAAGTATCGATAATATCGGCAACCTCGTAGACCTTCGGGTTATATAGATTGAAAATTTGGTCAAACCCGGCATTCATAATATTTCCTACATTGAAAATCATCATGATAATGATCACATTGGCGATAGAGGGCAGGGTAATATGCCACATCTTCTTAAACCTTCCTGCACCATCCATCGTGGCCGCTTCATAAAGTTGGGGATCAATTCCGGAGATCGCCGCCAAATAAATAATCGAACCCCAGCCGATGCTTTGCCAGATATCGGAAATAATCAAAATGGGGACAAACCATTCGGTTTCAGCGAGGAAATAAATCGGTTTTCCTCCTAATGCCATAATGATTTGATTCACCAATCCGCTTGAAGGAGAAAGAATTTCTACCATTATGCTTCCGATAATAACCCAAGATAAAAAATGGGGCAGATACGAAATGCTTTGCACCACTTTTTTAAATTTGTCATGAAGCAATTCGTTTAAAGCCAGAGCCAAAAAGATCCCCGAAGTATAGACAAAGATCAGTTTCAGGAAACTGATGACAAGCGTATTTCTTAGAACCCGGGTAAACTCGGGCGAATGAAACATACGTTCAAAGTGTTCGAACCCCACCCAACTGCTTCCCAAAATTCCCTTGGTTAAGGAATAGTCTTTAAAAGCGATCGTTACGCCATATATGGGGATGTAATAAAAAATAAAGAACCATATAATCGCAGGCATTAAAAATAAATACATGTATTTATACTTCTTAACTGATTTCATAAAGTTGTTTTTCCGCTTCGTTTGAATCAAAACTTGCGTTTGTCCAATTTGTTCCACAAGCGTATATACCTCCAATCCTTTTCAAAAAGTAAATTTTTCCGTCACGCCAGTTCTTTTATAATGTAAGGCAATATTTGAAACGCATTCAACAAACATGTTTTTTAAAGCGATACACATTTCATGGGAAAAACGTGGATCTTGAACGTTCTCAACCTAAAAAATGTATTGGCTATTGCTTTTTTTGGGCCTGCGGCCTTCCTTGCTTATACACCTTTTTTTCAACGCAATGCACATTTTTAAATATGCAATGCAAAAAAAAACCGTCCGTATCATCGCCGAACGGCCTATTATTTTTCAAGTATTTTTTTGCGGAATTCCCCCGGTGTCTTCCCAACGAGTTTCTTGAAGGCTCTGATAAAAGAAAAAGAATGCAAATATCCGACTTTTCTCGCAATGTCCTGAACTGGTTCGGATGTTTGTATCAAGAGCTTCTTTGCTTCTTCAATCCGGATCCGGACCAGATAATCAATGAAATTTTCGCCGAATTCGTCTTTAAATAACTGGCTTAAATAGCTGGGACTCAAATCAAATTCGGTGTTCAAATGGTTTAACGAAAGGTCGGGATTATGATAATTTTTTTCTATATATTCTTTTACTTTATGTATTAACTGAAAATGGTTCTGGCTGTTTCTTAATTTTTTTATTTCCTCGCCCATTTTTTGCAAAATTGGATACGACCGTTCCTCGAACTCTTCCAAAATCTCAAAATGGTCAAGCATATCGGTTAACGAAGGCAATATATCTTTCTTCCACAAGGACCGGAATTGATCGGGCAGGTTGTCCATACTCCGATCCAAATAATAGAGTAAACAATGAATTAAACTGATGATATCTTCACGTGGAAACAAGCCCATTTTCAAATCATGGAAAAAGGTTTTGTATTGTGCTTCCCATTCCGGATCACCTGAATGAAAAGAACTGGCAATCGTATTAACGAACTGTACGTGATTAAAAATTTCCATTTTCGGTTTGGTCAACAGCAGCTCGCTATGATTGATCACCCGGTGATTTCCCAAAACCGGTTTATATTTTAGCGCTTCCAAAGCATTTTCATATAGTTCCGGAATTTCCCCAATCTGATCTGTTGCGCCGCCAATTCCAATGGTAACCGTAAAGTTTAAATTCTCTTTAATCCAAGTGAGAGTCGTACCGGACATTTGATGAACTTTACTTAACCCGTTACTTTCTGAAACTTCATCTGTGTTTCCCAACATGTACAAAATTCCGAGCCGTTCATTGGACAACCATTCCGTCCAGGCATAGGTCCCTTGGGTTTGCGCAATTTCGTTCACTACACTGTTTATTACAAATTTTAGCAAATATTGATCCTTATCCGAATACTCTTTTACAAATTCGTAATATTTGTCAATTTCCAGCACGGTTAAAACGATGTTGGCAAAATCGCTGTGGAGCCCCAATCGCTGCATTTCGTGTTTCCATTCTTTGGTGTCGATGGGACGGTTCCCTTTCACGATTTCCTCAAATAAATTTTGGCGGATTCGAAACAGATTCTCTTTATATTGATTTTGAAATTTATTTTTTTGCTCCATCAGATCGTCGATGGCCATTTCAATAAACCTGAGTTCATCGAGTTTCGCCCGATTATTAAACAGATCGCTGTTTTTATAAATGAAATTATCGTAGATCCGGTTCATAATGGTTTCAATCGGTTTGTAGTTCTGCTTCGTGATAAAAAATATCCAAACGATTCCTACTCCTATGGATAGCAAACCTAACAATACCCAAAAGAAAGGAAATACCGAAAAAAAACTAAACATATTGGCGTTATCCATTCCGCTGTACAGTTCCCATCCCGAATAATTCGACTTCACTTTGGCCAAAGGATTTTTCACGTCGGAAATATTCAAATCCGATTGTATCGTCTCATTCGTGCTTAATATGAAATTTCCCTGGCTATCGAATATATGAACAAATCCTGATTCGGGGTTTGACATTTCTTTTACCAAATCGCGGATAGTATCCACACGAATATTAACGACGATTAAACCTTGATCGCCAGTATAAAACGGATATTTCTTTACCATGGAAATAACGGATTTGACATCATTTTTCCTTACATCTATGTAACTCCTTTTCCCTGTCCAGAAGCTGCTGTTATGTTGGCTTAATCGCTGGTAGATAAAATCCCGGTCGTTAAAATTGTCCAATGACGTGAAAATACTGTCGCTTACAATCATTTGATCGTTTTGATGAAATATGTATGCGGAATCAATAATAGGGTAATTAAGAATCATATCCTTTAACAGTAAAGAAATGTTGTAAATATCGTATTTTCCAAGATCAGTGCTGTCAAAAAATGAATGTAGCGTTTCATTCGATAACATTTCTTTTACAATCATCTTATCAATGGAAGATAGAGTATTATTAACAGATTGGTTGATTTGATTGGCAAAAAACACATTGGATCGGATTGTCGTTTTTTTAATATTTTCACTAAAAGCAAAAAATAAAATCAGAAACAATACGGAAGAAACAAAAAATAAAACAGGGAGGTAGGAAAATAAAGTTTTATAAAACCAAATTTTCTTCTTTACTCTATGATTTTTTTCCGATGTCCGGTAAGAGAACAATTGTTTCAATTTATCGCCCATCGTACTAACCCCCTCTAATTGGTTACTTTAAAGCGATTTCAGAAGGAAGGACAAGTTCGTGCAAATGCCGGGCTGCAAACGTCTCATCGGGGCGCTATGGTAAAAAGGTAAGGCGGTGAAGCAACGATATTTGTTGGAGGAATTCAATTCACCGCCGTTGTCTTAAGACGTTGGGTCTTGCAACGAAGCGATTGCGGCCATGTATCCGAGTATTTTTCAAACTCTCTCACGGCACATCGATATGAATAAATTTGTAATATTTTTATTATACCATCGTAAATACACATGAAAAGTGGAACATTGCTTCTGCCGTGACTCTTTCAACTTCTGCTATTCTTCTTGCTTCGCCTATTTTATCTATGGAGTGATGCTTCTTCATCAATTGTTATCGCGCCGCGAATGTACCCGCCCCTCCGGAATCTCAATGTATAACGGGTGCCTAACCATGCAAACTTCCTTCCAACCGCGGGCTGGGACGGCAAGGGCCGACCGGGATTTGGATCAGACACGTTTGTCCTTGCGGTTTCAATCGATAGATGTCGTCGCATAACGTCGAATCAAAACCGAGCAACGGACGGCCCCCCATGCCGATCGCTGCTGCGGCCAACAGCAAACGTTGCACCACTATTCCCGCCTTCATCTGTTGAATACGGTATTCCCTGAACCCGTATTTCCCGCTCAAATGATGCAGTTCTCCGGCAACATGCACACACAGCGGAACCTGGAACAAATTTACATTATGCAAGGTCATCCCCTGCTGCAGCCGTGACCGGTGATCGCCCATTCCGATCAATGACAGCGTGTGGTGCGTGCTGTCGTAGCGGTAAGCCCCGTCAGGAATACCATCGACGTTATGCAGGCAAACGTACAGCGAAAGGCGGTGTGCATCTCCCATATCCCCCCGACAATCGGGATCCTCAAACGGTTTGGGGGCTTCTTCCGCACCTTTACGGCATATTTGCGCACTACGATCTCCCAAGGAAAAAGAAGCGGCCTCACGCAGCAAAATGGCCAATTGCTCAAGACTTACCTTTTCAAGAGTAAACTCGGTCTCCGGCGAGTATCTCTTGCGGCTGACTTCCGCCAGATCGATGTTCAGGCGGTTCACTGCGGGGAGTGCAAATTTTTGCTCCGTTCCTATCACGGCATCATTCTCAGCCTTCTTTACCTCATTCTTCCCCGCATGCTTCACCTCATTCTTCTCCGTTTTCTCCTCTGCTTTGAAACGCCCCATTTTCATCCCGTTTGTTTCTCTGTCTCCGATGGTTAAAGACTGCGGCCATGATTCCATCAAACAAGCTTCATTCATCCTGATCAACAGCGGATCCACCGATATGTTCCGGGAACGTACATAGAAGCCAGGGCGGATTTCCGGCAGTTCCCGGCACAAATCGGAGGCCCGCACCACCGATCCGTTTCCGTTTTCCGCGCCTGCATCTTGTGTCCGTTCTTTCCCGGGCTCTATCGTCAACGGTACGATGGCATACACGCTTTCTTCTTGTCCGCATAGTCCCAGCAAATGATTAACGGCCCGGTCCAAAAAATGGAAGTCCACACCTGCTTCGAATCCGAAACGTTTTGCCGTTTCCAGCAGTTGCCCGATCAGCGCCCCGGCATCAAGCCCTTGCAGTCTGTAGGAAAACAGATGGTATTTAAAGAAATTTTTCCAAAACATGACGGATACGAACACTGTCCCGAAACAAGACGAAACGTCACAGCGGCGGCCAAGGGCGCGCGATAAGTAAGCGTCGTAATTGCCTTCGCGCAACAGCACGAGACGGTGATGCGCCGCATCGTAATGGTACGCCCCTTCAGCCGCGCCGTTTACTTTCAAATACACATATAGTTCGCTTGGGTAAAGCCCCCCGCCCGAAGGAACAAAGCGGCGGTACGAAGGTGCGATCCCCATCGCAGGCTGTAAGGGGGTTGTGGTATAAACGGACTGGCAGCAGCGCGAAAGGCCATAGGCGTACCACAGAAAATGCCCGATATTGCGAAGATCCGGTTCAACCGTCTGTCCCCGCTCTTCCAAAGTCAGCGGAACTTCCGAAGATAACGGTATTGTGGGCAAACCGCGGTAAAGCTTGTAAGGCAGCGGCGCATCGTCCCAATCCGCTTCCCAGTTTTGCGGCTTGACTCTGTCCGGTTCAAAATGAAGATGATACAAAAAATGCCCGAGACCGGTATCTGCTCTTTCTTCACCGGTTATGGACCGGCCGGCTTTCATTTGAGGAACCTCCGTTTCACCGGCCTTCCAGGAGGCCTTTGACGGATCCGTCTTTTTCCGAAAAATCCTTCCAATACCCGTTTCCGTCCCGCCGCTCCTTGACAGATCCTTCTCCAAGCTGTTGTCCCTTGCCAAATCCGCTTCCGTTCCACCTCCCGGTGCCTTTTTCAGATTTGACTGATCCGTTGTCTCATTCCGTCCTCCCCGATCCGCTTTCACTTGCTTTCCCGCCTTTCATGTCCTTCGTGCCTTTCGTGCCTTTCGTGACTTTCGTGCCTTTCGTCGCATTCATTCTCCCACTCACTTTCCCCGGTCCGCCTTCCTTTGATGATCCAAAAACAAGCCTTCCTCTGATGGTCCAAAACCCCCTTTTGATTTTCTCCCTGGCCCTCTTCTGATGATCTTCCGGAACCTTCCTTGCTCCTCCTTAACCCGCTATTTTTTTCCTCCGGAATTTTTCTGGCTCCCCGTCCCGGACAAAAGCCCCGACGTTAAGGAAAAGGATGCGGAAACGGATTAAGCTGCTCAGGTGTCAGCGGCCGCTTTGCGTAACCAAGTTCGACCGGCACCTGAAACACCCTGTTCAGTCCCGTCAGCCGGGTAAAGCGGTATCCAAACGTCATCGGGAGCATCCCGGGAATGATCACTTTCACGCAATAGAGTCCGTTGCGGGCAATTTCCGGCGTCGTCTGGTCAACTACGATCACATCGAGATTCCATCGGCGAAGCGATTGCAGAAGGCTGATCAGATCTTCGGTCAAATCCGCATTCTCCGCTTTGTCTTTGAACTCCTCCTGAAACGTCCGTACGGGACGTCCCTCATCCAGCAAAAACCGCATCCGTTCCTCCGCTTGCGGCAACGCATACAACATGGAGTGATCTTCCATATGCCTGACCTCGTACGGATCGTGCAACATCCGCTCATACTTTTCGCGGTTCGTTTCGAATTTTTCATTCACCGTCAGCAGCATGCCGGCCAGTTCATGAATCGCGCCTTTCGCCGCCCGCACGGGATCGGGGTGGGCGCCGGCCGCGCAAATCAGATTCGGGCCCCGCGGTTTGCGGTTTTTCGCTATCGCCCAAACGCTCGGAATTCCATGTTCCATCGTGGCATTCAGCAAGTGAACGTCAAAACCGGCTACAGCCCGCACACGGTCGATCATTAACCGCAGCTCGCAATCTCCGGCGGAATCGGGATCAAGACGCGGCAGCGGCAGCCGCGCATACCAGCTCAACAGAAAAGAATCCCGCTCCACCACTTCCAAGATGCCGTAAAATACGGCTTCCTCGAAACTTCCTCCCAACGCGCAACCGTTCGACGTTTCATAAACGAATCCGTCCCCGCAGCCCGTGCCGTAATAAGCGAGCGACTCCGGAACGAGAATTTCCCGCTCTTGCAATAAGGAATAACCCCACACCCAGTTGTACGTCCTGCCGGGATCGAACGGTTGGAAGGGAAAACCGTCCTGGGCATATTGTTCCGGGGAATGCGCGCCGACATCAGCAGGACAAAGCGCCTGATCCGCCAAATTCCGGTAACTGTCGCGGATGATCGTCCTCTTGCCGCGGGGCGCCATGCCGCAATACCGTTCCAAACCTTCCAGGATCGCCGTAAGTTCGCTGACCGCATAGGAATGCGTCCTTCCCGCCGTAATTTCATTGTCCGCAAAAAGCGGCAGGTTGACGCTCACATCGGCAAAAGGCGAAATAAAATCAAGCATTTTGCCGTTTAAGAAGCCTGTCCGGTGATCCAGATAATCGCGCGCGAGCACCCGGCCCAATTCGTCTATCGACCGGCAGCGGTAACGGTCCGCACTGATTTTGGGGCTGGGCTTAAGCACGATCCGCGCGGCAATGGACGAATCGAGAGGCAGGCCGCCGCAAACCGGGCACAACGGATCGGGGAGAAAGAAATGGCGCGAGCTTTTCAACGTTTTCAGGTTAACCAGCATCAGCCGGTTCTCCAAGCGGGCTTGCTTCCCTTGCAACACCCGTTCCGCTTCCGCGGAAATCAGACAAGCGGCCTGCCGCAGCCCCGTGCGTGTGGCCCACGCGTCGCGCGCAATTCCGCCACGGTCCGCCAGGCTGCGTTGCAACGCCTGCGTCTCCACGCGGTCTCGTCCCGCCATCAGAAGACGGTAATCGGCGCACCGGGAACAACCTGGCACTTCCGGACGGACAAGCGGCCCGATGACGGCTTCACCAAATAAAACGAATCCCCGCAACCAGGGAATGCCAGCCGATTGAAACCGTTCCTCGGCAATCCGGAGAGTTTCAGGGTCCCAGGCATCGCTTAACACGAGAGCCAAATCCGCATCTTCCGGCATCCCGGATTGGAAATCCTTCCGGCGGACTACCTCATACACCGGCGGCAACAACCCGCTCACAAAATCCGCCAATCGTCCATTGCCCACAACGGCCACGACAGCGGCAGCGCTCATCCTGATCCCTCCTCCAACAGTTGTACGCCGAACACACCGGCAAGCCCTTCTCTCATAAACGGTTCCACTGCCAGATCAAACACCGCGATCCGCATTCCGTTTTGCTTTAATACCTCCAGGGCGGACCGCAACAGCTGCGGCTTGTGCATTTCTTTCGCTTCGTGAGATTCGTTACCCGATAATATCGAAATTGCCTGATCTTCCAATTCCACAGAGGAACATTCCAACGCTTGCGCGGCAAACGCGGACGGATCCTCTTCATTTTGGGCTCTAAGCAACGCGTACTGTAACGCCTGCCGCATGGCCAACGTCTTGTTCAAACCGGGGCAGCCGTACCAGCGGCCATTCACGCCGGCCCAAGCCACAGGAAATCCGCACACTTCTTCTCCCCATCCGAACTCCGGAGCTCCGTACAAGGTTGTCAACGCCAGCCAATAAAACCGGCAGCGTTCGTCCTCCATCCCGATCTCCCTCGCGGGAAAGACACGGGGATTGCGGTTTGGCGGTTGACCCGCTAATTGCCGTTCCAACCGTTTCACCAGACATTTTTGCAGCCCGCGGCCTATCCCTTCGGCTGCCGTCTCTCCCGCGCCGATCCCGACAAACGTCCCGTGTTCACCCCCACCGGGCAAATCGGCAAACTCCGGTAATTGCTGGATCAGGATCCGTTCGGCCAAGCGCGACGCATACGCCTCCAATCCGGCCAGTCCCGCCTCCCGCCGCGCCCCTTGATGCGTCAGATCCGCGCAAATGAGCGCCGGCAACAATTCCGCCGGTCCTTCCGAAAGAGGGTCAACCGCTTGTACGCGGCATTGGGCGAGCGGAAGCTGATTCAATTCTCCTTCCTCCCAAATATGGAAAATCCCCGTTGCCTTCGACGTCAAGTTGCCAAAATAAGCAAACAGTCCGACACTTCCCTGGTCCATCTTTTCATCATCGTCTTCATGGATCATCCGTTCTGGAATAGGACGCTGGCTGCCCTGTATCGGTTCTTCAAAGCCATCAGGCGTACTCCACTTCGGCATTACTCGCCAGTTACCCTGTGCCGCCTCTCCATCCCCATCATGCATCCGCACCGCCTTAGCACTCCGGCTCCCCTGTTCCGCCTCCTCCATCCCAAATTCTGTTTCATCCGTTTTGCGGACGATTCCGGTTCCGGCCGCCAACGGGTGAGGGAAAAACGGGTGGGCGCCGCCCTCCAACGTTTCCAAATCAAGCAAAAAAACTTTATTGCTTAACTCCGGCTCAACCGCCCCCGTGACGGCTTTGAACAATTCAAACACGATCACGTTGGCAAGCATAGCCGCCGCGGTAGAAGAAAAAACGTGCAACTGCGGATCTTTCTCAAGAGAGGTGCGGTGTACGCGGCGCCAGGCCGATTCCCAATCCCCTTCAGCATCCGGATGCACAATCGGCCCCGCCATACCCGCCTGTTGCAAACGGACAGCAGGAATCAACATCTTCTTGTGCTTTTTGCATGCGGACTGAAGATCAAGCAGTTCCCGGATTCGTCCTACCTGCGACACATACAGTACCCAATCGTAAGGCTGTACCGCTTCGTCCCAGTAATCCGCCGATCCCCCAATAAAAGGGAAAGCGGACTCCTCCACCGCCGCCTCCGGATCCGCCGCGCGGGCATGCGCAACCAATTCCGTCAGCCGCTGCCTGTTGGTCGGTACCTCCCCGTTAAGCAAAATGTGAAATCCGGGCAATCCGGATTCGAACAAAGCGGCCGCAAGCGAGAGAAGGAACGGACCGGAACCGACTGCCAACACTTTGGTCTGGCGGTACGTTTGAAAACGGTAGGCCCCCGAATCCCCGAAACTGTCCAAAAATTCAATTTGTGAAGCGAACGATTTCAAAATCCTGTTCGGCAGTTGATGCGGAAGGTCCCGGCAGATGTCCCGCACAAAACCGTTCCGGTACAAGCTTTCCGCAATTTCATATACCCGGTTTCGGTGCATCGCCGGCAAGCCGTCCGTTAATTCCGCCAACGTGTATTTCCCGCTGAACATGGGGAGCAGTTTTTCGATCCACTGTTCAATCCCTTCGCCTTCCATACGGAAAGAACCCGTATTATTCCGGAAATATACACCGTTGTTTGAATCCGGAAGAAAAAAAGCGTCTCCCTTCAATTTCAAACGCATAGAAGGGTTCATCATCGCTGTTTCACTCCTTACCGTGAACTGCGCTTCATGCTTGTTCATCGCGCATTTTTACGTTCACCGTCATTTTATGTGCCGCTATTTGTCCGTCATGCCTGAACTCTTCGCAAAAAACGGGCTCCGTCAATAAAAAAGCCCCCGTGGCAGCGGGAGCCATGAAAAATGGATTTCTTTTTTTCGGATTTCACATCACGACGGGACGTTTGTCCGTATCAGCGTATCATCGCGGCGAGCCGCAGTGTCCGCCGCCGCCGCAGCGGCAATGGCCTCCGCAAAAGCCCCCGCAAAAGCCCCCGCAATGGCCCCCGCAAAATCCGCTGCAACGGCAAAAACCGCCGCTGCAAAATCCGCTGCAGGAGAAACAGAAACCGCCACCGCCGCAGAAGCCTGTGCATAACCCAACCCCTATGCATAACCTGGACGGGTCGGCATATTGCGGGACCTGCTGATCCCAGTGGGACATTTGTCCCGCTTGAAAATTGGCAACTTTCAAGTCCTGCAGTTCATTTTTAAATTGATCCATCCGTGATAACCTCCGCTGATGATATAAACTTATTCCCCGCCTCCGCGATTCAACATTGAACATCTCGGAGGAGCATCCCCGCATTTCCCCCGCTCCCGTCCGGATCCTGTCAACAAAAAGGTCAGAATGGGTCAAGCGGCGGAACGGGCATGAACTTAAAAAGGAATCTACAACAAATTATGAAAAAAATTCCGCACTTGTTACGGTGCGGGCGGAATTTTCCGTGGTTGCGGGCGCGAAAGGATTACGGAATCATTTTGTATGAAAAAAACCGCACCGATGTCAGATAAACGGTACGGTCTGTGCCCGAATGAGGCCTATTCCCGAACAGCCGAGATAACCTTTACGATCCTAGCCGTTCGCGGTATTGTCCCGGGGTCATCCCTTCATATTTTTTGAACATCCGGATAAAATACGAGGGCTGGTATCCGAGACAATCGGCGATATCGTTGATTTTCAGGTCGGTATCGCGCAGCATTCGCTTCGCTTTGTCAATGCGCAATTTCACCACGTAATCGATAAAATTCACACCCGTGATATGTTTAAACATGCGGCTTAACGTGTACGGATTCACTCCAAACCGTTCGGCGCACTGTTCCAGAGTAATATCGCGGCTTTCGTTTTCCCGCAAATACTCTCCTACCGTTTCGATGAGCCGCTTCCAATGCAGTTCCTTCGACTCGACCAACATCTTCATATACGGCTGAAGCACCGTCGCGCGGAACCATCTTGCCATCCCGGCGGGTTCGCGCAGGCCGGACAGTTCCTCATGCAGGTTTACCCCTTCGTATAAACCGTTCAAATAATAACCCGCCTCCAAAATCGTGTGCAGGATGGAACCGAGCAGCTGTTGCATGCTTTCCTGCACCAAATTTTCTTTTCCCGATTGCCGGACGATATGTTCCACGAAGCGCTCGATCCCCAGTTCCGCCTCGTCCTTCAGACCGAGCCGGACCGCCTGAATAATTTCTTTTTCCAATTCGAACGGGTAGTTCACGCCTTCATTGCGGACAGGGAGCCATTCTTCCATATCCATAACCTGCACATCGATCCTTAAGTCACGAAAACGCACAATATGCCGCAGTTCCCGCAATTGATCGGGAATGTCCCTCACAAACGGCGTCAAGCGGCCGATCCCGACAGTGACCTGCATTTTCAATAGCTCGCTCAACATCTCCAGCCACTCGCGGGATACATGGAACAACTCCGCTTTTGTCTGCTCCCGCGGCTTTTTTAACGGGTAAGAGACCAGTACCCCTACGGACAAATCCTGGAAGTTCAGGACCGCCGCACGCAGCTTTCGGGTTTCCGTCAATTCCTGCAAAATATTGGAAGCGGCGAAGGTGACGAGCGGAACGTCATTTTCGGAGAACCGGCAATGCGGCGAGTTTAATCCCGTCAATTGGACAAGGAGCAAGACAAAACCTCCTTGTTCCGTCTCCCAGCCGTAATCCTCCATTCTCTCCCGCAATTCTTCCTCCGTCATCGACCGGAAATGTCCTTGCACCAACTGAAGCAGAAAACCGTCGCGCAATGAGGGGTACGCTTTATCCAGTTTTTCCTGCAGTAACCGTGTTTCGCGCGTAATACGGGTCCACTCCTTCTCGATATATTCGAGCTCGTCCCTTATACCGGCAGCGGATTGCTGGCGGTAAACCTGAAACAGGCGGACTAGCCGGCGAATCGGTCCATACAGTTTTATCGAGGCGACCCAGGAGAGAAGAAGCGCTGCGAGCAGCACCGTGCCGCTAAAAATGAGCATAAGCCGGGACATGATCACAACCGGCGCGGTGATTTCGGACAACGGGGTGGCGGTGACATATTTCCACGTCTGACCAAGCCGTTCCAACTCACCGTAAGAAACGGAATATTTTCTTCCCTCCCACGTATAGAAAAATGACCCGTCGCCGGAGTCATCAAAGCCCAGCTTGCTTTGAAGAGACCGGGCCAACCGGGGATCGGTCTCCTGTCCCTCCCCCTTGACAATAAACTCCTGATTCCCGGCCAGCATAAACGCCAACCCGCGTTCATTTGAAATCAGATCCTGCACCATATTGGAGAGTTTGTGCCTGTCAATGTAAATAATGAGCGCCCCGAACGGTTGGCCGAATCCCGGCAACCGATGCACGAGGGCCAATCCGGGTTCTCCTTTATGGTTCACGCGCGGAAATCGTTGTACCCACATAGCCCCCCTGGGCGAATGGAGCAACGCCGCAAACGGTTGCCGTTGCGCATCGTCCGGGATCCGCTCGATGCCGTATGTATCGGATACAATGACGGGGAGATCGTTGTCCAAATAGAGACAAACCTGGTCGATCAAGGGGTACGATCCCTTCATGATCGACAGAAAACGGAACAATTCGTAAGCGGTATTGAATTCCTCCTTCAGATCGATGCCCCGGAGTTTATCGTCAAACCGGGGATCGATCGCCCACTGGGTCGCCGCAAGTTCCAATTGCGACAGATCACCGTGAATCCGGTTCAGCGATTTCTCGAACAGTACCTGTTGATTCCCGTTAATTTCATGTTCGATATGAGCACGGCCCAGAAAATAGGTTCCAACACCGATAATGGCTGTAGGCAAACTGGTAATGCACAAAACGAGAATAAGACTTTTGCGGTAAAGCTGCCCTTTGGCTGACCGCTCGTTCCACCATCTCCACATACGGGTGGCAGTGGCGAAGCGCATAAGTCAAGCGCCCCCTTCTCCCATGTAACTTCACATCATTGCGATAAAACGCCTGTACCCCCGAAAATACCTTTTTTCGGGGGGTCGGGCAACAGGCTTATTTGCTTGCAGTCAGTCTCTTTTGATAAGATTCGTTGATTTCTTCCGTAATCTTGATCATATCCGGATCGTTTTTCAGCTGTTCGACGTATTCGTCCCAAGCGCTGATCGGTTCTTTCCCCATAATAATCTTCGTCTTCAGATCCTGGATCTTTTTCCGCAGTTCCGCACCTACTTTCAGATTCGTTTCGGAATACAGACCTACCGCCGGATCCGGAACACTGATCTTGGCGCGTTCGTCGATAATTTGTTTATTGCGCTCGTAAACGTCTTTCGGCATTCCCGCTCTCCAGGCACGCAAATATTTGTCGTACTTGATGAATATTTGCCCTAACGCCTGTTGGGCGACGATATCCTTGTGCGCCTGCTCGGTCGAAATTTTGACGCCGTCCTCTTCCACATAATGGATATCTTTCAGGCCGTACGAAGCCAGGTCGCTGCCTTCGTCAGAAGCGCCGTAGTCCATCAGTGCAAGCAGCTTCTTCATCTTTTCTTCCGGTACGGTTTTCGGGATGACGTACATGCCGAAAAATCCGGAATCTCGGTTGACATATCCGTTCAGCGATACGAGAGGCAGAAAATCCGCTTTCGGATTTGTTTTACGGAGTTCTTCGGTCGGTTCCCATGCGGCTTCCACCGTATCCTGAAATCCTCCGCCGCGTCCCGCTTTCAGCAAATCCTTGGCCTGCGTGTTCTTCATGACGGCGACATCTTCCGGGATCAACTTTTCCTCGAAGGCGCGATTCATCCACACGAGCATCTCCCGCACTTCGGGAAGCAGGTTGACGTTCACCAGCTTGCCGTCAATGAGCTTCCATTCGCCATTCACTTTCGTAAACGAATTTTGCAATTGGCTGAAATATGCCATCCCGTTTTGATCGACGAAGCCGACGAGAGGAATCGTATTGCCCTTGCCGTTGCCGCCGGGATCCTGATCCCTGAACGCTTTCAGCACTTCAAACAATTCATCGGTTGTCTTCGGTACCTCCAGGTTCAGTTGATCGAGCCAATCTTTGCGCAAATAGAAAAATCCTCCTCCTTCAACGGGCCGGACACGCGGAATGCCGTAGTTTTTGCCGTCAGCCTGCTTCGTATTGTTCCACGTTTCTTCCGGAAACTTCATCAAGTTGGGGTAATCTTTCAAATAAGGAGTCAGATCCCAGAACGCTCCCTGGGCGACCATCGTTCTTACCTGGGTGCTGAAAGGATCGTCGACCAGCATAAGATCCGGTATATCTCCGGAAGCCAGCGTCACGTTGACCTTGTCTCCGTAACTGTTCGGCGATACCCATGTGATATTCAGGCGCGTGTTCGTGCGCTTTTCGAATTCCTTGACGATGACGTTATCGGGACCCGGAGGTTCCGGCGTGTAGTACATCGTCATAATGCTGACATCGAGCGGTTTTTCCGCCGGTTTCTCCGCCGCGGGGCCACCGGGCGTTCCTCCTTCCGCCGCCGGATTTCCCCCTCCTCCTCCTCCGCAACCCGCCAAAATTCCCAACACCAGTACGGCACATACTGCGCCTGCCAGCCAACGCTTCATGATCATGCTTAAGACCTCCCTTAAAAATGGTTGATTCGGTGTTCAACGAATGTATGATTCCATGGTAAATGCTAGGATCCGTTTGACCGCGCGAATTACTCTTTGACCGAGCCCACCATCGCCCCTTTGGCGAAATGCTTTTGCAGAAAAGGATATACGAGAAGAATCGGAACGGTCGCAATGACGACCGCCGCCATCTTGAGCGTTTCCGGAGGAATACGCTGCTCCGACATCATTTCCATTGCCGCCGCCCCGCCTGATGCCGTTGAAGCATCAATAAGCATGTTTTGCAGCAATACCTGCAACGGCTGCTTGGTGAAATCATTAATGTACAATAACGCCGTGAAAAACGTATTCCAGTAAGAGACTGCGTAAAACAGTCCGAAAGCCGCCATGGACGGTAAGGACAAGGGCAAAATCACCCTGAACCAAACGCTTATATCGTTGCATCCGTCAATCCTGGCCGCTTCCTCCAGACTCACCGGTATGCTGTCAAAAAAACCTTTCATCAACAGCACGTACCAGCCGCTGGAAAGCACCGGCAAAATCAGCGACCAAATGCTGTTGATCAAATGAAGATCGCGGACAAGAATATAAGGCGGTATGATCCCCGGATTAAACAACGTGGTAAGCAGGATAAGCAGCATCATCACTCTTCGTCCCATCAGCCGCCGCCGGGAGATGGCGTAGGAGATCCCCGACGTAACCAGAAGGCTGAGCGCCGTTCCCACGATGGTCAAAAAAGCGCTGTTGCCGATCGCCCGCAAAAAAGCGTTGGTCGACATCAAATATTCGTAAGAAACGAGACTCCACCGTTTCGGAAACAGGATGACGCCGCCCTTGATGTATTCCGAAGGATCCGTGAAGGAAACGATGAACACATAATACAGCGGAAAAAAGGTGACAAGCCCGATCAGGCCGAGCGCTCCCGCGTTGAAAACGACGAACAGCCGGTCGGCAAAACTTCCGCGCATGATGGACGCCCCCCTTTAATACACTCCGTCTTCGCCGAATTTTTTGGCCAGACGATTCGCGCCGATGACCAACAGCAGCCCCACGACCGATTTGAACAACCCTACGGCAGTGCTAAAGCTGAATTGGCCTTGCCGGATTCCGAGTCTGTACACATAGGTATCAAACACATCCGCCACTTCGGAAACGGCGCCGTTCATCATAAGGAACACCTGTTCGAAACCGACGTCCATAATATGCCCGATCCGCAATATCAGCAAAATGACGATAACCGACCGGATGCCCGGCAGCGTAATGTGCCACATTTGCCGAAAGCGGTTTGCCCCGTCAATCCGAGCGGCCTCATACAATTGCGGATCGATACCGGCCATGGCGGCGAGAAAAATGATCGTGCCCCAACCCGCATCTTTCCATATCGATTGCAGAGTCAATAGTCCCCAGAACAGCCTCTTATCCGTCAAAAAGTCGATTTTTTCCATTCCCGATGCGACCAACATTTTATTGATCAAGCCGTCTCCCGTCGACAACAGCAGGAATGTAATGCCCACAATAATGACCCAGGACAGAAAATGCGGCAAATAAATAATGGACTGGATCGATTTTTTGTACCATTCATTTCTCAACTCGTTCAGCATGAGCGATATCACAATCGGCAGCGGGAAGAAAAAGACGAGATTGAGGATGTTGATCGCCATCGTATTGCGGAACAAGAGCATAAAATCCGGATTCGAAAAAAACCGCGCGAAATGGTCGAAACCGACCCAGGGACTGTTCCAAAATCCCTGATAGGGCGAATATTCCTGAAATGCAATCAATACCCCCCACATCGGGCCATAGCGGAATAACAGGAAATAAACGATACCGGGTAACGCAAGCAAATAAAGAAACCTGTCCCTTTTCAGATTGGACCAAACCGCCAGCCAACTCGGAGGATGGGCGGTCCGGGCCGGATTCTTCTTTGCTGCGGCAGACATGGAAGCGTCTGTTTCGTTCATGAAACCACCTCTTTCCATCGATCCCTGAAAAAGGAGTCTGTCGGCAGGCTCCCCGGAATGGCAGGCCCAACCCGGGACGCAACCGGATAGCATTTATGTTAGGAAAGAAAACGATTTCAGGCAATATCCTTTTTTTGACATCCGGCATTTCCGGAAACCGACTTTTTTTGATGCGGGAAAGCATGAAGAAATGAAGGATGAAAAATGCCGGCCGCTACGAGAACGTAGCAGCCGGCACAAGTTCTGTTCCGCTATTTTTACATATATTTCCATAACATCCGCTTGACATATTTAAGCCAGGTTCCAGGAGGAATGGATTTTGGGCACATCGGAAATCAATTGTTTCGTATACTGATGCTGAGGATGCAAAATGACTTCTTCGGCGTCCCCCTTTTCCACGATCCTCCCTTTCTCCATAATGTAGATGGTGTCGCTCACATAATAAGCCAATCCTACGTCATGGGTAATAAAGATGATGGTCATCCGGTTTTCTTCCCGCAGTTTCAGCAGCATATCGAGGATGGTCGATCTCGAACAGGCATCGATCATCGACGTAGGCTCGTCGGCAATCAATACTTTGGGGTGAATCATAAAAATCCGCGCCAGCATCACCCTTTGCATTTGGCCTCCGGAAAGTTCGAACGGATATTTGTTCGCCAGTTCCTCATATTTCAGGTTGACAAAGGAACAGGCTTCCCTCATTTTTTCAATTTGCTCTTCTTTCGACAGATGGAGTCCCTGCAGCTTGATACAATCTTTAAACAATTTATCTACCTTATGAAATAAATTGAAGGATGAAAAAGGGTCCTGAAAAATCGCCTGAATATCTTTCCAATATTTTTTTCGATCCGCATGATTTTTTAACAGCCGGGGTTTCCCCTTATAATAGATTTCCCCGCTTGTTTCCTTAAGAAGACCCATAATGATTTTGGCCAGGGTCGTTTTTCCGCTACCGCTTTCCCCGACAATGGATACGATCTCGCCTTCCCGGAAAGCGAAATCGACCTCATTGACGGCAATCGTCTTGTTTTTTCCAAATCCGAAAACTTTCGTAATCTTCGTTCCCCTGATCAGCACCTCATTGCTGCTCATTGTTATACCACTCCTTTAAAGTGCCGGGATCGAACAGACATCTGTAAATCCGGTCTTCCGCCACACGGTTCTCCACTTTCCCGCTTCGGCATTGCTCCTGCGCATAGGAGCAGCGGTCCGCGAACCTGCAGCCCGGGGGCACTTGCCTCAAATTCGGCGGTGCGCCGGGAATGGCGGCCAGTTTCTGCTTTTTCATCCCTTCTTCCGGGACGATAATGGAGCCCATCAGTCTCTTGGTATAAGGATGCAACGGGTCGAAAATCATCTGCCGGGATGTGCCTCTCTCCACAATCTCGCCGGCATACATGACCATGATGTCATCGGCAACGTGATACAATAAGGGCAGCTCATGGGTAATGAATACGAGCGACCTGACAAATTGCTTGTCGAGCAAATCTTTCAGCAGTTTGATGACCGCCTTCTGGGAAGTGACATCCAATGCCGATGTCGGTTCATCCGCAATCAGCACTTTCGGATTTAAAATCGTTGAGATCGCGATCACCGTTCTCTGCTTCATCCCGCCGGACAGCTCGTTGGGAAAAGAATTCAAAACTCTGGGCGGCAAGTTCAACGTTTCAAACCGTTCGGCCGCCAGTTCCCATACTTGTTTCCTGCTCAGTTCGGGCCTGTGTTCTTTCATAATATCTTCAATAAAGCGGATAATTTTCAATGTCGGATTTAAAGCGTTCATCGCCGCCTGGGGAATATAAGAGATTTCTTTGCCGGATATTTGTTTTCTGAGTTGCTCCTTGCTCAGTTTCATAATGTCGATGCCGTTCACAATAATGGAACCGCTGTGGTAATAAAGCGGCGGAAAGTAAAATCCCATCAGACTGAGCGATAAAGTGGATTTCCCGCATCCCGATTCGCCGGCAATGCCCAGCGTTTTTCCTTCTTCCAATACAAAATCGACCCCGTCAACAGCAAACACTTGTTCCTTCAACCGCGTTTTGTAGTAAGTTTTCAATCCTTTGACTTCCAAAATGTTTTTGCTCATCTTCTAACTCCTTATTTTCGGATTGAAAATTTCGTCCATTCCGGTATTCATCATATAAAGCGAAAAAGTAATGATCGCGATCGCCATCGCCGGCGGAACGAAAGCCCACCATGCCCCTGCTACCGGCGCTTCAAACATTAACGCCCAGTTCATGATGATCCCCAACGAAATCGTATTGTACGGGCCGAGCCCCAGCATCGATATGGAAGCTTCCGACAAAATGCCCGAAGCGGTCTGCAGCACGAAAGCCATGACCACATAGGATGCGATGTACGGGAGTATTTCAAATACGATAATTCTGGGCGTGCTGTGTCCGGAAATTTTGGCCAGGTTGACATGATCCCGGTTTCTTAACGAGGTTGTTTGCGCACGCACGGCCCTCGCCGTCCAGGGCCAACTGGTAATTCCGATGACAAGGGCGGTGATCAGTGAACTTCGCGAGTTGATGCTGACCGAAATCAAAATCAAAATAATGAAAGAAGGAATGACGATGAAAATATTGGTAATCGAGGTCAAAACGTTGTCGACCCATCCCCCGACATAGCCCGCCAACAATCCGATGATCAGTCCGATCAGCGTTGCACAAATACCGGCGACCAGTCCTACAAAAATCGAGGTCCGAATTCCGTAAACCAATTCGAGAAACAAGTCCCTGCCGAAATTATCGGACCCGAGCAGCAGGTTACCGCCGGGAGGCTGATACGCCAACGCAACCATTTCAAACGGGTCGTTCCGGTTAATTAGCGGATAAATCACCACCAGGGCAAGCATGAGCAGTAATGTTACCGCACCGAACAGAAATTTTGGAGATCTTAGTAATATTGTTACGGAATGGCTCATATTAACGCTCCTCCATTTGCGCTGCTTTAATTCTCGGATCGACAATTCCATAGACGATCTCGATGATAAAGTTGGCCAGCAGTACGGAAACGGCGATCAGCAACGTGCATCCGGAGATGAGCGGATAATCCAGTTGCCTGATGGCGGTGAACATCCAGGTGCCGATTCCGGGATAACTGAATACAATTTCCGTAATTAACGATCCGCCGATCATGGTTCCGATCGACAGCGCAAGCCCGGTGATCTGGGGCAACATGGCGTTTTTAAACACATAAAGGGCGATTTTCGAGTCACGAATACCCATCAACTTGCTGTATAAGACATAATCCGAATTCAGTTCGTAGATGGACATCTCCCTCATGCCGATCGCCTGGCCGCCGATGGTGACCAGAACGATGGAAAGAAACGGGAGCGTATGATGCCGCAAGACGGAAACGAAAAATTCCCAGCTGGGATGAGGGACCATCTGATAGTCGTAACCGCCCGAGGGAGGAAACCATTTCAAAGTTAAAGCAAACATATGCAACATAATGATGGCCAACGCGAAATAGGGTATGGAATTCACGAACAGGGAAACGGGAAAGATCACTTTATCCAAAACACCTTTTTTGTACGCCGCCACGGCGCCAAGGACATTCCCCAAAATCCACCCTACGATAATGGCCGGTAACTGCAGCCCGACCGTCCAAGGTACGGCGGAGGCCAATATGTCCGAAACTTTTCTGGGATAAAGACCGAATGACGTGCCCAGTTCACCCGTCAGCAAATTTTTCACGTATATCAGAAATTGCATGTACAACGGTTGATCCAGGCCAAATTCTTTCATGAACGTATCGTATACTTTCTTGATCGTGTCGCTGTCCGTCATCCCCTGCGAAATTTGCGATACAATCACGTCTACGGGATTTCCGCTGATTAATCTCGGCAAAATAAAGTTCAGACCGACTGCGATGATTAAAGTCAGGAAGTACCAGTAAAATTTTCTAATAAAATATTTGGCATACGCATTCAACCCGCCAAACACCTCCGAAGTTCGATCACTCATACGATGTTGGAGAGAAGCCTATATTCAGGCTTTTTCCCAAATATAGGCCTCCGTAACATTAGTTATGAATCTGGTAAAGCGCTTTAATTCCGGCTCCGTCTATGGCGATTTGCGGGGGAATGTTGCTGCCGTCGCCTTCAACCGGGAAGCCCTTCCAGACCGATTCACTCACCGTGTAAAACACCCATGGACGATACATTAGAGGTATGGAAGGAATATCTTTCAACCAAATTTGGGTCAATTCCGTATACAGAGATTTCAATTCGGCTTCATCCGTCACCGTCGGGATCCGATCAAGAATTTCGTCCGCCCGTTCGTTTTTGTATCTGCCCCAGTTCCAGAAAGCCATTTCTCCAATGGGAGCTACGCCTTTGGAGTACATGATCGTTCTCGCTCTGTTCCAGGGCTGGCTCGGACTTACCCCTCCGGCGGGCGTGTTCATGATGATATCGAATTTGCCGGTCTGCAGATCGTTCGTCCAGACGGGAGCTTCCGGGAATTTCGTGCGGATTTCGATGCCGATCGCTTTCGCGCTTTGGGCCACGATCTCCAAAGCGGCGTTCCAGTCCGACCATCCGTACGGGCATTCAATATCGTACGGCCCGAGTCTTACGCCGTTCAGCACGCGTATTCCGTCGCTTCCCTTTTTGGCTCCTATTTTGTCCAGCAGCGCATTGGCGGCTTCGACGTCGGTCTTCCACTGCAGGGGCTTTATGGCTTCCTGGTCAATATATTTGGATTCTGCGGGAGTATTCAGGGTAAGAGCAGGTTTCATCTCCTCGGAGTATCCGCTCATGGCCAATTCGGCGATTTTCTTGTAATCGATACTCATCGCGATCGCTCTTCTGACGTCGGGATTATCGAGCCCCGGCTTCGACAAGTTAAAGAAGATCGAAGGCATCGATCCGGGCAAGTAGTAAGGCGGTTCTTTCAAATACGTCTTAACCGGCGCGCCGTCCTTCCACATATTCCAAACTTGCGGCGTGAACTGCTGCGACACGTCCACCTGTCCGTTCTTGAAGGCCAGGTCACCCGATGCATTGTCTTTATATATGTTATGGGTAATGTATTTGGGAGCGGGAAGTTTGCCGAACAGCTTTTGTCCCCAATAATTATCGTCCCGGATCAGGGTAATCCGCTGGTCATTGTAAAAATACATCTTATAAGGACCCGTCCCGACCGGATCGGGATTGACTTCCTGGCGAATGGCGGCCAGATCGTTGTTATGCTTTTTCTCGATTTCCTCCCAGATATGCTTGGGAAGCATGGGGATCAATTCGATGCTGTCGAGCACGGTGAGTTTGTTCGGATTTTCCGGTTTCAATTTGATGAGGACGGCGTGCTCCCCGTCTGCAACAACGTCCTGGATATAGGTCCAGAAGCTGCTCCAGCTAATTTCATACTTGTTCCCCAATTGATACGTATACACAACGTCGGCGGAGGTAAACGGCTTACCGTCGCTCCATTTGGCATCCGGGTTCAATTCAACCCGTAACGTCAAGTCGTCTGTCCATTCATATTTTGTCCCGAGAAGCGGTTCCAACTCCCCGTTCAACATGTTGATCATAAACAACGTTTCATAGATGAGTTCGCGGGAGTTTCCATAGTTGACCGGAAAAGCAGGATTGCCGCTCAACAAGTTGAAATTCGTCGGTGCCCCCCATTGCAAACCACTGATATACAACGTTTCATTTCTTGGTGTAACTCCGGATGTTTGCGAATTTTGCCCCCCTTGTGCCGATTGGTTATTGTCTGCATTCTTGTTCTCCGAGTTGGACGCGGGCTGTTGGTTGTTCTGCTGCCCCGGATTTCCTCCTGTTGCCGATGGCGGAGGTACGCTTTGCCCGCCCGTGCAAGCTGCCAGAAGGGAGAGGATCATTGCCAAAGTCATGATCAAACGGACCGTCTTGTTCAGATTCATCGTTTACCCTCCATTGCATGAATGCATGATTGAAATGTTTCAATACAATAAAATTTCAATGCCATAAAAAATAAATACCCGGACGAAATCAGGCTAGTTTGAACCATCACCCCTTAATGAAAAGTTCAATCTCAAAACGTTCAACATCAATATTATGTAAAACGCTTTCAATCCGTCAATAAAAGGAAAACTATCCATTTTAAAGATCGGTATTCGGATTTTAAGCATCCCATTACTCAAAACGAAAAAAACCGCTTGGCAGGTATGGAGTCAACCCCCATCCACCTGCCGGAGCGGTTTTTGCAAACCATTTTTTAAACTTCAGATCATAGATTTCCAAAATTTTACACAAACCGGTTTGGAAGCTTCCGCCCTGTGGCCGGTATCATGCAGTATGCCTGTCTTCTGGTCGATCCGGAAAACGACAAGATTGTTCGTATCCTGATGGGCGGCCACCAAATATCTTCCGTCGGGGGTAAGGGCGAAGTTCCGGGGAGTCCGGCCTCGGGACGGCACGATTTCAACAAGCGTCAGCCGGCCGGTTTGGCCGTCCGCGGAATATACCGCAATGCTGTCGTGTCCCCGGTTCGAGCCGTAAACATATTTTCCGTCGGGCGAAACGTGAATTTCCGCGCAAGTATTGTCTCCCCGGAAAGAAGTCGGGAGGGTCGATATCGCTTGTACTTCCTCAAGTCTTCCGCTTGCGGCATCTCTTGCATATACGGCAATCGTCGAATTCAGCTCGTTAATCACGTAAACATACGGTTGTTTCGGATGAAACGCCATATGCCGCGGGCCGGCGCCGGGTGCCGCTTTCGCTTCGCCTGCGGACACAAGCCGCCAATTTTCAAGATCCGCCCGATATATCTGAATCCGGTCCGTACCGAGATCGGGCACGTACAAAAAGCGGTTATCCGGCGAGGCATAGGCGGAATGGGGATGCGCACGGTCCTGGCGGGACGGATTCGGGCCGCTCCCTTCATGCTTGCGGACATCCGCCAGTTTGCCGAGCTTTCCGTCTTCCAAAACCGGCAGCAATCCGACAAGCCCGCCGTGATAACTGACCACGACAACATACCGGCCTTCCGGATTAAATTGGATGTGGCAGGTAGGACGTGCCACCGTAACTTCTTCGTTGAGCCGTGTCAACTTTCCGGTTTGCGGATCAAAGGAAAAAGCGACAGCCGAACCGCAAGGGTCCTGTCCCGGAACTTCCGCTTGCGAAATGGCGTACAGTCTCTTCCCTTCATGATCAACGTCAAGAAAACTCGGGTTTTTCAGGCCGCCCTCGCGTTCCAATAAAGTAAGCTCGCCGTTTTGGGCATGAAGGGAGTAAACATAGATGCCCGTTCCGGAAGGTTCGGCGTAGGAGCCGACAAAGGCCAGGTAATGTTCGGTTTTTCTTTGTTCCATCGCGTGTTTCCTCCTGTTTTTTTCTAATTAGATTCATTGTAACACACGAACAGCAAAGGTACTATCCGACAAGGTATGTTCGCTATATTCGCATAGCCGTCCCTGGGAGACTGTCGATTCACTGTTGATGGTGCAAAACTATACGGCTTGAAGTGAAATGTTAGTGCCGATTATTCGTCAGACGCCAATTTCCTGGACTCGCTTTCTTCCGGTGGTTCAAAGGAACGAACGGGTCGAAATGTGCGAACGGTTTAATGAAGGGGAACGGGACATATTCCTCATTTCACTGAGGGCGGGAGGAACCGGATTAAATTTGACCGGCGCGGATACGGTCATCTTGTATGATTGGCAGTGGAATCCGACGGTCGAGCAGCAAGCGGCGGATCGGGCCCACCGCATCGGGCAAAGGAACGTCGTCCATGTCATCCGGATGATTTCCCGGGGGACGGCCGAGGACAAAATATACGAATTGCAGCAGGGCAAACGGGATTTGATCAATGAAGTGTTACAATCCGGCGGGACGGACATTTCCTCTCTGACAGAAGAGGAAATCCGGGAACTGTTGATGATTTCGGACATGTGATTGCGCCCTGTCGCACGAAGCGGATTGGGATGAAAACCTGCGGAAGTGCAGGCTTTAACGATCGGAAACGGGTCGTAAGAACGAAAGCCTGCAATTGTGCATGTATTTTTTCCATATATTGATTAAATAGGGGTTTTTGGTGAAAAATTCCTGCGCATTCGCAGGAATTTTGTCCTATTTGCCAATCAAAAAGAGAAAAAAATGTAGAATTGCAGGCTTTCTGCAACCACGCGGATCGAATCCGGGCAACAGTGAAGATAAGGCGCCTCGCACAGGCGCCTTGAACCCGCCCGCTCCCGGCATCTTTCCTCCCTGGCACAAGATAGCGGTGAACACAAGACACTCCCGTTATACCGGCTTTCCGCATTAATGCGAAATCAATGCGAATCAGGCGCCATTCGCGGCAAGTGAAGTCTGTTCTATTTTCCTTACCGCCCATTGGAGACTGCCGATTCACTGTTGATAGTGCAAATATAAGTGTTTACGTGAATATTGCCCCCCAGCATGTCCTTCACCCGCCATGCGCGATTTTCCGCTGTTTACCTGACGGCGTTCATTCCGCCCCTGTTTCACCTTTCTTTTCACATTTGCAAATTTTTTTGTTGATTTTTGCAAATATGTTTTGTATGATAATTCCAGAAGTTTTGGAAATCGGTTACCTAAACGGGTTCCCTAAACTGATTTCTTTGATTCTTTGATTCATTGCAATCCCCTGAAATGGATCGTGCGGAGTTGGAATTCATGAGAGTAACGATTAACGACGTCGCCAAAAAAGCGGGAGTTTCCAAAACGACCGTTTCCCGGATTTTAAACGGCAACTTCACGCAAATGACGGAAGAAACGAAACAACGGGTGTTAAACGTGATCAAGGAACTCGATTACCGCCCCAACGCCCTGGCCCGAGGTTTAAAAAGCATGCGCACAAATGTGATTGCGATCGTGCTCTCAAATCTGAAAAATCCATTTTGGGTCAATGTGCTGGAGGGGGTGGAAGATACTTGCAGAAAATTGAATTATCAACTGATGATTTGCAACACGAACGAAGATTCACAGCTGGAACGCGCCCATATTGAAGCGCTCCGTATGAGGCAGGTGGACGGGATCATTGTGAATCCCACAGTCGACAATCATGAGTTTTTCTCGAAACTGGCAGAAAGCAGTTTTCCGTTTGTCATGATCAACCGTAGGTTGGAGGGAATCCGGGCGAACCATATTGTCATGGATAATAGGTTGGGGGGAAGACTTGTCACCGAACACTTTCTCAAACTGGGCAGGCACAAAATCGCCGTCTTTGTTTACCGCGCGAAAGGCGTCAGCACGTGGTCCGACCGCGTTGCCGGTTACAAGGAAGCGCTGTTGGCCCATGGATTTTCGGAAACAGATTTTCGGATTGTCGAGGTCGAGCAGGGCAGCGGATGCGCAAAAGAAGCCGCCATCCTTTACTGCCGTGCCAGGGACCGCCCCGACGCCATATTTTCAACCAACAACATGATGACGCTGGAAATCATGGAGGGCATTCAAGAGCTGGGTCTGAATATTCCCGGACAAATCGCCCTGATCGGATACGATGAAACGGTATGGTCGCGCCACATGGTTCCGCCGTTGACTACCGTCAGCCAGCCGGCCTATGAAATGGGCAAACTCGCGACAGAAAGACTGATCAAACTGATTAATTCCAAAAGAAGGCCAAAACCGCAGACCGTTACCCTCCATCCGCATTTAATCATCCGCCAGTCGTGTGGCGCTACGTAAGGGAGAAATGACGATGTCAAATATCGGTTTTCGAATATTCGAACTGAAAAATAGGGTTCCGCGGGAATGGATCGGGCAATTCCGGAACGTGGCCACTCCGCATATCAGCGATAATATGAACAGAATGCATTCGGCAAGTCACGCCCTCAGGCCTTACCATCGGGAGGGAAAGCTGGTCGGCACCGCCTTCACCGTAAAAACGAGACCAGGCGATAACCTGATGGTGCATAAGGCGATCGACCTGTGCGAACCCGGAGACGTAATTGTGGTTGATGCCGGGGGAGATTTGACCAATGCGATCATCGGAGAAATCATGGTCAGACTGGCCGTGAAAAAAGGTATTGCAGGGTTTGTGATCGACGGAGCCGTCCGCGACACCGCCGCCATCAGGAAGGGAAATTTTCCCGTATACGCCAGGGGCGTCACTCACCGTGGCCCATATAAGGACGGCCCCGGGGAAATTAACGTGACGGTTTCAGTCGGCGGCATGGTTGTTCATCCGGGGGATTTGATTGTTGGAGACGATGACGGGCTTGTCGCCGTTCCCCGGGCAGAAGTGGAGAACGTCTTGACTCTGGCCAAGTTGCAAGCGGAAAAAGAAGAAGCGATCTTTCAGTCAATAGAAAATGGAACGATCGACCGTTCATGGATCGATGAACAGCTTAAGGCCAAAGGATGTGAGATGATTGTCCGTTCCGACCTTGTTTGATCCGGATAAATTGGAGCAGTTTTGCAAAAATATTTTCTGCCGTGCCGGTGTCCCGGATGAGAACGCCTCGATTGTAGCCGAATCGCTCGTTCAGGCCAATTTGCGCGGAGTCGATTCCCATGGAGTCGTCCGGACAAAAATATACGTGGAGCGCATGCAACGGGGCATGGTGGATGCACACGCCGAGGTGGAGGTGGTTTCCCGGAGCCGTTCTGTCGCAATCGTTGACGGTCATAACAATTACGGACCTGTTGTCGGCAGCAAGGCGGTATCCGTCGCTTTGGACATCGCCAGGGAACACGGGGTATCCCTGGTCGGAGCGAGAAATTCCAACCATTTTGGCACCTGTGCTTACTACGCTCTGAAAGCGGTTGAGCAAAATTTTATCTTCCTCGTCATGTCGAATGCGTCGCAAACGATGCCGCCGACCGGAGGAATTCGCCCGTTTCTTGGAACCAATCCCCTTGCGGTGGGCATTCCTACCGGCGGAATTCCGTTCATGCTGGATATGGCTTCCAGCGTGGTCGCACGCGGAAAAATCATCGTTGCGGCCCAAAAAGGCCAGGCGATCCCGGAAGGATGGGCAGTAGACAAATACGGGAATCCTACGACCGATGCCAATGCCGCGCTCGAAGGCGCTGTCTTGCCTGTGGGGGGCCCGAAAGGGTACGGAATTTCCATGTTTGTCGACATTCTCAGCGGGGTGTTGACAGGCGCCGGTTTCGGAAAGTATGTCAACAATATGTATGAAAATTGGAAGGAACCGCAAAATGTCGGACATCTGTTTATTGCGGTCGATATTGAGCGTTTTATGCCCATTGAGAGGTTCAAACGCCGGGTCGATCAATATATTGCGGAAATTAAAGCCGAACCGAAAGCGCCGGGAGTGGATGAAATATTGATTCCGGGCGAATTGGAACACCGTCTGACCGAAGAAAGGAGGCGAAACGGCATTGAAATTCCCCTCAATCTTGCCAAAGAGCTAAAAGAGCTGGGCGATCGTTTCGGACTGGATGTAATGGAAGCGGCGAAGGATACGTCAGACTGCCGTTAACAGCAACGATAAACATTCGGAAAGGATAAATAAATAACACTGACAAATCATGAACGACGATCATTAACGACCATTTAAGGAGGATGCACCGATGGTGAGCAGGAAATCTTATTTGATTCTTTTTCTGTTCGTTGCAACCGTTGCGGTTCTTGCCGGGTGCGGTTCAGGCGGGGGTGTAACCGGGGAACAGTCCGCCACGCCGCCTCCCCCCGCCCCGGAAAACGAGCAAACGATCAAGCAGTTGGAAGGCGGGAACGGCATTGTAAAAGCCAAACCGGAACTCAAGGGAAAAGTGAGGATCGGATATAAAGGGTTGAATGAAAAAACCGCTCCCGATCCGATCACCGGCAAGCTCGTTTATGGAGCGGACGAGTTGGAAAAATGGCTGAAAAAAGATTATCCCAACGTCGATTTTGAAATTATCGTTTATCCCGGAAACAAAGACCACTATACCAAGGCAAAAGCTTTAATGGAAGCCAAACAGGTCGATGTCATGATCCAATCTTCATCCGCGCAAATTTGGAAAGAAGGTTACAGTGTCGATCTGACGCCGTACATCGAAAAAGACGACGAGTATAGGGAGGATTTGCACAGTTCTCCCAAACTGGCTACATATTTTAGGGAATGGAATCCCGAGTTTCCGACTGACGAGTCCAAAAAAATTCCCAACACATTGCCCTATAGTTCCGCCGGCGAAATCATGTTCTACGACACGGAAATCTTTAAAGACTTCGGCGTGGAGCCTTTATCTCCCAATCCGACTTTGGATGAAATTTATGAAAAAGCCAAGAAAATGACAGGAATCAACCCGCGTACCGGCCAACAAACATACGGCTTGTATATTCCAACCGGCGGGAAGGCGGCGACTTGGACGCTGGCCGCAATCGTCAACGCTTTGGGCGGAGATATCGGAGATTACGCCGCAAACGAATGGGATATTAAGATCAAAGTCGATTCTCCCGAATGGATCGAGGCGCTGGAATGGCTGAACAAAGTTAAACCGTTTACACCACCCGGAGCGGAAACGGGTACCGACCAAGGCCTGGAACTGTGGGGTACGAAAGACAACAACATCGCGATGCATTTTAGTGAAGGAGCCAACTTTGTCTTTAAATATCAATCGTTGGGTCTGACGGATAAATATGAACCTGCAGCCCGTCCGGGCAACGAGAACGGCGAACATGCCAGATTGGGCGGCGACCGCGTGCAGATGATGAAGTCGGCCGAAGACCCCGAATTGGCATGGGAAATTACGAAATGGTTCAGTGTCGGCAACGGCCAGCGTTTCGTATTTGCCACCCAGCTTGGTTGGCCCACTTCGCTCGTTGCTCTCGGGGATGATGTGGAGATGACGGAAGAAGAGAAACATGCGCTGGAGATTTCAAGTAAGATCACGAAAAAGACCCCTGTTGACGCTTTGTCATTGCACTCCATTATGATCGATGCCATTGAAAGCTCTACCATAAAAGGAGTACCGCCCAAAGAAGCGCTGGAAAAAGCGGAGCAACAGAAAAACGAAACCTATGCCCAATTGAAGAGCGCCGCCGGCAAATGACAAAAAGGAGTCGCCTTATGCAATCGAAAACGGCTGTTCATCCATTTAAGCAGCTTAAAAAAGAAGTTCCGTGGTATTTATTCCTTGCGCCTACCGTTTTGGCAATGCTGATGTTTACCTTCTATCCTTTGTCCAGGACGTTCATACTCAGTTTGTATTATTCCCGCAACGGGCAATTGCAAAATTTTGTAGGCGCCTTGAATTATGCCACGATTCTGTCCGACGAGAAGTTTTGGAACGCCTTGTATAACACCGTATATATGGGATTTTTCACAATATTGATCAATATTCCGGTGGCGTTTACACTGGCCAGCATGATCAACAGTTTAATGAAAGGCCAAAACTTGTTCAGGGTATTGTACTTCCTTCCGAATGTCACTTCCATTGTGGCCGTGACGCTCATTTTCAAATTTATTTTCTATCCGACGGAAGCAGGAATCGTAAACTATATTTTATCGTTTCTGGGTATTGGCAACATCGGTTGGCTGACGGACCCCGCTTATTCCAAATGGGTGGTTATTGTGATGGGACTATGGCACAGCGTCGGCTATAACATCATCATATTTATCGCAGGGCTGCAGACGATTCCCCAGGAACTGTATGAGTCGGCGGTAGTCGACGGAGCGACCCGGTTGCAGAAATGGCGGAATATTACGATACCTTTAATGAGGCCAATCTTTATATTCATGCTGATCATGGGTACCATATCCGCATTTGAAAGATTCAGTGACGTGTATGCTTTGGGAGGCGCCTCCGGCAGTCCGCTAAGATCTCTCCAAACGATCGTCGCCTATTTCTATGAATATGGGATGTTGGCCGGTCAATATGGTATGGGTGCGGCTGCCTCGGTAATCATTTTTGCTCTGATCCTGATTGCCACCATCATCAATTTGTATGTGACCAGCCGAAAGGATCGGGGGATCGACTGAAGAGAGGGAGGTGTGGCATGGAAAAAACCGTTTCGGCCAAACGGCAGAACCGGAACGTAGAGTTGGCTAAATGGATCGTGCTCGGATGCATGGCCATCATTTTCATCTATCCCTTTCTATTCATGATTCTGAAGAGTTTGGATGAAACCGCCAACTTCGGGCTGAAATTCCCCCCATCCATCTGGCCTGAGCAGATAGGGTTAAAAAACTATATCAGTTCGCTGCAAATTCTTGATATGGGAAGATATTATTTCAACACGATTTACATTGCCTTTTGGGCATGCGTCCTCCATCTGAGCGTCGGCGTCATGGCCGGATATGCCCTGTCCAAAGGGGTATTTCGGGGGAAACAATGGTGGTTGTTGTTTATCCTCTCAACGATGATGATTCCTAACGAAGCCATCATCCTTACCCGATTTTTGATCTTTAAGGATCTGGGGTTGGTTAATACTTACACCGGATTGGTTCTGCCTTCCTTCGCTTATCCTTTCGGGGTTTTTTTGACAAAGCAATTTTTCGACGGGATACCGGGGTACTTGCGGGAAGCGGCAAAAATTGACGGAGCCGGCGAATTCCAAATATTTTACAAAATATACATGCCGCTGGCGGGACCGATATTGGCAACGCTAACCATTCTCACCGTTTTATCGCAATGGAATTCATTGATGTGGCCGCTGCTCATGCTGACGAAGAGCAGCATGTACACCATCTCGTTGGGGATTGCCGTCTTTGCAGAAAATGAATTAAACCGGCAAGCGATCGTAGGCAACAGTCTGGCGATCGCAACCATGGCGGTATTACCCGTGGTTACGGTCTACCTGTTTCTTCAAAAATATATCATACAAAGCATAGCATCGTCCGGAGCAAAAGGTTAGTTACCACTGAGGATTGTTCAACGCTTGGGTAGCACGTGAAATCCCGGAGGAAAACCCGTGCGCTTGCAGGCAAGTTACCGCATATAAGCGGGGCTGTCTCCGGACTTCACTGTACTATAAAAAAATAAAAATGGGAGAGATGAACATGGATGCTCAAAAACGTAAGGAATTGCTGCAAATGTTTGAAGGGTTGCGCGTCACCGATGTGAATGACGGAATGGATGCGGTGGGCTTGCAAAATGTAGGCATTGTCAGCAGAGACATTAAACCGCTGTGGAGAGACATTGAACATTTCAAGCATCGCATCTACGGGTTTGCGTTAACGGTCCGGTTCTTGCCCGCGAACCAGGCGATTCATGCTTCCTCTTTGGAAGAATACACAAAAATAAAAAGCGATTGGTACCGTAACGATGCGCCGGAAAAATTCAAAGACCTCATTCAGGACGGCGACGTGATTGTCATCGATTGCCCGACGGATACGGATGTAGGGTTTTGCGGTTCCCAAAACACGTTTGGCTGGATCAATCAGGGGGCCAGAGGAGTCGTGACGAACGGGGGCGCCCGCGATACGGACGAAATCATCAAACAAAAATTACCCGTTTATTGTGCCTACATTGGACGCGGCATTCGGCCGGGAAGAATTATTTACGACACGCACAATATCCCCGTTAACGTGGGAGGCGTTTTGATCAATCCCGGCGACATCATCGTGGCGGACGGCGACGGGGTCGTATGCGTGCCCATTGACAAAGCGGAACAGGTGGCGGCGATCGCCCGCGAAATTCAGGACGGAGACAAAGCCAGCCGCAGGAAGCATTACGAAAAGGCCGGTCTGCCATTTGACTTTACCGTATTGTAAGTGCAGCAGTGCAAGCGGAGCGGATCGGAATATCGGCGGTCCGCTCCGTCTCTTTTACAGGGTATATGCAAGATATATGCAAGTTTTGCAAAACATCTGGGCAAATCATCTTGGCAAATCTTCATATGGGAGGGACACATCTTGACTCACACGATCGGATTCATCGGACTCGGAATGATGGGAAAACCGATGGCGGCAAATTTACTGAAAGCAGGCTACCGCGTGATGGCCGCTTACCATCGAAACAAGTCCCCCGCCGAGGAATTGCAAGCTTTGGGAGCAACAATATTTCCCACAATCAAAGAAATGGCACGACATGTAAACTTGGTCATCACGGTCGTCCCGGCTGATTATGAACTGTTGCAGGTGTATACCGGAGAAGAGGGATTGCTGAATCATCTGGCTCCTGGCAGCATATGTATCGACATGACTTCCGCATTGCCGGATACGATCGTATATATATCCAATTTGGCAAAGGAAAGATCCATCCGCGTCCTGGACGGACCGGTCAGCGGAGGCCCCACCGGCGCGGAAAAAGGCAAGTTAACCATCATGATCGGCGGGGATCCCGCCGCCATCTCGGAATGCCGTCCGGTGCTGGAAGTGTTGGGCGAGCGAATTTTTGAAACCGGAGAGGTGGGAAGCGGGAAAGCCGTCAAAATGATCAACCAATTGCTCAATGCCGGAAATACGTATATCGCTGCCGAAGCGATGTATTTGGCGCAAAAAATGGATCTGGATATGGATGTGTTATGCCGGGTCGTGGACGAAAGCTCGGGAGGATCTTACGTGTTCCGCAATACGGTCCGAAACGCGATCATTCCGGAAAGCTTCGAATCCGGATTCAAACTCGATTTAATGAAAAAAGACATCGCCTTATCCATTGGCGAAGCCAAACAATTGGGCATACGTCTTCCCCTAATAGAGGAAATATTTTCCATATACTGCGATATCAGTAACCAGGGCTATGGAGAAAAACACTATGGTGTCGTAAGCAAATGGGTAAAACAGCAAAACGCCCGGAATGCCAAACCGTGAACCGCCATAGGACCGCGAACCTGCCATATGACTGTAAATCTGCCATATGACCGCGAACCCGCCATTAATGAACCGCCTTGATGGGTTGCCAACGGCGTTCCGCCGGAACGGATGATTATGACAGCATACGTTTCCACGCATCCCAGGCTTCCAAATAAAGCGGCAAATCTTGCGGATGATAGATGAGACAGGTGGCGATCCGGCAATAGAGATGAATCATCGTTTCTTTCATCAGGAACGGCAAGTCCAGGGCGTTATGCTCCGGAATATCCTTTAACGCCGAATATCCGGAAAGCAAAGTATCCAAAGACAAGTCGTCGGGAGACGAACAAAAAGCAAAAAGCAAATCATGGATTGGCGGGCCCAAAACCGGCAAAGGATCGATCAACCCCGCCAAACGGAAACCGTCAAACAAAAAATTATGCACCCCGCAATCGCCATGCAGCAAATAAGGCTGCTCCAACCGTTCGTACCATGCGGCCTCCTCGGCAAACTTCCTTACCGCGGCGTAATCTTCTTCGGGCAATACGTTTCCGATGACAGGACGGCTTTCCGCCAGCCGTTGCAAATTGAATTGCCGCCAGGACGGCGACGGAGCATCCATCCACCCCCAGCCGGAAGCCGGGGGCACCGTGTACTTATAGCGCCCGATCAATTGGACGCTAATCATCGGGAGCCACTCCGTTTTGGCGCTTCTCTGTCCATTGGTTACGCCCGGTACATAACTGTAGATGAAAAACGTTTTGTGCGGATCGGTGTAGTGCACTTTGGGGAGCAAGGGCACATCGCGATAAGCAAGCAAAAAGTGCGCGGCACATTCGATTTGGCGCGGTTCGTCAAATTTGAGAACCTGTACAGGCTTGCCATGAAGCGCCAAAACATATACCTTCCCCTCCGTTGTCCCTCTAAGCTGCCTGTCCACGATCACTTCGTTGTCGATCACGCCCTTGGTCCGCAGTTCTTCCAAAATGTCGTTCGGATCGCTCATATCCAAATATCCCTCCAAATCATGCCCGCGCACCCAGCTGACGCAAAAGTTCAGCCACTTTCCGGTTGCCTCGTGCCACGGCCAAATCCAAAGCGGTCGTTCCGTCCTCGGCTTTTGCCTCCACCCGCGCCCCATGTTCGACCAACAAACGAATGATCTCGACATTGTCATCGTGGAATGCGGCCGTATGCAGACATGTGTGTCCGTTGCTGTCCAACAGATCGGTCCGGGCTCCGCGAGCAAGGAGCAGCCTGATCACTTCGATGTTCCGTTTCCCCGCAATCGCCGCATGCAGCGCCGTATTTGCCGGAATATGGGGAATGTTGGAATGGGAAACGGCATCGATATCGGCGCCGTAATCGAGCAACATTTGCACGGCATCCGGATGGCCGAAGTGCGCGGCGTACCCGAGCGGAGTCAATCCGTCAAGGTTTTCCGTATTGGCCAGCGCGGCATCCAGATCCAGCAAATGTTTGATTCGCGCAGCGTCTCCCGACTGGGCAGCCTGAAACAGTTCGCCGACCATGGCCGGAGAAATCTTCGCTTCATCCTCCATCGTCACCTGATTCACCTTCTTCGCCTGATTGATAATGTTTCCTTTCGCCTCATCCGACTCTTCTTATCTTTCGTATCATTTCATCCCAAATCTTATGATCATCTTCGTCTACTTATCGTCTTCATCTTCTTATTGTCTTCATCGTCTTCGTCTTCTTATCATCTTCGCCACAGCCCCCCGATTTCCTGCCTTATCCATTTTTTGCGTGATTTGCGCTGCATTGATGTTCGTCAGATCATCCGGAAGTGTGTCCGGAGGACAGAACTTGGCGAATATTGATGCAAGACGATTCATCGCGGAGGCTTCCGTCGCGCATGCGGAAGCGCCTCCCGACTCCAATTCACGGTCATACCGCCACTTGGGTTATAATGAAAGAAAAGGAATGACGGGGAGACGGAAAATGGACCGCACAAACCATTCAAAATCCAATGACGGTCATGCGAAGGACTCCGGGAATTTCGACGATTTGAAGCATTCCGACAATTTCAAGGACTCCGGAGATTTCGACGGCTTCGGGAATGACAGCTTCGGGAATTTCGAGGAGTACGATGAAGAGGAAGACGGCGAATTCCAACCGGCAACCGGACGAAAAGGTTTGAAAACAGCGGTCGTCTGCTTGCTTGTGCTGGCGTTCATCGGCAACATCCTTGCATTTTGGCCGCATATTTATCATTGGCAGGCGATCCAATTTTTGGCCAAGTCCAGGGAACTTTCGAAAAATGAAGACATCCGGGAATACAAGCGGGCCGTCGTCACGGTCCGGACAGACCGCGGAAAAGGGAGCGGATTTCACGTGGGCCAGGGATATATTGTTACGAATCATCATGTGATTGAAAATCAAGATACGGTTTTCGTCCAGTTCCCCGACGGCCGCGCCACGTTTCGCGCGGAAGTGATCACAAGCTCCCCCGCCATAGACACCGCCCTTTTGAAGGCGGATGTTGAGGGGCAAACGTTTCCCGCCCTGAAGATCGGGCTGAACTGGGAGCCGGCAATGCCTGTGTACGTGATCGGCAATCCCCTGTCCTTTTATCAGATTGCCAACGAAGGAATGGTACTGGGTACCGCAACCCTCCCGGGATGGGAAATGCCGGTTCTGGCCATCAATGCCCCTGTCTACAAAGGCAACAGCGGCAGCCCCGTCATCGACGGGAACGGCAAAGTCATTGCCGTCGTTTTTGCAACGGCGGAAATTGTACACCGTCAGGAAAAGGTGAATGCCGGTCTGGCTATTCCTGTCCGTTACATGCCAAAGTATTTGTCCGCATTACCGGAGCCCTTGTTCTTGCAGGATCGGACAAATGAATAAACCGTTCGTTCCCCGTATCCGGTTCATGCAAGTGCAAGCCCTGCGCTGCATGCAACATCGGGACGGGGCTTGCCTGCTATCCAAACATTCGCCGTCATCATAAGACGGTTATTTTTTGGCCAACAATTCATTGAATGCAGGATATTGCTAAAATCCGCACTGTTTGGCATAGTTCCCCCAATGAGGGCGCCTGCCGTCGATATCTGTGATGTTGTACTCGTCTGACAAATTCCAGCTTCCCAGCGCCTGTCCCGACTTCCGCATGACATGGGGGTCAGCGGCCAACGCGGCCACCCCTCTTCCTATAAAGTAAGGAGTTTCCGACTGGGCAAAATGTTCCGCATGAGGCAAACCGCTATGCACCGCATCCATCCAGTTTTCTTCCCGGACCCCGAAATAATCCAGCATTTCCTCGGACCGCAAAAAACCGGGAGAAACGGCAACGGCGGCGATGGCGTACGGGCGGAGCTCCTCGGCCATGGCAGCCGCCATGTGGATGGCGGAAATTTTGGCAAGGCTGTAAAAAAGATTGACGGGCCGATAGCCGTAATCGATGCCATCGGTGACCTCAATGATCAACCCTTGTTTTCTGGCCGCCATCAGGGGAGCGGCATAATAGCTCGTGATCAGATGCGCCTTGACCGCCCGTTCTTGCATCAGCAATCCGTCTGCCAACGGATATTCCCAGAAAGTCTTTCCCCATCTGACCAATCGTTCCCCGCCCCAGATATCGTTGACCAGCACATCCAGACGGCCGTTCTGCTCTTCTTCGACCCGTTCGAACAGCGCTTTTACTTCTTTCTCTACGGTATGATCCACCCGAACCGGGATTCCTTTTCCTCCCCTAGCAGTGACCATCTCCGCCGTTTCCTCAATCGTTTCCGGGCGGTTCAGATCCGAAGGATTGCCCCGCACACTCCGCCCCGTGCAATACACGGTGGCGCCCGCTTCCCCCAGCATTACCGCGATCCCTCTGCCCGCTCCGCGCGTCGCTCCCGCGACAACGGCCACTTTGCCTTCCAAAGGCTTCACCATGACTTCATTCCTCCCTTTCTCATCGCTACATTCCACCTTTGCGAAATTTCCGATTCCAGTGTAACCTAATCAATATGTCATCTTTTGTCATATATTTTGCATTTATGCTACAATTAGCGGTACATGATGTTTACCCTGGTTTCCGGTCTTAACCGGTGAAAAGGAGAGGAATCGCATGCGGGCGGACCGGTTGCTTTCCATTTTGCTGTACTTGCAAAATTACGGAAAAATGACTTCGGGGGAATTGGCGGAAAAACTGGAAGTGTCGGAACGGACCATCATAAGGGATATGGAAGCTTTAAGCCTGTCCGGCGTTCCGGTCTATGCGGAGCGGGGCAGCCGGGGCGGTTGGCGTCTCGCCGACGGATACCGTACGAATCTGACCGGAATGAAAGCCGGCGAATTGATCTCCCTGATCATCTCCAACCAACCCGTTCTGTTGCAAGATTTGGGAATCCGGGAACAGTACGAAGCCGCCCTTCAAAAATTGCTTGCGGCTTCTCCATCCGCCATACGGGAAAACATCGAGTTTTTCCGGCAAAAGATTCATATCGACGGCGCGGGCTGGCACGAAGCGGCGGAAACTTTTCCTTATCTGGCAACGGTTCAGGAAGCCGTTTGGGCGGAACGCAAACTGCGCATACACTACCGGCGCGGCCAGGAAACCGTCATCCGGACCGTGTGCCCGTTGGGGCTGGTGGCCAAACGTTCGGTCTGGTATTTCATCGCGGAATGTGAGGGGGATATCCGCACCTACCGCATCTCGCGGATCGTCCATGCGGAAATGCTGGAGGAATCGTTTCCCCGGCCGGAAGACTTTAATCTGGCGCAATACTGGGAACAGTCGTCCCGCCAGTTCAAACAACATCTTCCTTCCTACCCGGCCGTCGTCAGAATGGATGAAACGCTGTTATCCCGCATGCAACGGGAACGATTCGTGCGGGTGCTTCATGCGGAAACGGAAGCGGCCGGCACGGTAAAAGCGGCCATCGATTTTGAGACGCTTGAGCACGCTTGCGAAACGGTACTCCGCTTCGGATCTTCCGTGGAAGTCGTTTCTCCACCGGAACTTCAAGCCAAAGTCCTTTCGGAAGCCCAGGCGATCGTTGACCGCTACCGTTCCGGGTCCCGGCTGTGACGGCATAAGTGAACCCCGACGAATTGTTCTCGGCCTGCCGGGGCGTTTCGCAGCGGGCCGCCTCACCCTTTCAGCCCGCCCGTGGTGATGCCTTCGATCAGATACCGTTGAAAAAAAACGAACATGACAAACACCGGAACGAGAGAAAGGATCGACATGGCGAACAGGGAGCCCCAGGAGTTGCGCCCCATGGAATCGGTAAACATGCGGAGAGCCAGGGAAATGGGATACAGCCGGATTTCGCTGATATACAGCAGTTGGCTGAAGAAATCGTTGTACGTCCAGATAAAGGTGAACACCGCCGTCGTGACGAGAGCCGGAACCGTCAGCGGAATAATTAAATACCAATACATCCGGATCGGGCCGCAGCCGTCAATTTCCGCCGCCTGGTCCAGTTCGCGGGGCAAGGAACGGATAAACTGGACAATCAGAAAAATAAAGAACGCCTCCACCCCCAAAAATTTCGGCAGGATTAACGGCAAGTACGTGTTGATCCATCCGAACTTGTTGAACATGATATATTGCGGAATGACCGTAACGTGAAACGGCAGCATAAGGGTGGTCAACATGACGGCAAAGAACGCTTTCCTCAGAAAAAATTCCAGGCGCGCAAACGCGTAAGCCGCCATGGAGCAGGAAATGATCGATCCGATCATGCACATGGCGACGAGGAAGAACGTATTCAGGAAAAACCGCCCGAACGTATATCCGGACAGTCCGGCCCATCCTTCCCGGTAATTGTCGAACGTGATCCTGGAAGGGATCAACGACGTGTTCGTAAAAATTTCCGTATTCTCTTTGAATGAACTGGCGAAAATCCACAGAAGCGGATACAACATAATCAGACATCCGGAGATAATGAAGGCGTGAAGAAACACTCTCGATAGCTTGCTTTTTGCCAAGTTGTTCACCCCTCTCCCTGGTAATACACCCATTTGCCCGAGGTCACGAATATGAGCGAAGTCACGAAAGCGATCGTCAGGAGCAACATCCAGGCCATGGCGGCTGCGTAACCCATTTCAAATTCCGTAAAACCTTTTTGATATAAATAAAGAGTATAGAACAGCGTGGAATTCAGCGGTCCGCCGGTCCCCCCGCTTATAATATACGAGGAAGTAAACGCCTGGAAAGCGTTGATGACCTGCATGACCAGATTGAAGAAGACTATCGGCGTGAGCATGGGAAACGTAATGTAGCGAAACTGCTTGATTTTTCCCGCTCCGTCGATCCTCGCGGCCTCGTACAGTTCTCCCGGAATTTGCTTCAAACCCGCCAAAAAAATAATCATGGACGATCCGAACTGCCAAACCGACAAAATAATCAGCGTATACAACGCCGTGCTCGGCATGGCGATCCAGTTGATCCCTTTGATTCCAAAGTTGGCCAGTATCCCGTTAATCAATCCTTCCCCGCCGAAAATTTGCCGCCACATCAAGGCGATCGCCACACTTCCCCCCAATAATGAAGGAATGTAATAAATGGCGCGGTAAATGCGCAATCCCGCGATTCCGCGGTTCAACAACAGCGCGATGGACAATGCGAAGGAAAGGGTGAGCGGGACCGCGAACAGGACATAATGAAGCGTCACTTTAATGCTCGTAAGATATTTTTTGTCATGAAACATCTCCACAAAATTGCCGAATCCGATCCATTGGGGCGCGGAGAACAATTCATACCGGGTAAACGCCAAATAAAGCGAAAATCCCATGGGAAAAGCGCTGAGGCCCAGCAGTCCGATCAGCCACGGGCTGATAAACAAGTAACCGACCCAGTTTTTTTTCCAAACCGTTTTTAGCACATGCATAATTTCACTCCCGACATGGCGGCCGGACGGAAAACGGTCCGTTTCCATCCGGCCGCGAATATGCGCCGTGTTTCTTGCAGGCGGATTGATCCTGCCGACCGGCTCGCCTTGCAGGCGGAATTATTTGTTCAATATGGCCGTAGCTTCATCCACAAAATGTTGGGCGGCTTGCTCGACCGTGCTCTGGCCGAAAGCGATGGATTGCGCGGTTTCCGTCAACAGGTTGCGGACTGCGCCTTGTCCGGCGGGAGGCAGCGGAAGTTGTCCGGCCGTTTTCATGCTGGCTTGAATGGCTTCGATCGTTCTTTGCTCCGCCGGGTTGAGCAAAGGCTTGATGACATCGTTGGCTTTCGTCGATCCGAGCGCTCCCTGCTCCAGCTTGAAAATTTTTACGGCTTCCTCGTTATTGACAAAGAAATTGATAAAATCGGCCGCCACTTTGGGATGTTTCGAACTGGTCGTGATGGCCAGATAAGAGCCTTCGATAAACTCGCCTTCCTTGCCGTTCGGATCGGAAGGTCTTCTAAGCGCCCGGACTTCGCCTTCCTTGATATAATTCTGGTACAGAGCAATCTGGTTGAAAGGAAACGAGGTCAAAGCCACTTTCCCTTGCACAAACAACCCTTGATCCAGCGAGACGTTCCTGTACTGTTCGGTCGTCGCCGCATCGGGAATGACGTTTTCCTTGCGCAGTTGGTCCCAGATGGAAAACCAGGCGACCATATCTTCTTTCGTCACTCCCAGCTTGCCTTCGGCAGTGAACAAATCTTTGCCCCGCTGCCGGGCGAATACCTGAACGCTGGTAATGCTGCCGCTGTCGTCGACGGCCGCCCACATCCCCTGGATCCCCTGATCATGGATCGCTTTTTGCAACTCCCTTACTTTGGCGTGGAACTCCTCCCAGGTCCAGTTGTAGTCGGGATACTCCACGCCCAATTTGTCAAACGTCGCGGTGTTGTACTCCCAGCCGGTCATCGTTACGCCCTGCGCGACCATGACCGTCTTGCCGTCCACCTTGCCGGCTTCCTGCACCGCCGGCGGGAAATCGCTCAAATCGATCGTTTTGTCGTCGAGATAGGGCTGCAAATCGACTAAAGTGTTCCGCCGGGCATAATCGGCGACATACGTCGCGTGCATCCCGACCACATCGGGGGCGTTGCCGCCTGCGATCTGCGTGGCCAATTTGTCCCAATAATCGTTAAACGATCCGAATTCGCGGACAATTTTGACGTTCGGACGGGATTTTTCATACAAATCGGCAATCGCGTTGTAGATGTCGTGCCGTTTTCCGTCGCCCCACCAGGCGAAGCGGATCGAGACCTGTTCCTCTTGTTTGGCCGCGGTTCCGCCCGGAGCGGGCGAAACCCCTTCCGCCGAGTTTGCCGGTGAGGTGAAGCCGCCGCCGCATGCCGCCAATCCGGAAAGAAGAACCAACGATGACAGCACCAATAAAAACGCCTTACTTTTTCTCATATCCGAAAACACCTCCCAAAACTGGCTGTTCATTCAAGTTATCCCGGCTTTATCCTGACTTTATATAGACCGCCTTCATTCCCGTGAAAAATTCCTGGTTGGAATGCCCGATCGAATAAGCGCCGTAACCGGATTTCTTCATTCCCCCGAACGGCACATGGATTTGGCTGGCCGTTCCATGATTGATGTGGATCATGCCGCTATCGATCATAGACGTCAAACGCTGTGCGGTTTGCAGACTGTCCGTAAACACCGAGGCGGCCAGGCCGTAATCGGTGGAATTGGCGATGTCTGCCGCTTCCTCGATATCTTCCGCTTCCATCACGCATAAGACCGGGCCGAATATTTCTTCCCTGGCGATGGTCATATGTTTTTTCACGTTGGCAAATAATGCGGGAGACAAATAATAGCCCTCGTTTTGCTCCTCCCCTGCCTGATGTAAGCGAAGCCGTTCCCCGCCCAAGACGAGTTCGGCTCCTTCTTTCTTGCCGGACTCGATGTATTGCATAACCGTCTCAAACTGCCTCCTGTCGATTAAAGGGCCCATGGTCACTCCTTCGGCCCAGGCCGGGCCGACCTTGATACGGCTCATTTTTTCCTTCAGTTGGGCAATCAGCGCTTCCGCCTTATCCTTCAGCACAATGACCCGGCTGATGGCCGTGCACCGTTGCCCGGAACAGGCAAAGGCGGCGCTTACAATCTGTTCGGCGGCAAAATCCAAATTGTCGTAATCGAGTACCAAAGCGGCGTTTTTACCCCCAAGCTCCAATTGGAGCTTGGCCAAACGGGACGCCGCAATTCCGGCGATGCGCCGGCCGAGACCGGTTGATCCGGTGAACGTAATGCCTTTGACAGCCGGATGGGATACGAGCGGATCGCCAACTTTGCTTCCCGACCCCGTTACCATGTTGACAACGCCTCCCGGAACGCCCGCTTCCGCCAAAAGTTCCATCAACTTCACAGAAGTCCACGGCGTGGCGGATGAAGGTTTATATACCACCGTACAGCCGTAGGCCAACGCCGGGGCAATTTTGCGAACGGGCGTGACGACGGGAAAATTCCAGGGGGCAATCGCCGCAACGACGCCGATCGGGTAACGGACCACATAGGTGCGAATCTCTGCGTTTTCGCCGGGCAAGGTTTGCCCATCCACGCGCAAAGCTTCTCCGGCGCAGAAACGGGCCTCATTGGCCGCCCTCTGCACCTCCCCGAAGGACTCGCCCAACACCTTCCCTTGTTCCGCGGAAAGCATGTAAGCAAGCTCCTCCTTGTGCTGTTCAAGAAGTTCGGCGAACCGGTACAATATTTTCGCCCGCACCGAAGCCGGACTGTCTTTCCAGGTTTGAAACGCTTCATCCGCCGCAGCCACGGCGCGTTCCACATCCGTTTCGTCCGAATCCGGAAACTCTCCCAGCTTGTTGGCCGGAAGCGCCGACTCGTAAAGCGTATACGTTTTCCCTTTGCTTGACGGAACCCACTGTCCGCCAATAAAATTCGAATAGGTTCCGCCTGAATGGGCCTGAATCCAACTCCTCATCCTGTTTCCGCTCATCTTAGCCGTCCTTTCCTTCTCCCAGAATGAATGTCCGACATGGAGGTATGTCTCCGACGTGAGTCACAAAGCCTTTACATCGCCGCACGGCATATTTGCTTCAAGTCTTCCAGCGTTGGCGTAACGGGATTTACCGGAACGTTGCCGGATTCCATCGCTTCTCTGGCAATGTCGTCCAGATCGGTTTCCGTTACTCCGTAATCGGACAACGTCTGATGAATACCGATATCTTGCTTCAATTCCCGGATGGCGATCACTGCTTGCTCCGCCGCCCGCACGGGCGAAAGTCCTTCCACAGGCATATGGAAGATTTGCGCCACTTCCCTGAATTTGGACAAATTTCCTTTCAGGTTATAGTTCATAACCTCCGGAAGCAGGATCGCGTTCACGGTGCCATGCGGGATGTTGAAACGGGCCCCGAGGGGAATGGCGAGCGCATGCGCCAGTCCCAGGCGGGTCGCATTGAACGCCATGGCGGCAATCAGGCTGGCCATTAACATGTCGTATCTGGCCTGCAAATTTTCCCCCTGAAAGACGGCCGTCCGCAGGCTGCGGGCGATCAGTTTCATCGCTTGGACCGACATGCCTTCCGAAATCGGTTGCGTCGCTTTATTGACGAAAGACTCCAGCGCGTGCGTCAGGGCATCCATGCCGGTGGAGGCCGTGATGTGCGCTGGCAATGACACCGTAAGTTCCGGATCGCAAACCGCCAGATCCGGACAGTTGAAGATGCTTCCCACACTGAGCTTGGCCTTGGCCCGTTTATCCGTCAGCACCGACCATACGGTCAGTTCGCTTCCCGTCCCGGCCGTCGTCGGTATGGCAATGACGGGAGATCCCTTTTTCGGAACTTTATTGATTCCGACATAGTCGCGGATGTGCCCGCTGTTAGCCATCATCAAACCGATCGCTTTGGCCGTGTCCAGGGCGCTTCCACCCCCCAGACCGACGACGATATCGCACCCTTCCGCCCGGGAGAAGTCCCTTCCGCGCATGACGCCTTCGATATCCGGCTCAGGCTCAATCTCATTATAAATCGCACAGGGAATACGGCCGTCATCCAAAACCTTCGTCAAACGCTCTGTCACGCCCGCTTTTTGCACGCCGGGATCGGAAACCAAAAGCGCCTTGGTTCCGCCCAATCGTCTGATATGATCGGCCAAATGGTTGACCGCTCCGATTCCAAATTCGATCGCCGTCGGCAGCTCATACCTGAAAATCCTGTGGATATTCATACAAAATCCCCTTCTATACAAAATCCCTTCTATAACAAAGCTTGGGATAAATCCAGCCGGTATTGTTTTCCCCATTCGTCCAGTTCCCTCTCCACCGCAGGCGGTAGCTCGATCCCCTTTCTCATCCGTTCCTGCGCGCATCGGTGCTCCAATTCGCCGGGTATCAATATTTCCTCGATACCGGGAGCTTTCGGTTCCATCTTGATTTCATCAATGTAACGGTCCATTCTTTCCTTGAATTGCTCCACCGGCATAAACCGGGAAATGTCGAAAGCGATGAAAAAATGGCCGACATTTTGCGGTTCCCGCCAATTCTCATACATATTGTTGACGTACCTTCCGAATCCGGCGCCGGTCAACACTCCGCATAAAATATCGATAAACATCGAAATGCCATACCCTTTGGCTCCCCCGACAGGCAATACCGACCCTTCGAGCGCAGCATGCGGATCGGTCGTCGGGTTGCCGTATTTGTCGATCGCCCATCCCGGAGGAATCGAAACGCCTTTTTGTGCGGCCACAATGATTTTTCCGCGAGCCACCACGCTCGTCGCCATATCCAGAATAAACGGGAGATGCCGCCCCGCCGGTATGCCGATGGAAAAAGGATTCGTTCCGATAAAAGGGCGGATCCCTCCTGTGGGGGGCATCGTTTGCGAAGCGTTGGACATCACGATCAGCACAATATCGTGGGGGACCGCTTTCAACAAATAATAAGCGCACGTTCCGAAATGATTGGATCTTTTCACGCCGACGACCGCATTGCCGTACGTTTTGACGGTGTTTAACGTCAGCTCCAGCGCTTTCATCCCTACGACCGGTCCGAAGTGATTGTTGCCATCCAGCAGGACGACCGGCCCGTCCGCACGGACATGCATAACGCCGTCCGTATTAATCATTCCCGCTTTGAGTCTCTTGAGATAAATATCCGCCCGCACCACCCCATGCGAGTCTACCCCCCGAAGATCCGCCTGAACGAGGGACTCCGCAATAATTCGCGAGTCGGCAGCCGGCACCCCCGCCCTTTCAAACAAGGAGGCGCAAAAAGATTCGAGTCTCTTCCAATGGTATTTGCGGACGCTCACCGAATGACACAACCTTTGTTCTTCAAGGTTTCATCAACCCAGGAACGGTCGACCGTCCCGTTTTCGATCGTTTCGAAAATCCGGCTTTCTCTTTCAAGCTGGGCGGTTGCCAGTGCACAAATCTCCTCCGCGTCATCCAGCGGTACGGCGACCAGGCCGTCAGCGTCCCCGATCAGGATGTCCCCCGGATAAACGACCATCCCCCCGACCGTAACCGGAACATTGATCTCGCCCGGGCCTTCCTTGTAGGGTCCGCGGTGCGTCGCTCCCCTGGCGAAGCAAGGGTAATCTTCGCCGTAGAATGCGGCGGAATCGCGAATGGCTCCATCGATCACAAAACCCGCCAACTTTTTCTTCATCGCCAGGCGCATCATAATCTCGCCGATAATGGCCTGGGTCATCTCTCCTCCGGCATCGACGATGATCACGTCTCCCGGTTGAGCCAGGTCGATGGCTTTATGAACCATCAGGTTATCTCCCGCTCTCGTTCTCACTGTAAAGGCCGGCCCGAGCAGTTTGGCGCTTTTGTGCATAGGGCGAAGCTGCCAGGAGGCGCCTTGCAGACGATGCATATTGTCGCTGATCAGCGGCGTGGCCAAACCGGCGAAACGCCGCAGCAATTCCTGACTCGGTCTGCGGTTCAAAGGCAAAATTCGAAAACCGAAAGTTGTCATAGACGTGCTCCTCCCTCAAGATAGGATCCATTTGCCGACAGAGGAGAAATCGAGCTCCCCGCATTCTTTCTCGGCCATTTTATAGAGTTGCAGGGCGAGTGAGGTCAGCGGAAGAGCCAACTCAGCGCCTTCGCTCAAGGCAATTTGCACGTCCTTTTTCATCAGTTTGAGCTTAAACCCCGGTTGATAAGCCCGGCTGGAAAGTGTTTCCATTTTATTGACTATCATCCAGGAAGCCCCCGAACTGTTGCCAATTACCTTCTTCATCGTTTCTTTGTCAATCCCCAACTTTTCGCCCAACGCGACCGCTTCTGCCGAAGCGATCATATGAATGCCCGCCAACATCTGGTTAATCGCTTTCATCGCTTTGCCGGCGCCGACGTCGCCTACCCGATAAATGTGGCCGGCCATCGCTTCCAGCACCGGACGGACAGTTTCCAGCACCTCCGGCTTGCCCCCGGCCATCACCGTCAACGTACCGTTGGCCGCACCGGCGGTTCCTCCGCTGACAGGGGCATCCAGCACGCGGATCCCTCTTTGTCGATAGGCCTCATCAATTTTCCTCATCATGCCGGGAGATCCGGAAGTCATTTCGATCAATACGCAATCGCTTTTTAAAACGTCCAGGACCTGGGAGGACAGCAGCACCTCTTGCATTTGCCGGTCTTCCGGCAAAATGCTGATCAATATATCGCAATTGCCGGCAACGCCGGACAGGGAAGCATGCTCGACCGCTCCTTCATCTTTTAGCTCCATTACCGGTTTACGGTTGCGATGTGCCGCCACATGCAGTTCGAACCCGCTTTTCAGCAAGTTTCTGGCCATCGGCAATCCCATTGCGCCGAGTCCGATAAATCCTATGCGCCCGAATCCCACTACCGCATTCTCCTTCCTCCGTGACAAGTTTCGATTCAACTCATTTGACGGTTTCGTCCAGTTCCCAGCCTAATGCTTCATATAACTTCCTGCGTCCCGCTTTGTCTTTTTCCAGCTCCTGGCGCGCATATTTGGCTACGTCTCTCGCCATTTTGCGCGGAACGACAACGACGCCGTCCCCGTCGGCAACGACCACATCTCCCGGGTGAATCGTCACTCCGCCTATGCTGACGGGAACATTATGGGCATCGTAACGGATTCTTCCCTGATCCATACCTTGGGAAACGAACGGGGACCAGAAAGGTATTTTTTGCAAAATTAATTCGTCGGTATCGCGAGGGCCGCCGTTGCTGAGAAACCCGACAGCTCCGTTTTTAAAAGCGTTCAGCGAATTGTTCGATCCGATAATGCCCACACAAACGGAACTTTGATCTATGCAGATAAAATCGCCTTCTTCGATTTCCGCCTGCCATGGTTCCGTGCATATTTCTCTGTAGTACCAGGAAACCCACTCCGTATATTCTTCCGGCGTCATGTTGGGCACGGATTCCTCGTAAGGGATATAACGTGCCGTCTTGGCGATGCCTACGACGCGCGTCCGAAACAACGGCCGGTAGCTGTAATGCACCGATCCGTAATGGTGCATCATATTCCAGTCCAGGCCGTCTCTGACGTCCGTGACCCGCAAACCGCGATAAAGTTCCAAAATTTCTTTCCGATCGTCCGCCATGTTCTCATCCCCCTGAATAATGAAATATAAAAAATGAAATATAAAAAATGGGCTCAACACCAAAGTTAGTGCTTGACTTTATGTACCAAATCGTTCACGGTTACATTCGACCAGAAGTCCTTGTACGTAACGCTCCCGGTTCCGGGTGAAGTAATGCCGACGTTGATAGGCTTTCATTCGGTTATTCCTTCCCTCAACGGTTGCATTTGTCCAGCGACAGGAGTGGTAATGGACGATCTCCGTTCGCCAGTTTC
>Ga0207866_1000514_pt1 | contig 55088 bp, 41 predicted proteins | sample HigsolmetaAR203D_FD_184835 | JGI IMG/M metagenome (GOLD analysis project Ga0207866, IMG submission 184835) | Ionic liquid and high solid enriched microbial communities from the Joint BioEnergy Institute, USA - AR20-3-D (SPAdes) (version 2) ...
GAAAGTATCTCGATATGGCCGAGTATCTGGAATGGCGTAAAGACAGGCCGAGGTCTTCCGCTAAAGTGACACGCATTATGTGACTAATTCTAACTGAGGGAATTTACACACAATTTTGGACTTGATCCGAATCTGAGACCCCGATCAGGATTTTATTTTTCTTCCATGTGTGCCGATACCATTGTCAACAGTATTTAATTTAACAACAGGTGAATCGCGAGGGACACATGACCAAAACAGGTGATCAAGGATGATAATATCTTTCGATAAAGCTTTCAGACCTCCCTGGGAGGGCAAACCTTCGATCTGTTCGTATATACGAGCACAGGGAGAATCGGTGGATGACACGCTGCCGGACGATGAGGAGTACTGGGCGGGAAGTCCGATCCGCTGGGTGGCGGGCGGAATGGATGGTGTCATGACGCATCATGCGGGCGGCGGCGAAAGCAAGGACCATGCGCGCAAGCTGGTTCATCTGATGGCCAGGCATTCCCGAAAGCCTCGGCTGTCCACCCGCAAAAAGCTGTACAGCATGCTTATGTCGTCGGATGTCATCGGCATGATCGATGATGTGCTGGAGGAAGTGCGCATGCATCCGGGGATGAGGCTGCAGCAGCTGTTCGACGAAGCGGTCTGGATGGTCGAACACGCGGCGCACCGTAACGTGGTCAAGTTCGGCATTGCTCTCCTGGGGCTTTTTCGCAACGAGCAGGTGAAGGATTTGCTTCTGACGATCGGCGGCCATGAGGAGTTTACGCTGTATGCGGCGGTGGCGATCCAAAACGGCATGGAAGACGCCAATGATGTGCTGTTCGAGCTGGCGAAGCGGGTCCACGGTTGGGGAAAAATCCATGTCGTTGAAAGGCTGCAGCCGACCCGCCGGGAGATCCGGGACTGGCTCCTGCGCCATGGATGCCAAAACCGCATCATGAACGAATATCTGGCCTGCATATGCGCAAGAAACGGGCAGCTCCGGGAGGCGTTGTCGGCCGACCGGGTGGATGAGGAATTGTTCGATGGCGCGACGGACATTCTGGTGGCGCTGATCAACGGAGGACCGGCCGAAGACATCGATGATTATGAGCATGCCCCGCAGGTGATTGCCGAATATGTCCGATTGGCGGATGCCATGAGCACCAGTCCGAAACATCTGCATGCGCTGGTCATGATCCGTGACTTTTTGTCTGCGGAAGATGACGAGCGGTGGGCCGGACGGCTGTCTTCCAACTGGAGCGAGGAGCTGCGGAGGTCCAGCCTGGAGGCATGCGACACAATCATTGCCAGACCGGAATGGTCGGAAGTGGTGATCCGGGCGGTCCAATCCGGCGATTCCCCTGATCATTGGTATGGCATCCGATGCGCTCAGACGCTGGGATTGAATGTATGGGACATTCTGTTTGAACAACTGATCGATGACCCGCTGCGGGAATCTCTTTATTTCGAACTCATCCAGTCGGGAGATTCGGGGCAAATCCGGAAACTGGCGCAGTTTGCGGAGCAGCATCTGCCGCTTCAGGAGATCGCCGCCGGCCCGGCCGAGGAAATGGGCCTTGGTGCGGAATACGCGCCGCATCGGTGTCTGGACTTCCTGCTGCAAGGACTGCAAAAATACGAAGGAACTGGAGAGGCGCTCATCAGGGCGAGTCTCAACAGCCCCGTGATCAGCAATCGAAATGTGGCCATCACGGTTTTGGAATGCTGGGACCTTTCTTCCTGGGGAAATCAGTTGACGGAAGAGGTCCTCCGTCTGTCGGAGATCGAGCCCGATCACTCTGTCAAAGAGCGCATCCGGAAGTTGAGGGCGGAAAAAGGGATCCGTTAGATCTGGAAACGGATCTGTCAGCGTATGTTTGATAAAAGGAAGCCGCGGCAGCGCAACGATTTTTCATTAGCGAACATTCCCTGCAAACACTGACTGGCTTCATTGTGACATCCCTATCCTTCAAGACTGAAAGCCTGAAAAACTTTAAGCCTTTCAGCAAGCCTTCAAGCATGGCTTGAAGAAACAGGAGGAGAGGAACAATGAAGAGCGGTACGGAAAAGAGAGGAATTTCCTTGTTAAACTTCGACGGCACGCTGCGCAAACAGCCCCTGCTCCGGACATACCCTGGCGAATGGATCGATTTTTCCGATCTGCGAGGCTGTCACGGCTACTGCAGCATCGATGCCCTGCGCAGGATCCGGCAGAGGCTGCATGCGAGGAAGCACAAGCGCATCACCCTGATTGGCAACGGAAACTATCATTATGTCACCTATTTGCTGCTGACCGAAATCCGGCAGCCGTTTTCTCTCATTTTGTTCGACCACCATACGGACCTTGCTGCGGGAGACCCGATTTCGCCGGATCCTGCACTGCATGAACCTGGCCCGGACGATTTCGCTCCGGATGGTGTTCCTCCGGAAGACCCGTCGCGGGAAGGGGAAATCCCCGTCCTTTCCTGCGGCTCGTGGGTCAGCGCGGCGCTCAATACCCTGCCACTGTTGAACCGCGTGGTGATCATCGGGGCGCATTCTTCGCAGCGCGGCTGCGGCCGGGGATCCGGCGCCCCCGGCAACGTCGCCGGCAACGTCGCCGGCAAAGTCGTCGTCCTTTCCGAGCAGGAGGTGAGCCGTTCGACTGCGAAGGAACTCGCCGGATCCGTCCTTTCCGCATTGCCCGGTGTGCCGGTCTATGTCAGCGTGGACAAGGACGTCCTCGATCGGGAACACGCGGTGACGAACTGGGACCAGGGCAGCATGACCTTGCGCCAGCTGCTCGAGGTGCTCCGGGAGCTGAAACGCGCCCGCACCATCTCGGGGGCGGACATATGCGGCGAACTGCCGCTGTCCCCCGTGGATGCTCTGTCCGGGGATCGCGTGCGGAACGTGAAAAAGAACGAAATCGCCAACAAGGCGATCGTCGATGTGCTGCTGACCGGCTGACTTTTTTTCCTCAACATTTGCATGGGATCCCCCCTGATTCCATATTTATGTTCATACGTTTTTTTGAATATTTGTGATATGATGAAATCTACTGGCCAAAAAACTTCTTCTGAACTCGGGAAGAGAGATGCACAAACATTGCGGACAAGCGCGCAAATATGCGGAGTGGTCTGGATGAGCGGACAATGAAATGGAAATTGGCTGCGTTGGTCGTATCGTTGGCAATCCTGGCTGCGACGTACGGATTGTTTCTCGTTTTTTTCTCCCAGGGGGAAAAAAAGACACCCGGAGCGGTCGACGGATTTCTCGATTTGACCGGGTGGCGGTTTGCCGAAGATGGCATCGTTCCGTTGGACGGCGAATGGGAATTTTATCCGAATCAGCTGCTTGAACCGGGACATTTTGCATCACCGGAGAGGATCGAGGTGCCGGGATCGTGGACGGACCGCATGCCGGTATACGGGATGGCGGCTTACCGCCTGCAGGTCAAGGTCGACGACACGGCCTCCGTCTACGGGCTGAAAACAGCGTCGATCCAGATGGCGGGCCGTATTTTTGTCAACGGTCAGGCCGTGGGCCAAAGCGGGATTCCGGCGGAGACGAAGGGAGAGGGCTACCGGTCGGCGAACAGGCCGTTTGTCGGTTATTTCCCGCTAAAGCCCGGATGGAACGAAATCGTCGTGCAGGCGGCAAACTATGAGTTTCCCGTCACCAGCGGGATCACGGAATCCATATATCTCGGATATTCCGGACAGATTTCCCAGCTCCGGGACAGGGCGCTGGCGCACGACTGGATTACGGTGACCGCATTTCTGATCATGGGTCTCTATTTCATCGGGCTGTATTCGCAGCGGAAAAACGATGCGTCCCTGTTCATGCTCGGTTTTGTATGCGTATGCATCGCCCTGTACACCAGCACGCGCGGAGAACGGGTGCTGTATGAGGCGTTTGGCAACGTTCCGTTCTGGCTGTTTATTCGCGTTCAGCTCATCTCGGCCATTGCCGCAGGCATGGGATTGCTGCTGTACCTGTACACGGCTTTTCGACCGTTTTGCTTCAGATGGCTGATCCGGGGCGGAGTGGTTGTCGGGACTGTGCTGGCCGTCGGGACGCTGTTGTTTTTTTCGTTGTTCGAGGCGGCCCTGTTTCGGCAAATGGTCTCGGTCTTCGCCACCTTTCCGCTGCTGTATGCGATATACGTGTTTGTCCTGGCTGCCTTCCACAAGGTGGAAGGGAGCGTGTATCTGGCTGTCGCCGCGGTGGCGCTGAACGTCTATGCGCTGGTGCAGAACATGAACGTCTACTTCTCCGTGCCGATTCACCTGGCGCCGCCGTTCGAACCGTTCGTGCTGCTGTTGATGCTGGCTCTGCTCATGTCCCTGAGGTTTTCCAACGCGTTCCGGAAAATCGAGGAACTGACGATCCAATTGCTGAAATCGGACAAGCTGAAGGACGAGTTTCTCGCCCGGGCTTCGCATGAGTTCAAATCGCCGCTGCACGGCGTCATGCATATTTCGCGGTCCATCCTGGAAGATCCCCGCCATCCGCCGTCGGAGGAGCAGAAGGAAAAGCTGCATCTGGTGATGGGCATCGCGAGCAGGTTGTCGAAGATGGTCTATGACATCCTGGATTTTTCGAGATTGAAGCAGGGGGATTTGGCCGTTGATCCGATGCCGGTCGACGTCCGCTCGGTCGTGGAAACGCAGTTGCGCATTTATTCGTATTTGAGCGATGGCAACAGCACCCGCCTGCTGAACCGGGTGCCGGAACAACTGCCCTATGCCCTTGCCGATGAAAACCGGCTCAGCCAGATCATCGGCAATTTGCTCGACAATTCGGTCAAGCATACGAAAAACGGGAACATTGTGGTGAGCGCGTTGGAAAATGACGGAATGATTGAAATCTCCGTCAGCGACACGGGCGAAGGAATTGAGGAGCAGAATCTTCCGCATATTTTTGACGCGTTCCAGACCTTTGACGATACGTCTGACAAACCGGGCTTCGGTCTCGGGCTGCCCATCGTCAAGCATCTGGTGGAGCTGCAGCGGGGACAAGTGTGGGTGTCTTCGATCCGGGGCATCGGCACCACGTTCACCTTCACTCTCCCGATCGCGCCCGGGGGCGGGACGGCGGGGAGATGGATGGCGGCATCGCAGGGCCCCGTCCGTCCGGTGAAAACGCCGGAATATGTGCTCGAGACGCCCTGTTTTCTGAATCAGAAAGGGCAGCACACGATCCTGATCGTGGACGATCAGCTGGTGAACCTGAAGGTGCTGATGGAGGCGCTTCAGCCTCTGGGCTATAATGTCATTGCGGTCAAAAATGGCCATGAGGCGATCGAGCAGCTCGGCAAACCGAACAAAATCGACCTCGTTGTGCTGGATTTGATGATGCCGGGCATGACGGGTTATGAGGTGTGCCAGGAGATCCGCAAAACATACACGCTTCCCGAACTGCCCGTCCTGATGGTGACAGCCGCCATCGGCTCCCAGGACAAGGTGGCCGCGTTTCAGGCGGGCGCCAACGATTTTCTCCCGAAACCCTTTGACATGGCGGAGCTGAAGGCGAGAATCGGCAGCCTGCTGGCGCTCAAGGATTCGCTGGCCAAGGCGGTCGATCTGGAGGTTGCTTTTTTGCAGTCCCAGATCAAACCGCACTTCCTGTTCAATGTGTTGAACAGCATTCTCGCCACCAGTTACACCGATGCGGAGCTGTCGCGAAATCTGACCGAAAAGCTGGCCGAATATTTGCGCGCCAGCTTCCGGTTCAGCCATACGGAGAAGCGGATCACCTTTGAGGAAGAGTTCAGCCTGATCCGGACTTGCGTGGAAATTGAACGGGCGCGGTTCAAGGATCGTTTGGAGTTCGAGTTTGACATCGCGGAAGGAATGTTCGAGGTGAGACTTCCGCCGCTGCTCATCCAGCCGCTGGTGGAAAACGCGATCCGTCACGGGATCGGCAAGCGGGTCGAAGGCGGAAAGGTCCGACTGACGGCCTGTGAGGCCGATGGAGAATACAGATTTGTCGTGGAGGACACCGGCGTCGGATTCGCGGACGAACCGGCGGCGCAACATCAGAAGGATTCCGGACCGGGCAATATGCGCCAGGGAGTCGGACTGCTCAACATCAACAAGCGGCTGAAATACGAGTACGGCACGGGACTGCAGATGGAAAGCGCGCCGGGCAAGGGCACGAAGGTGACGGTGCGCATTCCGGCGGAATCGGCGTGAGAGGGCGGCCATGAATCGAACGGAATGGAAACAGTATATAGAGGGGACCTGGCGGGTGAGCGCGGAACATCCGTGGGAAAAACATCCCGACCATATGGTGTTTCGCCATCGCGGCAACCGGAAATGGTTCGCGTTGATTCTGAAAGTGCGGAGGAGCGCCCTGGGGTTGGACGGAGAAGGGACACTGGATCTGTTGAATGTGAAGGCGGACCCTCCTTTGATCGGCTCGCTGCTCCTGCAGCCGGGTTATTTTCCTGCCTATCATATGAACAAGGAAAACTGGATTTCCGTCGCGCTGGATGGCAGTGTGCCCGAGGATGAAATTAAAATGCTGCTCGATATGAGCCATGAGCTGACGGCTCCTGGGAGGAAGCGCAAGGGGAATCGCGGATTCTGAAGCGGTGAGATGCATGTTTGCAGTACATTTTTCTGATTTTTGTCCCTTTTGGTAGTATGTAGTGTAAATATGCATCACATGGAGCCGTTGATTCGGGAAACGGGCCGAATGTAATGTATAAATGCATTACATGACGCCCATCCAACGATTGTTTGGCAAGATGTGATGTATTTTTACAGCTCAGCATGTGGAAGCAAGCGGCGAGGAAAACGGTGAGGCAAATGGAACGGCTGAAACAGGCGCTTCGGCGCATCGATGGCAAAGGATACAAGGCGTACAAGGACATCGAGGGAAGTTACCGCGGCGAAGGGTTCGCGCTGCACATCGATCACGTGCAGGGGGATCCGTTTGCGTCGCCGTCGCGGATTCGGGTGGAACTGGCGGCCGCTGTTGCCGGCGTTGAAGAAGATTGGCTCGATCCGCCGTGGCGGAGGGTGGCGGCAGAGGATTTTTTTGCCCGCAGCGTCGCGCAGGCGATCCGCGGGGGGCGGTCCACCCGGGGCGCGGGCGGCGGATACGCAGCCGGAGGAGCCGGATATGGCGCGGCGGGCGGTCATGGCACCGGCAAAAGCGGGCTCATCGCCATTGACGCTCCCGGCCAGCAGGTGCTTGCGCGCACCGCGGTTGTTATCGACCGGACGCGGCTGGAGGTGCGGCTGTCGGTCGGACTCCCGGCCGCTGGCCGAACGATTCTCGGGCTCGAGGCGGAACAGTTGCTGTGCGGCGCGGTGCCGCACATCGTGCGCGAAGGCGTGCTCCGCGCGGATCGGGACCGGCTGCGCCGGCATCTGGAGCTCGCCGATCAGCAGGCGGCGATCCGCGCCTGGCTGCGCGAACATGGCCATGTCGCTTTCGTTGCCGACGGATCCGTGCTTCCGCGGGAAAGCGGCGTCAGCGACCGCCCGATGAAGGGGGACGGCGTCGTGCCGTTCCGCTCGCCGGAACGTCTGGCGGCGGAAATCCCGGTGCCGCACCGCAGCAAGCCGATTCGCGGCATGGTCATCCCGCGGGGCGTGACCCTGATCGTAGGCGGCGGATACCACGGCAAGAGCACGCTGCTCCACGCCCTGGAGCGCGGCGTATACAACCATGTGGAAGAAGACGGCAGGGAATACGTCATCACGGAGGAAACCGCCGTCAAGATCCGGGCCGAGGACGGCCGCCGCATCGAGTGCGTCGACATCTCGCCGTTCATCTCGAATTTGCCCTTCGGAAAACGGACGGACCGGTTCTCGACCGACGACGCGAGCGGCAGCACATCCCAGGCGGCGAACATCATGGAGGCGCTGGAAATGGGAGCGGGGACGCTGCTCATCGACGAGGACACGAGCGCGACCAACTTCATGATCCGCGACGCCCGCATGCAGCGGCTGGTGGCGAAGAGCAAGGAGCCGATCACCCCGTTCGTGGACAAGGTGCGGCAGCTGTACGAGCAGCACGGCGTTTCCACCGTCTTGGTGGTGGGCGGTTCCGGCGATTACTTCAAAGTTGCGGACACGGTCATCATGATGGACGAGTACATGCCTGTGGACGTTACGGAGGAGGCAAGGCGCATTGCCGCGGAACACGACAGCGGCCGGACGGAGGAAGTCGGAGAGGCGTTTGGCCCGGTGACGCCGCGCATCATCCACCCGGACAGCTTCGACGCCTCCCGCGGCCGCCGGGAGAAGGTCGACGCGAAGGGGCTCGCCACCATATTGTACGGCACGCAAGCGATCGACCTGTCGCAGGTGGAGCAGCTTGTGGATCCAAGCCAGACACGCGCGATTGCTCTCATGATGCAGGAACTGGCGAAACAGATGGACAAGCGGCCGGGGCCGGAGAAGCAGCTGCAAAAGCAGATGCCGAAACATGCCGGGGAAGGCGGCGAACTGACGCTCAGCGAGCAGATCGGGCGGCTGTACGAAAAAATTGCCGCACACGGCCTGGACATCCTGTCGCAATACCGGGGCAAGCATCCCGGCGACCTGGCGCTGCCCCGCAAATTCGAGCTGGCGGCGGCGGTCAACCGCCTGCGCACGCTGCGCGCGCGGCCGGCTGGCCGCCAGAAGCGGTGATCAGACGATTGCCATGTTTATCATGAAGTTTCGAGTAATGCGATCCGCAGGACCGCGTGTCCATGCGGATCGTTTTGTTTTCCGGAACAATGATTTCCCTCCTGTTTCCCATTGTCAACCTTGTAAAGAATTTGTATATGAATTTCCGGTACATTATCTGTAAAGCCATGGATGAACCATGGTATAATTAGATGAGAGAATGTTAAGGCAATTCCAAACAATGTGACCGCATGGTGATCTCATGGTGCGCGATTTTGAACGGTTCCTCACGGAACAGGATCTTGCAGCCAAATCCATCGCTGAATATGCGGGTGCGGTCAAACGATTTCTCCAATGGAAAGAAACCGGCACCGGCGTGCCGTTCTGCCCGGAACAGCTGCGGGTACAGGATCTTGCCGAGTATGTCGGCTACTTGAGTCGTCACAAAAAACTTTCACCATCCACCATCAACAAAAACCAGGGCGGACTGCGCAAATGGCTCGAATACCTGCAGAAGACCCGCGGGTGGGAAGGCGCCGTTCATTTGCCGGATATGAAGTGTCCAAGACAGCAAAGAGAGCCGGATTCGTATCAGCCCCACGAAGTGGCGGCGATCCTGCTGGCCATCGAGCGGGAGCCGAACGGGTTTTTGCGCGCCCGGGACCGGTGCATCTGTTATTTCGAGCTGTACCGTGGAATCCGGATCGGGGAAAGTCTTTCCTTGAGAATGGAGGATGTCATTCTTACGCCGGGCAATCAAAGATTGATTTTGCGGTCTGGCAAAGGCGGCAGGCAGGATGACACAGAAATCGACATCCGGTGCAGGCGTCTGTTGGGCGCGATTCTGGATTGGATGGAGGTCCGGTCGGCATCCGCGTTTGCGGATTCTCCGTATTTTTTTGTGAGCAGGAGATCCGGCCAGATGACCTACGGAGCCGCGGAAAAAATGATGCAGCGCATTTCCGGCAGAGCCCGGCTGCAATTCAGGACGAGTTGGCTGCGGCACACGTTTTTGAAACAGTCCATGAACATCGGTGCATTCCGCGATGATGTCGAATTCTGATCTGCTTGATTTGATCTTTTGCCTGGAAGCGGGGCGAGGAATACATGCATTGGACGCCGGAAGGCAAAATCGCCTTTTATTTTGGCCAAAGCGACGCGGCAAGGGAAATCAGCCGGTCCATTTCCGCATCGTGCCCGGTCATTCCTGTCCGCAATGCGGAGGATATGACCCAGGTGATCCGCAACGAGCCGTTGGCTGGCAGCATCTTGTGGCTGGATTCCCAATCAAAGGCCTTGATCCGTCTGCTGAAAAATGATCCCCAGATTCGCTGGAAACCGCTCATCGCTCTTTCCGATGATCAGGCCCAGCACAAGAGCATGCTTGAGTCCGGCGTGGATTGTTTTTTCGCCATGCCCATCGATCCGGACATCGTCATCGCCCAGCTCAACGCCCTGATCGAGAAAACCGAGAGCCTGGAACAGATCGCCTTTCGGGATCCCCTGACCGGGGTGTTCAACCGCCGGTATTTTGACCAGCAGATCCGGCTCGAATACGAGCGCGCCAAACGCTACGGCACGGACATGTCTCTCGTTTTCATCGACTGCGACCGGTTCAAGGCGATCAATGACAGCTTTGGCCATCACGTGGGAGACCTGGTGCTGCAGGGCTTTGCCCTGAAGCTCCGGCAGCTGCTGCGCAGCACCGATCTCGTGGCGCGGTATGGGGGGGAAGAGTTTGTCGCGCTGCTCCTGGAAACGAGGGAGCAGGAAGCGCTGCATCGGATCCGGAGCATATTGCGGCATTTCAATGATCATCCGATTGCCAGTCACAATGGGCATGCGTTTCTGGTCACCTTTTCCGCCGGCATCTGCGGCTTTCGTCCGGAGATTGGGCTGGATCAGTGGATCCAGCTGGCGGATAAAGCTTCCTATCGGGCAAAGCGGGAGGGGAGAAACCGGGTCCTCGTGTCCTCGGGAACGGAGGAAAACCAGGAAACGCCATCGCTCAGGAAAAAGCGCGTGCTGATGGCCGATCAGGACTGGATGATCCGCAAGCTCCTGCTGAACCATCTCCAGCAATTGTCCATCGAGGATGTGGTGGAATGCGAGGATGGGAAACAGGTGTACGAATGCCTGGAGACGCAATATTTTGACGTATTGATCATGGAATCGGTGTTGCCCGCCATTGACGGATTCTGGATTTTGGAACTGCTGAAGAAAAACCCCAAGTTCCAGAACCGGGCGAAGAAAGTGATGCTCGTCAGCCCCGTCCGGCGAAGTCACGACGCGATTCGGGCCATTTCCCTCGGCGCCGACGAATTCATCCTGAAACCGTTCTCTTCCGTCGATCTGGAGGTTCGCCTGAAGCGTTTGCTGGCGGCGGATTGAGCCAATATGATATACTTGCAGCAGACCGCATCGTTTGCCAGGGCGGTCTGTTTCCGTTTCGGGACAACGTAGTGTGGACAACCTGAGACGAAACATCTCACCTGAAACATCTCATTTCAGGCAACTCTTCTGAAACATCTCATCTGAGGCAAATAATCTGGGACATCTCTTTTAATACATCTCATTTAAGATTTCTATTGTCGCACGAATGGAGGACAGAAAGATGTATCTTGTCACATCGGCGGAGATGCGGGCGATCGACCGGCATGCCATCGACGGGATCGGGCTGCCGGCGCTTGTGCTCATGGAAAATGCGGGCCGCGCCGTGGCGGAAGAGGTGATGCGGCTGGATGGCCGGCTCCGGTCCGGTCAGGCGGCCGGGGATCGTCCGCGCCGCTGGCTGATCCTCGTCGGCAAGGGCAACAACGGCGGCGACGGCATCGTGGCGGCGCGGCATCTGGCGGAGCATGGCTATGAAGTGCATATCCTGTATGCGACTCCGCCCGATGAATGGCAGGGAGAGGCGGCCGTTCAGCGGGATATCGCCTCGAGAATCGGACTGGGTTCCTCCGTTTACGGGATCAGTTCCTCCGTCCACGGGAGCGGCCCGTCCGCATGCAATGCTGGCGGACCCGGCGATGCGGGCATGCGCGGTTCCGGCGGTGCGGGCATCCGTTGGGAAGAGTGGGACGGAATCGTCGACGCGCTGCTTGGGACGGGCGCATCGGGTCCGCCGCGCGAGCCCTACGCTTCGCTGATCCGGGAGGCGTGCGCCAGCGGCCTTCCGATCGTTTCCGTCGATCTGCCCAGCGGGCTGAACGCCGATACCGGCGAGGTGGCGGACCCGTGCATCCGCGCCACGGTCACGGTTGCGCTCGGTCTGATGAAGCGGGGGCTTCTTCTGTACCCGGGGGCGGAGATGGCCGGGGAGGTCGTGGTCCGGCCCATCGGCATTCCGGAGGTGGCCGTCAGGCAGCAGCAGGTGCGGACGTTCGTTCTCGATGAAGCGCTGCTGTCCCGGCGGTTCGGCCTGAGCATCCCGCCGGCGCGGAAGGCGGACACCCACAAGGGCACCTACGGCCATGTTCTTGTGGCGGCAGGGTCACGAAACATGAGCGGCGCGGGGCTGCTCTGCTCGAAAGCGGCGCTGAGATCCGGCGCCGGCCTGGTCACCTGGGCGGTGCCGGAGGCGCTGGCTTTGCCGCTGGCCGGTCGTCTGCCCGAAGTCATGATCACCGGCATGCCGGATGGCGGAAGCGGCCAGTGGGGGGACGTCGATCCCCAGGAATTGGCCGGGTTGGCCGTGTCCAAGGACGCTGTGGTGGTGGGGCCAGGCATGGGGCGCTGGCCTGGCGACTGGAAGTGGCTCCGGCGCTTGTGGGAGTCGGTGAAGCTGCCGCTTGTCCTGGACGCCGATGCTCTCAACATGTTGGCGGAGGCGGAGGAGCCGCTGGCGGCGTGGCCCAGACGCCATCATCCAACGATCCTGACGCCTCATCCGGGCGAGATGGCCCGCCTTTGCGGCATGTCCGTGCCGGAGGTGCAGCGCGACCGTATCGGGCTCGCCCGCCGGTTTGCCGTACAGCACGGAGTGACGCTGGCGCTCAAGGGAGCGCGCACCGTGGTGGCCGGTCCCGACGGCAGCGTCTACGTGAACACGACCGGCAATCCCGGCATGGCCACAGGCGGAGCCGGCGATGTGCTGGCCGGCATCATCGCCGGGCTGCTGGCGCAGGGGGTGCACAGTTCAGGCGACAGGACGACCTGCAGGGCGGCCCGCACAGCCGGGGGAACAGCCGACGAAACGGCAGGAGGTTCGGCAGGACGAGCGGCAGTCGGATCGGCAAGAGGAGCGGGAGGCGGAACAGCAGGCGAATCAGCAGGTGAAACGGCTGACGGGATAGCGGGAGGAACGGCCGGGAGATCCACAGGCGGAACGGCCGCAGCCGCAGACGACGGAATGGCGGCCGCATGCGCTGACGACGGTACGGCCGCCACCGCAGCCGCCGTGTACTGGCACGGACTGGCGGGCGACCGTGCCGCCGCCGCGCGCCACTCCGCCGCGTCCCTGATCGCGGGGGACATCATTGAGGCGTTGTGACGCTGACAGTGATGCCTTTGGAATGACGAAGCGCAAAAATACACTAAAATCACCAATGAATAGCCAGAATCGCTTGATTTGGTGTATTTTTGCAGCAGATTCATCGATGTTCCCCTAAAATCGGTTATAAAGTAGTGTATTTTTACACTACATCCGGCCCATCCACCCCGGCACGACCGAAATGTAATGTAAACATACATTTGATTCGCGCAGCGCTTGTTCCGCGCATGTATCGTGTGTAGGGCGCTGTATGATTTTTTTGCCCGATATCAGCAGTCACTGATTCCAACGCCTATAGTTTTGGTTTATGATGATAAATGATATATGACCTGCAGCAGGATGATATTGCAATACGAGGAGCGGATGCATGATGGCGGAAATCAGCAAACGGATCGACCTCCACGGCCAAACGGCCATCGTCACGGGGGGAGGAAGAGGAATCGGAGCCTGCATAGCGAGGACGCTGGCCAGGGAAGGCGCCAATGTTGTTGTCGGCGATGTCATTCCGACGGACGAGACGGTGCGCAGGATCCGGGAATCGGGCGGAAACGCAATCGGCGTTGCCTGCGATATTACGGAGCCTGGGCAGATCGACGCCATGATCCGGTCGGCGCTGGAACAATACGGGAAGATCGACATCCTGGTGGCCAATGCGGGAGTGATCCGGATCAGTCCGTTTCCGGATATTCCCGTCGAACAGCTGAGAAAACATCTGGAAGTCAATGTGATCGGCACCTTCCTGACGGTGCAGGCGGTGTACAAAGAAATGCTGAAACAAAAGAGCGGCAAAATCATCTGCATCGGCTCCTATGCGGCGGAGGGCTGCGGGTTTTCGACGCAAATCGATTATGCCATGTCCAAGGGCGCGGTTCATTCGCTCATCAAAAGCCTGGCAAAGCAGGCTGCTCCCCATGGGATTTATATCAACGGCGTTGCCCCCGGTACGATCAACAGCGACATGATTGCCGGAATATCCGTTGATCCGGAAACCATTCCGTTGAGGCGTCTCGGCGAGCCCGAAGATATTGCGGAGGGAGTTTTGTATCTGGCTTCGCCCATGTCCAATTTCGTGACCGGCCAGATTCTGCATGTCAATGGGGGAGTGTATCTGGGTTCATAAAACAGGAACAACCGGATGTTTGTCAGCCGATGGACAAAAGTTCGGATTGCGATTTTGTGAAGGGGGCAGGCCCAATGATCCGTGTCATGCTTGTGGATGATGAACCAAACGCGCTGGATCTGCTGGAGATTTTGCTCACTCAAATCGGTGGTGTGGAAGTTGCCGGCAGATTCTACAATCCGGTGCAGGCTTTCCGGGTTTTTGTCAAGGAGCCTGTGGATGCCGTGTTCCTGGATTACGACATGCCCGGGTTGACCGGCATGGAAACGGCGAGAAAAATGAGGGAAATCCGTCCGCATGTGCCGATCGTGTTTACCACGGCGCATTCAGAGTTTGCGGTGGAAGCGTTTGAGATCCAGGCGGCGGATTATTTGCTGAAGCCGCTGACCCTAAGCAGGCTGGAGATGACGGTATCCCGCCTTCGGCAGGCGGTCCCAGGCGGCGGAGGAACGGCCGGACCTGTCGTTGGACGAGCCGGAGCCGGCATGGGACAGGCTGACATGGCTTTCATCCGCTGCATGGGGGGTTTTTCCATCGCGCTTCCCGATGATCCCAACCGGCAGCTTTCCTGGAAGACGAACAAGGAGAAAGAAGTTTGCGCATTTTTGGTTCACCACGGAGAAAAACCCGTGGATACCGCTCTCATCATCGAGTCCGTCTGGCCGGGATACGACCTGGGCAAGGCAAAAACGTATCTGTATACGTGCCTGTCCTATTTGCGCAAAAGCTTTCAGGAACATCGACTGCCCATGAGGATTGAAAAATCGGATAGCGGCTTTGCCATCCGGATGAACGGGGCGGCGGCCGATGTGACGGCTCTCGAAGGGATGCTGAACGACATCCTGTTGGCGGAAACCCCGGATGACAGTCTGTACGGCATCATCAATGAGTTGTACAAAGGCGCCTACATGGAGGGCTGCGACTATCGCTGGGCGGTATTCAGACAGGAGGAAATCAACGCGAAATTTGTGCGGGCGCTGCGCAGCATGCACCGGGTGTTTCGCCGGCAGGGGAATCCGACGCTGGCGGAGGACAGTTTGCGGCGTCTGCTTGCGATCGCGCCGGATTCCGAGGCGGATGGACGCGAGCTGATCCGTTTGCATCTGGAAACCGGCAACCGCGGCGAGGCGCTGCGCGTCTACCGCAGGCTGGAACAGGTCATTCGCGGGCAGCTCGGCGTCGATCTGGAGGAGGAAACGGTCAGGCTGTACAGGCAATTGGGGCCGTCCGAGGAGCCGTCCGAGGAGCCGTCCTAGGGGCCGCCCGAGGGACTGTCCGAGCAGACGTTGGGGGAGCCGGCATCGCAGGATTTCGACGGTAACGGAAATGAAAGACCTTATTTTCGGTTTGTAACCGGTTTCAATGATGCTAACGGAAATGAGAGACCTTATTTCGCCCATTGGTTGCGTTTTGGACATGCGAACAGGGCAAATAAGGTCCCTTGTTTCTTTTCGGTTCCAGCACCGTCTACAGCCCCAACGTGTCGGCCATCACGTCTGCGTTTGGATATTGGGTCCAGAGCTGCCGATCGCCGACTACGTAAAGACGATGCCTGGCACGTGAAACGGCGACATTCAGCAGGTTCGGATCGGCTGTTGCCCATTGAACCGCATGTTTTCGCCTGGAATCCGCCCCCAGGCACAGAACCACCACGTTCGCTTCCTTTCCTTGAAACGTATGGACGGTTCCAATCGAGCGGTGCAACCATCTGACAAAGGTTCTCTTTGAAACGATCCCTTTCGTAATTTGCATGTAATGCTGCTTCAGCAATTCGATCAGATTTCGTTTGACCGCTGTAAAAGGTGTGATGACAAACAAATCAGGAGGAGCGGGTTTCGCATTCTGCGCCGCCAGGACGGCAAATGCCTGGCCGACAATGCGAACGATCTCCATTCCCTGCTGGGGCACATACTGACCGGAAGCCGCCTCTCCACGCACATCGATCCAGCGGCTGGGGCCCAGGTCTTCGAACGTTCGCGAAACTTCCGGAGATGGCGGCTTTTTGTCAAGGACCATCCGATTTTCGTAGGCGATTTGATTGCTGATATCGAACATGGGGCGATCGCATCGCCGATGGACCCATAACGGACTGCCGATCCAGCTGTTCTGCAGCCACGTTCCTAGCGGATTGGCCAGATCCGCGACCGTTTGCACAGATGCTTTCGGAGACACGTAGCCTGCATTTACGCCATTATGCTGCTGGAGGTCGGAGAAGATTGTTTCAGGCAGAGTGACCACGGGTTCGATCTGTTTCGGATCGCCTACAACGATCGTTTTTTGAGCGCGCCAAATCGCTCCGACCGCCGCTTGCGGCACTGCCTGTCCCGCTTCGTCAATAAACAGCCACCCGAAGGATTCTTTCCCGAGTCCCCGAAACATGGTATGGACAGAAGCAAATGCAGTGGAGATCACCGGGACAGCGAGAGTGAAATTGTCCCAGATCGCCTGGATCACCTCAGGCTCCTCCGTTTTGACAAGGGATCCGAGCTTCACAAATTCATAGAAACTGCCGATGATCTGAGGTTGGGCAGCAATCAAAAACTGCTCGTGCAGCCGCAGAGCTTCCAGAAACAAGCTTTCCCGGGCAGCCGCCCATTCCTTCGTCATCCACGGAGAGCACTTTTGCCGCTCCTCATGGGATAACTTCCAGAAATCCTCATCCATCTTCACTCTGCCTGTGCTCTCCAGATCATGATCCAGGAATTGACGAAGTTCATCCAAGCGGGAATGCAGCGCATTGAGCTCCGCAGCTGAATCGTTCAGCCGGGAAGTCAATCGGCTGATGTTGTGCTGCAGGTTTTCCAGCTGGCGGTTCATTTTCGTCTGTTCCTGCAATTGCTCCGACAGCATCAGATATGCTTCCCGCTGCCGTGAACGGTGAGCCTGATACTCCTTGCGTTTCCAAATGAATTTCTCCCAAAAACCGTACTTCACCTTGTCAAGCGCCGCTGCGATCGTTTCCCGTTCCGCCACCAATTGCTTGCAGCGGAGTATTGAACGTTCCGTTTCCTGGAGTTTTTCCGCCAAGTGCTGCAGCTCATCGGCCAACCGGTTGTGTTCGAGCTGCTTTTGATGCAGCGCGTTTTTCAGGGAGGAATGTTCCTTCACCGCTTCAAATACGCGGACTGCCTGCGCCTGATGCTGCTGAACTGTGTTCAAGGCCTGGCGAAAAGCCTCTCTGGCCTCGTTCCACGCCTTCAGGGGATTTTCGGCTGTGCGCGCCTGTTTGGCATCAAATAACCACTGTCTGAACGAACAGCCGGCATCGTCATTTGTTTTAAACCAGAAGCTTTGGTTAAACGTGGAACGATTGGTTTTGTTCCCCAATCTGGCCGAGATCATCCCCCAGGCCCGCTCGCCGTAGACGTTTTTCGCCACCCGCTGCAGGTACTGCGCGCCGGGATGGGAGCGGTACGACTCAGGGATCGATTTTTCATCGGGAAGCTCCAGCGATATATTTTCCATGGCGCCATTATTCGAAGAGGCAATGATGATGCCATATCCGGTCAACGAATCGTCAAGGCGACAGATCGATGACTGGTTGATCTTTTTGATGAATGAAAAAGCATCCGCGGGGTTGTCATATTCCGCCATCTTGCGGGCGCGTTCCACGAGAATGGCTGCTATGACGTCGCGAAGAAGCGTCGTTTTCCCGGTGCCTGGTGGTCCGTTCACGGAAAAAATGCCGGGCATGCTGCCCAACCGGTGCATGATCTGGTTTACGGCCGCTTGCTGCATGAAATTCAGCGGGAATCCGCTCGGCCATTTGCCAAGCGGCACCTTGTCGGGAGCAGCCGCCAAAGTTAATTGTTTCGGCTGGCGTTCCAGATCCATTCTTGCTCCCGGTTCGATCAGATCTTCTCCATTCAGATAGTGATGCAGTCCTGGCCCCTCTGCCCCTAGCGCGACCTCCTGACGGACGCTTTCCAATTCCCGCAAAAAGAAGCTGTTCAGAATATCCACGGAATATGGTTCCTGCTCATCGTCCTCTTCGATCTGCTCCAGTTTTCGCTTCGTTTTGACGCTGTATACCCAGAATGGTTCTGAACGAAAGGAGGCGGTCCAGCCGAATGTTTCCGTGAGAAGCTCCAGAAGTGATTGCAGCGAAGCGATGGTCACCCGGTGACGAAATATTTGCATGACCGCCTGACTGATACTTGCTTCCATCTGGCGAAATTCGTCGTGCCAATCATCATAAAGGCTCCCCTGCTCCAATTTGCCGAGAGCAAACGGCACAGTGGAAACCTTGAAAGAATCCGCCTGAAATTCACCTTTATGGTTGACACGGATTTGCGCATATGCCGTTTTACCGTCATTGAGATTGTCCTGAAATTCATGAGGCCTTTGCGAGAACCGGTTTCGCACGATTTTTTGGACTTCGCCGATCTCAAAAACGCCGATGTATACCGTATGTGTATACGTCCAGTCATCTGTTTCCATCAGATCAAATAGTTCAGGCCGCAGCCACGGCAGGTCATCATCCGTTCGGGCAAAGGAAGAAGCGGCAATTTCATTTCCAGCCAGATCGGCATGAAAATTCGATTCGTCGATTTCATAAATTTGCAAATACTCGATTTTATGCCAGGCTTCCAGTTTGTTCAGTGCGCGTTTCATTGCAGCTGAAATTCTCCTGTTTCTGGTATTTCTATCTATATTAGCACAATGTCCAAGAGCTTGAAATAAATGCCAACTGTATTTGGCAGACTGGTTTGACCTTCGCTGCACGGTAACGGAAATGAAAGACCTTATTTTCGGTTTGTAACCGGTTTCAATGACGAGTATTCCAGGCTCAGCCGCTCCAACTCCCGATTGTCCATCATTTGCTCGACATCGACCATTTCAAGCAATACAATGATGACTACGGGCATGTCATGGGGGACGAGTGCCTGTGCCAGGGGCAGGGTGCTCTCCTCCCGCGTCAGCCGGTCTCCTTCGCCGACCAGCTGCTTTACGAGGCCCAGGTGGCCGGACGGGACATGGTCAGGTACGGAACGATAGGCGGCGGAGTTGGAATCTGTTTTTTGCAAGAATGAAAGAGGAAAGAAAGAGGATGAAACAGAGACTGCATTTCAGACTTCCCGAGTTTGCGGATGAAGCGATGCTGCGCGGCTACGTTCAGGAACATTTCGATCACGGAGAAACGGACATCACTGCAAGCCATGGACTGGCTGCCAGCGATTACCGCCAATGGGTGGAAACCGTCAGGCTCCATGCGGAGAAAGGCGTCGATCCATACGGAAAAAACCTGCTTTTGCTGTGTTTTGATGAAAACCGGCTGATCGGGCTGCTCAGCGTCCGCTATGAATTGCCCCGGGAATTGTCCGAACGGATCGGGGATATCGGGTATGGGGTGCGCCCTTCGGAAAGAAACAAGGGCTATGCTTCCGCCATGCTGCGGCACGCTCTCGATGTATGCAGGGAAAAGGGCAAGAAGAGCGTGATTGTGGGATGCTACAAGGACAATGAGGTTTCCGCCCGAATCATCCAAAAAAACGGCGGGGTGCTGCTGTTTGAAAAGGACAATTTTACGAGGGGCCGAATGAGCCTGTATTTTGAAATCCGGCTTTAACAGGATGCAGAGTCACCTCCAGGCTCTAACGGAACTGACGGACCTTATTTGCCCCCGTTTCGGGGGTATTCGTTTTCTTGCGGAAATGGGAGACCTTATTTGCCAGAAATATGGTATATTTTAGAAATCCGCAATGAAATAGCGTCTCTCGGTTCCGTTACAATTTTCCCGTGCATTTTTTCGAAGGAATAAGGTCTCTCAGTTCCGTAAAAAAAGGGGCTGTCCCGTTGGGGACAGCCTCTTTAAGATTGGGGAAGCGATAAACAAATCATTTTCGTCATTCCGCCGGTTGGGCCCGGACTTCGTTGCCGTCGTCATCGAAGATGAAACGGTGGCCGCGGGTTGCTTCCTCGATGTCTCCGAAGGCCCAATGGCTTGCGCCGATGTCCGACCATGACGGGCTGACTGCCGTGCGGATCGGCTCCCGTCCGAGCAGACGGTTCATGATGACCACCGCCTGAGCGCGGGTCAGGCGTTCCTCAGGCCTGAATGTGCCGTCTTCAAACCCTTTGAAGATGCCTTCCCGCTGCACGGCGAAAATGGCCGCCGCCGCCCAGTGGTCATCGGTGACATCGGAGAACGCCTGGGGCTGCGCGGCATCCGCCGGAAGTTCCAGCCGCAGCCATCTTGCCGCGATCATCGCCATCTCCGCTCTCGTCACCGCGTCCTGCGGACGGAAACGTCCGTCCGGGTCGCCGACCATCAGGCCCGCTTCCCGCAGCCGCTCGATGTCCGTCCATGCCCAGTGCTCGATGGATACGTCCGGGTACAATCCCGTGTACTCGCCGGATGTTCCGGCCGATGTTCCGGCCGATATTCCGGCGGATGTTCCGGCGGGTGCCGGCTCCATGTTCCGGGTGAGCATGGACGCGATTTCCGCTCTGCTGACCGGGTTGTCCGCGCGGAACGTCCCGTCCTCAAATCCGCAGATGTACGGCCCATGGTAGCCGAAGTTCGCAAATTCCAGCGCGCTGAACGGCATGAACCTTGGTTGAACGGAGTTCCCATCGCCTTCGCTTGCTTCAGCGCCCTTCGGCGAGTAGCTCACAATCACCCTGTGGCCGGGCGGCAGCGGATCCTTCAGGCGAATGGTGACGAAACGGCCTTCCGCCACGACCTCGGCAATTTCCGCATCCTTGTCCGCCTTACCGCCTCGTACGGTGACATGGAAGCCTTCGGGGTCCACCCAATAGTTGTCGCCATCCAGTTCCAGCACGATCGACTGCATGTCCGGATTCAGCGAGCTGCCGGAGATTTGCTCCAGGCCGGCATCCGGGTGGTCCGTGTTGTCAGGGTTGTCCTGGTTGCCGGTGTCCTCCTCATTGTCCTCGGGAAGCCAATCCGGCGAAGGATTCGTCAGGCGCACGATCGTGAAGGTGCTGAACCGGTCGATCTCAATCGCCAGGCCGACCGGCCTGCCGCCCTCATAGACCGGAGCCGGCTTCACCAGTTCCGTGTCTCCGCTGCCATGATCGATATATACGCGCAGCGAATCGAGGAACTCGTCCACGTTCGCGGGAGGCACCTGAATGCCGTTTTTCTCGAAATAAAGCACGAGCGTGGTCCGGTAATCTCTGTAGTTTGTCTCGACCTTGAGCGATGCCCCGACGATGTTGACGGTCCGGTTGCCCGCCTCGTTTCGGACGTCAGCATCGCTCAATACGCCTTCGTTGATCTGTCTCTGCTGCTCGTCTTCCTTCACGGGAACGAGCCGGAAATAAAGGTCCAGGGCATTGTCGGCCATCTTTCTGAGCTGCGCGTTTTCGATCCGGACGTTTCCGTAGTCCGTCCGCACCTCCACCGATATGCCCTTGTCGGCCAACCGCTGCAAGGCGGCGCCTTCGATTTCCACCGCGAATTCGCTGGGCTCCTCACCCGGTACCTCGTCGACATAGATGGTTGCCTTGCTGTTCTGCGTATTCGGGTTGCTGACAAAGTCGTCAGCGGCCGCTTCGTCGAATACCGCCTTGTCGATCCTGGACCCGTCGGACAGCTCGATCCGGCTGACGTCCACCTGCCTGGTCACCTCGGCATTGGCGCCGCCGATGACGTTCACCTTCCGGCTGTATCCCGGATCGGTCCACTTGTCCAAACCGTCCGCCTTGACGATGACCAGGAAGGTTCGGGTTTTTTCAGTGCCGTTTTTCGACACCCGCGCGGTCAGGATGACGCTCACATCCGTCTCCTTGCGGGTTACCAACGCTTCGATGATACCGTTGTCCGGTTCCGTGATGGTGATGACGTCTTCACGGCTCGACGTCCAGCTGACGGAGGTGTTGTTCTTGCCGACGCTGACCACGTAGATCGGCAATGTGATGCTTTCCCACGTATCGCCGGGCTGATAGGTGATGTTCAGGTCCTTGACCGCCTCGTCGACGGCATCCTGCGTATGAACACGGGCGTCCACGGTCAGCCTGCCGCTTTCGTATTTGCCCGGTTCGGTGATGGAGACCTCGAAGATCGAATCGAAGGTCAGGTCCGTGAAGGTGATTTCACCCGCTATGACGCCGCCGTATGGCATGCTGGCCAGCACATTTCCGTCCTTGTCGTAAATGTTGACCGTGGCGCCGGGAGGCACATGGCCGATCGTCACGCTGCCGTGCATGACGGCGCCATTCTCCGTCTCCACCACCTGAACGTCAATGTCCAGCACATCGTCCATGTTCGGCACGGGCGTCTGTTCCAGCGCCAGCACTTCCGTCGGTTCGCCGGGCAGTTTGCCCGGTTCGCGGATGGTCACCCGGAGCTCCTGCTCATGGGCGAGCCGGATCGTCTCCGGATCGAGCTCCAGGACGAGATCGGCTTCTGCGCCTTTGTCGTTGATGATGCTGGCGATCGGATTCCCCTGATCGTCGTACACAATGATCTCGGCGCCGTCCGGGATGCCGGCGAAGGTGATCGTGTTGGCGGTGGCGTCTGCCCGGATGTTGCCTGCCGGCAGCTGGCCGGATTGTTCCATGGCGACCGCCGCGGTCGAATCGCTTTCGTCATGGTACGGTTCCGTCAGAGTGATGCGCACCGTTTCGCCTGCGGCCAGCGGCACATCGGGCGTGATCGTCACATCCGCCGCCTGGTTCTCACTGTTTTTCCCGTAGCCGATGAGGATCTGGCCGCTCCCGTCATAGATGCGAATTTCCTCTCCCGGCTGGATGCCCGTCACCGTCACCGTATTGTCCGTGGCGTTCACGGTGATTCGTTCGGCATCCGGCTGACCGGACTTGTCATAGAAAGCGGTGGCAGGCGCCTTCACGCTTTCGGTTTTGCGCGGTTCCGTGAAGGTGACGTCCAGCTCTTGTCCCTTTGCCAGCCTGGGATCCGCCGTCATGGTGACGGCGGCGGGGCTGCCGGAGCTGTTTTGTCCCGTGGCCACCACATCGCCTTTGTCATCGTAGACCGTGACGATGGTGTTCGCCGGCACGTTTTTCACGATCACCTTGTTCTCCGTCGCGTTGGCTTCGATGTCCTCCGGATCGGGAGCTCCGCTTTGCGCGAAGGTGACCGTGATCGTGACGGGCTCGCTCTCCGCCTTGCCCGGCTCGATGATGGTCACGTGGATGATCGGGCTGTCGATGTCGAGACCGAGCTCCTCGATGGTCACATCGCCGGTCGTGTCTCCGTTGGTGATTCGGCCGATGACATTCCGGTTTTCATCATAGATGATGACCGTCGCTCCAACGGGAACATTGCCAATGGTGACCTGATCCGCGGTGCCGTCCGTTTCCATCGCCGCGGCGTCCGGTTCGGCGCTTCCGGGCAAAGCCTCCTTTTCGATCGGCTTGCTTTCCAGTTTTCCGGGTTCCTGAATCGCCACATACACCTTGTCCGCGGCATCCACTCCGGGCGGATCCAGTTCGATTTCCAGCCAGGGAGCCGTTTCTCCGCTCGTGTTCGTTCCCTGTCCGATGATCTGGCCGTTTTCGTCATAGATGATGATCGTGGCGTCGGGCGGGACGTTTTTGACCACCACCTTGTCCGTCGATTCATTCACCTCCACTTCGATGGATGCGTCGAACAGGCTTCTTTCCTTCGTCGTGGCCGGCGTCCGTTCGCTTTCGGCTTGAGGAGCGACCTGGAAGGTGACATAAATCTGCTGGCCGGCGGTCATCCAGTCCATGTGTTCAAACAGAACTTCTCCCGCTGTCACGCCGGTTTGCTCCGCCTTCATGCCCTCGTTGTCGTAAATCCGGACGGTTGCGCCGGCAGGAACGCCGGTGACGAGAACGGTCTCGTCTGGCACGATGGCCTCAATGTTGTCCGTTTCCGGCGCTTCGGTCCGGCCCGGAATGGTGAGATCCGCCGTTGTCGCGATGCCGCCGGGCCCCGTCACCCGGATCGTCGTCTCCAGTGCATCGCCGTCGGGTGAACTGACGATGACCACCGCTTTGCCTTCTTCGTCCGTGGTGACGGTGGAAGGTGTGATGACCGCAGCGGCGCCGCCATCGCCGATGTCTTCGAGGACGAGCTCCACGCCGGACTTGTCCGCCGCATGCGCGACCGGCTCAATGGTCAGCCGCACCGTCCCGTCGTTCAGCGCCACGGGTGCAATGGTATAGCCGGTGGGGGCCTGCCTGTACTGGTATGTTTCGACATCGATCGGATCGAACTCGTTGGTGAAATACCAGGTTTTGATATCGTGAATCTGATTGGCTCCGCCCGTGGCCGCGGTGAAGCCGACATACACCCATTCCGTGCCCAAAATTTGCGTCAGCCGCTCATTGGCGGGGAACTGGTATGACAGTTCCTCCTCCAGGGGACGGGTCGAATTTTTGCTCAACCGGATCTCCATCACGCCCGTCTGGCCGTTGTAGTCGATCCACACGTGAGTGGTTCCCTGCTTGAAATCCATGTTTACGGAATCCACGGCCTTGTTTTTAAGCGGATTTGACATCACGCCGTTTTTCAGAATGGCGATGCTGTTGCTGGAAGGATCCTTGTGTTCATCGTTTTTCCACGTGTCAAACTTGATGCCCACGCTTTTGTCGATATCTCCATAGCCGAGCGCGCCGCCTTTGGAACCTGCCGAATTGGAATGGTTCTGCACCGTGAAGACGATCCCGTCCGCCCAGCCGTTGCCATTGGACAGCTCAAAGGTAAAATAGGTGCTGAAAGACCTTTCGTCCTTGAGCGACACCCTTTCCTCGTTGAATGCGGTGCCGTAGACTTGTCCTTCTGCCCGGGTCAGCCGGAGTACCTGCTCTCCGTTCGAGTTTGTCGTCACCTCCGCTTGCCCGTTCAGTTTGAGCCGATCGGCGGCGTTAGCGAAATTGTCGTACAAAAACGTCAGGTACTTGTCCGCGCTGTCCATGAGGGACATGTTCAGGATCTTCGGGATCAGGAGCTCAGGCGGCACATCATGCTCGTCGCCGTAGGTATCGTCCGTCACCGACGGAGACCCTCCCGCCATGGCGTTTTGTATATTTATAGACACCCATAATACCATCCCGCCAAGCAACAGGAACGCAAGAGTTGCAAGCCTTTTCAACTTCGGCACTTCCTTTCAGGTCATCGCGTGCAAGCTTTTCCTTCATTTTATGGGGCCAAGTTTAAATGAACTTAAAATATGCAAAAAATCTGCAACGTTCGACATGGACCCCGTCGAAGCAGCGCTTGATGCTTGGCAGGTTGCATGGTGATACCAAAATGGTAGCAGGAGAAGGACCCGGGATGTGGAAATAAACTGAATGAGCATTCATTTTTTGCGGAAAAGCGGAAAAATCCAAACGGAAAGGAAATGGTGCCATGCCTAACATTCCACAAGTCCTTCAGGGCCTGCGCATGCCCGTCATTGCCGCGCCCATGTTCATCATCAGCAACCCGAAGCTGGTCATTGAGCAATGCAAGGCGGGAATCGTCGGGTCCATGCCCGCGTTGAACGCCCGTCCGGCGTCCCAGCTGGATGAGTGGCTGGCGGAAATCACCGAGACGCTGGCCGACTACAACGCGCGCAACCCCGATCGTCCGGCCGCTCCCTTTGCCATCAACCAGATTGTGCACAAGACCAACGCGCGGCTGGAACAGGACATGGAGCTTTGCGTGAAGTACAAGGTTCCGATCATCATCACTTCCATGGGGGCGCGGCCGGAGGTGAATGAAGCCGTGCACAGCTACGGCGGGATCGTGCTGCACGATGTGATCAACAACACCTTCGCGCACAAGGCGATCGAAAAGGGCGCCGACGGATTGATCGCGGTGGCGGCGGGAGCCGGCGGCCATGCCGGGAGCAAAAACCCCTTCGCCCTCGTCCAGGAAATCCGGGCATGGTTCGATGGACCTCTTGCCCTAGCCGGAACGATCGCCCATGGAAAATCGGTGCTTGCCGCGCTGGCCATGGGGGCGGATTTCGCCTACATCGGCTCGCCCTTCATCGCGACCCATGAGGCCAACGCCTCCGACGCCTACAAGCAGGCGATTGTCGACTGCACCTCCGACGACATCGTGTACACGAATTATTTCACCGGCGTGCACGGGAACTACCTGGCTCCCTCCATCCGGAACGTCGGCCTGGACCCCGCGGCGCTGCCTGCGGGCGAAACCCACAGGATCGACTACCAGAGCGAAACCGGAGTCGCCAAGCCGTGGAAAGACATCTGGGGCTGCGGCCAGGGAATCGGCATCATTCGCGAAGTGACCAGCGCGGCGGCGCTTGTCGACCGGCTTTACGAGGAGTTCGTGGAGGCGAAAGAGGAGTTCCGGCGGCGGTATTTGTGATGCCTGCGGCTGCGGTTGCGGCTGATCCACGGCATCGTGTTTGCGATGGCATGCGTGCGGCGGCGTCGATGATGCGCGCGGCATTGTGCATGCGGCGGCATGCATTCTTCAAGATCCGGGATGCGGGACGGTATCCTGGTCTCACGGCGGCAAACGGATTGCCGCCGTTTGCATTTGGAGCCAATGCGTAGTACCGTCCGCCAGCTCCCTGACGGAACTACAGGCCCTTATTTGTGCCAAAAAAGAGGGGATAGCGATTCTAACGGAACCAGGAGCCCTTATTTGCGCGGGATTAGGTAATTTATGGAAAAATATCATGAAATAAGGTCTCATATTTCCGTTAAAAATTTTTTGGCGCCATTTTCGGCGAAATAAGGTCTCTCATTTCCGTTAGCGCCGGGGCGGATGAACCACTTGCCGAACCCTGAATATACTGGCAGGGACGAATACCTATGTTGGGGGAGAAGGCCTATGTTTGGTGGGAACACGTTTGGCGGAGGATCGTATGACGGAGGATCGTATGGCGGCGGATCGTATGGCGGGGGATCGTATGGCGGAGGATCGTACGGCGGCGGATCCGGCGGTGGAGCATTCGGTGGCGGGCTGTTTGGCAGCGGGCCGTTTGGAGGATTGGCCGGTTCTGGAGGCGCAACCGGGACTGGAGGCGCGGCATGGTTTGGGAGTTTTCCCGGAGCCGGAGTCTGGTACCGCGCCCCCCAGCCGGCGGTGGTCAGCGGCGCTTATGGTGATGTCAACGGGGACCGTGTTCCGGATCACGTCTTTTTGACGGCGGTGCAGCAGGACCCTACCAGTCCGTACATGCAGCAGATCATCTTGCACGTCCGGGACGGGGCGACCGGAGCAACCTACTCCGTGGAACTGGACAGCGAAGGCAATGCCGGGTACAATCCGACCGTGTTTCTGGGCGATTTTACGGGAAACGGCATCCAGGACATCCTGATCACCATCGATTCCGGCGGTTCCGGAGCGTTCACCTTTGACTACATTTTTTCGTTTGCAGGCAACCAGGCGCGCAAATTGTTTGATTTCAACGAGTACAACAGGCAAAATACCTACACCGTCACGTATCAGAACAACTACAGGGTCAAGGTGACAAGCCCGGCGACGGGCCTGACGTACCTGATCGATATCAGCGGCAGGGACCGTGACTATTTGTCGCAAATCTACAATGCCGACGGTACCCTGAAACAGCCGGTGCAGGGGTGGGCCGACGGGGTCAGCGGGTTTTATCCGGTGGACATCGACCGGAACGGAGTGTATGAAATCCAGGCGTATCAGCAACTGAGCGGCCTTTACCACGCGGATTCGCTGGGGTATATGGTGAACACGCTGAGTTGGGACGGCCGCAAGTTCGCCATCCAGCAGCAGTGGCTCGGGATTTTCGGCACAAGCGCTTCCTGATCGCGGCCCTTGCGCCATCGCGATCGCGGCAGATCCCGCGGGGCGGTCTATTGTTGGTCGATTTTTCGACTTCAACAGCGCGAAATTTGGCTGACTTTGAACATTTGGGCGATTTTTCGACTAAACCTGTCGCGAATATACGGGGGCGGGTATACGGTTGAGGTGAATTTTCGACTTTATCGGAGAACAAAGCGAATTCGGGCCAAAACAAGTCGATTATTCGACAAGAAAACTTCCATGATCCGGCGGAGGGATGAGGTGATCCGCTGCACCTATTGAGACATCCGGGGTCACCGGGCGGAAAAGAAAAAAGAACAGGAGGACTGGCCTCGCTGTTCTTCCGAGTCAATAGGAAGCGGAATGTGCGCATGGCATGGGGTATCAGCAGTGGAATCCGCGCAACCGCATCTGTTATTGCTGCAGGGCCTGGGTCTGACTATTTGCCAAAGGACCGGTCGGCCCTTTTTCGATGACGCTGGATTTTTTCAGGAAAAATCCGAGAACAAGGGCGATGACTGCCACAATAAGCCACATGAAAAAGATCATGGACAAACCGATTCCGGCGCCAATGATCGCTCCCGCCTGCTCAAGCTCGTTTTCCGCGCTGTTGAAGACGGAGCCGGCTCCGATCATACCGGCAATGGCAACGACGGCCATGGAGATCGTCCAGTACAGGGTGAAATACTTGAGAATATTCCATCCTGTCCCGCCTTCCCGAACTTCATTTTCCTTCAGATTGCGTTTGGCGAGATAGATCGACATGACGATGGGCCCAAGCAGGAAAGTTCCGATGGCCCAGCCGATAAAATTGTTTCTGCGTTTTCTTGCGTCAAACAGCACCCATAACGCAATCAACAGCCACAAAATCAGATACCACATATTCGCCTCCCGAATTTCCCATCCTATGGGATTTTCATTTTGGAATCAACCTCCTACATTTTACTATGAAATCGAAAAATTTAGAATATACAGATTACTATCGCGGTTGATTATGATCACGTTGAAGACACCACGTCGGATGTTCGCCTGCGACGAATGACCCAGGCGCCCGGCGCCGCCATGTATAGCCCGTTCATGGCCAGATACAGGGCCAGTTCGCCGCGCGGCAAACCCGTTTGGCTCAGCACTCCCATCCCCACGGTCAACAGCGAATGGGGAAAATACAGTCCCAAATCAAACACATACATCCCGAGTCCCAGAAAGGAGGCGCACAGGCCGATCCCGATCGGCGCGGCAAAGCTGCGGACGAGGGCGGATATCGCCAACTGCAGCGAGCTGATGGAAAGAGCCGAGATCCAGCCGCGCGCAAGCCACCCGGGCAGTTCCGCGGGTAGCGCGGAGGTGATGCCGGCCATCATTCCCGCCAACACGTACAGCAGCGAAAAGAAGAGCTGCACCATGAGGAGCAGCGCCCCGGAGACGATCCATTTTGCCAGAAACAGATGGGCCGCCGATACGGGAGCGGTCATGATGAGATGCCAGTTTTTGTTCAGATGCTCCAGTCTCCACATATACGCGCAGACGATCGCAATGAGAACAGGAAAAAAGAATTCCCCGTAAAACAAACCGACCTGCGACCAGAGGCTGTACCACTCTTTTGTGAGCACGCCCTGGTTCATGGAAAAGTTGAAGCCGCCGATGAGCACGCTGATGACCGGCAGGATCGCCAGGATGATCCAGATGCGGGAATGGCGCAGTTTCAGCCATTCGGCGGCAATGCATCTTTTGAGCGCGTTCATCTCTTCCCATCTCCTTTCTCTCATCCTTTCATTCTCCCGCATACCATTCCCCATACGCATACCATGTCCCACGCGCACAGCTTATCCTTCGCGTCTTGACACATGAAAGCATCCGGCCAGATAAATGACGGCTCCGGCCGCGGCCACCCCCGCCATCGCCGGCAGAAGGGAGCCCATGTCCCGCACCGCAAACTGCGCCGTCTCGCCGGCAAAGGTTTGCGTGACCGGACTGAAGCCGGTGTAGCTGGACCAGATGAGCATGGCCCGCACTCCCCGCGGCATCAGATCCGCCACGATGCCGAAAAAGCCGCCGATCATGCCGAGCGCCAACGCGAAGGCCTGGTTGGGAACGGCGAGCGAAATCCACTGCTGCACGGCGGTGACGGCCATATTGGCCAGCACGGTGCCCGCAAAAAATCGAAGCAGGAGCAGCAGCGGTACGGGCTGCTCCAGGCCGTTGACGGCGCCGAACGCGGCAATGGCCAGCGCCTGCAGCAGGACCGCCGCCGTCATGATGATCGAGGCGGTCACGTATTTGGCCGCATAAAGGGCGCCCCGGCCCGCGTTCAATGTGAGCAGCAGCTTCCATGTGTTCCCCTTATGCTCCATGTCGCAGATGCGGGACACGCAGACGGCGGCGGCAATGGGCATAAACAGGCCGTTCATCGAGGCGAACATGGCGAGAAGCGGCTCCCATCCGGCATGTTCCGGGTGGCGGGAAAAGGACATGCCGCTGGCGGTGCACCCCCAAGCGATTTCCGCGAGCATCAGCAGCAAAACCATCCCGAACAGGCGCTTGCGGCGCAGCTTGTACCATTCCAGGCCCAACGCCGTTCTCATGTTTCTCATCGCAAGCTTCATGGCAGGCCGGACTCCCTTCCGGTCATTTCGAGAAAAATGCTCTCCAGATTTCGGGTCTGTTCCTCAATGCGCAGCACATCCATGCGAGCCGCCACCAGGATGCGGTTGGCTTCGGCCACCTGCTCATCCGACACATTGTTCAGCACCAGACGGTCCCCTTCCAGCGCGGGGCATAATCCATGTTGCGCGAGCAGTTCCCGGGCCAGCCGATTGTTCGTGGTCTTGAACGCAATGGCGGGGCGGTGGTGGTTGAACAGTTCCTCCATGCGGCCCTGGTACAGCATGCTGCCGTCGTGGATAATGCCCACCGACGTGGCGATTTGCTCGATTTCGGACAGCAGGTGGCTGGAGAGAAGCACCGTCATTTCATAGCGCTGCGGCAAGGACCGGATGAGCTCGCGGATCTCCCCGATGCCCGCCGGATCCAGGCCGTTGGTCGGCTCGTCAAGAATGAGCAGCCTCGGAAAGGAGGCGAGCGCCATGGCGATGCCGAGCCGCTGCTTCATCCCCAGGGAATACTGCTCCACCTTTTTGTCCTTGTGTTTGTCCAGGCGGACGATGCGCAGCGCCTCCGCGATGTTTTGATCCGGCAAATCCCGCAGCTTCTGGATGACTCGCATGTTTTCCAGTCCGGTGAGATGGCCGTAAAAGGAAGGGGACTCGATGAGGGAGCCGATCTGGCTCAAAATGCGGCGGCGGTTCGCCTCGAGTTCCTTTCCGAACACAAACACCTTGCCCTCTGTGGGCTTGACCAATCCCAGGATCATTTTCAGAGTGGTTGTTTTTCCCGCTCCGTTCGGTCCGAGAAAGCCGTAGATTTCTCCTTCCTGCACGGATAAATGGAGCCGCTTCACGCGGTCGATGTTGCCGTACCGTTTGGACAGGTTGTGCGTCGCAATGATCCGGTTCATACCGTACCTCCCGTCGATGATAGCGTCATGAACCAAGCCTATCAGGGCAACCTTGCCGCAATCTGATAAAAACCTTACACCTACCTTAAATCTCGCAAAACGGAGTTCAGTCCGCCGGCATTTGGAGTATGATTAGGATGGTGATTGCACATGGACGACTGGAAAGACCTGAAAAACAAAAAGCTGCTCATCGTCGATGATGAAGGCGAGATTCGCCGGATGATCGAAGGGTTTTTGCGCAAGGAAGGATTTTTCCGCATCTATCAGGCCGCCAGCTGCGCCGAGGCGCTGCGGGTATGCCTGTCGGCCAGGCCGGACCTGGCCATTCTGGACGTGATGCTGCCGGACGGGGACGGGTTTGCGCTTCTGTCATCGCTGCGCCGGCATTCGGACATGCCGGTGCTGTTCCTGTCGGCAAGGGGGGAGGATGAGGACCGGCTGCTCGGGCTCGGCCTTGGCGCCGATGACTACATCGTCAAACCGTTTTTGCCGAAGGAGCTCATCCTGCGGATCACGGCCATCCTCCGGCGCGTCTATCTTCCGCCCAGGCGCATGCAGCGCCCCGTTTTTCAGCTGGGGAGGCGCACCATCGATCTGGAAGCCGGCGTTGTGCAATGCGGCGGGGAAGCCTCCGATTTGACCGCCAAGGAGATCGCCCTCCTGCACAAGCTGTATGAAAACCGCAACCGCATCGTCACGAGCGACGCTCTCTGCCAGGCCGCCTGGGGCGATGATGACGGCTATGAAAACACCTTGATGGTTCATATTCGCCGGGTCCGCGAAAAAATCGAGGATCATCCGTCCGCCCCGGAATATTTGCTGACCGTCCGGGGGCTGGGCTACAAGCTGATGGTCCGGGAGGGATGAACGTGGAGGGAACGGCGCACATCCTGAGGCGGTTTGTCCGCGCGACCGTGATCATTTCCGTTTTGCTGCTCATCGTCAACTTCGGCCTGTTGGCCCTCTGGGTGTTCAACGGCATGGACAAGGGGCAGTCGCCGGGCGTTGTGGTGCAGCGCGTGGCGGAAGGATTGCGTCCTTCGGCCGGCGGATATGTGCTGGATGACGAGGCGGCGGAGATGCTGAAGCGGAGCCAGGCCTGGGCCATGCTGCTGGATGAGGATGGGAAGGTCGAGTGGGAGCACTCGCTTCCCGAAGAACTGCCCAAATCCTACTCATTGGTGGACGTGTCCAGATTCACCCGGCATTTTTTGATGGACTATCCCGTCTTTGTGTGGACGCGTGACGCGGAGTTGGTAGTGGTCGGCTATCCGAAGGGAAGCCTGGTGAAATATTTGTACATCTTGCCGGCGAATTGGGTCGCCTCCCTGCCGCTGAAAGCGCTGGGGCTCATGGCGGGCAATATCGCTCTGGCTCTCCTGCTCTCGCTGTTCATCGGCTCGCTGCTCATTCGCTCCATCCGTCCGTTGATGCAAGCCATCCAACATTTGGCCGAAGGGCGGGAGGTCCATGTCGAGCCCAAAGGAGTTCTGGCCCATCTGGCGCGGAGCCTGAACCGCGCCTCCAGGCTGCTGCAGCAAAAAAGCGAAAGCCTGAAGATGCGGGATGAGGCCCGCTCCAACTGGATCGCCGGCATCTCCCACGACTCGCGGACTCCCCTTTCCATGATCCTCGGTTACGCCAGCGACCTGGAGGACAACAGCGCGCTGCCGGCGGAGCAGCGGCGGCAGGCGGGCATCATCCGGCAGCAGGCGGAAAAGCTGAAGACGCTGATCCACGATCTGAACCTGGTGTCCATGCTCGAATATGAAATGCAGCCACTGCACAAAAAAACGATCCGCCTGTCGGCGCTGGCCCGGCAAATTGTTTCCGATTTTTTGAACAACGGGCTGGACGAACGATTTTCGCTGGAACTGGAGGTGCAGGATGAAAAGGCCCGGGTGTGCGGGGATGAGCGCCTGTTGACGCGGGCCGTGGCGAATCTGATTCAAAACAGCGTCCGCCACAATCCGGACGGCTGCCGGATTCAACTGCTGACGGGCTGGCATGAAGGGGAAGACGCCTGCCGCGTCGTGGTCGCCGACGACGGGAAAGGCATCGCCCGGGAAGAGCTGGCGGATCTGGTGGAGCTGCCCTATTCCGCCAAACGAAAACGCCCGCGCCACAACGGGCACGGGCTGGGGCTGCCGATGGTCGCGAGAATTGCGAGGGCGCATCAGGGAAGCCTGCTGTTGGACAGCGACACAGGCAAGGGCTTTCGCGCGGAGCTCGTGTTGCCCGCTGCAACGGGGGCCATCGCAACGGAGGCCGCCGAAACGGAGGCCGTCGCAGCGGAATAGGAATGCCGGAACGGCCGCAATGTGCTTTTCTATCGCAACCCGTGCTTCTGTCCTTGTTCCAGCCGCAAGCCGATGGCAAGCAGCACGGCCCCGGCAAAAACGGCGCCGGCCGCTCCGAGGAGCGCCGCATGAAAACTTTGCGTGTGGGTCATGAGAAACCCGGCGATGGCGGGCCCGGCCATTTGGCCGGCTCCATACACAGCCGTGAGAAAGCCGATGATGCGGCTGCTGTTGGCCGGGCTCATTTGCCGCGCCAGAGTGGTGGCAAGGGTCGTGATGCCCATGAACGTCGCGCCGAACAGGAGGGCGCTGATCATGATGCCGGTCTGGTTCAGCCAGAAAACAGGCATCGCAATGCCGATCGCCTGCACAACCATCGCCAGAACGAGCGACCGGACATACCCCCGGGTTTTCGCGAGGGCCGCCCAGATGATGCAGGACGGTATGGCGCCGAGTCCCACGAGGATCCATACAACGGAAGAATTGGCGGTGAAGGTGGACGCTTTGTCGGCAATGGACACAATGAAGGTGCCGGTCACAATATAGCCCAGCCCTTCCAGGCCATAGGCAATGGCGAGCCAGGGAAGCGCTTTGCGGGACGATGCCCGCGCGTTTGCCTTCCGTTCCTCCGCTGCTTTCGGTTCCTTTGCCGCCGGCTGGTCCGGCTTCGATGCGGCATGATGCCCGAGGTTGTCCGGGGAGTCCTTGATCCACAACCAGATGAAGACGGCAAGAAGACCGCTTAACAAGGACAATCCGATCCAGACCCCGTCCCACATAAAAAATGTGTTCATCCATGGAATAAAAAGGGTGGAACAAATGATGCCGAGTCCCACCCCGGAATATAAGTAGCCGGAGGCTCCGGTTTTGCCGGCCTGGGCCAACCGATCGAGAACAATGCTGGAGGCCAGCACAAAGATCAACGCGCTGGCCAGTCCGGACAGAAAACGGATGGCCAGCATGAGCGCGAAGGAGTGGGTGAGCCCCATCATGCCGGTCGTCGCGATGCTCGCCGCAAAACCGCTTCTCAAATACAGGACTTTCCTTTTTTTGACGGGAAGGAATCCGATAAGCACGGCGCCAAGAAAATAACCTGCATAATTGCTGGATGCGAGATATCCCGCCCATGCATCGGAAAATCCCAGATCCGTCTGCATGAGAGGAAGAATGGGAGTGTACGCAAATCTTCCGATGCCCATGGCGATCATCAGGGAACAAATGCCCCCGGCCAGCAACAAGACCAGGGAGCCATCGCGTTTCGTCATTCGCCTCACCTGGTTGCAAAAATTTGGTTGACATTTTTATGGAAGATCGATTTAAAATAATAACACACGGGTTTAGTACCTGGTATTAGTATTTGGTATTAAATTGATCAAATCATCACTTGTCTGAAGGAGGAGTTCCCATGAACGCCAGCCCGCTCTTGTATGGCGCCACGCTCACCGGAATCGGCACCTACGTCCCCGGGCGCCGGTTGACCAATGCCGATCTGGAAAGGATGGTGGACACGACCGACGAATGGATCGTGACGCGGACCGGCATCCGGGAGCGGAGAATCGCCGCGGAGAACGAATACATGAGCCATATGGCCATCGCCGCCGTGCAAAACATGATCGACCGGTATGGCGTCCGGGTGGACGATGTGGACATGATTCTGGTCTGCACGCATACGCCGGATTTCCCTTTTCCTTCCGTGTCCTGTCTTGTGCAGCATCATTTCCGGATCGGGAAAGCGGGCGCGCTTGATCTGAACGCCACCTGCGCCGGATTTGTGTACGGCCTGAACATGGCTGTGGGGCTGATCCATTCCGGCATGCATCGCAAGGTTCTCGTGATCGCGGGCGACACGATGAGCAAGATTACCGATTACACGGACCGGTCCACCTGCATTCTGTTCGGGGACGGGGCCGGCGCCGTGCTGCTGGAACGGACGAAGGATGGGGACCGCTCCTTTTTCCTCGCGGACGATTTCGGATCCGATGGCGGGGGCGGCCCGCTCGTCCACCGGTCCGGATTGGCCAAGTCCTTGAACGGCGTCGATTTTCGCCCGGACGGCTACTTTTATCAAAACGGCCAGGCTGTGTACCGCTGGGCCGTTCAGACGGTGCCCGCCGGCATGAAGAGATTGTTCGAGGCGTCGGGCTTGTCGCCGGAAACCGTCGACTGGTTCGTGCCGCACAGCGCCAATCTCCGGATGATCGAATCGATTTGCGAGCGGAGCGGCTTTCCCCTGGAGCGAACGCTGCTCAGCGTGGTTCATTACGGAAACACATCGGCTGCTTCCATCCCTCTTGCGCTCGATCTCGGCGTGCGTGACGGCCGCGTGAAAAAAGGCGACCGCCTGCTGCTGTACGGCTTCGGAGGCGGACTTGTCTATGCGGGCGCCGTGATCACCTGGCCGCTGGAATAAGCGCCGCCGCCCGAAGCGGCCTTCCGGAAACCGCGCGGAACATCTCGATGCCATTGTCCGCCACGCTTTGCTCAAGCGGCGCCCGTTGGTTTGCCAACGGGCGTTTCACGCTGCCCACGCTAAATCCAAAGGAGCGGCCTGCTCGCGCCGTTTGTCCCCTTCACCCGCTCCAGTTCCTCGGCAAGAATGCTCAACCCTTCCTCAATCTCCTGCTCCTCCGTGCGCATAATGCTGATTCGCAGCAAATTTTTTTTCGGGAACGTGGACAAAAACTGCGGATCCGTTGGCAGCACATCGACGCCGCGCGCGCTCAGCCTCTTGACCAGCTCCTCCGTATGAATGCCCTGCAGGTGCAGGGCGCCGAATAGCCCACCGCAGAATGGAATGGAATACATATACTCTCCGGGCAGAAGCCGGCCCGCCGCTTCCTTCAGTTTGTCGATGCGTTTCGCGTACAGGGCCCTCATTTTCCTGGCGTGATGCTCATACATTCCCGACTGGAGAAAAATCTCCAGCACCCCCTGGGACAGAACGGAAGTGCTGAGATCCGCCGCCCGTTTGTGCTGCAGAAGGACGGGGATCAGCGACTGGGGCACGGCCGCCGCGGCGATTCTCAGTCCGGGCAGCAGCACCTTGGAAAAACTGCGCAAATAAATGACGTGGCTGGAGCCGTGGTACGCCCGGATCGGATCCGCCCTGCTGTTTGTTTCAAAATCGGCGAGATAGTCGTCTTCCACAATGTACACATCGTATTTCCGGGCGAGCTCCGCGATTTTCTCTTTTTCCTGCCGGGTATAGGACGTGCCCAGCGGATTGTGAAAACGCGGGATCGTGTAAAAAAACTTGATCGCGTTGCTCCGGAAATGCCGTTCCAATGCGGTCCAGTCGATCCCTTCGGGCGTGCGCTCCAGTCCGATGACCGTCCGGTTGTGCGCTCTCAGCGATTCCAGGATTCCCCAGTAGGTGGGCTGCTCCACCAGAATGTTGGCCTTTCCGTTGGGAAAGGGCATCCCCGCCAGCACATGCAGCGCCTGCTGCACGCCGGAAAAGAGAAAGATCTGCTGCTCCGTCGCGAACACCTGATGGTTCCCGAACAGCTTCGCCAGTTCCTGACGCAGGGACATGAGCCCCTGCGGATCCGGATAGGAGAACAGAGACGGCTCAAACAGCTCCATCGCCCGGTTGAGGCATTGCCGGAGGTCCTCCTGGGGAATGGAGGAGGGGGCCGGCGCCGCCGACGCAAAATCAATTCTCCCGTTTTGAAAAAAGGTTGAACGGGGTTCCCGGGCGACGACATAGTGCCCGCTCTTCGGACGCGAATAGATCAGGGATTCCTTTTCCAGTTCCCGATAGGCGCCGATGATGGTGTTGAGACTGCAGGAAAATGTTCTGCTTTGTTCCCGGATCGAGGGCAGTTTCTGGCCAGCCTTCAACCGTCCGCTCGCGATGTCCGAGCGGATGGCGTCGATCACCTGCCGCTTTTTGTTTGCCATGAAGATTCCTCCCGCCGCGCAAACTGTATCCTTACAGATATCGATATTGCACATTCACGCTCCCATCTGTACCCAATTATAATACAGAATATGGCGAAACTGTAGGGATATGGGGTGACAAAATGAGCAAATTGGCAAACAAACGGTTTGACGGACGTATCAACGGATGGGTCAACGGGTGGATCGGCATGCTGATGTTCAGCGGCACCCTGCCCGCGACGAAGGTGGCGGTCATGGGTTTCGATCCGTTGTTTCTTACCGCCTGCCGCGGCGCCATCGCCGGGATTCTCGCGGGAGGGCTGCTTCTTTTGTTCCGGCAGAAGAGGCCCATGCGGCAGGAGCTTATCCCGCTGGCGATGGTGGCGCTGTGCGTTGTTCTGGGATTTCCGATGCTGACAGCCATTGCCCTGAAACATGTCACTTCCGCGCATTCCATGATCTACATCGGGCTGTTGCCGCTGTTTACGGCGATATTTGGCGTGCTCAGGGGAGGCGAACGGCCTCGGCCGGTTTTCTGGCTTTTTTCGGCCATGGGGAGCAGTCTGGTGGCCGGATTTGCGCTGCTCGGCGGAGCATCCTCTTCGTCTCCCGGTGACGGGCTTCTCCTGGCCGCGGTGATCGTGTGCGGCTACGGATATGCGGAAGGAGCGCGGCTCGCGCGCAGGCTGGGGGGATGGCAGGTGATCTGTTGGGCGCTTGTCATCGCGCTTCCCCTGATGTTGGCGGCGGCAATGGTTCGCATGCCCGAAACATGGGAAGGCATCCGGGGGTCTTCCTGGCTGGGCCTTGCCTATGTTTCGCTGTTCAGCATGCTGATCGGTTTCGTGTTCTGGTATCGCGGCCTTGCCCTGGGGGGCATCGCGTCGGTCGGACAGCTGCAGCTGCTGCAGCCGTTTTTCGGCCTGCTGCTTTCGGCTCTCGTTTTGCGCGAACCCGTGGATCTGCCCCTCTTTTTGTTCCTCCTGGGGGTTGTGTTCTGCGTCGCTTTTGCCAAAAGATTTGCCGGTGAGAGAATGCCAATAATTACTGTAAAAAATGCAAATAATGAACAGGAAACGAAAAACAGTGCCAGCAATGAAACCCATGATCCTGCAATGAACACCCATACACAGCAATGAACAGCGAGGAGAATCGAAATGGGCAATATGGGACGATTCTTGAGCCGGCGCGGGCGGTTCCTCCGCCGGAAATCGCCGCTGCCTGATCAGTCCGCCAACAGCAGCGGAGAAATGCTCTCCGGCGGCGCCGGCGGAACCTCGACCAGCGAGGCCGCGGCGCTCTTTGGGGAGCGGGCCGGGGAGGGATGGCAAGATGGCACAAGCCGGTATGATGCCGCCCTTTCCGACAGGTTCAGCGACAATATGCGGCTGTTCCGGTCCATTTACGCCGATTGCTCGGACGTGATCTTTCACGAGTTCCGCATCGGCGGCCGGCAGGATGCCGCGCTCATTTACATAGAAGGCATCACCAACATCGAGGAGCTGGACCGCTCGGTTCTCGCGCCCCTGCTGCGTCTGGATGCTCCCGGGGGCCGGTTCGCCCCGTCAGGACCGGCGCCGGACGCGCACCAAGATGTGCAGCCAAGCGAGCGGCAAGATGCGCAGCCGGGCTCCGCGCTCTATGCGCTGCCGTACATTCGCAACAATATTGCCGTTACCTCGATCCGGCAGGTGGACAAGGTCGGCCAGGCCATCGAGGAAATCTCCTCCGGCCATGCCGTGCTGCTGGTCGATCATGAGCCCCGGGCGCTGGCCATCGGCCTCGAAAAATGGGAGCAGCGCGCCATCGACGAACCGAGCGCCGAGTCGGTCATCCGCGGACCGAGGGAAGGGTTCGTCGAGTCGATCCGCACCAACACGGCGCTGTTGAGAAGAAAAATCCGGAGCCCGCGGCTGAAAATCCGCTCGATGAACATTGGATCCTATTCGGGCACAAGGGTGGCGATTGCCTACATCGAGGGGATTGCCGAACCCGCCCTGGTGGAGGAGGCCGAGCGCCGTCTCAGGCGCATCCGGATCGACGGCGTCCTGGAGAGCCTGTATTTGGAGGAACTGATCGAGGATAACCCCTATTCCCCGTTTCCGCAGCTGCTTTCCACCGAAAGGCCGGATGTGGCAAGCTCCTATTTGCTGGAGGGCCATATCGTCATTCTGGTGGACGGAACTTCCAACGTGCTGGTCGCTCCGATCACGCTCGTTTCCTTGCTGCAGTCGCCGGAGGACTACTACGAGAGGTATATGGTCAGCACCGCGATTCGCTGGCTGCGCTATGTGTTTTTTGTGTTATCCCTGCTCGGGCCGTCGTTTTACATTGCGATCATCACCTTCCATCAGGAAATGATCCCCAATTCCCTGCTGCTCACGATGGCGCGGTCCCGCGAGCAGATTCCGTTTCCCGCCCTGGTCGAGGCGTGGCTCATGGAAACGATGTTTGAAGCGCTGCGCGAGGCGGGCGCGCGGCTGCCGAAACAGATCGGCACCGCCGTCAGCATCGTGGGGGCGCTCGTCATCGGCCAGGCGGCCATTGCCGCCGGCATCGTGTCAGCGCCGATGGTCATGGTGGTGGCCATTACCGGAATCGCCTCGTTCATGGCTCCCCGGTTCACGGTGGGCATTTCCATTCGGCTGCTGCGCTTTCCGATCATGCTGCTTGCCGGTTTTCTCGGTTTTCTCGGGCTCATTATGGGGGTGATCCTCATTCTGACTCATCTGTTCCAGCTTCGATCCTTCGGGGTGCCCTATATGACGCCGCTCGCTCCGGTGCAGACGAGGAGCCTGAAGGATGTTCTGTGGCGCGCGCCGCGCTGGAGAATGATTACGCGGCCGGTCATGCCGGGCAGACTGAATCCGGTCCGGATGTCGCCCGGGCTGCGCCCCGGCAACGGCCACGGAAACGCCGGAAGCGGGGGATCCGGCCCTGCAGGCGCCGGACAAATGGCTGGCCTTGAAGGCCCCAACGGCGGAACCGGCAACGGATCCGGCCGGACGGGCGGCGGCAAAGGGGGAAGCGGCGCGTGATCGCTCGATGCATGGTGAACGGAACTTGGAAATCGGCGTGGAAGCCTCTCCTCATCATTTTTACCGTCCTTCTTCTGACCGGATGCTGGGACCGGACGGAGGTGAACGATCTGGCGATCATCACCGCCGGCGGGCTGGACCGGACGGAAGACGGACAGCTGGAAATACAGGTCAGGCAAAATCTCTCGGTTTCTCCCTCCCAGGAGTTGGGCAGCATGACGACGGACAGCGGCGGAACAGAGGGAATGACCATCGTTCGATCCGCCCGGGGTGTGACGATGGCGGAAGCGTCCTCCCGGCTGCAGCAGGAGTTGAGCCGGAAGGTGTTCTGGGGCCAGGATGAGATGTTCGTGTTCGGCCGCCGCCTGGCGGAGGCGGGGATTTCCGGGCCGGTTGAATTTTTGACGAGGCATCCGATTCCGAGGGAGCGGGCTTATGTGTTTCTCAGCGTGACGACCGCCAGGGACGTGATCGAGCTGCACCCGCCCGTCGAGCGATCCATTTCCCATGCGCTGAGGAAAATGGCCGAAAACCAGAACGGAATGGTGATCACGATGAAGGAACTGACGGAAATGCTGGCGGGGCGATCCCGGGCGGGCATCATGCCTCTGGTCGAAACCCGGTCAGGCGACAAGAACCAGGGGGAATTTGCCGTTCTGAACGGTGTGGCGGTGCTCAAGGACGGAAAACTGGCAGGGACCATGAGCGAGGCCGAAGCGTGGGGTATCATGTGGCTCAGGAACGAGGTGAAAAGAACGACCTTGACCATTGCTCCTCCGGGCGCCAGAGGACTCGTTTCCCTGCAGCTCAGAAAAGGCAAGGTGGCCATGTTCCCGCATCAGGATGAAGAAACATGGAGCCTGGACATCCGCGTCGAAACCGTCGCCGATGTTCTGGAAAACACCTCGGAGCTGAATCTTTCGATTCCTGACCATCTCGGAAAAGTGGAGCGCGAGGCGGAAGAGGAGATGGAGAGGCGCATCCGGCAGACACTGGAAAAAGCGAAAGAAATGAAGGCGGACATTTTCGGGTTTGCCGAAGTTTTTTACCGGAAGAATCCAAAGGAGTGGAACCGCCGCAACAAGGACCGCTGGGACGAGCTGTTTTCGGGCATGGAGGTGAACGTGCGGACGGAGATCCGAATCGTCAGGCCCGGCATGACCAGCAAAAGTATTTTGATCCCCGATCAGAGGTGAGGCAGGATGAAATGGGCGCAAGTGTTGGGAATCGTCGTCTTGCTGCTGTTGATGGCCCTGTTTGACTGGCCGAAAATGTCCCGGAACATGAAGCGGGAAAAGATCGCCTACGCCTCGCTCGCCGGAATGGGGGCAGTTCTGGCCGTCCTGCTTGTTTATGATCCGGAACTGCCGGGACCGACCCAATGGCTGCAGGTGCTGTACCAACCGCTCGTGCAAATCATGGAAAAGCTGATCGTGAAAGGGGGCTGACGGGTCATGCTGGAAAAGGGCAAAATATCCGCCGCGCAAATCGGAAAAATGATGTACCTGGCGGTCACGCCGACGGCCATCCTGAGCACGCCCGCCATTTCGTTCAAATTTGCCGGGCAGGATCTCTGGATTTCTCCTCTCCTGGCATTTTCCGGGGTGCTCGTCATTCTCATTGCGCTCGGGTTTCACCGGCTGTATCCGGGGCTGAACTACGTGCAGATCAGCGACCGGGTCCTTGGCCCTGTCATTGGGAAAACCGTCGGTCTGGCGCTTCTGTTCTATTACATGTACACCACCGGCATCATCATCCGGGAATACGGCGATTTTGTGGCCGGAGCGTTTTTGCCGCAGACTCCGCTGTTGGTGGTGACGGGGAGCATGGTGTTCCTCTGCGCTCTGGCCGTTCGCGGCGGTGTGGAAATTATCGCGCGTTTTGCCGATGTGTTCATCCCTGTTTTTTCCCTGCTTTTTCTCTTGTTGACGGTCCCGCTCTTGCCGGAACTGAAAATCACAAACATGCTGCCGATCATGGGCGAAGGGATCGCTCCTTCCCTGTCGGGTTCATTCATCCTGCAGGCCTGGTACAGCGAATTTGTGCTTGTTTCGTTTTTTCTCCCCTTTGCCCATAACGCCGATCAGGCGAAAAAAACGGCCGGTTTTTCCCTGCTGGCGGTCGTGCTGACGCTCGTCGCCTCGAACCTGCTCACGCTGCTGCTCCTTGGAAACGTCACGGGCAATTACACCTACCCGTTCCTGATCGTCGCCAGGTACATCAACCTGGCCGAGTTCTTCAACCATCTGGAGTCGTTGTTCATGGTCATCTGGGTGGTGGGGGCTTTTGTAAAAATTTGCATCTTCTTTTACGTGACGGTGCTGGGCACCGCCCAATGGATGCAGTTGAGCGACTACCGGCCGATCGTGTTTCCCCTGGGTTTTCTGCTGATCCTGATGAGCATCTGGGTTGCGCCGAACTTGCAGTACCTGTCGTACGCCCTCTCCACCACCGCAAATTTGTCCGCGCTCACCGCGTTTCTGATCATTCCGGCGCTGCTGCTCCTGTTGGGCGTGATCCGAAAGCGGATGGGATCAAAAGCCTGAAGCGGCAAAGATGCCGATGGAAGGTTGATTGAAAAAGTTTTGATTGGAAAGAGGCAGGGGATGAAGTAAAATAGGTTCAACCTTTCATCGGCCCAACTGACAAGCGGGCAGGAGGGGATGCGCATTGGACATTCGGCCGGTGGAGCTGGAAGGGGAACGGGTGCGGCTGTTTCCGATGGAGGCCGGCCACATCCCGGAATTGTACGAGGCGGGGAAGGATCCGGCGATCTGGACATATACGACCTGGAAGGTGCGGACTCCGGAAGATATGAGGGAGCTGGTCGAGGCCGCGCTCCGCGCGAGGGAACAGGGGACCGAGATGCCCTTTGTCATTCTGGACAAGGAATCGGGGAGGCTGGTGGGCAGCACCCGGTTTTTGAACATTGCGGCGGCGCACCGCCAGCTGGAAATCGGCTCGACGTGGCTGTCCCCGGCCGTCTGGCGGACAAGGGTCAACACCGAATGCAAGTATTTGCTGCTGCGTCACTGCTTTGAGACGCTTGGGGCCGTCCGCGTGCAGCTGAAAACCGACAGCCGCAATGTCCGGTCGCAGCAGGCGATCGAGAGAATCGGCGCGGTCCGGGAGGGCGTCCTGCGGCGGCACATGATTTTGCCCGACGGGTATATTCGAGACACCGTCATGTACAGCATCACCGATCTGGAATGGCCGCGGGTGAAGGAGCGGCTGGAGCGCATGCTGCAAAGGTAGCTCGGAGGCAGCGCGGAGGCAACGCAAAGGCAGCTTAGGGATGGCGAGTGAAGCGGACGGAGCGGGCGGAGCGGACGGTTGGTTGGAGAACCCGAACACGGCCGGGGGATGCGGTGGCGGGTCGCGCTGCGGGTGCAGTCGGTCGAGGCGTCGTTCCGGACTTCGGATGCGGCCCGTGGATGCCTGCCGGCAGGATCAATGGGTGAAAGGAGAAAGGGCCATGTACGAGCAAAAAACGAAGGAAACCGAACAGAGCGTAATCGAGTTCATCGAGCAGATCGACCATCCCGGGAAAAAGGAGGACGCCTGCAGGCTGCTGGACATTTTTGCCGAGACGAGCGGATATCCCGCGAAAATGTGGGGGCCGAGCATAATCGGTTTCGGCAAATACCGCTACCAGTACGCTTCCGGTCACAAGGGCGAGGCGCCGCTGGTCGGGTTTTCGCCAAGGAAGTCGAAGTTCAGCCTGTATTTTGCCCCCGGCGATCCCGAAAGGGACGAGCTCCTGGCCGGTCTTGGCAAGCACACGCAGGGCAAGGGCTGCGTGTACATCAACAAGCTCGCGGACGTGGATGTGGAAGTGCTGAAGAAGCTGATCCGCCGGTCGATCGAAATCTTGCTGGAAAGATATCCGGATCAGGAATGAGGCCAGGGTCGGATCTGAAGTGCGGGCAAAGGCTGGCCGCAGCGGGATCATGCGGTCATTCCGGGAGAACGATGAGCGGGCGCGGGCGAATGAGCAGCCGCGAATGATGATTTGGGCGGTTAGTTTTTGTCGATTTTTCGACTTCGGTAGCGCGAAACTGGAAGATTTTGAAATTATAGTTGATTTTTCGACTAAAACATCGCGAATATACGGTGGGGGGTATAGAACTTGGGTGATTTTTCGACTAAATCGGCGCATACTGCTCAAATTCAGGCCAATCGAAGTCGATTTTTCGACCTGAGCCATCCTTTCCCGCCCTCAATACCCCCTCCGGTTGCCGATCCTCCATAAAGAGGATGGACAATTTCAAAAACTGCGGTAAGCTGAAATTGAGCCATTGCAAGATCCGAGGAGGCGGGTATCGTTATGGATTTGTCCCAGGTGGCGGTGATCGTCGAAATCGCGAAGGCGGGTTCCATCTCGCAGGCTGCGCAAAACCTGTACATTTCCCAACCGGGCGTGTCCAAAATCCTGCAAAGATTTGAAGAAGAGGTCGGAGAGAAAATTTTTGAACGGGTGAGCACCGGCATTCGGCTGACCCCCGTCGGGCGCAGATTTGTGGAGAACGCGCAGGACATCATCGAGCAGGTGGAAAAACTGGAGGAAATTTTCGCCAAAAAATCCGTGACCACGATGGAGCTCCATATCGCTTCCATGTCCTATCGGTTCATGCAGAGCATGATTGCGGAACTGTATCTCAAATACAGCCAGAATCCGATCAACATCAGATATACGGAATGCGGTTTTGACGACGAACTGGAGCTGATCAGCCGGGGAGACATCGAAATCGGGATCGTGACGATGTGGAAAAACGACCGCAAAAGGGCAGTGAAGAAAGCGCTTGCAAAGGGCGTGGAGTACCACCGGCTCGGCGCCGCCGTTCCGTATATAGGCGTCAGCGTAAACAGCAAAAAGTATCCCCCGGACGTCGAGGGGCTGGATCTCGAGCGGCTGGCCAAAATGCCGATCGTCACCATTTCCCCGTCCTCGCCGCTGAAAACGACCGGTTGGGATTTTGTGCGGAAAATATTCGGCTGGAGCAGGCTGGGCTCGTCCAATCAGGAAATTACGACGAACAATACCGGAACGATGCGGGAAATCGTCAACCGGATCGACGGGTTTTCCCTCATCATCCTGAACAAGGGGATCTATGAACGATACGGATATGTCGATGACATCCGCCTGATCCCGCTGCCGGACCCGGACGTGCAGTTTGAAATGGGATGGCTGCAGCGGGCAAACACGGTGCGGTCCCCTCTGGCCAACGAGTTCATCAGCATGCTGAGCGAATATTGCCTGGATGAATAGGCATTCGGAATAAAAGATTTCATATGAATCCATAACTTCCATTTATATAACTGCAGCGAGGGAGCGGAGCGCCGCCGGGCGTTCCGTTCCTTTTTTCCGCTCTTTATTGCCGCTCTTGCCAGCCGCAAGATCGGCGCAATCCCGCCGGTTTTCCGCCATCATTCCCCCGCCTGCCCGCCTCCCCATATTCTCCCTCATTATAATTGGCAGAAAAGAATTGATATGACTCGCCGGGAAACCCGTGTGATAGTATTGGAATCAACCAGCACCTCATGTATTCCGGTTTTTTTGGCGCCATAATTCTTGGAATACAAAACCCGGGAAAGGAGAGAAAAAAAGTTATAGCAATGCGCTACAGAAACAAACCATCGAGCTACATCTACGTCGACACACCCTGCGGCAAAATCAAAGGCGTGAGAAAAGAAGGCTATCTTGTGTTCAAGGGAATCCGCTACGCGAATGCCGACCGTTGGGAAGATCCGGTGCTGGTCACATCGTGGCAGGGGGAGTATGACGCGACCAGATTTGGCCCCCATTGTTATCAATACCGGGCTTTTTTCGATGATCACGACACCCCGTATTCGAAGTTTTACTACGATCAGGCCGCGGAAAAACCCGTCATCGCCTACAGCGAGGACTGCCTGAACCTGAACATCTGGGTCCCGGAAGGCGCGGAGAACGCCCCGGTGGCGGTGTTCGTCCACGGCGGATCCTTCGTCAGCGGGGGCAACAGCGCGACCTATATCATCGGCGAACATTACTGCAGGCGGGGCATCATTCTGGTCAGCATCAATTACCGACTCAATGCCTTCGCCAGCGTATTCGAGGAGGGCCACACGGGCAATTACGGGCTGAAGGACCAGATGGCCGCCTTCCAATGGCTGAAACAAAATATCGCCGCATTCGGGGGCAACCCGGACCGGATCGTCGCCATCGGCGAAAGCGCGGGGGCGTTGTCCCTGCAGTGCCTGCTGTATTCGCCCCAGGCCAAAGGTCTGTTTGCAGGCGCCATCATGATGAGCGGCGGGGGGAACCTGGACATCCTGGGGATTCCCGCGAAGCCGGACTATGCGGCGGGGACGTGGGCGATCGTCAAGAAAACATTCGGGGTGCAATCGATCGACGAGCTGAAAACGGTTCCGGCGCGGGACATCTTTGTCGCCTGGACCGAAGCGGCATCCACCAGCCAGGATTTTGCCAACCATTGCGCCAAGCCGATCGTCGACGGAGTCGTCATCCCGAAACCCGCCGGGGAATTGATCGAAAGCGGGGAATACCACGACATGCCCTGCATGATCGGTTTTTCCAGCGAAGACATGTTTCCCTACATTCTTTACACCAGGGCTCTGGAGTGGGGCATTCAGCAAAGCGATGCCGGCCGGAGTCCCGTTTACGGCTATTACATGGACAGACAGCTGCCGGGCGATGACGCCGGCGCCTACCATGCCTGCGACCTCTGGTATGCCTTTGGCTCCCTCGATCTGAACTGGCGTCCCTTCGAAGAGGTGGACTACCGCATTTCGGAAAACATGATCGACTACTTCGCCAATTTTATCAAGACAGGGAATCCCAACGACGGGCGGCTGCCCGAATGGTCGCCGATCACCAGGGACAACCGGAGGTTCCTGCATTTCGGCGACGAAGAGGCGTCGATGTGCGAACCGCCGGCCGGCAAGCTGGCGGCCGCCATTCAAAACACTTTGAAACCGTTTCCGGGCATGTGAACGGTTCCAACGCGCATCTCCGGTCATCTCCGGATGCGCGATTCCATCATCCTGAAAATGAAAGGGGTTTCATCCAATGAACAAGCGATTCCTGTTGTTCTGTGCCGCGCTTCTGCTGCTCATTCCTCTGGGCGCCTGCTCTGCCGGATCCGGCAGCGGCGGCGGGAATCCGAAGGAGATCGTCCTCGGATATGTCGGTCCGATCACGGGTCCGTACGCCGGGCTCGGCCTGCCCATTCACAAAATCGCCGAATACGCGGTGGAGGAAATCAACAAGTCCGGCGGCATCAACGGCATCCCCGTGAGATACGTCTACCGGGACGATACGGGGGATCCGACGAAGTCCGCCAACTATGTCCGGGAGCTGGTCGAAAAGGAAGGCGCCACTCTCATGCTTGGATCCGCCAACTCCACCTCCGTGGCGGCGGCACTCGATTTCCTGACCGAGAACAAAATCATCACGATGCTTGCCTCGGCCAGCGCGGTCAACCTGATCGATCCGGAAAAATACCCGTACATGTTCCGCACCCAGGTCAACAATGAGATCATGGCGGAAGGCCTTGTGCAAAGCGCGATCAAAGGCGGGTACAAAAGCGTCGTCCTGGTGGGCGACAATGGCAACCTCGGGACGGACGGCATCGCGTACACGAAAAAGTATGCGGAGCAATACGGGCTGACCTTTGCCGATATTGTCCAGTTCACACCCGGTTCCGCCGACATGACGCCGGTCGCCCAGAACGTCGCCCGGGCAAATGCGGATGCCGTCATCGGGTTCGCCACCGGCCAGGACGCGGCGAGAATCGTGGCGGCCCTTGACCGCGTCGGCATGACCGGAAAATATATGTACCTCGGTTACATGGGGACGGCCCTGGCGAATTTTGCGGATCTCGCCGGAGAGGAAGCGACCCGGTACGTCACGTATCAGGGACTGAAATCGGGAAGCGTGCCGGAGGACGAGCCGGAACCGGAACTCGGGTACGCCCAGGCGTGGTATGACACGATGATCGAAACATTCGGCGACTACAACCCGGACGGATCCGGACGCAACTGGGGCTGGATCGAGGCGGGCCGCGCCTATGACTGCATCATGCTGATGAAATATGCGATCGAAAAAGCCCAATCGACGGATCCGGACAAGGTGAAGGAGGCGCTGGAAACCGTCGGTCCCGAGTTCAAATCCGTTCTGTATGAATCCGGCTATGAGTTCGGTCCAAACGACCATGAAGGGTTCAACGCCAACGAGCTTGCCAACTGCTACATGGGCAGGATCGTGGCCAACGTCGGCAAGATCAAGGGCGAACCGGTGACTGTCAGAGCGACGATGTTCGACTGATCGAAAAGGAGCATGATCATGCAAACCGTCATTTTCGGACTCGCTTACGGAGCAATGTACTCCCTGATGGCGCTTGCCATCGGGATCGTTTTTTCCACCACCAGAATCATCAACTTCGCCTACGCCTCGGTCGTCATGACGGGGGCGATGGTCGCCTACTGGTGCATAGGGGTGTACAAACTTCCGTACCTGGCCGGCCTTGCGGCGGGGATCGGCTTCAATATCATCCTGTGCGTGCTGCTGTACAAGCTGTGTGTGGAGAAGCTCGGCAACCTGCATGTCAATCTCGGCTGGATTATCACGCTGTTCGGGGCGGCGCTCATCATCGACAACCTGGCCCTGATGGCCTTCGGAACCCAGTCCAATCCGTTTCCGTTCCTGTTCGGAGGCAAACGGATCGACCTGTTCGGGGCCAACATTCTTTTGCATGAAATCTTCATCATCCTGATCGCCGCCGTCATCGGCCTTTCCTATCAGATGATGTGCAGCCGGACGAAAATCGGGCGCGCGCTGCGCGCGGTGTCCCACAATCCCCAGACCGCTCAGCTCATGGGCATCAACAGCACCTTTATCATCATCCTGTCCTTTGCGCTGGCCGGCGTTGTTTCGGCCATCGCCGGCTGCCTGATCGCCCCTTACACCTATGCCAGCTACACGATGACCGCTTCCATTGGCCTGAAGGGGTTCGCCGCCGCGCTGATCGGAGGTCTCGGCGACACCAAGGGAGCCTTCATCGGCGGCATCACCCTGGGGCTCACCGAACAGCTGCTGACAGTGCTGGGGGTTTCCCCCAGCCTGCTCGGCTCCTTCAGCTTCATCATCATGATTCTCGTTATCATCTTCCTGCCGGGGGGATCCTGAGTGCCAAATATGTCATCCGCAACAGAATCACGCCAAAATAAATACCTCGGCGCGCTTTACACCCTCTGGGCCGCATGTTTTGTCCTCTTCCTGCTGGCTCCGTTTTTTGTGGGAAGATACTATGTCGGATACATTCTGATTATTTTTCTGTACTGCATTCTTTCCATCGGCTACAACATCGCCTCCGGCTTCTGCGGCATCATCCATTTTGCGACGGCTTCGCTCTACGCGGGAGGCGCCTACACGGCGGCGATCCTGTATACCGAATGGGGACTTCCCTTTGCCCTGTCGGCCATCCTCGGCGCATTGGTCGCCGGGATCATGAGCTTCATCATCTCCTTTTCGGCCTACAAGGTGCACGGCAATTATCTCGTTCTCGTCAGCTTCGGACTGCTGGAAGTGGTCACGCAAATTTTGCACGGAAGCTCCTTCACCGGAGGGGCGGCCGGCTATTCCATGGCGAGATGGACGTTTTTCGGCGAGCCGGTGAACATGACGGTCAAATATTATGTTGTCTTCGCGATCCTGGTGATCGCCTTCATCGTGCAGCGCAACATCGCCAAAAGCCAATGGGGACGGGATTTCCTGGCGATGAAGGACAATGAATTCGCCGCCGCCGGCGTCGGCATCAATTTCCGCAAGGTGCGCATCATCGGCTTTTTTATCAGCGCGGTCATCTCCGGCCTGGCGGGGGCGATGTACGCCGCCTATGCGGGATACATCAGCCCGGATTCCTTCGGGTTTCCCTTGTCCATCCTGATCCTGCTCATGGTCATGGCGGGCGGCTCCGGCACCTTGTCGGGGCCCGTGGTGGGTGCCTTTGTCATTTCCCTGGTGCCCGAGGTGTTCAACGACCAGCCGGCGTTGAAAGTCATTTTCTACGGACTCATGCTCATCGTCATCACCCAGGTCATGCCCACGGGGATTGTCGGCAAGATCAAGGAAAAGTTCCGGGAGGTGGACGCAAACAGACACATCCGCGGCGTGCAGCCGGAAACGGACATCGACTTCGCCAAATACGCGAAAAAGCGGGACCGTGCTTCGGAGGACATCCTGGTGGTCAAAGGGCTGACCAAGCAGTACTGGGGACTGACGGCGGTCAGCGATCTGGATCTGACCGTCCGGCGCGGCACCATCCACGCCCTGATCGGTCCCAACGGAGCCGGAAAATCGACCCTCGTCAACTGCATCACCGGCCTGGTCAAACCGACCCGCGGAGAAGTCTGGTTCAACGGCGAAAACATCACGGGCATGGAACCGTACCATCTGGCGAAAAAGGGCATGACGCGGACCTACCAGCATGTGCTGCTGTTCAACTCCATGCCTGTGATCGACAATGTGGCCGCCGGAGCCCGCCTTGACAAGCATTACGGCATCTTCCACGCCCTGTTCCAGACGCGCAAAAAGCGCCGGATGGACCGCGAGGCGTATCTGGAAGCCCATGAATGTCTCCAGCTGCTGGGCATTGCCGACAAGGCCAACGATATCCCGGAAAGTTTGTCGGCGGGCCAGCAGAAGCTGCTGGAAATCGGGCGGGCGCTCATTGCGAAGCCGGACCTGCTGCTTCTGGACGAACCATGCGCGGGGCTGACCGATTCGGAAACCGAACAGTTTGCCGATCTGATCAGGAAAATCCGGGATCAGGGCATCTCCATTCTGCTCATCGAGCACCACATGAATCTTGTCATGGAAGTTTCCGACCGCATTACCGTGATCGACCACGGGGTGAAGATTGCGGAGGGCACGCCGGAACAGGTGGCGAACGATCCCGTCGTGCGCAGGGCATATTTGGGGGAATGAGGTGATCGGGATGCTGCAAGTTCAGGACATGTATGTTTCATATGGAAAGACACAGGTCATCCACGGCATTTCCTTTGATGTCAAGCCGGGAGAAATCGTGACGATCATCGGAGCCAACGGAGCCGGCAAAAGCACGACGCTGAACACGATCGTCGGCCTGCAGCGGGGCAGCCGGGGATCGATCCTGTACAAGGGAGCCGACATCACGAGGACGAGGCCGCAGCAGCTCGTCAAGATGGGCATGCGCATGGTGCCCGAGGGCAGGCAGATTTTCCCCGCCCATACCGTGGAGGAAAATCTGCTGCTGGGCGCCCACGCGGAGACGGACAAAAAGAAAATCGCGGAGCGCCTGGAAGAGATGTACCACCGTTTTCCGCGGTTGAAGGAGCGGCAGAAGCAGTACGGCGGCACGCTTTCCGGCGGCGAGCAGCAGATGCTGGCCATCGCCCGCGCGCTCATGACGCGGCCGGATCTGCTGCTGTTGGACGAACCGTCGCTTGGTCTTGCGCCGATTGTCGTGGCCGACGTGTTTGAGCTGCTCACGGAAATCCTCAAGAGCGGGGTGACCATTTTGCTCGTGGAGCAGATGGCAAAACTGGCGCTCAAGATTTCCGACCGCGCCTTCGTGCTGGAAAACGGCCGGATCGTCCTTTCCGGAGACAGCAAAACCGTGCAAAACGATCCAAAGGTCATTGAAGCATATCTTGGAAGCAAGTGATTTTCGCAGCACATCGGGAGGAAGAGAAATGTCGAGAAAAGTCATCATCACAGCCGCCATTACCGGCGCGGTTCATGTCCCAAGCATGTCGGAGTACCTGCCGGTCACGCCGGACCAAATCATTGAAGAAGCCGCCGCCGCTTGCGGGGCGGGCGCCGCGGTGGTGCATCTGCACGCGCGAGATCCCCGGGACGGCAGGCCGACCAGCGATCCGAAATGGATGAAATACATCACGGACGGCGTGAGGGAGCGCTGCCATGCGGTCATCTGCATCACCACCGGAGGCGCCATCGGGATGAGCGTCGAGGAACGCCTCGCCTCCGTTCCGGTATGCGGGGCGGAACTGGCTTCATGCAATGCGGGATCGGTCAACTTCTGCTTCTCCCCGATCGCGGACAAAATCCGCAACCCGAAATACGATTGGGAAATTCCGTTTGTCAGAAACACCTACTCCGTCCCGTTTGTCAACACCTTTCAGGATATTGAAGATTATTTGCGGGTGATGGGAGAACACGGCACAAAGCCGGAGTTTGAAGTGTACGACGTCGGCATGCTGAGCAATATCGCCTACTTCGTGCAGAAAGGCCTCGTCACGGGTCCGGTTTATATCCAGTTTGTGCTGGGAGTGATGGGCGGTCTGCCCGCGACGGTCGACAACCTGCTCTTTTTGTACAATACGGCCACAAAGCTTCTGGGAGATCAATTTGTCTGGTCCTGCGCGGCGGCCGGAAAGGACCAGTTCGATCTGACCACCGTCGCCATGCTGATGGGGGGCAACATCCGCGTCGGCCTGGAGGACAACCTGTACCTGTCCAAAGGGGTGCTGGCTCAATCCAACGCGGAACAGGTGGCCAAGGCCGCATCCATTGTAAAGCTGCTTGGCCGTGACATTGCCACACCCGATGAGGCGCGGGAAATGCTCGGGCTGGACAGGGCGTGAGGAGGGCGGACATGATGGAAAAAATTGCGGTCATCGGAGCGGGCACCATGGGCCACAGCATTGCGCTGTCCTTTGCCCTGCACGGCTACTCCGTCCATTTGTACGATGCCGTGGAAGATCAGCTGCCCTGGGCAAGGGGGATGATGGAACAGCATCTTAAGGACCTTGCGGAAGGGGGGTTGGTGGATCCGTCAAAGGCGGATGAAACCCTTGGGCGCATCCGGTTTTTTCATGATTTGAAGGGAGCGGTCGAGGATCGGGAGTACATCATCGAAGCGGCTCCCGAAAACATCGGGCTGAAACGCGAACTGTTTGCCGAGCTGGACCGGCTGGCGCCTTCGCATGCCGTGCTGGCCAGCAATACGTCCAGCCTCGCCCTGGATGACATGATGAGGGATATTTCCGAAGAGCGCAAAAAGCGGACGATGATCAATCACTGGTTCCATCCCGCCCATCTCATACCCCTGGTCGAGATGTCCTGCTTTGGCAATATGCCGGAACCGATTTATATGGAAGTGGAAAACCTGTACCGATCGATCGGCAAGCAGACCGTGAAAGTGCTGAAGCCGTTGCCCGGTCTGATCGCCAACCGCATCCAGCAGGGCGTCGCCCGGGAAGTGTTTTCCCTTCTGCAGCAGGGTGCGGCAGCCCCTGAGGACATCGACAAGGCCCTGCAGTTTGGTCCGGCGTTCCGCTATGCGACCGCCGGCCAGCTGGCGGTGGCGGACATGGGCGGGCTTGATATCTGGTGTATCGTGGGAGACAATCTGCTGAAAGAAATGGACAATTCCACCTGCGCCAACCCGCTGCTGAGGGAAAAGGTCGCCGAGGGGAAGCTGGGCATCAAAACCGGGGCCGGATTCTATGAATACGATCCGTCAGAACTGGAACAGGTCCGGAGGGAGTTCAACCGAAGGCTCATTCATCAATTGAAGGCTTCCATGTTTTATATGAAACGGTGATGGCAAAAAAAGAAAACGGGGCTGCAACCTGACCGGCCGATTCTGGCCGGCCCTGCGGGGCAGCCCCTTATTGCGCATGCCGCGCCTGTTCTGCACATTTACTGCCGGACGACGAGGATGTCGCGCGGCGGTCTGCCGGTGCGGCGGATTTGCTCGATTTCGTTGTTGGTCAGGATGCGGCCGACCAGAATGAGCGAGGAAGTGACGTTGTTGAAGTTGAAGTTGCCCAGGTTCCTCACGCTCTGGCTGCCGCGGAACACGCGAAACGAGCCCTGGAAGTTGAAACCGGAAAACAGCACGAGGGTGACCTGATTCGGGTTGACGACATTGACGAGACGGAAGCTTGAGAGGAGATTGTTGAATCGGAATGCCCGCAGGTCACGGATGGCCACCCCTCCCCGCCGGAAAAGGATGCGCCGCCCGCTGAACCCGGTTCCCGACCACAGCGCGAGACGCACATGGGTGTTCGCCATTTGTTTCACCTCCATCTTTCGCGATGGTACAGCTTATGAATCATCGGAAAAATGGTTTGGACGAGCATCCCGGGACAGGGGCGCGATTTTGGCCGGATCTGTCCGGTTGGTCCATTCACATGTTTTGCGCGGGAGGAGCTGATCTGCGTGAACATGGTTCGGGAACAGACGAAGCAGGGGGGCGATCCGTTCCTCGCGTCCGTTACGGAACTGAAAGACCTTATTCGGGCGTTTTTCGGCGATGTTTGATTCTAACGGAACCAGAAGAGGTCAAGTCCAATATTGTGTGTAAATTCCCTCAGTCAGATTGGAGGTCACACAATCCGCGTAACTTTGGCTGAAGCCTTCTTGCAGGTTTTGCGCCATTCGAAATACTCGGCC
>Ga0207866_1000518_pt1 | contig 54740 bp, 46 predicted proteins | sample HigsolmetaAR203D_FD_184835 | JGI IMG/M metagenome (GOLD analysis project Ga0207866, IMG submission 184835) | Ionic liquid and high solid enriched microbial communities from the Joint BioEnergy Institute, USA - AR20-3-D (SPAdes) (version 2) ...
AATGGATATTGACGATGGCCGCCGCCGTGTTGCTGGTCAGTGGATGCCAAGCGGGCGGCGAGGAAGCAAAAGGCACCAATCATCAAGAAAAAAATCACCAAGCGAGAGAATCTACAACTCCGAAAGCTGAGAAATTTACTTTCAACCAAATAAAAGAAGTCAGCGGGAAAAAGGTGATTACCAATCCGGAAAATGTGCTCGTTTTGGTTAATAAAGAGTACAATTTGCCTGAAGGTTACGCGCCGAAAGATCTCGTTAGACCGGCTGTAAAGTTTTCATTTGGAGACGAAAAAATCGAAAAAAGTTTGATGCGTAAAGAAGCAGCCGAAGCGTTGGAAAAGATGTTTGCAGCAGCAGCGAAAGACGGCGTTTATTTATATGCCGTTTCTGGCTACCGTTCTTACAACCGGCAAGTAGCGGTATTCAACAATGAAATGGCCAATTCTGGGAAAGCGAAAGCGAATCAGGCTGTCGCAACACCCGGACAAAGCGAGCATCAGACCGGATTGGCGATCGATATTTCCGGGAAAAGCGTCGGTTTTCTCTTGACGGATTCATTTGAAAACACAAAAGAGGGTCAATGGCTAGCGAAACATGCACACGAATACGGTTTTATTCTCCGTTATCCAAAGGGAAAAGAAGCGATTACCGGCTATCAATTTGAGCCATGGCATTACCGTTACGTGGGAGTAGAAGCAGCGAAGAAGATATATGAAAACGGCTGGACATTGGAAGAATTTTATCGGAATTACGGAAAAATGTAAAAAGGGGGGCGATCCCCCTTTTTTGGACGTCGAAATACGCCCAGGAGGACAGTACGCAAAAAATCATTTTCATGTAAAAGAATATACCGGCAGGCGGATGATCCTTTCATACAGGAGAATTTTTCTTTATTTAATGAAAGAAAAGTATTTCCCCAATGCCCTAAAACCTCTCCAAATGGATGGAGGGGTTTTTTGAAGGCATTTCCGCCAATCAATCAGTCGTGTATCCCGCGGCTTCGCTTCCGATTTAAGCAGCTATGCAAAGATAGGGATCATTCCCATCGCAGCTTTGAATTGGAGAGAGGATGCTGAAATTCCGATTCATTCGATCAATCATTCGAAAATGGTTCCCTACTAAGGTCAGCTTCTAAATAGGTTTTATCTTTCCCTAAATTTAAAAAGCTGTTAAAATAAAGTAGTTACAGAAAAATCATAAATCCGAAGAATGAGAGCAATGAAAGTGGTGACAAATGTGGAAGATGAAAAGCAAGAAAAGGAGCAGCAAAAGCAATCTTCGTCAAATTATGTGAAAATGAAGAGATTTCATTTTGTTATGCTCCTCTTTTTCATTGTTTTTATAACAGCGGGAATTACAACATTTGCTTTGGCATTTGGGGATGAAAAAGCGGTCGATGTCGGTGGTGCAAACCGTCCGGAATTTAATAAGCTTTACGATGTGTATGATAAATTAAAAAGCAATTATTACGAAAAAGTTGATGATGAAAAACTGATTAACGGGGCCATTAATGGCATGGTTCAATCTTTGGGTGATCCGTATTCTGACTATATGTCTAAAAGCGAAGCAAAACAGTTTCACGAAAGCATCGAGTCCTCTTTTGAAGGAATCGGAGCAGAAATCCAAGAAAAAGATGGAAACATCGTAATTGTTTCGCCTATTAAAGGATCCCCTGCCGAGAAAGCTGGATTGCGTCCGAACGACCGCATACTTTCCGTCAATGGTAAAAGTTTGCAGGGGATGAGTTCGACAAAAGCTGTCATGATGATACGCGGTAAGAAAGGCACCAAGGTTAAGCTGAAGATTCAGCGTCCGGGTGAGCAAGATCCGATCGAAGTGAGCATTGTAAGAGATACGATCCCTATTAAAACTGTTTATCCAGAAATGCTCGATCATGGTGTTGCCAAAATTCAAATCACAAGTTTTTCAGAAAATACGTATAAAGAGTTGAAACAAGCGATCGCCGAAATGAAGAAAAAAGGCATGACATCGCTGGTGCTTGATTTGCGGCAAAACCCGGGAGGACTTCTTGACCAAGCTATAAAAATGTCGAATATGTTCGTGCCAAAGGGGAAAATCCTGCTGCAAGTGGAAGACCGCAATGGACAGCGCGAGAAATTTATTGCTGACGGAAAGGACAAAGTAAATGTCCCAGTGGCTGTATTAATTGATGGAGGAAGCGCAAGTGCTTCGGAAATTTTTGCGTCAGCGTTGAAAGAGTCTGCCGGCGTTCCGCTGATCGGGGAAAAATCATTTGGCAAAGGAACGGTACAAACGACGGAAGATTTTAAAGACGGTTCTAATCTAAAATTCACTACCGCGAAATGGCTGACGCCAAAAGGAGAGTGGATTCATAAAAAGGGTATTAAACCGGATTATGAAGTCAAACTCCCAAGTTATGCTAATTTACCAATTGTAGATCCGGATAAAGAACTGAAAGAATCCGACCTTTCCAAGGAAGTGAAAGCAGTGGAGCAAATGCTCAGCGCTCTTGGGTATAACCCGGGAAAAGTAGACGGCTATTTTGACGGTGAAACAAAAGACGCTGTTGTGCGGTTCCAAAGAGATCAGAAGCTGCAAGTGACAGGAAAGGTGTCGGGAGAAACGACCATTAAATTGATGGATCAAATCAGAAAAGAAATTCAAGATCATGATACCCAGGTGAAAAAAGCAGTGGAAATTGTCACTAAAAATAAGTAATTTTCAATGGAAGAGCGGGAATTTCCCGCTCTTTTTCGTTCGAGTTGATCGTCTCATTATGTGAATGTATGAAATCCGATTGCTCCTGCCCATGTCCATCAATTTAACGGTGCCATGCAATAGGAATCATTCATGATGAGAATATTGACAGATGAAACGTATTTCATTTATCATTAAATAGTTCATAATATAAATTATTGGATGATAAATGGAAGGTCGATCATATTGAGACAAGAAATGCTAGTAGAATTGGAACAATTACTGCGTAAGAACTATCGAATGATAAAAAACGAATTAAGAAATTACACCGGAAAATATTTGAACAGCACAGAATTTATCGTCTTAAAAGTCATTCACGAGAATGGTCCTTTGAAAGCGTCGGATATTTCCAAGACCATTGAAGTGTCGGCAAGCCATATTACAGCTATTACAGATTCTTTAGTTGAAAAAGGCTTTATAACTAGAAAGCGTTCAGAAGTCGATCGGAGAAGAGTTGAACTGGAGATTACGGAAAAAGGAAAAGAAATGCTGAAATTTGCTGCTGAATTAAAATCTGAATATTTCCAAAAGAAATTCAGCCATTTTACGAATGAAGAACTGCAAACATTTATCCAGTTATTAAAAAAATTAAACACTCCATGCGATCACTCCGATGATTCTGAAAATAAATGATACATCATTCATGTGTTTAAATATTCGTACAAACATATTTGCAAAGAAAAAAGGACGATATTTGTTGCGACTACCATTCGATAAACAAGCATAAAGGAGGAAAGAACGTGGAGGATTCATACTTATTGGATATATTTTTATCCTTGTGGAACAAGCGAGAAGTGAAAGATGGCTCGAATTCTCCAACCGCCACTGTGAAAGAAATGATGAAGAGTGAACTATTAGACGAATTCAGTCACCCTCGCGTTAGGAAAACAAAAGAAGAAAAATATTTTTTAGCTGTGAAAAGGGTGATCGATTCGGATTTAAAAACTGAAGATCAAATTCGGCTGATCCGGCTTTACACGGATGTAATGGAGTCGTTCAAATAATCTTTACAATCGCAATACGTTTGCAAAAGAAGTTAATAAAGGGCTTAAATAGAAAGGTTGTCAACCCTTTATTTATGGAAATAAATAAAACGGATCCTAATTAAAAGAAAGAATGGCCAATTTCAGAATGAAAGGGATTATTTAACAAACTTTAATCTTCAAGGTTTACAGCCCCTTTTTGGATGAAAATAAATGGCTTTTTTTCTTTGGCCTGTCTATCTATGAATCTGTCATTTTCTTCCTCAAATATTACAAAAATCGCATGTTATGATGTAACCAGATCAGAGATTGAAAGAATCAAAGGAGGAAGATTAGATGAACAAAAAATCATTGATGGCAGTAGCAGTATCCTTTGGGTTATTGACTGCACCGCTTGCATCAAAGGCAAATGCGGCATCATTTCCGATAAATAGTGATAAAAATAATAACGTAGAATGTCAATTTGAAGTGAAACAATTTCCGATTTCAAAAAGCTGGTTAGATAATTGGATGAATCAGCAATATCAATATGCACTGTCGATTGCGAAACAAGCTGCCAAAGCTCAGCCGAATACAACGGTAACGGAAAAAACATCTCCATCCACTCCATCGGCGAAAACAACTACCGAAAAGAACAATACAACGGCTCCTGCTACTTCCAAAACAGGATCTTCATTAAAAGCGTACGAACAACAAGTAGTGGATTTGACGAATAAAGAAAGAGCAAAATATGGTTTACCACCATTAAAAGTAGATCCGACTTTAAGCAAAATGGCTCGCGACAAAGCCAATGACATGGCTGTTAACCACTACTTCTCTCATACGAGTCCAACATATGGATCTCCATTTGATATGATGAAACAATATGGAATCCAGTTTACAGCCGCAGGTGAAAACATTGCAGAAGGTCAACGCACTCCGGAAGAAGTGGTCAATGGTTGGATGAACAGTGAAGGTCATCGTGCGAATATCTTAAATAAAGACTACACTCATATCGGAGTTGGGTATGTAGAAAACGGAAATATTTGGACGCAAGAATTTATTAAAAAATAAATTCTTGAAGAGAGGTTTGGAAGAATCGTCAAAAAGTGAAAGAGAGGGTCCGGAAATCATTCATTTAAATGATTTCCGGACCTTCCTTTTTTCTTATTATCAACCCCAGTTCTAAGAAAATAGGATTAAATTTGCATAATTTTTTTTCTCCGCTTACTATAATGATGAGAGAAGAAAATGATATATTGGGGCGAGGGGAAGGAATGAACAAAAAAACTGCATTGATTACGGGAGCGGCTAAAGGAATTGGAAAACGTACGGCCTACGCTTTAGCGCAGGCAGGCTTTAATATGACCATCAATTATTGTTCCAGCCGGCATGAAGCTGAACAATTGGCTAATGAATTACAGGAGAAGTTTGGCGTATCAACGATTGTTGTCAGCGGTGATATTACAAAGCCGGAAGATTGCCGTCAGATTGTGGCACGAACGGAAGAGCAGTTTGGCAGTGTGGATGTTTTGATCCATAACGCCGGTCCTTTTATCAAAAAGCGAAAAAAGATGGAAGAATATGATGATAGTGAATGGCAATACATAGTGAATGGAAATTTGAACAGCGCGTTTTACTTATCTAAGCTGACTCTTCCTGGAATGAGAAAGAAACATTGGGGGAGGATCATCACATTTGGCTTCGATAGGGTAGAGACCGCGCCCGGTTGGATTTATCGCTCGGCGTTTGCCGCTTCGAAAACAGGGCTTGCTTCTCTGACACGAACGATTGCTCTGGAAGAAGCGGAAAACGGCATAACGGCCAATATGATTTGTCCGGGAGATATTACGGGCGATTGGAAAGAAAAAGAGATTCATGAGGCAATGGGCGTAAAGGATGATACAGTTCCTGTTGGTCGTCCAGGCACGGGGGAGGATATAGCAAGGATGGTCGCTTTTTTATGTTCAGAGCAGTCTGATTTTATAACAGGTGCGATCATTCCTGTAACGGGAGGAAAAGACGTATTGGGAAAAGTATTTTATGAGTAGAAGACCAAGAAAGGAACGTACAACGGGAATATCGTTTCAAAGAAAATGGCAAAGACGCAGACCGAGTCAGGATCTGCTTCTTTGCCATTTTGCATGTGGAGAATATATTTTCTTTTGCACATAAACAAGACGTGTGAACAAGGTGACAGCGCCAAATGCAAGCCCTGTAATTAACCCGATCCAGTAACCAAAAGCTTGAAGGTCCGTTGTCTTTGCCAGCAGGAACCCTAATGGGAGACCAATAATCCAGTAAGAAACGAGTGCCATGATAAAACTAAGATTGACATCTTTATATCCGCGCAACGCGCCTTGCACCGGAGCTTGAATGGCGTCTGAAAGCTGAAAGAATGCTGCAAAAGCTAGAAACTGAGTAGTTTGTTGAATGACCGCTGGCTCATGTGAATACAGCAATGCAATTTTATCCCGAAAGATAAACAACGTCACACCGGATATAATCGATAGAGTTACAGCAGTAAAAATTCCAAGACGGCTGTACTGCTCCGCATCATGGAAGCGATCGGCTCCAACTTCAAATCCCACTACGATTGTAAGCGTCATAGAGATGCTCAGTGGGATCATATACAACAACGATGCAAAATTATTGGCAGCCTGGTGAGCTGCAATGGTGACAGAACTGTATTCACTCATCATCAGCGTGACGGCAGAAAAAATACTGGTTTCGAAAAAAATGGATAACCCAATAGGCAACCCAATTTTACAAAACTCTTTCCATTTTGGAAATGAAATGCTTGGGAGTCGACGAAAAACATTGTACGTGGAAAAAGGCGGCCGTTTATGGATGATGACCGCGGCAATGATCGTGATCAACCAATAAGTAACGGCCGTTGCGTACCCGGAGCCCACTCCCCCCAAGGCGGGAAAGCCTCCTTTTCCGTAGATAAAGAGATAGTTAAAAAACACATTAATGGGCAGCGCAAGCAGCGTAATCACCATGGAGACCTTTGTTTTCCCTAGAGAATCGATAAAACCGCGGAGTACATTGTAAACAAAGAGCGGAATGATTCCGAAAGAAAGGGCGATCAAATATTTTTCTGCTACCATCCGTACCCGATGCTCTAAATTCATTCCATTTAGAATAGGATCAAGAGCAAAACTGCCGACGATGATGATGGATATGCCTAAGGCGATGGCTATGTAAACTCCTTGAATGATGGTAAAAGTAACTTCTTTCGCGTTTTTGGCCCCCAAAAACTGGGCGGTAATCGGGGTAATAGATAATAAAATTCCACCTAGTCCAGTGTATATCGGAACCCATATCGAGGACCCTATTGCGACTCCTGCAAGATCGCTGGAAGAATAGCGGCCTGACATCATCGTATCAAAAAAGTTCATCGAATAAATGCCGATTTGCGTCACAAAAATAGGGATTAAGATCATCAAAAATTGTTTATATTTTTCTTTGAGGCTGTGCGTCTCTTTCATTGCTGCATTCCTCCAACTCCAACGATTTTCCCGATTTTGATGCAAGGACCATACAATACGATTATATGAAATAAAGCGCTGATGACAGCTTAGAAAATGCACTAGTCCGAACATTTTAAAAGAGAAAATCTAAGAATCAATCATTCTATAGGTACTCTAACCGTCTATTTTTTCTCAAAATAGACGGTTTTTTGACGTGTTGGCGTCCATGATAGTCTATTAAATATGATGAAAAAACTCATCTTTTTTGAGACAAAGAATACGGCCGGGATTATCCCCGCCCGCATTCTTTAGGCGTTCATCGCTTCCTCATTATCATCATGGGATTGTTGCCGCAACAAATGCAAAGTGTAAAGGTCTTTTGTAATTTCAAATAAATCATAGACGGGTGCTTCTTTATTAATGGATTGATACAGATGAGGACGAGTTTCATTTGCTTTCAGCGCATACGGCAATTTTTCGGCGGCTTTCAGGGAACGGATATTTTGCTTGCGAATTCTCATATAAATGGTTTCAATTCCTAGTTGATAAAATAATTCTTGAAAGAAAGCATCTTTTGCTAAACGATTATATCCTTTTCCGTGATATGGCTTTCCGAGCCATGTGCCTAAAAACCCGGAGTGGTTTTCAATATCATATAAATTGATCGTACCAATGGGGTTTCCCCATTCGTCAAGAATTGTTCTGGATATGAGTTCGCCGCGCTCCTCTGCTTCCATCATTTGTTTGGTTAAAAATAAAAATTCTTCTTGTGAATAAGCTTTATGGCGAACAAACGGGAAGACATCTGGATGCTTCATCAATTCAAAAAGTAATGGGGCTTCCTGCAGGTCTCTTTTCTTTAACAAGTAAAATCCCTCCTCAAGAGGGCAGAAGTCAGGAAAATCGATTCTTCCACCCTCGAAATTTTTCATAAACTTCATAAAAAATTTCGGGGTGGGAATCGAACCCACTAGAACCAGTCAATACTGGTGGCGCACCATTTGCCTTCCCTAAAAACTTGCTTTCTGAAATGAGAAATCATCTCTCATGATATGGCCTATTCGTTAAAACTGGCTTTATCTTCCGTTCACAAAAGCATAAACAGCATGTGTCCGGAATGACATCAGTAAGCTGATTGTATATTACAAAAATAAATTGTATTTGAAAATAGTCATTTTGTTAAGTTTTTATGTCCATTTTATAAATTTTTATTGTTTTCAGTCTTTCGTTCGTTCTTTTTATGGTTTTGATCATACAAGAACATAGGGGTACAAGGCAAGAAATGAACACTTGGAAATCGTGAATTTTTATCTAAAGAGCAAACTATAATGGGGGCAGTGAAAGAATCGACATGACGGTTTTAAATAGTGTTTCTCTACTCCTGTATTAGCATGTCACCTTAAAGCCGGACGCACGTTGCAATAACATGAATGAAGTCATATTGATACGGATGAATAAATTTTATTAAAAAACCTTCCATAAAAAGCGCCCCCGGGTATTTCAGCGGAGAACAACGAATGATTCCGGGGGCACAGCAACTCGAAGCTAATTGATTTTCGTTGAACTTGCAAAAGTATGAAAAGATGAATCTCACTTTCGCTTTTTTTCGTTGCGACTGCCGTATGAAAAAAGGCTTCTATGAACGTTTTTTCTGTTTGAAAGTTTTCCATCCTAAATAGAGGACCAAACTGATTACGGCCAAAATCGCAATCGGGGTCACATATTTTCCGGCAACGGATTTCACTGCTTCCCAGTGGGTGCCAAGCTGCATTCCTAAAAGCATGAACAATATAGTCCACGGTATCATGGCAGCTAATGTGTAAAGCAAAAATAATCGCAATGACATTTTGGAAAATCCGGCCGGCAAAGAGATGGCATGACGCACTACGGGTATAAATCGAGCTGTGAAAATCACGAAAGGCCCGTATTTGTTAAACCATCGTTCCGAAGCATCTATATGAGATTCTTTGATGAATAAATATTTTCCGTATTTTTGAAAAAATGGTCTTCCTGCATATTTACCTAACCAGTATAGAAAAATTTGGGCAATCGTCCCGCCGATTACACCTGCTATGAAGGCACCAACAAACGACAATTTTCCTTGGGAGACTAAAAATCCTCCATAGCTTAAAACAATTTCGCTTGGAATAATTTCGATCATCAATGCTAGAGCGATTCCAAAGTAGCCAAGATTACCTAAAAAAGTAATGAGCTGATGAGTAAACTGTTCCATTCTTTCTCTCCTCTGTAAAACTTTCATATACTGCCACAATAAATTATAATACTTACCATTCAATCATAATAGTAAAAAATAAAAAAGGCGAAAAAAGACGGAAACAGTTTGATTATGATTACAATATTCCAACCGCTAACCGTTGGAATGGTTTTAATCAATAGTAGTTTTTCCTCATTTTTCTGCACTCTTAAAAAAGCTTGTTTACGAACAAAGCCCCATTCGAACGGGGCAACTTGCATACATAAAGGAAACGATGGAGGGAACGCTAAAAAAGATTCCAGTTCGTCATTTGTCCATCCGAACGATGAGCAATGGAGCTATCAATCGGAATGAAGCAATCGAGGCAGACGGACGGATAAAGAAAAAACGGACTTGATCGTTGGATAAAGCTGTGATTGCCATCAACGTTCATTCAAGTTGCTTGCAATTATACTTGGAGAATGATAAAATTTTTATCAAAATCAAAAGTACATGGAATGTTTATACATTATCATGGCCGAAACGCCTTTTGATTAAATAGGATATGAGCAAGGAGAAAAATTTCATATTTTCCTTCGGGGCAGGGTGAAATTCCCGACCGGCGGTGATGAACATGATGTTCAAAGCCCGTGACCCGTGCGCCTTTTCGGTGTACGGTGGATTTGGTGAAATTCCAAAGCCGACAGTGAAAGTCTGGATGGGAGAAGGAGGAAGCGTTAAAAAAAGGAGTATTTTAACGCTTATTTCGCAATGAATTTAAAAGGCCCCGCATTTTTGCGGGGCTTTTCAATTGGAAATTCCTTACTTCACAAAATTCATGTTGGACAAGGTAGGATCATTATTCTGCTCGCTTCTTTTTGACAAGCAAATAGACGGCTATTCTGTAATATGAGGAGGGTTGCTCCCAAAATGCTGAAAGAAGACTATATGAAATTCGCGTTGAAATTGGCGGAGAGTGTAAACGGCCAGACATCCCCCAATCCTCCTGTAGGCAGCGTGGTTGTGAAAGAAGGTCGAATCATCGGGATGGGCGCTCATTTAAAAGCCGGCGAACGCCATGCTGAACGGATCGCCTTGGATATGGCAGGATCCGAAGCGGAAGGCGCCGATGTGTACGTAACTTTGGAGCCTTGCTCCCACTACGGCAAAACGCCGCCATGTGCTGATTATTTAATTGAAAAGCGCGTAAAAAGAGTTTTTGTCGCTACTCTGGATCCAAACCCGCTCGTTGCAGGAAAAGGGATTCAAAAGCTAAAAGATGCCGGAATTGAAGTAGAAACAGGCATTTGCGGTCAGGAAGCCAAACAGTTATATAGGCCATTTTTCCATTTTATTCAAACCAAAACCCCGTTTGTCACTATTAAAACAGCCGTCACGGCAGATGGGAAGATTGCAACTGCTGCTCACGACAGCAAATGGATCACAAGCGAGCAAGCCCGCCAGGATGTTCATCTTCTTAGAAAAAATCATGATGCTATCCTTGTCGGCATCCATACCGTTCTTCATGACAATCCCCTCCTTACCGTTCGATTGCCCCAAGGTGAAAAGAATCCTATACGCGTCATTTTAGACACCCACTTGCGTATTCCAAATGATGCAAATGTTATAACCAATAAAGACAGCGAAACGATAGTGGTTTGTGGCTGTAATGCTTCCGAGAAAAAAGAACTTGATCTAATCCGTTTAGGTGTTACGGTCATAAGGCAAAAAAGCCAAGATGTTTCTATTGCCGAATTGCTTCAGGAGCTGGGCAGACGTGGAATCATGACTCTGCTGGTTGAAGGCGGTTCAGAGGTCAATGGATCTTTTCTTCAAGAAAAGGCTTTTCAGCGATTGATTTTATACATGGCCCCAAAATTGATTGGCGGTAGAGAAGCTCTTACATCATTTTCTGGAAAAGGAGTAGAAAAGATAGCGGATTCCCTTCCGTTAACTTTTGAGAAAGTAGAAATGGTAGGCCCGGATGTGAAAATAACCGCATCGGTCAAAGAATAGAAAAGGTTTGACTGCATTCCATTATGGTTCAAAAGGAGGGACGTAAGTGTTTACAGGGATCGTAGAGGAAATAGGCGTTGTTGAACAAGTGTTAAAAGGCAGTCAGTCTTTGGAATTATTGATTCGAGCAGAGAAGATTGTAGAGGACGTACATCTTGGCGACAGCATTTCGGTGAATGGAGTTTGTTTAACCGTAACATCATTCAGCGATACAACGTTTTCGGCTGATGTGATGCCGGAGACATTCCGCGATACTTCTCTTCGACAGCTTGTTCCCGGCAGCAAGGTGAATCTGGAGAGAGCCATGCCGGCAAACGGCAGATTTGGCGGACATTTTGTCAGCGGACATGTGGACGGTGTGGGAACGATTGTTTCAAAACAGTCGGTCGATAATGCCTTGTATATGACTATTTCAGCGCCGCCGGAGCTTTCGCGCTATTTTATGAAGAAAGGATCGGTTGCGGTAGACGGCACCTCACTCACCATCTTTCGCACTGGGAATGGATTATTGACCATCTCTCTCATTCCCCATACACAAGAAGAGACGATTTTAGCGTCCAAAAAAGTAGGGGATCTCGTGAATATAGAATGCGATATGTTAGCCAAGTATGTGGATCATTTAATGAGCATGGGATCGCGTTCATCAGAATCTAGAATTTCTCTGGATTTTTTGAAAGAAAACGGCTTCGCCGATTAAAGAAAGGGTGATTGAGTATGTTCGCTTCCATTGAAGAAGCTGTGGAGGATTTAAAGGCAGGAAAGGTAATCATTGTCGTGGACGATGAAGATCGAGAAAACGAAGGCGATTTTATTGGATTAGGGGAAAAAGCGACGCCGGAAATGATTAATTTTATGGCAAAAGAAGGCCGGGGTCTGATTTGCGTTCCGATATCGGAAGAAAAAGCTCGCCAGCTTGAGCTGAAAATGATGACCAATCAAAACACGGATTCGCTCGGAACGGCGTTTACCGTCAGCATCGATCATATCAGCACCCGAACAGGAATCAGCGCATTTGAACGTGCCAAAACCGTTCAGGAGATTGTGAACGATGACACGACACAATATGATTTTAAAAAGCCTGGCCACATCTTTCCGTTGATTGCAAAAGAAGGCGGTGTCTTAAAACGGGCTGGCCATACGGAAGCTGCTGTAGATTTAGCAAAATTGGCGGGAGCAAAACCCGTTGGAGTCATCTGCGAGATTATGAATGAAGATGGCACGATGGCAAGGGTGCCGCAGTTAAAAGAAATCGCTGAACGATTTTCATTAAAGATGATTACGATACAAGATTTGATTGAATATCGACGCAAACAAGAAAAACTGATTAAAAGAGAAGTGGAAATCGAGCTTCCAACACATTTTGGGCATTTCCGAGCCGTTGGCTATTCGGAAGTGCTCACAGGGAAAGAACATGTGGCGCTCGTAAAAGGAGATATCGACAATGGAGAGCCCGTACTTGTGAGAGTTCATTCTGAATGTTTAACGGGCGATGTATTCGGCTCTTATCGTTGCGATTGCGGTCCCCAACTTGCCGCTGCCCTTGAACAAATTGAAAAAGAAGGTCGAGGCGTCCTCTTGTATATGAGACAAGAAGGAAGAGGGATTGGCCTTCTCAATAAATTGAAAGCCTACAAGCTTCAAGAACAAGGTTTTGACACAGTAGAGGCAAACCATAAATTGGGATTTCCGGCTGATTTGCGCGATTACGGGATCGGAGCGCAAATTTTACGAGATTTAGGTGTGACGAAAATGCGTCTAATGACGAATAATCCGAAGAAAATTGCGGGATTAAAAGGCTATGGATTGGAAATAGTCGAGCGGGTGCCGATTGAAATGCCGCCGAAGAAAGAAAACGAAGCGTATTTGCGGACAAAAATGGAAAAAATGGGCCACCTGCTTCATATATAATCGTTGTGATACAGATAAATAAAGAGGAGGAACTGTTATGGCAAAAGTATTAGAAGGAAATTTAGTAGGAACTGGATTAAAAATCGGAATCGTCGTATCTCGTTTTAATGAATTTATAACAAGTAAGTTAGTAAGCGGAGCTGAAGATGCTCTTGTACGCCATGGTGTAAATCGAGATGATATTGAGGTTGCGTGGGTGCCTGGAGCATTTGAAATCCCATTAATCGCCAAAAAAATGGCGGAATCCGGTCGTTATGACGCCGTTATTGCTTTAGGTACCGTCATTCGCGGGGCTACTGCTCACTTTGATTATGTAAGCAGTGAAGCGACGAAAGGAGTAGCGCAGGCAAGTTTGCAAACAGAAGTTCCGGTTATTTTTGGCATCTTAACCACTGAAACCATCGAACAAGCCATTGAAAGAGCAGGAACGAAAGCAGGAAACAAAGGTGCAGAAGCAGCTGTGAGCGCCATTGAAATGGCTAATCTGTTGAAACAATTAAATCAATAACTGATCAAGTGTATGCAAGCGGCGAAGAAGCCATTTCTTTTTCACATGAAAAAGCCAGCTCCAAACAAGTTTCTTCGCCGAAATTCTCAATTGCCCTTCTTGATTGTTTGTAATATGATAATTTTATTAACCTAGAAGACGGAGGGGTTCGGAGTGAAGTTGAAAATTACGAAATGCCATGGATCTGGCAATGATTTTCTGTTGATAGACGAAGAGGAGCTGGACTATTCCTTTACAGATAAAGATCGTCAAAATTTGGCTATCGCTTTATGCGACCGTTCAAGCGGCATCGGTGCGGACGGCATCTTATTTGTCCTCCCAAGCGAGAAAGCAGATGCAAAAATGCGCATTTTTAATGCCGATGGTTCGGAAGCTTCTATGTGCGGAAACGGTTTGCGTTGTGTAGGGCGTTATGTATGTGAACGGCTAGGAAAAGATCACATTGTCGTTGAGACGATGAAAGCGGATCTTCATGTTCAAAAGAGCGAACCGATTTTTGGCGACATTCCCACTTATACAGTGGAAATTTCACCCGTCTTGTTTCAATTGGACGCATTGCCAATGAACATCGATAAGGAACAATTGATGAATGAAAAAATCCCTCAATTGTCCGATCAATTGATGTTTTCCGCCGTGGCAGTGCCGAATCCGCACTTAATCAGCGTGGTGGATACGGAACACCTTTTCACAAATGAACAAAAGCAAATTGCTGAATATGTAAACGGACCAAATGATCTCTTCCCGGATGGGGTGAATGTCAGTTTCGTAAAACCGTTGGAAAAAGGTACGATTTATGTTCGTACATATGAACGGGGTGTCGGCTTTACAAATGCTTGCGGCACGGCCATGTCAGCTTCCACTTTGATCACATGTCTGCTTGGCTACAATGAGAAGGAATCGGAAATTCAGGTCTATAACCCCGGAGGAAAAGTTCGTTGTGCCGTTCATCAAAAAAGCAACGGCGATTACTATATGGATTTAATCGGAAATGCCACTTATTTATATCATGCCGAGATCGACTTGGACGTCAAGAAACCGGAAACTTTTACATGGATCCATAAAACCGAATTAGAGGAACAACAGCAGTACGAAGAGCTGGAACAGCACGCCAAAGACTATCTCTCTCAGTTTTTGAAAGTGGAAATATAAAAAAGAGTAAAGGGGACTGCTCCATTAGTCAGTAAAATGACCCGGGGCGCCCCTTTTTTCATGTAAGCTTACTATTGAACGTTGTTGGATATATGCGAAATTCACTCGCTTTCAGCAGATAATCCACTAGTTTTCTCGCTCACCCCCGCTGCAAGGTCTCACTTTCTCGCCCACTTCGCGGTGATCACAGTAAAATGCAACGTAGCCAAACGCAAAATCATCGCCTTTTCGTTACAATGTAAGCGCGTTTCCTTATTGGGATTGGAATTTCAGGATTGTCCTTTTTGTATAAGCCAGTCTTTTTAATCCAGCTGAGGCAACGCGTTGATAATTTCGGCAAAGGGTTGATCGGCTTTGGCTTCGAAAAAAGAGGCAAATGGACATAAAGTCGTTTCCATTCGTTTCAATACCCAATCGATCGTGCATTGGCTTGGTGTGAATTGATCGAGTTCTTCCCAGTATAAAGGACAAGCGACAAGACCTTTCTCGTTTCCTCTGGCTGAATAAGGTGCAATGATTGTTTTTCCTTGTCGATATTGAACGTAATCGATGTACAAGCGACTGCCTCTTTTTTTCTTTAAACGTTCAATCGTGAACATTTCCGGTTTTTTCGATACGAGATAGCGGGCAATTAGTTCCGTAAACGATCCCGTTTCGGCAAATGTAAATGTCTCCGGAAGCGGTATATATACTTGCAGACCTTTATTTCCTGAAAATTTGACAAACGTTTTCAAGTTTAGATGATCAAAAATTTCTTTCATATCTTTTGCAGCCTGAACGGCCAATGAAAACTCTTTTGGACTAGGAGGGTCCAGATCAAAAACAATTTCGCTGACATAGGGGGAATGGATGGAATGAAAAGGGACATGAAATTCAATGGCCAATTGATTGCCGAGCCAAATCAGTGTTTCTAGGGAATTGCAAACAATATAATTGATTCCGTCCATTTTCTTCGTTTCGACAAAATCCGGTGCATAGTCCGGGCAGTTTTTTTGAAAAAAAGCTTCGTCCTCTACTCCATGTGGATATCGGATCACCGTTAATACTCTATCCTTTAAGAAAGGGAGCATTCTTGGAGCCGTTTTCCGCAAGTAGGAAAGGTAATCGAGTTTTGTATAACCGCAAGCAGGCCATATGGGTTTTAATGGGTGGGTGATCTCCACTTGCTCAGGAATATGGAGGCTATCAAGGCGAAATTGTTCCCATGTACATTCCTCAGGTGTGGTGGAAAATAAAAATTGATGAAAATAAGGTTCTCTCAAGCCCTCTTTTTGCCACTCTAAATAAAATAACTCTACACAAATCCCTGGCTTTATATAATATACGTCTTCTTTTTTTTCAAAAGCATTTTGACGAATAATTTGATTTAAGGCTTCTTTTTCTTTTTTCGGAATTCCCGCTTGAAAAAGGCCGATAGGAAAAATGTTTTTATCCTTGTAAACAGCTATATCATAGTAGCCGTTCGCTTCATGAAAAGCCGTCACGAAGCAACGGGCTTTCTTCCAGTTTTTGATTTTGATCCAGTTTCCGGACCTTTTTCCTTCCCATATAGACTGCTGTTTTTTTGCTACAATTCCTTCTCCAAAATGGAGAGATACAAAATCTTTTAAGGTCGACAATTCACGGAATGATGGTATCATTTGAATTCTCGATTCGGCAGAAGGTTTCGGAGACAAGCTCCAACCGAAAGATTCGAATACTCGATAAAGTTGTTCTTTCCGTTTTTCAAAAGGTTGGCTTTTTATGGATTGTCCTTGTATTTCCAATAGATCAAAAACGAGGTATGTACAAGGGAAAAAGGATGCTTTTTCCGCTATTTTAGAAGGGGACCGCATTCGACCTCTTGTTTGCACGACAGAAAAATTGGATTTACCCTCCGATTGTAATGCGGCCAATTCCCCATCGAACACGAGTGGCAAAAATGAAGAAGCCTTTTTTTGAAACGGCTTCAAAAAATTTTCGATTTCGGGAAATAAGGGCAAAATATTTTGGCCGTTACGACTGAGAAGCTGAACGGTTTCTTTCGTCCATATTAATTGGGCGCGAAAGCCATCATATTTTGTTTCATAAAGCCAGTTGCCTTTTTCGGGAAAAGTCATTTTTAGTTCAGGCATCATGAATTGCATGTGTCTTGCCCCTTTCTTGTCTATTTGTATCTTTTGAACGGCCGTTGTTTTTATACATAGCAAAAGTTAAAATGAATAACGTTTAAACGGCGGCGAAAAATAATAAAAAACGAAAAGAGGGTTTGTATGCATACAATTTGGAAAGGGAGCATCAGCTTCGGACTCGTGAATATCCCGATTAAATTGCACGCCGCGACTGAAGATAAAGATATTTCGTTAAGATCTTTGCATAAGGTGTGTCATACTCCAATCAAATATGAAAAAGTTTGTCCAGTCTGTGAAACGGAATTGAAACCAGAGGATATTGTCAAAGGATATGAAGTGGCAAAAGGAAAATTTGTCGTGTTAGAAGATCATGAACTGGAAGAATTAAAAAAGCAAACGGAGGAAAAAGCCGTTGAAATTATTGATTTCATCCAACTAAGTGACATAGATCCCATTTATTTTAATAAAAGTTATTATATGTCTCCCAATGAAGGGGGAGCAAAAGCGTATACGCTGCTTCGAAAAGCCCTTTTGGAATCGGAAAAAGCGGGGCTGGCTAAAATTGTGATGCGTTCTAAAGAACAATTGGCCGTCATTAGAGTTTATAATCATACATTGCTCATGGAGACGATCCACTATCCAGATGAAGTTCGAAATGCGGAGGAAGTTCCGAACGTTCCGGTCAAAGACAACATTACAAAAAAAGAGCTTGATACCGCTCTTTTACTGATTGATCAGTTGACAACTCCATTTGAGCCGGAAAAGTATGAAGACGAGTATCGCAACCGTTTGATGGAATTGATCGAATCAAAGCGGACAGGAGAAGACTTGGTTACACCAACTACTAAAGAACCAAGAGGGAATGTCACCGACTTGATGGCCGCGCTTCAAGCGTCGATCGACCGGACGAAACCGAAGACAGCTACGCCAAAACGGAAAAGAGCGGCGGCGAAAAAGAAAGCGTAGCTAGTCGTATAAATATGGGGGAACGTAAAGATGAATCAAAGAGAGAGAAACCGATCAGCGGCTTATTTTATTACCATAACCGTTTTGTTTCTCTTTTCCGTTTGGACATTTATTGAAATTGTGGACGAACTGAAAAGACATAAAATCGAACATTTTGATACGGCTATTATCACCATTGTGCAATCGTGGATTTCGCCTGATTTAACGGCTTTTATGAAAGGTATCACATTTTTTGGATCGGCCAAATGGATTACAACATGCGTTATCGTGGTCAGCTTGTTGTTATGGCTGAAAAAAGAAAGGCTTTACGCTTTGTTTTTCGCTCTAACCGTTTCATTAGGGACTGCATTTAACCATATATTAAAACAAATATTTGAAAGAAAACGACCAGATATTCAGCCGTTGATTCATGAAAGTGGATTTAGCTTCCCAAGCGGCCATTCCATGGCTTCTTTTGTGATGTACGGGGCGCTTGCTTTTTTGCTGTTTGAACTTTTGGAGCATAGACCTGCGAAACGGTTTGGAGCGGTTATGGCCTTCTTGTTTATTCTGCTGGTCGGACTAAGCAGAATTTATTTAGGCGTCCATTATCCTAGCGATGTAATTGGAGGATATGCAGCCGCTGCCATTTGGCTGATCTTTTCTTTGTTTATTTTTCATTTAGTAGAATTTATCGTAAAGAAAAAATTTCATAAAAGGCCTTCGGATCGTGAGTAATGGAAAGGTGGAGCATGATTGGAAAGTGAAAGCTAATCTTACATTTTGCTAGATAATATGATATAGTGATGATAGAATTGAATATATTTTCATTTACACTGGGGGAGCCAAAAATTGGTTTGGCTGAGAGTAAGGCCCGTAAAGCCTTTAACCCTTTAAACCTGATCTGGGTGATGCCAGCGTAGGGAAGTGCTTCTTTTGACGAAAACTTATTGATGTTGTTTTCGTTATTTGAAAAATAAAACCCGGACCCCAGTGTTTTGCGCTGGGGTTTTTTGCTGGCTTGTAAAAACGATTGTGAATGTACTGGAGGCGTTCAAATTGAAAACTGCATTAACCATTGCCGGCTCTGATTCAGGTGGAGGAGCAGGAATTCAAGCCGATCTTAAAACGTTTTCCGCACTTGGAGTATACGGCATGTCGGTCATTACGGCTGTGACGGCACAAAATACGAAGGAAGTTCGATCGGTTCAAAATATAGATGTAGAAGTGATTCAAGATCAAATAGAAGCGGTTTTGGATGATTTGCCGGTAGATGGGATCAAAATTGGGATGTTGTCTACAGAGGAGATTATCAAAACCGTCTCTAAATGCCTGAAAGAGGTTCGCAATATACCGATTGTATTAGATCCGGTGATGATATCCAAAAGCGGACATCCTTTATTAAGAGACGATGCTGTCTCCGCGTTAATTCAATATTTGCTCCCGCTCAGCTATATCATCACACCCAATCTTCCAGAAGCAGAAGTATTGGCGAATATGAAAATTACGGATCAAGACGACATGGTGAAAGCGGCCGAAATCATTCTGGAGAAAGGTCCAAAGTATGTTTTGGTGAAAGGCGGGCACTTGGAAGGAGAAGCAGCTGACCTTTTCTATGATGGTGAACAATATCGATGGATAAAAGGAGAACGGATTCAAACGAAAAACACCCATGGGACAGGCTGTACATTGTCATCTGCGATATGCGCTTTCTTGGCTCGAGGTGAACAGCCTTTTACGGCAGTTGAAAAGGCCAAAGATTATATTACGACCGCCATTCGCCACAGCCTGGAAATAGGCGGGGGGCACGGACCAACCCACCATTTTTATGATTTATATCAAAAAGCTGGATTATTATAGAACTCTGCAGAGGAGAAGTGATGGACGATGAAAGAAGAAATCGCAGCATTAATGGAGCAAGTTCGATCGAAAAATCCGCTTGTTCACCATATTACGAATACCGTCACGATCAATGATTGTGCGAATGTGACGCTGGCCATTGGCGGATCACCTGTTATGGCCGATTCCCCAGAGGAAGCGGCTTCTATGGTTAAGCTTGCTCAGGCGTTGGTGATCAATATGGGAACGTTGACAGAATCTACTTTTACCGCCATGGTGCGTGCATCACAAGAAGCCAATCGTCGGCAAATTCCCGTTGTATTAGATCCGGTTGGAGTCGGAGCGACGTCGTTTCGCAATGAAAAAGCAAAAGAATTTTTGCAAACAGTCGATCCGCAAATTGTCCGCGGGAATGCGAGCGAAATTTCCTCATTGATAGGCGAAGAAGCGCAGACAAGGGGAGTCGATGCCGGGAACGTTAACGAAGATCTTGCTCTCTTAGCTTCACGGGCGGCAAAGCTGTTAAAGGCAGTAGTCGTCGTCAGCGGTCCAGTGGATTACATCTCAGACGGAAATCGGACAATTGGGATTCAAAATGGTCATCCGATTTTAACAAAGGTGACGGGAACGGGCTGTATGGCTACTTCTTTAATCGGAAATTTTGCCGGAGCAACGAACGACTACTTTTACGCGGCGATTGCCGGGATTTCAGTGATGGGAATCGCAGGAGAGTTGGCATACCGCTCTTTTGGCGAATCACCGGTGGGTACTGGAAGCTTTCATATTCGCTTAATCGATGAAGTTTCTTTTATGAACAGTCGTACTTGGCAGAAAGAAGTGAACTTTGTTGAAGTTTAATGTCAAACAGGCGCTTTCTTTATATCTGGTGACCAGTGAATCAATGGAATTGGAGGAATTATTGAATAAAGTTGAAGCGGCCATTCAAGGCGGTGTGACGATGGTGCAGCTGCGAGAAAAACAATCGTCAGGCAAGCTTTTTTTGAAAAAGGCGCTTGCCTTGAAGTCGCTGACAGAAAAATATGAGATTTCGCTTGTTATCAATGACAGGGTCGATATTGCGCTGGCTGCGGGAGCGGATGGTGTTCATGTCGGACAAAGCGATCTGCCGGCAGCCTATGTGAAAAAAATCGTTCCGCCTTCCATGTTCGTAGGGGTTTCTTGCAGCACCGTAGAGGAAGCAAAAGAAGCCGAAAAACAAGGAGCCGATTATTTAGGAGTAGGTGCTGTTTTTCCGACGAATAGCAAAAAAGACGCAGAACGGTTGGAAAAGGGAATGCTGGAATCCATAGTGGAGAGTGTGAACATCCCCGTTGTTGCCATTGGCGGAATTAACCTGGAGAATGTTCAGCAGTTAAGCCATACAGGAATTGACGGTATCGCTGTTGTTTCAGCTATTCTTTCCAGCAGCAATCCAAAACTGGTAGCAGAAATGCTAAAAAGCGCACGTCTAAAAGGATAAACTGGCAGTTGAATAGGTGAAAAACCCGTGCAGAAAACGAATGGCACGGGTTTTTCTATGTGCATTTGGCCTAATGCAGTCCGTTAACAAGAATAGAGAAACGACTCTTGAATTCTTTTAAATTTTTGTTAACAAAATTGATTGTATCCGCCCCTTTGATTTCATTAGTCAATGGACCGATTTTTAAGGGGTGGATTTTTTCATGACTTAACATAGGTCATTATCTGAAGTTTTTAACAATAGATAGGAAGGTTATGCAAAATTTCGTTCACTCAATGCTTGCCAACTACTGTCACTATATATAAATGTTACATGTATAGGTTGAAACTCCTATTTTTTTATAGAGTAGTAATATAAATTTAAGTCTTGTTTGAAACAGTAGATGGACAGTATGCTTTCAATTATTTATATTTTGCATCGGGATCAAAAATCGTTTCTCTTTCCACTTTGCATATTCTAGTAGTGAAACGTTTATACCATTCTGTTTTCCCTTTTTCTTGAGCTATTTGATGGCGAACGTTTTCTTTCCAGTTTTGGATGGAATCCAACGAATCCCAATAGGAAACTGTAATCCCCAATCCGTCTTCGCCTCTTACACTCTCTGCTCCTAGAAACCCTTTTTGTTTCGAAACTAATTCCATCATTTCATCAGCCATCTCGTCATATCCTCTGTCGATCTCAGTTCTTTCCGAAGTGAAAATGACAGCGTAGTAGGGAGTTTTTGGTGTTTTAAAAAGATTCATTTTGTTTCCTCCTAGTATTCTGCTATTCTTTTTATCATTTTATCTGAAATGACGGAACATGTGAGATAAAAATAAAAAACAATGAACACTCATCAAAAAAACATGGAAAAGGGTGACATTGCAATTTTCCTAAGAATGATTATCATTATAAAAAGGTGGAGTCAGGCATAATCTCTTTTCGATGAAATGATTGATGGGAAAAGTCATGTCTTTGCAGTTTCCCAATCTATTTAATAGAAAGTGGTGTGGTGTTGAAGAGAATTTTATTAAAGAGAGCATTCTTTCATTTGAAAAGAATTTTCAATTTGTAAATTAATGGGTGTTCAGACGGGTTTGTTCAGATTTTAATATGGGACTTTTGAATCATTCGTTATTCTGAGCTGTTTAAATTTTTTTCAAGAACACGGAAAGATGATGAAAGCGTTTAATATATCTATTTTACGCCTTAAATCGAGTTTTTAAATGAGAAAAATTTTCTTTTTTTGAAGCATGTCAAGAAGTGTTACAAAATAGTGAACTTGAAAAATAAATGAACAATTTTGGCGTACTTTATATTATATTGATATTGTAAATAATATTTATTGTCGTCTCTTGGGATGTTCTTCAGACGTAAAATTGACAATTTCATAATTTGGGAGGAGTTGAGACACACATGATTCAAAAATGGCTGAAATGGCTGAAAGTCCTTCCAGCGGCGATTTTTGCTGTGATGACGCTGGCCGGTTGTGAAAACTATGTAGTTCTCCAGCCGAAAGGACCTGTAGCCAAAACAGAGTATGACTTGATTGTATTTACTTCTTTAGTCTGCTTAGGAATTATCCTTGTTGTCTTTGCATTGCTTTTCTACATTATATGGCGTTACCGCGACAAACCGGATAACAAAGCACCTTATCAACCGGAATGGGACGACAACAAAACGCTTGAAATAGTTTGGTGGTCTATTCCGATTGTGATCTGTTTGATTTTAGGTTACAGCACCGCCAAAACCACTTATGCACTGGCAAAAGGTACTGGTTTACACGATTCTAATAAGCAGGCTGTGACGATTCAAGCTACGTCATTGGATTGGAAATGGCTGTTTACTTATCCGGATGATAAAGTAGCTTCTGTCAATGAAGTCGTGATTCCTGCCGGAGTCCCTGTCAAATTTGAATTGACAAGCGATGCACCGATGAATTCTTTCTGGGTCCCGTCGCTTGGAGGACAGATCTACACGATGCCGGGAATGTCAATGGGACTATATTTAAAGGCAGACAAACCGGGCGTTTATTATGGTTCCGGAGCGAACTTTTCCGGTGAAGGATTTGCTCATATGAAGTTTAAAGTAATTGCAAAACCGGAAAATGAATATAAACAATGGGTAGCTCAAGTGAAAAAATCATCCCCGGCTTTAACGGAAAAAGGTTATGAAACACTTTCAAAACCGGGATTGACGGATAAAGCTTTTTATTCTTCTTATCCGAACGGTTTATTCGAAAAAATTGTGAAGAAAAATGGCGGAGATTTCTACAAAATGCACCATATGGATACTTATAAAACGCACCCGGATTTTGGAAAAGATTCCATGAAGGATGAAAATGGTGGCTCCGACATGAATATGGATATGTCTCATTAACCATTAAAGGCTGCGATGACTTTTCGATGATTCTGATCGCCTTTTAGAAGGAAAAGGAGGAAACGATATGTGGGAGAAAATCAAAGATTTCTCTTCCGGGTTCTTCGTTACAGGGGAACCAATGATATACGGGGCAGACGTTGCGATCGTATTAGTGTCCTTGGCCATCGTTTATGTGCTGACCCGATATAAAAAATGGGGATGGCTTTGGCGCGAATGGCTGACAACTGTTGACCATAAAAAAATTGGAATCATGTATATTATCGCTGCCCTCTTAATGCTCTTCCGTGGGGGAGTAGACGCTTTATTAATGCGTACGCAGTTGGCATTGCCAGGTCTGCATTTTCTTGATTCCAATCACTATAATGAAATTTTCACGACGCACGGAACGATTATGATTTTATTTATGGCGATGCCGTTGATGTTCGGATTGTTTAACATCGCCGTTCCGTTACAAATCGGTGCTCGTGATGTTGCGTATCCGTTTTTAAATGCAGTAAGCTTTTGGATGTTTTTCTTTGGAGCACTGCTGTTCAACTTATCGTTTGTTATCGGAGGTTCGCCGAACGCCGGTTGGCTAAGTTATCCTCCACTTTCTGAAATTCCTTACAGCAGCGGTCCAGGTCAAAACTTCTATGTTTGGGGTATCAATATTTCAGGTATCGGAAGTACAGCAACTGGAATTAACTTCTTAGTCACTATTTTGAAAATGAGAGCACCAGGCATGAAGCTTATGAAAATGCCGCTTTTTACTTGGTCGGTGCTTGCTTCTTGTATTTTAATTATTTTCTCGTTCCCGGTATTTACGGCTACGCTGGCCATGTTGTATATTGACCGCTTCCTTGGCGGACATTTCTTTACGATGACCGGTGCTGGAAACCCGATGATGTATATCAACCTCATTTGGATGTGGGGACACCCTGAAGTTTATATCGTTGTGTTGCCGGCATTTGGTATTTTCTCAGAAGTGGTTGCGACTTTCTCCAAAAAGAAAATTTTTGGATATAAATCAATGGTCTTTTCATTAATTCTGATCAGCGTTATTTCTTATTTCACATGGGCTCACCATTTCTTTACAATGGGTGCAGGGGCCGATGTAAATACGTTCTTTGCTATTGCGACGATGGCGATTGCCATACCGACAGGGGTTAAAATATTTAACTGGCTGTTTACGATGTATAAAGGTCGCATCGAGTTTAGCCAACCAATGTTGTGGACAATCGGCTTTATCGTGTGCTTCGTTATTGGTGGAGCCACTGGGGTTATGCTATCCATTGCTCCAGCTGATTACCAATACCATAACAGCTACTTCTTAATTGCCCACTTCCACAACACGTTGATCGGTGGAGTTGTGTTCGGTTATTTAGCTGGACTGATTTATTGGTGGCCGAAGATGTTCGGTTTTAAATTGAATGACCGCTTAGGCAAATGGGCCTTCTGGTTCTGGAATATCGGATTCTATGTATGTTTCTTGCCGCAATATGCACTTGGATTTATGGGAATGACCCGTCGTCTTTACACATACGGCTGGGACCGCGGCTGGGCATCTTTAAACTTCGTTTCGACCATCGGTGCATTCTTGATGGGTATCGGATTTATTTTCCAAGCCGTGCAAATTATTTACAGCATCAAACATGGCGAAAAAGATACAACTGGAGATCCATGGAACGGACGTACGTTGGAATGGTCAATTCCTTCACCGGCTCCGCATTATAATTTCGCAGTCGTTCCATATGCACCTGAACAAGATGCATGGTGGGAAATGAAGAAAAAAATGCAGGATCCGGATTACAAAAAAGAAAAAGTAGAATTAGAACCGATTCACATGCCAAAAAATACTGGAATTCCGTTTATAATGTCTTTCTTCTGGTTTATAGCCGGCTTTGGATTTACCTTTGAATGGGTTTGGATGATCGTTGTCGGCTTAATTGGAGTAGCCGCTACGATGTTCGCACGTTCCTTCCAATACGATGATGATTACTATATACCGGTCGAAGAAATTAAAGAAACGGAATCCGCCATGGGGAGGGTGGTATGATGTCCGCGATTACATCCCAACATGATCATCATGTGGAAGAGCTGGAATCCATGAAAGTAATGGGATTCTGGATCTTCCTCGTGACGGACTGTTTAATTTTCGGTACGTTGTTTGCAACGTATGCCGTATTAGTTAACCATATAGCCAATGGTCCAAGCGGAAAAGAAATATTTGAACTTTCCGGAGTAACATGGGAAACGTTCATTCTATTAACAAGCAGTTTTACAAGCGGTTTGGCTATGCTTGCCATGCATAAAGGAAATAAGAAACAAATCATTAACTGGCTGATTGTCACTATTTTGTTAGGAATGTCTTTCGTCGGATTGGAAGTGCGGGAATTTGCTCATATGGTAGATGAAGGGGCAAGCATTTCTACGAGTGCATTTTTAACTGCCTTTTTCACATTAGTCGGTACACATGGATTGCACGTATCCTTAGGGATCTTGTGGATGATAGGATTGATCATTCAACTTTTCCAACGCGGTTTGAATGTGAAAACGAAACGGAAACTGACGGTGATCGGTCTTTATTGGCACTTTCTTGATGTCGTTTGGATCTTCATTTTCACGATTGTGTATTTAATGGGGGTGATGTAACATGGAAAATCACGGCTCACTCAAATCTTATGTGACAGGGTTTATTTTATCGATTATCTTAACCATCATCCCGTTGTTATTAGTGACGAATCATGCATTCAGCAAAGGGGCGCTTGTCGCCGCTATCATTACGATGGCTGTTCTGCAATTTGTCATCCAGTTAGTTTTCTTTATGCATATCCGCGAGTCTGAGAAACCGCGATATAATGTTTTTGCACTTGCGCTGGGCATTGTTTTTGTCATTACCATTGTAATAGGTTCTATATGGATTATGACATTTAACAGTGTCGTACAATAAAAATAGAACGTAAAAAAAGGGTCTAGTCCTCCAACAACCTGCCATTATTTCAAGTGGATAATGATGGTTCGGAGGGCTGGACCCTATTTTGTTGGCGATGGACAGCTTATCTACTAGTCATGAATAGCTGTAACACTTTTCTTTAAAGATTCTCATCATCTGTTTTATTTTCAATTTTTTTGTGATAAACTTCAACTGGATTGTTACTTTAGCAGGATCGAATTTGATGGATATGAGGAGAGAGATATGAAAGAGAATGGCCATTCCACATTGGAAATTATTGAAGTATGTTTACTGGCGGGAAAAATTATGCTAAGAAGCGGAGCTGAAACGTATCGTGTAGAAGATACGATGTCTCGCATCGCTGCTTCATGTGGAATTCAAAACGCCCATTGTTTTGTTGCACCAACGGCCATTATTTTTTCCATGGATGGAATGGAACCGACCAAACTTGTCCGTATTTCGGAGCGTTCAACGGATCTCCATAAAATCGCTTTAGTGAACAATGTATCAAGAAACATAAGTGCCGGGAAATTAACGATTCGAGAAGCTTATGCACTATTAAAAGAAATGGATCAAAACGACTTTACATTTCCTCTATGGGAACAAATTCTGGCGGCTGCGATTTCAAGTGGCTGCTTTTTAGTCATGTTTCAAGGAAAATGGAACGATTTTCTAGCTGCTTGCATTGCCGGTGCCGTCGGGTTTTTGTTTCTTGTGTACGTTCATCGATTTATTCAAATCAAGTTTTTTGCCGAATTTTTAGCGTCTCTCATGATTGGTCTCAGTTCTGCTTTTTTTGTCAAAATAGGAATTGGACACCAATTGGATAAGATCATTATTGGTTCGGTGATGCCGCTTGTTCCCGGATTAGCCATTACCAATGCATTGAGAGATTTAATGGCAGGACACCTTGTTTCAGGATTATCAAGGGGAGCGGAAGCCTTTTTAACAGCGTTTGCGATCGGAACCGGAATAGCGGTTGTGTTTACGTTTTTATAAAAATACATACCAAAGACAAAGGCTCGAAGATTTTAACGAGAAGAAGTGGCTTCATAAATAAGGGGGGAAAAGAGATGCTGGAGCAAATGGTTACGAGTTTTATTGCCTCCGCCGGTTTTGGAATTATATTCAATGCGCCTAAAAGCTCCTTGTTTCAGTGTGGCTTGGTAGGGATGATCGGCTGGATTATTTACTTTTGGTTAGTAGAAATGCAGTATGATAGCGTGTTTGCTTCTTGTGTCGCATCCATATTTGTCGGGGTGATCAGCTACATTTGTGCCAAAATGTATAAAACACCGGTCATTATTTTCACTGTCGGAGGAATCATCCCTTTAGTACCGGGAGGGCTGGCCTATGATGCGATGAGGCATTTCGTGCAGAATGACTATAATATCGCTCTCCAATTGGCGGCAAAAGTCTTTTTGATTTCAGGTGCCATCGCCATGGGTCTCGTATTTGCGGAAGTTGTCAACCTGATTATTCGGAAATTCCTTAGTGTTAAGCAAAAAGCAAGATGGCGTGTTTTATACAATAAGGACACGAATATCGAAAGCTGAAAGCTATAGAATGAAAAATTTCCGTAAAAAGAAAACCGTGAATGTAAGATTTTGCTATTTTATTGTTCCATCTGGAGCGTTGGACAAATGTCCCCCCTTTTTTTACTTGATCTAATGAATGGCGGATTTATAATGAAAATTCTTTTTTTACTTTTTTCAATGAGGTCCATCATTTCCGGATCATCATATATCGACCCATAAAGTCTTGATTTCATTTATTCACGTCTTTTACGAGACGTGATTTTTTTATGTCCTTTAAGTCAATTTGAATATTCGAACCATTTTCCTCTTTAAAAGACTTACAAAGTAATCCTCCATCGGTCAATCCATACAAATGCTTTCAATGTCTTATACAATTTGTTGCTGACAAATTGAATTTTCCGTCCAAATCTAACTAAAATGGCAAAGCGTATGACTGATAAAACCAAAATTTTTGCATGAGTTGATAAAGCGAAGATTCCATTCATATAAATGAATGACAGGCATAAACCATGCAAAATAGAAAAGGGCCCTTAAGATCAGCGGAGATGGATGAGTAGGTCTTTAAAAAACAGCAATAGCCGTTTTACTTTCATTATCTTTGATGAATTTCAAGCAAAATGTCTGTTTGTAAACTACGTGCCATTCCGTGAAGAAGGGCATATGCAGAGTTTCAATAAGAAAGGGGCGGGAAGATGGCAAACATACAGCTTTCAGGCGAAAAAGTCATCAACTATATTAACGGAGAATGGACTTCTTCAAAGAAAGCGAAATTTGTAACTATCGTCAATCCGGCTGACGGTCAGCCGATCGGTGAAGTATTGCAGTCTTCAAAAGAAGATGTGGATTTGGCTGTCCAAGCGGCGAAACAAGCCCAAAAAAAATGGTCACGTGTACCGGCTCCGCAACGAGCGCAATATTTATATCGGGTTGGCGAGTTGTTGAAAGAACGAAAAGAAAAGCTGGCTAGTATACTCACCCAAGAAATGGGAAAAGTCATTGAGGAAGCTCGCGGTGAGGTCCAAGAAGGAATCGATATGGCCTTTTATATGGCAGGAGAAGGAAGAAGATTGTTTGGGCAAACCACGCCATCCGAATTAAATGATAAGTTTGCCATGAGCATCCGTGTTCCGATTGGTGTCGTTGGAATTATCACTCCTTGGAATTTTCCCATTGCCATTGCTACGTGGAAATCGTTCCCTGCCATTGTTGCAGGAAATACGGTCATTTGGAAGCCGGCTACGGAAACGCCGCTAATGGCAAGAGAATTGGTGAAAATCTTGGATGAAGCAGGTTTGCCAAAAGGAGTGATGAATCTTGTTTGCGGTTCTGGTTCCGAAGTCGGATCAGCCATCGTAGAACATCCTGATATCGATGTCATTTCATTTACCGGTTCCAATGAAGTAGGACGGGCGATAGCGGAAAAAGGCGGAAAACTTTTAAAGCGAGTTTCGCTTGAAATGGGCGGAAAAAATGCGGTGATTGTCATGGAAGATGCCGATTTATCGCTGGCAGTGGAAGGAATCATATGGAGCGCCTTCGGTACGAGCGGACAAAGGTGTACAGCGTGCAGCCGAGTGATCGTACATGAAAACGTAAAAGCCGAACTGGAAAAACGTCTGCTTCAAGAAATGAAAAAACTGACAATCGGAAATGGATTAAACGAAGACGTCAAAATAGGACCTGTTATTAACAAAGGTGCATTAAAGAAAATACATGAGTTTGTAGAAATGGGTCAAGAGGAAGGGGCCGACTTGCTTGCGGGAGGTTATATCGTTCAGGAAGAAGATCTGGATGGTGGATATTATTATGCCCCTACTTTATTTACGAATGTTCGGCCTGATATGAGAATTGCTCAAGAGGAAATTTTTGGACCGGTGCTTTCCATCATTCCTGTTCGAAGTTTTGAAGAAGCGGTGGAAGTGAATAATAGTGTTGCTTATGGATTATCCAGTTCCATTTATACACGAGATGTCAACCGAGTGTTTGCCGCTCAGCGAGACTTAGATACGGGCATTGTGTACATTAATGCCGGAACGACCGGTGCGGAAATTCATCTGCCATTCGGCGGCACAAAAGGCACCGGCAATGGTCATCGCGATTCCGGTGTGGCAGCACTGGATGTGTTTACGGAATGGAAAAGCGTGTATGTCGATTTTAGCGGAAAATTACAGCGAGCTCAAATCGATGTGGAATCATGATATAGCTTGAAGTGAATTAGGGTGGGAAAAGAACGTTTGTCGTTTCCATTTTTATAAACTGTTCTACCAGTTTTTGAATTATACAAAATGTGAAAAACCTCATTGCAAACCTTTTGGGCCAAGAACTCTACAATTTACGTACCGTAAAACTTTGTAGCAGCTGCAGAGGCAAATTCCATGCTGACAGTTTTTGCACACTTTAAGATAAATACCATTCGCAAGTAATCGGGTGAAATCCGGGTCAAATTTTCAAAAGATCGAAAATGGCAATAAGCATAAAAGAGAGGCGGGAAATGATGAAAAAAGTTGGATCGATTATATTCGTTTTCCTTCTGGCGATTGGATTAACGGCATGTGGCCAAACCTCGGAAAAGTCGGGAAATGGCGGCACCAAAGAAAGGACGGTTATGTTTGCGACAGAACCTGCTATTGCTCCATTCTCATTTAAAGAAAATGGCCAGTTAAAAGGTTTTGATATTGAGATTGTTCAAGAAATTGCGAAAGAGAAGCATTACAAAGTGAAATGGAGAGAAATGAAATTTGACGGTTTGATCACGTCACTGCAGTCCAAGCAAGTGGATGGCGGAGTGGCAGCCATTACAATACGCGACGACCGAAAGAAAGTAATCGATTTTACCGAACCATATTACCAATCTGGACTGGTCTTAGTGACGAAAAAAGAAAGCGCCATCAAATCATTGAAAGATTTAAAAGGAAAAATGATCGTTGCGAAACAAGGTTCTTCCGGTTTGGAAAAAGCCAATGAGCTGAAAGCGAAGTATGGAGCCAATGTCAAAATATTAGAAGATGAACCAACTCTTTATATGGATGTAGAAAAAGGTCGTGCAGATGCGTTAGTGAACGATTTGCCGTTTGTCATGTCTAAAATTCATTCAGGAACGGCTTCCCAACTCAAGATCGTAGGCAAAAAACTAACGACAGAGGATTACGGCATTGCGATTGCTAAAGATGAACCACAACTTTTAAAAGACTTTAACGACGGGTTGGCGGAATTGAAGAAAAACGGAAAATACGATCAATTATATGAAAAATACTTTGGAACCAAGCCGAAATAAAGCAAGGGTGCACTCGCAGCACCCTTTTTCAAATCAATGATGAAAATCTGTATCTTTTAATTTAGAGTTCAAAGATGGAGAAGAGCGTGGCGATAGCTGAAGGAGGGAATAAGATGAATGGATTTTTACTTGTCATGGATCAGATGCCGCTTTTATTGAAAGGAGCATGGAAAACCATTGAACTAGCGATATTTTCGCTTTTCTTTGCGGCCATTATCGGTCTCGTGTTCGGATTGTTCCGAGTCTCTCGGTCAAAACTATTGCGGGCCATTACCAAATTTTATGTCAGCTTAATCAGGGGAACTCCCCTTTACGTCCAGCTCATTTTCTTTTATTTTGGCGTTTTTCCATTGATTATCAAAGGATCGATTGAACCTACAACGGCCGGTATTTTTGTTTTGAGCATAAATGCGGGGGCGTATTTGGTGGAAATTTTCCGCGGCGGGATAGAATCTATTGACCGTGGACAAATGGAAGCAGGGAGAGCTTCGGGATTGAGTTATTGGCAGACGATGAGGCATGTAATTCTTCCGCAAGCAGTGAAACGGATGATCCCCGCCTTCTTGAATCAATTTATCATCAGCTTAAAAGATACTTCTTTGTTTGCGACTATAGGAGTGGCGGAATTAACGTATACAGCTCAAACGATTTATTCGATTAATTTTAAAGCGTTCCAGTTTTTGACGGCGATCGCAGTTATGTATTGGATCATCATCACCCTTTTAACGTGGATGGCCACTTTTTTGGAAAAAAGATGGGTGTCAGAATAATCTTAGAACTTTTTTATCATAAAACTTAGTGTGCTGTTAGGATTGTTTTTCCATTCAATTTGAATGAATGTGTAAATTTTTTTCACTCAATGCCTTATAGAAACAGGCTCCTAGCAATCTCATAAGTTGAAAAATCTGAATTTAGATTTGGTACGGTTTTTTGAAAATACGGCCATTGTTCCCTAAAAGAACGGAAAACAATGGCGCTCTTTATATTTTCCACGAAAAAATCCGCCGTTATACTTTATTCCTTATCTATTAAAAGTTTTTCCTTCCCCGGGCGGCCCCCCATTTGTTCCATAACCCAATTACAAGCATTGAAATTTCCTGATGAATAAATGATGCAAAATCTTTCAATCTGCGTTATTCTTGGAGTGGGCCATTAAGATAATCAGATAGTAGAGATAATAGTTTGTCGTGGCAGAGAAGAATAGAGAAAGAGAAGGAGAGAAAAATGGTGAAAGCGATATTAACCGTAATCGGAAAAGATAACATTGGTATTATTGCGGGGGTTAGCCAGCAATTAGCCGATTTGAAAATTAATATATTAGATGTCAGTCAAACGATTATGAACGGTTATTTTACAATGATGATGATGCTTGATCTATCCAAAGCATCGGAAAGTTTTGAAACGATCAAGAAAGCGCTGGCTGAAAAAGGCGTAGAATTGAATGTACAAATCAAAATCCAGCATGAAGATATTTTTAACTCAATGCATAGTTTATAAGTTGGGGGTTTACGATGGAAACAAATAAAATATTAGAAACCATCCGCATGATTGAAGAAGAAAAGCTTGATATTCGCACCATTACAATGGGAATTTCTTTACTGGATTGTATTGATGCGGATGGGAAGAAAGCACGTGAAAAAATTTATGATAAAATTACGCGGAAAGCGGAACATTTAGTCAAGGTAGGTCAGGAAATCGAGACCGAATACGGGATTCCGATCATCCATAAACGAATAGCGGTGACACCGATTTCTTTAATTGCCGGAGCAACAGATGAAAAAGATTATGTGGCTTTTGCGAAAACACTCGATGAAGCGTCAAAGGCTGTAGGTGTTAATTTTGTTGGTGGTTTTTCGGCGCTTGTTCAAAAAGGTTACCATAAAGGGGATCACATTTTGATTCAATCCATCCCCGAGGCTTTAGCCACCACGGAAAGAGTATGTTCTTCTGTAAACGTTGGTTCAACACGGACAGGCATTAATATGGACGCTGTTAAAGAAATGGGAGAAGTCATAAAGAAAACGGCGGAATTAACAGCCGATGAACATGGCTTAGGCTGTGCGAAATTGGTTGTGTTTGCGAATGCTGTAGAAGATAATCCGTTTATGGCAGGAGCGTTCCACGGTGTCGGCGAAGCGGACTGTGTCATCAATGTCGGCGTCAGCGGACCCGGAGTGGTAAAACGGGCATTGGAAAAGGTAAAAGGAGAAAGCTTTGATGTTGTCGCGGAAACTGTGAAAAAGACGGCGTTTAAAATCACACGCATGGGCCAGCTCGTCGGCCAAGAAGCGTCCAAACGTTTAGGCGTGCCGTTCGGAATTGTTGATCTGTCTTTGGCTCCTACTCCGGCGATAGGAGATTCGGTTGCCCACATCTTGGAAGAAATGGGTCTGGAATCAGTGGGAACGCATGGTACGACTGCGGCACTTGCCCTTTTAAATGATGCCGTCAAAAAAGGTGGGGTCATGGCTTGCGGTCATGTAGGGGGACTAAGCGGAGCGTTTATTCCGGTGTCAGAAGATGCTGGTATGATCGACGCCGTGAACAGAGGTTCTTTGAACTTGGAAAAATTAGAAGCAATGACCGCTATTTGCTCGGTTGGTCTTGATATGATTGCCGTCCCTGGAGATACTCCTGCTGAAACGATCTCTGCCATGATCGCCGATGAAGCAGCGATTGGGGTAATTAACAACAAAACGACGGCGGTAAGGGTGATACCGGCACCAGGTAAAGCGGTTGGCGAAATGGTCGAGTTCGGAGGTCTGCTCGGGCGCGCACCGGTTATGGCCGTCAATTCTTATTCCTCCGCTGATTTCATCGCCCGCGGCGGTCACATTCCGGCACCGATCCATTCATTTAAAAATTAAATGAATCAATACAAACTATATTCTTTTTGAAGAAATCGTTTGTTTCTTTCTGGTCTCATGATTGGATAACTAGTGAGTAAAACATTCCGGTCAATGGGACCGTTTTTCCGCTTCCATGATCTACTATAAATGATGGAAGCGGATTTTTTTAACTAAATTAGGGGATCTTAACACGGATGAAAGTCAACCCGCTGTCTTGATACAATGTACACAAAAAATAAACGAATTTCTGATCTTGAAATTCAAAGGTGCAAGCCATTAATAAAAAACCCCGTATCCACTAGAGTGACTTACAGCTAATCGTGTATAGATGAATTTTAAAACAGCCAAGCAGCTTAGATGTTTCATTAAATCGGGCTTAAGTTCAACATAAAAACATTATGTTAACTCGGGATAAGGGATCTACAACCGATTCGATATTGAACTACCGCTTAACTCTTTTCTTTTTCTTACTGTCGAAAAAAGCTCTCCTAATGGGGGACGAACGATTTGGATCATGATATAATTAGGCTACAATCTGGCATTTGCACTGCCTTACAATGATGAATGAGGTGAAAAGATGAATTCTCACGAGATTGATTATGAATTGCATGGCGATGATATGCAATGTGTTGAAATTGAGCTGGATCCGCAAGAAAGTGTGGTCGCGGAAGCAGGCGGTATGATGATGATGGAAGACGGCATCGAGATGGAAACGGTATTTGGAGACGGCACGGAACAAAAAAGCGGATTATTCGGCAAATTAGTGGGTGCCGGCAGACGTTTGCTTACGGGTGAGAGCCTGTTTATGACCGTTTTTACCAACCAATCATCCGATAAAAGGAGAGTTTCTTTCGCTGCTCCCTATCCTGGAAAAATTATTCCTCTTGATTTAACTCAATTCAACGGCAAAGTCATTTGTCAAAAGGATGCTTTTTTATGCGCGGCTAAAGGTGTATCCATTGGCATTGAATTTCAAAGAAAACTTGGTACCGGCTTTTTCGGTGGAGAAGGATTTATCATGCAGAAACTGGAAGGAGATGGGCTTGCCTTTCTCCATGCCGGAGGAACGATTATCAAAAAAGATCTTTCTCCCGGAGAATTGTTGCGCGTGGATACAGGCTGTTTAGTCGCTTTAACTCAAGATGTCGACTATAATATCGAATATGTCGGAAAAGTGAAAACCGCTTTCTTTGGCGGTGAAGGTCTCTTCTTTGCCACCCTTCGTGGACCTGGAACGGTTTGGGTGCAAACATTGCCATTTAGCCGATTGGCAGACCGAGTTCTAGCCAATGCTCCTAGCCATGGCGGAGATTCGACCGGTGAGGGAAGCATACTTGGCGGACTTGGACGACTGCTGGATGGAGACGATTAATCACCTCTTTTTGAAAGAATTCTAATCACTCGTTTACCCACCCGTAATGGGTGGGCTTTTATTTTATGAGGATCAACTTGTTTTCGTTTATAAAAAAATCTTTTTTGTTTAAATTAAAAAACTTTCTGCAAATTTGATATATGGTTCTTTCGGATAAGAATTATATAATCCGATGGAGAGGCGTACGGGATCTCCGAAAAAGAATCGTTCAAACTGAGTTTGCCGTGAGCCGAATGCACTCATGCATAAATCCCAAGCTAATCGGAATACCTTCACTCGATCTTCCGCTGAGGAATTGGCTCCTTGGAGATATTGGTCTAAAAATGTCCGGATAGACGACTCGAAATCTTTTTCGGTCGGAAGTGCGATCAATCCACTGCCGCTCAATAATTGAAGAATTTCCACCAGTCTAGGATAAACGCGTGGATAATAATGAATAGCGGCTTGCAGCGGATTTACATCCGGTACCATCGTTCCCCATTGATTCAACTTCGCATTTTCCCGTGAGGATATTTGGAGTCCTTTCATAATTTCAAGAGCCGTGATGATTTCGCTCGCTTTCTCTTTCACATGCTGAAACTCCCCAATTTGAATGGATTCGATAATCAGTTCGGCTAGACCAAGAATAAATTCCGTTTTGACGATCATTCGAGTGACCGCTTGATAAAGAAGGAGAGTGTGAAAATTCGTATCCTCAAGCATTTGAAAAGCGATTTGCAAATCTTTATATAAAAATACCCTTTCCCAAGGAACCAAGACATCATCGAACACCACAAGAGAGTCCATTTCTTCAAATCGGGAACTTAATGGACAATCGAACCGAGAATCGCCGCCTGTGAATGATTGGCGGCAAATAAATCTTAATCCAGGTGTATTGGAGGGAATGGAAAAGGCATAAATAAAAGATTCATCGACGAAATTGCCCCCTGATGGAAGAACAAGAATTTCGTCCGTTATACCGCCTTGAGTAGCCAGTAATCGCGCTCCCTTGATGATCAGACCATCGCTTGTTTCTTTTAACACTTTCGCCGCAATGATGTTCTTATCTGAGTCTTCAAAGTAAGCAACAGAACGATTGACTTGTGGATTGATGAATGTATGCGTAAAAGACAAATCATTCTTGCATGCGGTTTGATAAAGATTTTTTATGTTCTTCCCAAACATAGACTCGTTTTTGCCGAATAAGTCGCTGGCCGATGCCAAAGCCATAATGCCGGTATTGACGTAATCGGGCATTCTCCCCATAAGGCCGGCATTCGTTTTTGACCAAATTCTTGTAGCCGCCTCTCTTTTTTTTAAATCTTCAATGGTCTTTGGCTGATGAAAGGAAAACCCGATTTTATCCGTGGAGTCTTGCGGCTGGACCGTCAATAAATTGGTCAAGTCAGGATCATGTTGAAGATCGTAAAGAGCTGCTTTACTTTGCAGCACTCCTTTAAAAGCGGGATGCTCGGTGATTTTCCCTTTTACCCGTTCCCCATGAATCCATACTTCATTATTTAATGCGTCAATTCGTTTGAGATATTCATCACCTGTAATCACCATTTTCCTACACACCTTTGTCGTAAACTATATTCATATCTTATGCAGACAGCTTTATGACTTGTGAAAAACGAAGGGAGGATTATTTCTGAAGGATCGAGGAATAGGACAAGCGGAGTCTATCATCAACATTTGACGACGGGGCTTATAACGTCGTCTAATTCCATTCAAAAGGAAAAGAACGAGGAATAAAAAAGCAAAAGTGGAGTTTATTTTATGAAGGAAAGTCGTATCCCCATTTCTTTTACAGAACCTTTTCATTTGTCGTCGACCTTATAAAGCGCAGAAACCCCGGGGATCGACGACATTTTTCAAATGTAAGAAAAAGAGAGCAAATGAACGAAACAGAAAGTAAATCAGAGAAATTTTGATTTCTTTTCCAATGGAAAAAAGTTGTTTCCCAAAAAGCCAGTTTGTTAAAATTTCTTTAAATTTAATCATTTTTGGGGTTTAGATCTTACCTATAAGGAATTGAAACTCCATTTCGATTTTATGTTGATCTTTGGCATCAAGGTTTAGATCTTACCTATAAGGAATTGAAACAAAGATGTGAAAGAGCTTTTCTTAGATGGAAAAGTGTTTAGATCTTACCTATAAGGATTGAGATAGACGCAAAGAATTCGATAGGATGGTTTATCTATGGTATTGAATTTTTCAGACGTTTTCTGTGAACGTTTTTATTAAATTGGATAGGGAGGATGTTGTCGATATGGAGCGAGTAATGTTGAATGGTTCACAATCGAAATATTCTATTAATTATTTATAAACGTTCGCCGCAAATTGAAAATTTTTATTTCTAATCCTTGATTTTGGGAATTTCGCTGCTATATGGGTATAATGTGGACAGTAGAATTTTTACGGTACATTCTGCGGTGCCATTATATCCAAACAGAAAGGGCAGATTGTCGATGAGTTTACTGGATGAGAAAAAATTCACAGAAATTAGAAGCCGATTGGAAAAAAAGGTAGTGACATTGCCGGACGGTACAACGATTCCATGCTTAGGGCAAGGAACATGGTATATGGGGGAAAAGCCGAAGAGAAAAGCTGAAGAAATAAAGGCTTTGCAGCTCGGAATTGAATTAGGCATGAAACTGATTGACACAGCTGAAATGTACGGAAATGGCGATTCTGAACGTTTAGTCGGTGAAGCCATTAAAGGACGCAGAGACGATGTTTTTTTAGTTTCGAAAGTATATCCTCACAATTCGGGGATGGACAAAATTAAAATAGCTTGCGAAAACAGTTTAAAGCGTCTGGGGACAGATCATTTAGACTTATATCTTTTACACTGGCGCGGACGTGTTCCTTTAGAAGAAACGATTGAAGGAATGGAAAGATTGCGGAAAGAGGGGAAAATTTTAAGGTGGGGAGTTTCCAATTTTGATACGGATGATATGGAAGAGTTATGGAATACCCCTAATGGATCGAATTGTTCGACCAACCAAGTGTTATACCATTTAGGTTCCAGAGGAATCGATTTTGATCTCTTGCCGTGGCAGCGAGTACATCACATGCCGATCATGGCATACAGTCCCCTGGCTCAAGGAGGTTCTTTAAGAAAACAATTGTTAACGGATCCTACTATTCGTGAAATTGCAAATAAATATAAAGTGAAACCGCTGCAAATTGCACTGGCTTGGACGATTCGTACAAATGACGTGATTGCCATTCCGAAGGCTGTGCAGGAACAGCATGTGATCGAAAATGCAGAAGCGGCAACGATTGAATTAACCAAGGAAGACCTAGATAAATTGGATAAGGTGTTTCCGAAACCAACTAAAAAAATGCCTTTGGATATTATTTAAAAGAACTCATTGTGGAGTTCTTTTTTGTGGAAAAATTCGCTTTCGCATCTTATGTTGCATGATGAAAATCCGCGAATTCTGAAAAAGAAAATATTAGTCGTATATCGGCCCATCGAATATTGAAGGAAAAATAGACTTAAAAAGTTCTGGATTTCATCGCTTTTTTGTCGTCGACCTCCAATAGCGTTTACTTCCCGGGAGATCGACGACAATTTGATTCGAGAAGAAAATCGAAGAAAAGAAAAAGATTGATAAACTTTTACTGTAACTTTAAAATGGAATTAACAAAAAATTCGCGATTATGAAAATGTTTCAACACCAACGTTTTTTGGTTTTTTATCTTAACTATGAGGAATTGAAACTAGAACGATAAATTATAAAAGCGAGGTGAGGAAGGAGTTTTTATCTTAACTATGAGGAATTGATTTAAGAGAGACGAGTTTCTTAAACACTTTGATAGATAAGTTTGTGACATGTTTGCTTTGTTCAATGGAGCTATATAGTTTTTGTGTGTTCTCTGATTCATTATTCAGTAAAAAAGTGCAAAAACATAAATTGTATAATGCTAATAACAATTCAGATGTTACTATTTGAATCAGAAATTCCTTTTAAAGGAGTTTTTTAGAATACACGAATGCAAAAGATTCAAATAAATGTGACAGTTTTGCGTTGTTACACTATCCTTGACACCTCGTGCGGTGTTGTCAATAGCCGTTTTTGTAACTAATTACACATGGTTTGATCGAACGTTTGCTTCAGTTATGATCGATTAATTGCCCAGCTTTTTAAAGGCCTAATAATTTTATTCCATTGACCAGGTATGGCCTTTTTGGGGATGGCATCTTACCTGTCAGGAATAAAGAATGGATCGTTCAGCATACAAGCAATAGGGATGGTAGTAAAAAAGGGATTATTTTGAAATAAAAGTTATATCTGTTTTGGTTTATAAAGGCAGAGACGAATTTATTTTTCGAAAGAAGGGTTACTATGCGATTAACGGTGGCGATGAAACCAAAGTATCATGATATCCTGTTGCCATTACATTATCAGTATTTGCTTCAAGGGCTGCTGTATCAATCTTTAAAAGATAAAACGTTCGCAACGTTTTTACACGAAATCGGATTTCAAAAAGGAAAAAGATCATATAAATTATTTACTTTTAGCCGACTTTTTGGCCAGCATAAAATTCAATTGAATTCAAAAACGATATTGTTCGATGATGAAATATCGTGGCATATTTCGACTATATTGCCTGAATTGACGCAACAGTTGGGAGAATACTTTTTATTGCAGAATGAAGTACATTTAGGCGATCAATGTCTGGAGATACAAAGTATACAATTAACGGATGATGAAGTGGCAAGTTCGGAAGTAGAAATAGAGATGCTTTCCCCTTTAACAGTCTACAGCACCTATGAAACGGTGGATGGCAAGCGGAAAACTCAGTTCTTTGATCCATATGACGAAGTGTTTTCTCATTTAGTTGAGGTGAATTTTCGCAACAAGTATGAAGCTTATTACGGAGAACCGCCAAGAGAGCGGTTGTTGATCGAACCATTGCATGTCACTCAAAAACATAAAGTCGTTACGACTTTTAAAAACTACTATATTACTGCCTGGCTGGGGAAATTTCGCTTACAGTCATCTCCAAAAAATTTAACCTTCTTATTACAAACGGGGATAGGCGGAAAAAACTCTCAAGGGTTTGGGATGTTTCGAGTCGTGCAAGAATTGTAAAGATGAATTTGTCGTCGACCCCCAATCGTGCAAAAACTCCAAGGGATCGACGACAAAATGTGTTTATAGTACAACTAGGTAAAAATGCAGAAAATATCAGTGGTAAGAGAAAATAGATAAAATTATTCTTTTACGATAAAATGAAAAACAACAAACTCTATATTTATGTTATCCCTTGATTTATCAACTATTTTTGGGGTTTGTATCTTAACTATGAGGAATTGAAACCCAAAATTAGACGTCCAATCAATGTCTGCCATCATTTGTTTGTATCTTAACTATGAGGAATTGAAACTCATTTTCATCTTTATCAAACCCAAACGGAGCTTTGTTTGTATCTTAACTATGAGGAATTGAAACAAATCATCTTCGTTTTCGCATGAAAGATGTTTCTGCGTTTTTATCTTAACGATAAGGAATTTCAACATAAGCGATTTAGGATGCCCCTCACCACTTCCGTGCGATACTATTGTGAAGAGACTTTCCTGTTTCTTTGTTAATCTCGATAAGGTATGCAGCGGGATTGTTTCAGGAAGTTCATAATATTTCCTTATCTATAGACTTAAATGAAGAGCCGATGCTCTTCATTTTTGTTAGAACTCAGGTAGTTCGTCTAAATTATTTTCTTTGATTCCGTCAGGTTCGCTTCTTAAAATATCGCGTCCGAATTTATGAAAGACGTCTACATTCTTAAGTTTGCCTGCTTTTGCTTCCGATAGGGCAGTAGGGTAGTCTAATTCCCTTCCAAAGTTAGTTTTAACAGCGATGATGTTGTCATCTTCATTTTTTCGAACGGCAATAATTTCTTCTTTAACAGAATGGTCCGTAGGTTGTTCCTTTTTAGCTCTTCGGCTTCCTAGTTGTTTATATTGTTCGTACGCATCTTCAAATCGGTTCATGTTTAAGTACCTCCATCATTTTTATGGTTGACCATTATCGGAGAGAACATGCGCATGCTTTTTTCCTAACAATTTTATGTATGGTTTTGAACATATTTGGGGGAAGTCGTCAAAGTCCTATAAATTCACAATTTGATCAAATTACATAGCGGTAAAAACGAATAAAGTTAAACCATAAATTTTGTTTTAACTGCGCGTTTGAAATGTTATAATTTTGTTAATATTCAATCCGTTATAAGGGATGGTGAAAAGATGCTTACTTTTGGTGCAGTCATAAAACAAAATGCCATGAGATACAAAAATAAAACGGCAGTCATTTTTAAAGATACAAAAATGACATATGATGAATTGAATATTCGTGCAAACAAAATTGCAAACGCTTTCTTGAATCGTGGTTATCAAAAAGGTGATAAAGTAGCCGTTATGTTGAAGAATCATTCAGTCTACATTGAGATTATGGCAGGCTTATCTAAAATTGGAGTAATCCTTGTACCCATTAGCTATCGAATGGTTGGACCTGAAATTCACTATATTCTTCAAAATTCAGAAAGTCGTGGACTAATTATTGCAGATGAATATAAGGATATAGCGCAAGAAGTGCTACCCCGGCTTCCTCAAATCGATACCATATTAGTTGTCAATGGCTCTTCAAATGAACAAATGGTGGAATATGAATCATTTCTTTCCTTAGGTAACGAATCTGAACCTAATATTGAGGTTGACGAGAAGGATACTTTTTATTTAGGCTATACTTCCGGTACGACAGGCAAGCCAAAAGGAGTCATCATTTCTCATCGTTCTCGAATATTAATCGGAATAGTGGCAGCTCATGAATATAAAATAGATGAATCTGATGTTCACCTTGTTGCCGGACCGATTTATCATGCCGCACCATGGATATTTCTTGTCATGCAGCTAATTGTCGGCGGTACCCTTGTCATTCATGAATCTTTTCATCCTGAACTGGTTTTTAAAGATATTGAACGATACAAGATAACAAACACATTCATGGTTCCTACAATGTACAATTTTTTAGTCAATACAAATAAAGAAATCAAAGCAAAATATGATCTTTCTTCAATGAGAGTACTGATTTCAGCAGGATCAGCATTGCCGACACAAACAAAATGGGACATTCTAAATTTTTTTAAGAATGTCGATTTGCATGAATTTTACGGTTCAACAGAAAGCGCCATAACGCTGAACATCAAGCATAGCGAATTTCTCCAGAAAGAACGTAGTGTAGGGTATCCATTTCCGTTAGTGGAATGTCTCATTTTGAATGAAGAAAAGCAGCCGGTTGCTCCTGGTGAAATTGGAGAGCTGTACTTTAAGTCAGCGTACCTGTTAGACGGCTATTACAATAATTCAGAAGCGACTACCGCATCATTTTATAACGGTTATTTTACTGTAGGCGATATGGCGACAAAGGATGAAGAAGGTTTTTACTATATTGTGGATAGGAAAAGAGATATGTTGATTAGCGGTGGGGTAAATATTTACCCTCGCGAAATAGAGGAAGTGCTGTATTCTCACCCTGGTATTCTCGATGTCGCAGTTATTGGAGTTCCTGATCCTGTATGGGGAGAATCCGTCAAAGCCGTTGTTGTACCTAAAGAAGGGGCTAATCTCACAGAAGAAATGATCATTCAATACTGTGATGGAAAATTAGCGGGATATAAAAAACCCAAATCAGTGGACTTTGTAAATGAACTTCCTCGCAATCCTTCAGGAAAGATTTTAAAAAATGTATTGCGAGAGTTTTATTCAATCAATTAGACCAAAAGAGAGAAAATGTCGTCGACCTCCAATAGCGTCTACTGCCCGGGAGATCGACGACAATTTGATTTGAAAAGAAAACAGGAGAATGGAGAAGAAAATATAAGAAAAGAAAATGATTGATAAACTTTTACAGTAACTTTAAAATGGAATTAACAAATAATTCCTTATTATAAAAATGTTGAAGCATCAACTTTGTTTGGGGTTTTTATCTTACCTATAAGGAATTGAAACTAAAGCTGTCCCCATCATTTTGCACGACATATAGAGTTTTTATCTTACCTATAAGGAATTGAAACAGATTTTTCCAAAAAAAATTCAAAAATCTATTTACAGTTTTTATCTTACCTATAAGGAATTGAAACGCAAACCTTTCTGCAATGGTGGGAACAGAAGCTGCTTGTTTTTATCTTACCTATAAGGAATTGAAACTCGAACCGCCAGAGCAATTTGAAGATGATGAACAAGTTTTTATCTTACCTATAAGGAATTGAAACTAGATTCCATCGCCGCTAATAATGTTCTAGTGTCGTGTTTTTATCTTACCTATAAGGAATTGAAACCATTTGGAAATGGTCCTGTCAGTTTTTATAATCAGCGTTTTTATCTTACCTATAAGGAATTGAAACAACTCATCAATTTCAAATAAGAGTTTTTCCGCCACAGTTTTTATCTTACCTATAAGGAATTGAAACTTAGTGATGAAATACTATGATCTCGATATGGCCGAGTTTTTATCTTACCTATAAGGAATTGAAACTCCATCGCTGCATTGATCGCGTTTTGAATAGCGGTGTTTTTATCTTACCTATAAGGAATTGAAACTTTTTCGTAGAAAGAAACAACACTTTAAAATGTTCTTGGTTTTTATCTTACCCATAAGGAATTGAAACTAGGTATACTCATAATTAATTTTCACAACCGTTCCGTTTTTATCTTAACTATAAGGATTTGAAAAACAATCGGAATCAGGTAGTTATTGACGTTACCAAACTTTTATTGCGCACAGCGAGTTTTTTGCGATGGTTGATGTTTTTATCAGGGTTATAAAAAGTTGATTTATTTGGGGATGATAATATGAATAGTATTAATATCGGGGATGTGGTCTTTCAACTTATTTGTTTTGGATTATTGGTGTTATTTGTTCTGTTCATCGTGTGGCTTTTCCGTTCAAATAAAAAACGCATCCGACAACTCGATCGGATTGAAAAGAAAATCGAAGAGATGGATGAACAAATTAAGAAAGGTCATAACGGACGGCAATAGTGACCGTTTTACTAAATATTGCTTTTGAACTTGAAAACGATGTACGAGAAATTAGTAACAAATCGGATGCAGAAAATGCCTTTGTATTTTCAATATTAAATACAACTCGCTTGGTAAGATTGAATTTATATGGGGGCGTTTGTGAGTAGCTAATTGTAGTATTTAACATCAGAAACTTTGCATTAGAAGTTTTGTAAACACAGCGCTTTATATTGAATTTGGGCCCAGTTTTGTGGCTTTTTTAAAAGATGTAACAAACCAAATGCTGAAAACAACAAAGAAATGACTAGATAAAGCGAAAGTAAAATTTCATACCTTTTTTGAACTTTTCATTTCTCACTTCTCCTTTTCCCCTTGTAATAAAGCTTTGAAAATGATAACAAAAACTAGAAAAACACCAAATAAAACAGTTAAAGTAGTATTTTCTAAATCATAAATATAATTCAAAAATAATACAATTGCTAAATATATCATACAAAAAATGTAAAATATCTTTTTAGTCATAGAAGATGGCCTCCATTTTTAGTTATTTTATTAACCTTTCTGTTGGTTCTCAGCTGGTTATATGAAGGTATTCATAGATTTATCCATGTTTGCAAGTATGTATTTTATTACTTCATTTTTTATTGCCCTAGAGAATCAATAAGCTGAATGATTACACTTAAAGTATGTAATCATAAAGCCGTTTTCTAGGTGTTTTTTATGACAGCATCTTCTCCTGCATCAAGGTCTTGAATCTGTCTTTTACCACTATAAATGACGTCATTTCCTACTCTTTGTTTTGACATATCCCCACTCATTTCCAAATCTGTTATAATTATAACAAATATTTAAAAAATCAGAACTTTTGTTATAAAAATTAGCTTATATTGTAATCGCTTTACCTTTTATCAACTATAAGATACCTCAATCATCTCGAAGAAAAAGGGAAAATGTATGTTTTTCTTATGTGCCATATTAAAAAACTTATAAAAACATTAACCATTTCCTGAGTCTATCGATATTACAGTCAGTCCATGTAAAACTCTTTACTCCAAAAATAGCTTGTTTTAACCACTTAGGAAAGCTGTATATGGCGTCTATCAGCGGTAAGATGACTGAACGGAAAGGTAGTGAATTAAGGGAGAATTAAGTAATAGAGGTGTCAAACAAAAGAAAATTTATTATTAAAATCGATAAAGGAGCGCATGGCATGAATTTAAAAAGGCTCATTCAATTCCTATTATTATTGTTCATCCCTTCAACTTCTTACATTTATGTTCAAAGTGTTGGCAGTTTAACGGACGAAGCTAATTTAGTGATTACTCTTTCCTTGACGATATTATTTCCTGTTTTGTTTTGGCTTTTTTCTAAAAGGAAAATCCTTTCTATTTTTTCAGGATTTTTTATTGGTTTCCTATTGGCCTTCCTTATTATCCCATCTACTGAAAGACAATATTTTCATTACATATTAAAAGTAGCAGCGCTGGTAGAAATTTTATTTTTGCTATTTGTCGTGAATAGTATTCGATTGACCATCAAAAAAATGAAATCTTTAAAAAATGACACGCACTTAGATTTTTGGGAGCGACTGGATGATTCTATGAGTGGTTGGATCGGAAATTCATTCGTTCGCGGTGCGGTCATCATGGAATTTAAAACATTCTATTATTCTTTGATTGTATGGTTTAAAAAGCCAAAACCCCCAAATGGCCATTTATTCAAATATCATGAAAAAACGATGTTTAAGACGTTTATTATCGTGATCTTACTTATACTTCCTTTAGATGCGGTTGTATTCCATCTGTTATTCATGCAATGGAATAAATTAGCTGCATGGATTTCCACCATCATCAATATTTACGCTTTCTTTTATGCAATCGCTCTCTATAATTCAGCCAAGTACCTGCCAATCGTTGTCACGTCTAATAAACTCATCATTCATAGCGGGTATACGGGAAAAATGATGATCGACATCGACAATATTCAATCTTTAGAAACTTTTAGCATGAAAGATGATGTTATGTTTACTAAAACCAAAAAAGGCGTATTTAAAGCAACAGTAGGGATTGATGAGCCGGAATTGGAATTAAAATTAATAAATCCTGTTAAGTATTTTGGACCTTTTGGCATACAAAAACATGCACATACAGTTTTGTTTAGAGTAGACGAACCGCAGCAGTTTAAAAAAATCATTCAAGAATCGATGGATAAACATGAATGTAATGAAGAATATAGAAAATATTAAGACGAAAACCATGATAAAGACAGAAAGATTGAACGAAAGAATACTATGGAATTGTAAGTAGGTTGGAAAAATACTTAAAGAGTTTTTCTGGCGTGTGAAAGGCAAACTTAGAAGACTTATTCGAAAACATTAAGTTTGATAATTCAATCTTTGAAATTGCCATAAGCATGAAAGAGAAAATCCTTTCCGAATTTCTTCATCCGTAATCTGCGTTCGAAAAAGCGATCATCACACAAAAAGGTCGGCGATTTCCAATGGGGTTAAAACATTGGCAGCCGACGGCAATTCTTTGTAAGATGTCCGATAAGATCCATCATAGCGTTGAAATAGAGGAGTAGGCTCTAAGGATATATACAGCCGATACAGGATATTTAGGCAGAAGTCCGCCGGCAGCAGAATTATGGTTGGTCATTTTGTTATTTTGATTCGAAGGCTTATCATTGCAGCAAATTAGGAAATTCCTGCTGCTTCAGCCAAATACTCGACTAGATGCAGCACACGGACAGACGAAGATAATTTCTCACGTTCAATTCCGAGCTTCATTTGCAGCAAACATCCAGGGTTGGTTGTTATAATCACTGATGCATCGGAGGCTTTCATATTCTTCATCTTTTCATCAAGAATACTCATGGATGCATCAAAATGTATGATATTGTAAATTCCCGCAGAACCGCAGCACATGTCAGCTTGGTTCATTTCAATAAAATGAACTCCTGACACGCTTTTTAAGAGATCTATTGGTTCTTGAATCACTTTTTGAACATTTGTCATATGGCAAGAGGGTTGATACGTTACACGTTCTTCTTCTTTACGTGCTTTGAGGTTCGGAAGTCCTCCGCAAGCGATCAATACCTGGCTGATATCTCTTATTTTAGCAGAGAACGTGGAGGCTTTATCAGCCCATTCTTTTTCATCCGCAAGCAAATGGTCATATTCATACAGCATAGCTCCGCATCCTCCCGCATTGTGAACGATGAAATCCACCTCTTCCTGTTCAAATGCAGCGATATTTTGTTTGGCAAGGCGCTTAGCTTCTTCTAATTCTCCGGAATGTGCATGAAGGGCGCCGCAGCAAGTCTGATTCGGTACGACGATCACATCGCAGCCTGCTTCGGCAAGCAGTTGTACAGATAAGCGGTTAATGCGATGAAACATGGAGTCCATGATGCAGCCTGTAAAAAAAGCCACTGTTGCTTTTTTTTCACCTTTGGATTTTATTTTGACGAAATCTTGTTTGCGTTCTGAAGGTGAAACGGTTTGCGGGATGATTTTTTCGAATTCATCCAGATGATAGGGCAATTTTTTTAAAACGCCTGACTTGCGCACGACTTTTCGCATTCCGCTTTTTTCATAAAACCAAAATGCATTTCCTGACCATTTCATCATGTGACGATTTGGAATGGCTTTGTTCAGCAATGCTTTCCGCAGCAAACGGGCCGGAACGGAAAGCTTCTTGCGTTTGGCCATTGCTGCTCGAGCGGCTTCAAGAATGGATCCATATTCCACTCCGGTTGGACAAGCCGTTTCGCACGCACGACAACCAAGGCATAAATCGAGAGGTTGTTCCAGCGCAGATAAATCGGTTATTTTTCCTTCACCGACCATTTTGATGAGATGGATTCGCCCGCGTGGCGAATGTGTTTCTTTTCTCATGGTTACATATGTTGGACAGACTGGCAGACAATAGCCGCATTGTACACACCTGTTTGTTTTTTCATATAGAAATTCTTCTTTCAGTTGTTCCAAAGATGGTTTCATTTTAAGTCAACTCCCATTTCTGACCCTCTTCAAGGAAAATTTTTCCTGGATTCAAAATGTTGTTTGGATCCCATGCCTTTTTGATACGCTTCATCATGTCCAGACCGATGGGGCCTAACTCCATTTCCATGAAAGAAGATTTCATTGTCCCGATGCCGTGTTCACCGGAAAGCGTCCCGCCAAGTTCGACGGCTACGGTAAAAATCTCGGCGACGGCCTGTTCTACACGGCGCATTTCTTCTTGATCATTTTTATCGCAAATGATGTTGGGATGAAGGTTTCCATCCCCTGCATGACCAAACACGACAAGGTGAACCTTATATTTATCGCGAATTTCTTGCAATTTTGCGCACATTAGAGGAATTTTGCTTCGTGGCACAGTGGCATCTTCTGAAATTTTGGTCGGTTTAATCCGTGCGATTGCCGGTGAAACTAGCTTTCTGGCTTTCCAGATTTCCGTTTTCTCCGCTTCGTTTTGGGGAATGTGGACCGACCGTGCTCCCACCGCATGGCATAGTTCAGCGACTTTTTTGATTTCATCTTTTAATGCTAAAGGATGGCCGTCCAGCTCAATCAGAATGATGGCTTCAGCATCTGTTGGTAATCCTAATGGTTCATATTGTTCGACGGCTATGATGGAGGCTTGATCCATCAGCTCCATTTTGGCAGGCAAAATTCCGGATGATAAAGTTTTGGAAATAGCGCTGCCGGCATCAACAAGGCTATCGAATACTGCCATAATCGTTTCAGAAGCGGGTGGTTTGGGAAGAAGACGCAACACGGCTTTCGTAATAATCCCAAGAGTGCCTTCTGAACCGACAATAAGTTTCGTCAAATCGTAGCCCGTTACGTTTTTTACTGTGCGTCCTCCGGTTTTTATGATGTTTCCCTCGGGGGTAATGACTTCCAAACCAATCACATAATCTTTTGTCACTCCATACTTTAAGCCTCTTGGTCCGCCTGAATTCTCGGCTAAGTTGCCGCCGATTGTCGATACGTGCGCACTGCTCGGATCCGGAGGAAACATGAATCCTTTTTGTTCAGCTGCCTTATGAATCTGGGCGGTTAAGACTCCCGGAGAAACGACAGCGACTAAATCTTCTTCATGAATTTCAAGCAAATCGTCTAATACCGATAAATCGAATACCATGCCTCCTTTAACCGGCAGGGGACCGCCGCTTAAAGATGTGGCTTGACCGCGAGGATAGATGGGGATTTTTTCGCGGTTGGCAAGTTTCACAAGTTCAGCCAATTCTGCCACGCTCTTTGTTTGAATCACCACATCGGGTAAAAAGGTTCCGAAAGAAGCATCGAATGAGTAGCTAAAACGATCGCTTTCGTCTGTCCATACTTTTCCGGTTTTTACGATTTTTTTGATTTCTTCAATATGACGCGAAGTGACTACCTTCATTTGAATCTCTCACTTTCTGTACGGTTATATGTTGTAATCCTTTAAGAGCAGACTCAGTTTTCTTTCTGCATTTTTTAAATGGATAAGGCATTGGATTTTAGCAAGTTCTGGTTCTTCCGCTTCGATGGCTAAAAAAATATTGCGATGTTCTTCGTGGACAGCTTTGCGTTTTTGTTTTAATTCTACATTCGGGCGAAGTGTGATCTTTAAAGTTTTTTCGTAAAGTGAGGATAAATTTTCCAGAGTTTGAATCAATACGGGATTGTGAGTAGCCAAAATAATGGAACGATGAAATTGAAGATCTGCTTCGGTTGAACTCGTTCCCTGTTCGTTCGATTCGTTTTCCAATCTTTCTAAAATTTGCTTCATTTGCTCAAGTTGCTCAGGTGTTCGTCTAAGTGAGGCTAAATAGGCTGCTTTAGGCTCTAAAATTTTTCTCATTTCAAAAAGATATTTAATACTTTCTACATCATCGCTTTCGATTCGAATTCTCTTTAATAAGGATGAAGTGGTCGATTCTTCTACATAACTTCCTCCTCCTTGACGTGAAGAGATGACACCGGCAGCACGAAGCATGCTTAAAGCCTCGCGTATCGGTACTCTGCTTACACCATATTGAGCGGCTAATTCCATTTCAGTCGGCAGCTTTGAACCAGGAGGAAACCTTCCTATTTCAATTTGGTTGAGTAATTCACGCGATATGATTTGCGAAACTTTTTCTTTTTTGGACATCATCTTGCTCCTTTCCATCATTGAAATCACAATTTGTCTAACAAGTTAAAAATTTGTATAACAATTTTCATAATATAAATATTTTAATTTTTTGAAAATAAACAATTTACAATCAATTTATTGAAGATTATAATAAACAAAAAAGACGAAAAAAACAATATAACAACATCAATTTGTTTAATAAATTTGTATTACAAAAACAGAATAGCAAAACCTGTCATTTAGATTGTTTTTTCACATCTAGAGTTTCAGAACCAATAGAACATGATGCCGTTCCTGCATTGCTCAAGCGCTGTTTGAAGGCTTGATAATGTGTGATGGGACGACGAGAGGCTGTCAGGAAATAGACGAATATTTAGAAGTTAAGCATGTTTTCATGGATGAAAAAAAGGTGAATTACCCTTTTTGCTAAGGAATTTACTATATAAAGAGGGATATACATGTATGATTTTTCGATCATTGGCGGTGGAATTATTGGATTATCTACAGGTATGGCACTCGCAAAACGTTTTCCAAATTCAAAAATGGTGGTAATAGAAAAAGAAAACGAATTGGCTCATCATCAAACAGGTCATAATAGCGGCGTTATCCATTCGGGCATTTATTACAAACCGGGCAGCCTCAAGGCACAATTCGCCCGTAAAGGCAACAAAGCGATGGTTCATTTTTGTGAAGAACACGGTATTCCATACGAAATATGCGGCAAGGTGATCGTGGCCGCAGAAGAGAAAGAACTTCCAATTATGAGGGAGCTTTATGAACGTGGTTTGCAGAATGGATTGGATGTAAAGAAAATCGGTCCTGAAGAATTGAAAGAGATCGAGCCGCATGTAAATGGTACAGGAGCTATTCGGGTACCGAGCTGTGGAATTGTAGATTATCGAGGTGTATCTTCTACATTTGCACGCCTCATTCAGGAAAGAGGAGGGGATATTCGTCTTGGTGTGAGAGTGGAAAACATCGTAGAAAATATGGATCATGTGACGATTGAAACAAACCGGGGGACCATACAAACACGTTTTCTCATTAATTGTGCCGGTTTGCACAGCGATCGTATGGCTAAAATGGCTGGCATGAAAACGGGGATGAAAATTGTGCCGTTTCGAGGCGAGTATTATGAGCTAGTGCCGGAAAAACGGTATCTTGTCAATCATTTGATTTACCCGGTACCAAATCCCGATTTCCCGTTTCTTGGGGTTCACTTTACCCGGATGATGAACGGAGAGGTTCATGCAGGGCCAAATGCGGTTTTGGCCTTTAAACGTGAAGGATATACGAAAAAAGATATAAACCTTAAAGATCTTTTGGAGATTTTAGCATATCCGGGTTTTTGGAAGATGGCGATGCCGAATATGAGAGAAGGCATGAAAGAAATGGTTCGTTCCTTTAGCAAACAAGCGTTTTTGCGGAGCTTGCAGCGACTCATACCGGAGTTGACGGAGAAAGATATCGTTCCTGCTCAGGCGGGGGTGCGAGCGCAGGCTATTATGCAGGATGGAAGCATGGTAGACGATTTTGCTATTTTCTCAGGGAAAAGGTCATTGCATGTATGCAATGCGCCATCTCCTGCAGCCACGGCCTCCATTCCAATAGGCGAAGCCATCGCCCAACAGATTGTTGAACGGTTTCAACATCAAAAGACATTGGTCTATAAAAAAGAGGAATCAATCTGAAAGGATGATCAGAACAAATTCATCTATGTAATAATTGTTCGTAGAAAGAAGAAAAAATTTAATATATTGACATTGTCTAAGGAGTTGCGGATGTAACGAACGTCGCTTTTTTGTCCATATGTTGAGGCTGACTCAAAAAGCCTGAGAAGATGATTTTTTGAGTCAGCCTTATTTATTAAAAAAGGTGCAAATAATCTAGAATATTTTTTCCAATAAGAAAAACAGTAACAATGATAAATAAAATTCTTACATACGATGCCCCTTTTTTAATGGCAAAGTTTGAACCTACTAAAGCTCCGAAGATCATAGCAATCCCCATGGGAATGCCATATGCAAAATGGACAGCATCCAAGTACAGAAACATGATGAGCGCAGCAATGTTGCTGCCAAAGTTAAGGACTTTGGCGTTGCCGGCAGATTGGATAAAATCAAATCCGATGATTAGAAAAGAAAATAGCAAAAAAGAACCTGTACCGGCACCTACAAATCCATCATAAAATCCAATCAAGAGAACGACTAATGCAAAAAGGATGCTTTTTTTCAAATTCATCCCTTGATATCGAGAGTCTTTGCCCCAATCTTTTTTTAAGATCGTGTAGATGGCAACGGCAATAAGCAACACTAGAACCAACGGTTTTAATATTTCTGATGATATATGTTTTACAACAAATGCACCTAAAAAAGAACCTATAAGAGTTAAAGGGAAAAGCTTAGATACAAGAGAAAAATTTACTTTTCCTGATTTAATAAACGAGATTGTGCTCGTTAAAGCCCCCATTGTACTGGCTAATTTATTGGTCGCAATGGCTGCGGAAGGGGGCAATCCTGTAAACATTAAAGCCGGAATTGAAATTAATCCCCCTCCGCCAACTACTGAATCTACGAAAGAAGCTATAAAACCGGCGAGTACTAAGAAGCCCAATATGTAAAAGTTGATATCGTCCATATGCATTCCTCCTAGAATAATGAAAAGCTATTGATCTATCTATTGAAAGATCAATAGCTGATTTATTTTCAATAGATGTTATCGGCGTTCTTTATCTAAGAAAATCGTTCGTAACGAAAAAAACAGATATTTCTCCAATTGAGGTTAGCCACATATCATTATGGAGACTGTTCCAAATCCCTTAACCGGATCCGTATAATATCCATGAACATTAGTAATTACTATAGTGGTAACTAAAATGATCATAACAAATGAATGTACTTTTGTGAATAAAAAATACAGACAAATATCAGGAAATAATTACACTAATAATTAGAAAAGAACTTTTATAAAGGATTGGCCGTCATACAGGGGAATCATTTACTAAATCGTCCGTTAACGATACTATAAAAGTAAATTTTGAATGGTTTGAAGAGGATGGTTTCAATATGGATAAAATTTCACAAGAACTCCAGCTGCTTGGTTTTAATCAATACCAGGCGAAAGCCTATGTATCTTTGGTTCATTTAGGGATGTCCAGCGCTTACCAGATTAGCAAACATTCAGGTATACCTCGATCGCGCATTTATGAAGTATTAGAAGGATTAGAGAAAAAAGGGATAGTGGTGAAAGAGGATGTAAATGGAGCTGCACAATTTTCCCCATTACCGGTTGATGTGTTTTTAGAATCGATTAAAAAGCAGTGGGATGTCACCTTTTCATCGATAAAAAATGAATTAAAACGGTTTGAGAAACAAGAGATCAAAGCTGATAAACGTGTGATAACGATAAAAGGAGAAGAAAACATCCTGTCATTTTGTCGTATTCTGATTCGGCGGGCCAAGCACCGAATTATATTGTCCATTTGGGATTTTATGTATGAACAACTAGTAGACGACTTGCGGGAGAAACAGCAAACTTGCAGTCTTAAGGGCATTGTCTTTCAAGTTGAGAATCCTTTAAAAGACTTGGTGGTACATCGGAAGACAGATTATGTAGAACAGATTGGAAATAAGAAATGGTTTATCATTTCTGTCGACGGAAAAGAAATGATTTATGGCCATCCGGTAGAACAAAACGGCAATGCCTTCTATACGGATGATGATGTGCATGTATCGTTATTGGAAAATTACATCTGGCATGATGTACTGGTCAATCGATTGGTTCAGGAAAACAAAGAAAATTTACAACCATGGATATCTGCAGAAAGAGAGAATTTTTTTAAGATGCCAAGATAATTTTTTATTTCTAAAATAAGAACAGCTAGTTGTTCTCGAATGAAATCAGAAAACGAATATACAAAAACACCGTTCGAATAATCGAACGATGT
>Ga0207866_1000522_pt1 | contig 54630 bp, 48 predicted proteins | sample HigsolmetaAR203D_FD_184835 | JGI IMG/M metagenome (GOLD analysis project Ga0207866, IMG submission 184835) | Ionic liquid and high solid enriched microbial communities from the Joint BioEnergy Institute, USA - AR20-3-D (SPAdes) (version 2) ...
CCGGACGCCGGGTCCGGCCGGACCGACGCCGACGACGGCGGCTACCTGCCCGGGGAGGGCACCGGCCGCCCCTACTAGCGGGATGGCTGTCGCGACGGACAGTCACAAACCGCGCACGGTGCGGCGGCATGTCACCCGCCCGGCAGGTGTGAAGCGGCAGGTCTCGGGCATGCCGATGCCGGTTCGTCCTCGTCCGCCGCGGGCCCGATGCGGCCCGGCGCGCCGGTCGTCGCCGCCCAATCCCGCCGGCCCGCCGTACCTGCACGTCACAGACCTGGAGGCAGCGTGAGCGAGACCCGAATCGGCATACCGGACTACCCGTTCGCCAACCCGGCCCCGCTGGTGCCGCCGGAGGAGTGGGCCGAGCTGCGGCGGACCTGCCCGATCAGCAGGGTCCGGCTGCCCAGCGGGGACGAGGCGGTGCTGCTCACCCGCTACCGGGACGTCAAGCAGCTGCTGCTGGACCCGCGCTTCACCCGCACGCTGACGGCCGAGGACGCGGCGCGGATCAACGCCGAGGGCACGCTGTTCAGCATGCGCGACGCCGAGATCACTGGACCGTTCCACGTTGAGTGGCGGCGGCTGGTGGGCCGGGCGTTCACCGCCAAGCGGGTCGCCGAGCTGCGGCCCCGGCTGGAGGCGATGGCCGGGCACCTCATCGACGAGATGGTGCGCCAGGGCCCGCCCGCCGACCTGTGCGCGAAGCTCGCCTTCCCGCTCCCGGTGTGGGCGATCTGCGCCCTGCTCGGCGTGCCGGACGCCGACCGGGACCGGTTCCGGTACTGGTCCGACACGATGCTCAGCCTCACCCGGTACTCCCGGGCCGAGATCGACGCGGCCCAGGACGAGTTCACCGCATACATGAGCGCGCTCATCGCGGCGAAGCGGGCCGCGCCCGGCGACGATCTGATCAGCGACCTGCTCGAGATCGTCGGCACGCTCGACACCGGCCTCACCGAGCGCGTGCTGCTGCTCACCGCCCAGGGCCTGCTCGTGGCCGGGCACGAGACCACCACGAACATGATCGGCAAGATGGTGGCGATGCTGCTCGCCGACCGCCGCAGGTGGGAGGCCCTGCTCGCCGACCCGTCGCTGGTCCGCACCGCGGTGGAGGAGTCGCTGCGCTTCGATGCCAACCCCGGCTTCGGGCTGCCCCGGTACCTCGGCGAGGACGTCGAGGTGGGCGGCGTCACGCTGCCCGCGGGCACCACGGTGATCTGCAGCATGGGCGCGGCGAACCGGGACGAGGAGGAGTTCGACCGGGCCGACGAGATGGTGCTCGACCGCGCCCCGAACGCCCACATCGCGTTCGGCGTCGGCCCGTACTCCTGCCTCGGCCAGGCGCTCGCCCGGGCCGAGCTGCGCAGCGTGCTGCGCGAGCTGCTGCGCCGCCTGCCCACGCTCGAGCTCGCCGTACCGGTGGAGGAGCTCACCTACCGGCAGGGCCTGATCGTCGGCGGCCTGGAGCGGCTGCCGGTCCGCTGGTGATCAGGTCGCGGGTACGGCGGGCCGGGTGACCGGGAGCCCGGCCCGCCGCCAGGCGTGGAAGCCGCCGATCACGTCGGTGGCGCGGGTCAGCCCGAGCTCGTGCAGCGCGGCCGCGGCGAGGCTGGAGGTGTAGCCCTCCGAGCAGAGCACGATCACCTCGACGTCGTAGCCGGTCGCCTGCGGCAGCCGGGCCGCGCACTGCGGGTCGAACCGCCACTCGAGCACGTTGCGCTCGACCACGAGCGCGCCCGGCACCTCGCCCTCGGCGGCGCGCTGCGCGGCCGGGCGGATGTCGACGAGCACGGCGCCGTCGCGCACCCGGGCGTACGCCTCGGTGGGCGGCAGGCGGCGCAGCCGGCGGCGCCGGTCGGCGAGGATCTCGTCGATGGTGCGCGCGCCGGGCGGCCGGGGCGGGGTCACCACTGCTCCGCGCGTTCCTCGGCGACCTTGATCAGGCCGGACTCGGTGCGGTCGTAGCGGTTCATCAGGCTGAGCGGCGGCGAGTAGACGTGCACGCTCACCGCCGGGGCGTGCGACACGTTCCGCACGTCGTGGATGTGGTTCAGGCCGAACGCGCGCACGTCGCCGGGCGCGAGGTCGCGCTCGACGCGCAGGTCGTCCTCCTGGAGCGTGCCGAGGGCGACGGCGAACGCGCCCCGGGAGTAGCCGTGGTCGTGGAACCCGGTGGCCTGGCCGGGCATCCAGCTCAGCAGCCAGATCTCGTGCTCGGCGTCGACGTGGAGGCGCTCGTACCAGCGCTCCTCGACGCTGAGCCGTACCCGGTGGATCCACCGCGCGGGGTCGAGGGCGAGCGAGCGGGCCGTCTCGGCGAGCCGGTCGCGGGCGGGGGCGGTCGTGTACACGGTCACGGTTGCGGTCCTTCTGATCCTGTCGTCGGTTCGATGCCTTCGGTCACGCGGAGACGGGCGCCGGACACAGCGCGCTCGCCTGACGCCGCAGGTCGACGGGCAGGTTTGACCAGGTCAGAAGTCCGGGACGCATGGCCCTAAGGATGGCCCGATATTCCCCACAAAGTCAACCTGAAAATGGTGGATGATCGAAGCGGTGCGCCGGGCGGCAGGGCCGTCGGCGGGTGCGGCCGGACGGGCCGGAGACCGTCAGGTTTCGTGCTTCTCGTCCGGAGCGGGCGGGTCGGCGACGGCGCCCGAGCCGTACGCGATGTCCTCCTGGGCGAAGCGGCGCAGCGCGCCGAACACGGTGTCGCCCACGGCCGTCCAGATCACGGCGGTCTCCAGCAGGGCGTCGTGGTCCTGCTGGGTGAGGAGCTGGGCGATCTCGGCCTCGGCGACCTGGCGGGCGGCGCGGGCGTAGACGTCGAGGAGTTCGAGCTGGTCGGTCTGGTTGAGGCGGAACAGCACGGCGAGGGCCGAGGTGAGCGTCTGGCGGGCCGGGTTGGTCTCGCGGACCTGCCAGCCGAGCCGCTCGAGCAGGTTCTCGGTCTCGGCCTTCGCCTGCCGCCAGGCCTCGTCCTCCACCGGCGGGCGCGCGGGCGCACCCATGGCGAACTGCGCCTTTCCCGCCTGGTCGAGCACGCTCATGCCCGGCGCGTACATCTTCTGCAGCACGTCGCGGGTGGCGGCCACGCTCAGCCCGCCGACCTCGATCAGCGCGCGGATCAGCCGCAGCCGGCGGACGTGGGCCTCGGTGTAGCGGGCCTGGTTGTGGCTGGTGAGCTCGCCGGGGGGCAGCAGCCCTTCCCGCAGGTAGAACTTGATCGTCGGCACCGGCACGCCGGTGCGACGACTCAGCTCACCGATCCGCATGAATCCTCCCCACGTCTTGCGGGCCAAGTGTATCCAGTGGATAGTGGAAAGCACTCCTATCCACTTTCCGTTCAGGGGGACGCATGGAATACCGGCCGCTGGGCCGTACCGGCATCAAGGTGAGCCCGCTCTGCCTCGGCGGGATGATGTTCGGCTGGTGGGGCGAGAACGACTACGCGGCGACCGAGAAGCTGATCCTGCGCGCGATCGACGCGGGGATCAACTTCATCGACACCGCGGACATGTACGCCGGCGGGCAGTCCGAGCAGTTCATCGGCGAGTGCCTCGCCCGGCACGGGCTGCGCGACCGCGTCGTGCTCGCCACCAAGGTGCACTTTCCGATGGGCGACGACCCGAACCAGGGCGGCAACGGCCGCCGCTGGATCATGCGGGCGGTGGACGACAGCCTGCGCCGGCTGCGCACCGACTGGATCGACGTCTACCAGCTGCACCGCCCCGACCCCACGGTCGACATCGACGAGACCCTCGGCGCGCTCACCGACCTGGTGCGCGCGGGCAAGGTGCGGCACATCGGCACCTCGACCTTCCCCGCCTACCAGATCGCCGAGGCCCGCCGGGTGGCCGAGCAGCGCGGCCGGGAGCGGTTCGCCACCGAGCAGCCGCCGTACTCGCTGCTCGTCCGCGGCGTCGAGGCCGACGTGCTGCCGCTGTGCCAGGAGTACGGCATGGGCGTGCTCGCCTGGAGCCCGCTCGCGGGCGGCTGGCTCACCGGCCGGTACCGCGCGGGCAGGGAGCTGCCGGTGAGCCGCCGGGCCCCGCTGCTGCCCGAGCGGTACGACATGGCGCTGCCGGAGAACGTGCGCAAGCTGGAGCTGACCGAACGGCTCGCCGTGCTCGCCGAGGAGAGCGGCCTGACGCTGATCGAGATGGCCCTGGCGTTCGTGATCCGGCACCCGGGCGTGACCTCGGCGATCATCGGCCCGCGCACCATGGAGCACCTGGAGAGCCAGCTCGGCGCCGCCGACGTACGGCTGTCCGACGACGTGCTCGACCGCATCGACGAGATCGTGCCGCCCGGGACCACGGTCAACCCGGCCGACGCCGGGTACCGCCCGCCCGCGCTGGAGGACCCCGCGCTGCGCAGGCGGCCGAGCTGAGCGTTTCATATGGGGATAGTGGATAGCGCCACTGTTCACTATCCATTCTCCCGCCGCGTGAGCCGCCGGGCCGCGCCCCGGCGGCGTCCACGCGTCCACACGCACCTCCTGGGAGCTGGAGATGTTCGCGGCAATCGGAAGATTCGGCGCCCGACGCCGCCGCTGGGTGTTCGCCGGGGCGCTGTTGTTCGTGTTACTCGGCGGCATCTGGGGATCGGGTGCCGGCGGCATCCTCGGCGGCGGCGCCGGGCTGGACAACCCGAACGGCGAGTCGGCCAAGGCCAACGCGCTGCTCGCCGGTACGCTCGGCCGCCACGTGGCCGACGTCGTGGTGATCTACGAGAGCGCCGTGATGACCGTGGACGACCCACGGTTCCGGCAGGCCGTCGAGGAGACCGTGGCCAAGGTGCCCAAGGCCGACTACGCCTGGCTGCAGACGTACTGGAGCACCGGTTCGCCCGACTTCGTGTCCAAGGACCGGCGCAAGACGTACGTGACCATGCAGCTCCCCGGCGCGGTCGAGGAGGAGCAGGTCGTGGTCTGGGAGCGCATCAGGCCGCTGTTCGACGCGCCCGGCCTCACCGAGCACTACGGCGGCCTCACCGCGATCGGCCACGAGTTCAACCAGATCGCCAACCGGGACCTGAGCCGCGCGGAGCTGATCTCGTTCCCGCTGCTCATGATCCTGCTGCTGCTCGTGTTCCGCAGCGTGGTCGCCGCCGCGCTGCCGCTGCTCATCGCGGTCGTGGTCGCGGTCGGCTCGCTCGGCGTGCTGCGGGTGGTCGGCGGGTTCGTCGACCTCTCCACCGCGGCGATGAACGTCGTGGTGATCCTCGGCCTCGGCCTCGCCACCGACTACGCCCTGCTCATGGTGGGCCGGTTCCGCGAGGAGCTCGCCGCCGGGCGCGAGGTGACCGACGCCGTGGTGCGCACCACCGCGACGGCCGGCCGTACCGTGGTGGTCTCCGGCGTCACGGTCGCGGTCACGCTCGCCGGGCTGCTCGTCTTCCCATCGCGCTTCCTCACCTCGCTGGCGTACTCGGGGGCGAGCGTCGTGATCTTCGCGGTGCTGAGCGCGCTGTTCCTGCTGCCCGCGCTGCTGGCGCAGGTCGGCCGGAACATCGACCGGCTGCGCGTGCCGGTGCCGTGGGGGCGGGGCGCGGTCCAGGGCACCCGCTGGTACCGCACCGCGCACGCGGTGATGCGCCGTCCGCTCGTCGCCACCCTGGGCATCTCCGCGTTCCTGCTCGCGCTCGGCACCCCGCTGCTCGGGGCGGTCTGGTCCCGCCCGGCCGAGTGGTCGCTGCCCGCGTCCACGCACAGCGTGGCGTCCACCCGGATGCTCGCCGAGGAGTTCGCGTACGACCCGACCAAGGTGATCACCACCGTGGTGCGCATGCCCGGCCCGGCCGACACGCCGGAGGCGAGGGCCGCGCTGGAGGAGTTCGCCGGGCGGCTCGCCCGGGTCGAGGGCATCGACCGGGCCGAGGTGACCGGGGCCGCGGGCGATCTCGCCCGGATCACGCTCACCTACTCGATGAGCCCGTACGGCGAGGAGATCCGCGAGACCGTGGCCAGGCTGCGGGCCGAGGCGCCGCCCCCCGGGGCCGAGGCGATGTTCACCAACCGGCCCGCGTCGATCGTCGACATGCTCGACATGCTGGCGAGCGGCCTGCCGTGGATGATGCTGATCATCGCGGTCGTCACGTTCGTCGTGCTGTTCCTCGCCTTCGGCTCGGTGACGCTGCCGATCAAGACGGTGCTGACGAACCTGCTCTCGCTGTCCGCGGCGTTCGGGGCGATCGTGCTGATCTTCCAGTACGGCCGGCTGTCCGGGCCGCTCGGCTTCGAGGCACCCGGGTTCCTCGACGCGAACATGCCGCTGATGATCGCGGCGATCGCGTTCGGGCTCGCCATGGACTACGAGGTGTTCATGCTCGCCCGGATCCGCGAGCACTACCTGCGCACCGGCGACACGGTCGAGGCGGTCGCGGTCGGCGTGCAGCACACGGCCCGCATCATCACCGCCGCGGCGCTGCTGCTCGGCGTCGTGGTCGGGGCGTTCGTCACGATCAGCGTCACCGTGCTGAAGATGATCGGCGTCGGCCTCGTGGTCGCGCTGCTGGTGGACGCGACGATCGTGCGCGGCCTGCTCGTGCCCGCCACGATGCGCCTGCTGGGCGACCGGGCGTGGTGGTCGCCCGCGCCGCTCGCCCGCTGGTGGCGCCGGTACGGCCTGCCCGAGGAGGGCGGCTCGCCGCTCCCCGCGACCGGGGTCGCGCCGGAGGCGGCGGCCGGTGCCCCGCAGCGCGCCTGATCGTCCCCGCTCCCGGTACGGCCGCGCGGGCCCGGTGCCCTCGCCGGATCCCCGCGCGGTCCCGGGAGCCGGGGATGCCGCCCCGGCCGGCGTCACGTGCCACCGGTTGCCGTCCGGGCCGGATGGCGCGCGACTTTTGCCGTTTGATCGGGTAAATGCCGGTATCGGATACCCCATGGATATCTCTGGTTCTTTGGTAGGGATAATAGGGTTAGGTGACGGACACCGGCGGGCCGGCCCACGACGCCGCCCGCGCGATCGCCGACGGCGCCGCCGTACGGCACGGCCCGCCGCGGAGCAGGGAGGAGCCCGGTGCCGAAGGACCCGCGACCGCTGCGCAAGCTTGGCTTTCTCACCATCGGGCTGTTCGACGAGCACGACCCCGCGGCCGGTCACGAGGCGACGCTGCGGCTCATCGAACTGGGGGAGCGGCTCGGCTTCGACAGTGCCTGGGTACGCCACCGCCACCTGCAGTTCGGCATCTCCTCCCCGATCGCCGTGCTCGCGGCGGCCTCGCAGCGCACCCGCCGGATCGAGCTCGGCACCGCGGTCATCCCGCTCGGCTGGGAGAACCCGCTGCGGCTCGCCGAGGACCTCGCCACCGTCGACATCCTCTCCGGCGGGCGCCTCAACGCCGGGGTGAGCGTGGGCCCGCCGATGAACTGGGAGCACGTCAAGCACGCCCTCTACCCGGACACCGCCGACCTGGAGGACTTCAGCCACGAGCGCGTCAGGCGGCTGCTCGGCTTCGTGCGCGGCGAGCCCGCGAGCACGTTCAAGGGCACGATCGGCTTCGAGGTGTTCTCCGACCGCGTCCAGCCGCACTCGCCCGGCCTGGCGAGCCGCATCTGGTACGGCGGCGGCAGCCTGCGCTCGGCCCGGTGGGCCGGTGAGCAGGGCATCAACCTCCTCACCAGCAGCGTGGTGAAGGCCGAGGAGTCGGAGGACTTCGCCGAGATCCAGCTCTCGCACATCCGCACGTTCCGCGCCCACCACCCCGACGGCGAGGCCGCCCGCGTCTCCCAGGGCCTGGTCGTCATCCCGACCGACTCGGCCGACCGGGCGCAGCGGGCCAAGTACCGCGCGTACGTGGAGATGCGCACGCCGCGCACCAAGGCGCCGCAGGGCCCGGCGCGCATGGTGTTCTCGCCCGACCTCCTCGGCGGCTCCGACGAGATCGCCGAGCGGCTGCTCAACCACGCCGCGTACCGCGAGGTCGACGAGGTCGCCTTCGCCCTGCCGTTCACCTTCGAGTACGAGGACTACGAGCAGATCCTCACCGACATCGCGACCAAGCTCGGCCCGGCGCTCGGCTGGCGGCCGTCCGCCTGACCGCACGCACGCCTCGCGGCCGTGGCGGACCGCCTGTCGCGATGGCACTCCGGCCGAGGCCGCCGGGCCGGTGGAGCTGAAGCGGGTCGTTGCCCGTGCTCAGAGCGCGACCTTGATGGAGACCGGGTTGCTCCACGGACCGCAGTCGGACTTGAAGGTGCCGCGGTCACAGCCCTGCACGTGGAAGACGTACGTGGTGGTCCCGTGGCCGCTGGTGGTGGAGCAGACGCCGTTGCCGCAGCCGGGCGAGAGCGAGAAGGCGCCATTCCACGGGTTGATCCGGGCGACCTTCACCTGGGTGAACGGCCGGCCGCCGGCGCTGTAGCGGACGTTGAAGAAGTCCCAGTCCCGGCCGGTGTCCGACCAGCGGAAGACGACCTTGTTGCCGGAGACGTACGCCCGCACCAGGGCGTACGGCCCGATGTTCGGCGACCACACGATCTTGCCGTACTGGAAGTTCTGGTAGGAGCCGCGCGGGCTCGCCGTACCGATCTCCTTGCTGGTGGGGCAGCCGTACACGCTCTTCTCGCCGCCGCTCGACCGCCACAGCTTGCCGATGAGGCTGCCGGCCGGCGCGACGAGCGCGGGGTTGCAGGCGGTGGCCGAGGTGGTGGCGGCGTTCGCCGAGGTGGCGGTGAGGGCGATCGTGGCCGCGGCGGTGCCGAGGGCGGTGGTCAGGGCGAGGAGGGTACGGCTCGTGCGCGCCATCGGAGTGGTCCTTCCGGGGAGCGGGGGGTGTTGCCGGTTCTGGTGTACGGCAGGGCGCTTTCAGCGCGGATAACGCCACTTGCGGGCTGCTTACACGCGATTTTCCGGATCTGTCGCCTGCGGACGCCGGTTCGTGGCGGCGAAGTCGCTCGTGCGCGTGCTCGGCTCACGACCTCGGGGTCGTGACACTGATGGTGACCCGGTTGCTCCACGGGCCGCAGTCGGACTTGAAGGTGCCGCGGTCGCAGCCCTGCACGTGGAAGGCGTACGTGCTGGTCTGCCGGCCGTGGCTGACGCGGTGGCACCGTTCGAGGTCGCAGTGGGCATCGAGCGAGAAGGCGCCGCTCCACGGGGTCTCCCTGGCCACCTTCACCTGCTTGAACGGCCGGCCGTTCCAGCTGAACCGGACGTTGAAGAAGTCCCAGTCGCGGCCGGTGTCCGACCACCGGAAGACGACCTTGCCGCGGGTGTGGTAGGCGCGCACCAGGGCGTACGGCCCGATGTTCGGCGACCACACGATCTTGCCGTACTGGAAGTTCTGGTAGGAGCCGCGCGGGCTCACCAGGCCGATCTCCTTGCCGGTGGGGCAGCCGTACACGCTCTTCTCGCCGCCGCTGTTCCGCCACAGCCTGCCGATGAGACTGCCGGTCGGCGCGACGAGCGCGGGGTTGCAGGCGGTGGAGGCGGTGGAGGTGGCGGCGTTCGCCGAGGTGGCGGTGAGGGCGATCGTGGCCGCGGCGGTGCCGAGGGCGGTGGTCAGGGCGAGGAGGGTACGGCTCGTGCGCGCCATCGGAGTGGTCCTTCCGGGGAGCGGGGGGTGTTGCCGGTTCTGGTGTACGGCAGGGCGCTTTCAGCGCGGATAACGCCACTTGCGGACCACTTGCAGAAATTTACGGATTTATCGCTGAGGCGCCGGGGCCGACTCGTGGGTGTGCGAGCGTGGTGACCTGCTTGGCCACGCGGGCTTCGGCTGGCCGACGATCACCGCTCCTCGGGCGGTGCGGGGCGGGGGCGGCGGTGCCACGGCCAGCGGCCCTCCAGCTCCACCTGGAGCGAGAGGCTGAGGAAGGTGCGGATCAGCACGATCACCGCGAGCACGCCGACGCCGCGGAACGTGGGCGAGACCGCCACCGTGCGGATGATGTCCCCGGCGACGAGGAACTCCAGGCCGAGCAGGATCGCCCGGCCCAGCCCCTGCCGGTACCGGCGGTAGGCGTCCTCGAACCGGTCGCGGTGCCGTACCCGCGGCAGGAACAGCACGGTCGCCACGAGCGCGCCGAGCACGATCACGGCCACCCCGGCGAGGTCGAGCGCCTGCCCGGCCGTCTCCGCGATCCTGCCGAACTCCACGGCATCCGTTACCCGGCCGCCCGTCGCCCATGGCGCGCCCGGCCAACGCTTGACCGCCGCTCGCCCATCCACGGACCCGCGGCGCACCGCGCGACGACCGGCCGGCCGTTATGCGGCGCGGCTCAGCAACCGCCCCCTCCGCCGCCGTCGGCACCGTACGAACCGCCGCCGTAACCGCCCCCCGTGCCGTGGTAAGGCAGGCCGCTCCCATGGGAGGGGCGGTGGGTGCCGCCGCGGTCGCGGTCGTCGTCGCCGACGATGTCGCGCAGCACGGCCACGATGCCCACGAGGAAGGCGACCACCGTTATCCCGAGAAAGACGAAGGGGATGATCTCAACGATCTTTGAGCCGTCGTTCTCGGTCCGGACAGCCGGCGTCGGAGAACCGACGCCCCGGTACGGCTCCCGCTCGGCACCGCCCGTCCCCGGGCTCTCCGGCCGCACGCCATGCCCCTCGGCGGCGAGTGAGCGGGCGGGCCACGGGAGCACGCCGACGGTGTCGCCGCGGGTGGTGCCGGCGGTCACCATCGCGCTCGGCAGCGAGTGGACGGGCGCGTCCGCCATCGCGGGCGTCGCGGAGGTCAGCCCGGCGAGCAGGACGATCGCGAGTGGCCACAGCCGCTTCCAGCCCATGCCGTCGCCTCGGATGCTCGTGGTTCCCACGGGTGGGCCGCCCCGGCCGCGGCGGCCGGGCCGTACACCTCCCTCTACCGGACGCTACTTCACCGGATCCCTCGGCGAGCGGCCTCGTGGGGGGCGCATCGGACACAATGCGATCGGGCGGCGGCGGACACCGGGATGCCGTCGTCACCAGGTGCCGCCCCCGCCTCCGCTGTCGCCGCCACCGCCGGGCGAGCCGCCGTCGTAGTAGCCGATCGACGAGCCGCCCGAGTAGCCCGAGGAGGTGGCGGCGGACCCACGGCGGCGGTCAGGCCCGGAATGCTCGCGGGTGACGAAGGTGCGCACCAGCGCCACGACGCCCGTGACGGCGAGCACCCCCAGAACCCCCAGGCCGACGTACAGCCCGACGCCCCCGCCGGAGCCCTCCGCTGCGGCCGTGACCGGACAGTCCGCACCCCGGTACGGCTCACGCTCGAACCCGCCCTTCCGCAGGCTCTCCAGCCGGTCCGCCCCGTCGCCCTGCATGACGCGGACGTTCGGCGGATCCTCCTGGAGCTGCGCGGCAGGGAAGGCGACGTGGAGCGTGACGGCGCGGCCGCCGCGCACGTCCTCCGCGTACGCCCTCGTGAGCTGCGGCGTCGTCTCGGGGGCGAGCCGCAGCACCCCCTCCGGGTCGCTCTTGGCGAGGTAGACCTCGTTCCCCTGTCCGGCGCGCGGCAGCCGTACCGTGACGTCGAGCCGTTCGAGCGGCTGGCTCCAGTTCCTGCCCCAGACCGGAAGCTGCAGGAACGCGTGCTCGTCGTAGGCCGTGACCGCGCGGCGCATCGTGTACCGGATGCGGAAGGTGCGGGTGGTGCCCGGCTCCGCGGCGAAGTACCACGCGATGCGGTGCGCACCGTTCGCCGAGCAGGTCTTCTCGCCGAAGGTCCCGGGTGGCCGCTCGACGCCGATCTCCGCGTCCGGCCCCTTCTGGTACGGCCGGCCGTCCTCGCTCACCGTGATGTCGGTGAGCGTGGCCATCGCGGGCCGAGGCACGTCCAGGTACGCGCCGCGCCCCTCCTGGTCGAGGAACGCGAAGGTGACATCCTGGGTCACCCTGACGCTGCCGTCGCTCCAGACCTCCGCGGCCACCTCGGTCCACGGCAGCAGATAGCCCGCCTCCTCGTCGGCCTGCGCCGGCGACGCGTACGCCAACCCGGCGAGCAGCACGACCACCGGGGCCCATAACCGTTCCCAGCCCATGCCCGTTCCCTCGCATTCTCGCGCGTTCCTGAGGGGTGGGTGGGCGGACGCGGCCGCCCCGGCCGCCGGTGCCGACCGGGACGGACACCTCCTGCTCCGGACGCTACCTCACCGCACTCCCGGCGAGCGGCGCGCCGTGTGGACGCCGGCCGTACGGTGCGGCTCACCAGGCGCCGCCTCCGCCGCCGCTCGACCCGGAGTCGGAGGAGGACGACGAGCCGCCCGAGTGGTAGTACGTGGAGGAGCCGGACCCGTCGCCGGAGCCGTGGCGACGCGGACCGTGTTTGCGCTGGACCCGGGACGTCCAGACCACCATCGCGACGAGCGCGGCACCCGCCGTGAGCCAGAGGGCGTCGCTCAACGAGAAGCCGTCCTCGCCCGTCGGGCAGTCCTCGCCCTGGTACGGGTCCGTTTCGACGTCGCCCTGCCGCAGGCTCTCCAGCCGTTCCGCGCCGTCACCCGAGACGAGCCGCACGCTCGGCGAGGTGGTCACATTGTTGAGCTGCGCGGTGGGGAAGGCCAGGTAGAGCGTGACGGGACGGCCGCCAACGACGTCCTCCGCGGTCGCCTTGGTCACCTGCCGCGAGGCGCCGACGACGGGCTCCAGCACCTCCACCGGGGCGCCCTTGGCGAGGTAGACCTCGCCCTCCCGGCCGGCGCGCGGCAGCCGTACCGTGACGTCGAGGCGCTCCAGCGGCTGGCTCCAGTTCCTGCCCCAGACCGGGAGCTGGAGGAAGGCGTGGTCGTCGTAGGCGGCCACCGCCCGGTGCATCGTGTACCGCACCCGGAAGGTCCGGATGCTGCCCGGCTCCGCGTCGAAGTACCACACGATGCGGTGCGCGCCGTCCGCCGAGCAGGTCTTCTCGCCGAAGGTCCCGGGTGGCCGCTCGACCCCGATCTCCGCGTCCGCCCCTTTGCGGTACGGTCGGCCGTCCTCGCTCACCGCGATGTCGGTGAGGCGGCTCAGCACCGGCCGGGGCACGTCCACGTACGCCCCGTGCCCCGCACGGTTGAACGAGAAGGTGAGATCCTGCGTCACCGCGACGCTGCCGTCCGGCGCGACCTTCGCGGTCACCACCGCCCTCGGCAGCATGTAGACCGGATCGTCCGCCAGCGCGGGCGATGCGCAGGTCAGCCCGGCGAGCAGGGCGATCGTGAGTGCCCACAGCCGTTTCCAGCCCATGGCCGTCCCCTCGGTGCTCGTGCCTGCCTGAGGGGTGGGGCGGTGGCCGCGACCGCCCCGGCCGCGGGCGCACGGCCGGGACGGACACCGTTGCACCGGACGTTACATCACCTGATCGCCCCGTGAGCAGTGTTGAGCGGACGCGTCAGCCGTATGGTGATGAATTCGTTGTTGTCCGGCTTGCCGGGCGTGCGGCCCGCGGAGAACGGGAAGTTGTTGTCGTTCGCGACGATGAGGGTGCGGTCGTCGAGGATCGCCACGTCCTCGATCGTCTGGAACGGGAAGCGGAACGTGGTGCCGAACCCGCCGAGCCGCTTGGGGTTGGCGATGTCCAGCAGGTCGGCGACGAGGGTCTTGTCCATGGCGCCGTCGCGGTCGCGGTCCCGGATGTCGGCGAGGTAGATGCGCTTGGTCCGGGCCGCGTCGCCCTCGTTGTTGTCCCGCTCGATGACGAGGAAGCGGTTCCGGTCGACGATCACCGCGTCGCCGATCGCGTTCTCCGGGGCGTCGAGCCGGTACGTCCACCGCTTGCCGGTGTACCTGCGCTTGCGCACGTCGAACTCGTACATGCGCAGCGTGCCGGCCGGGTCGCCGTCGACGGTGCCCTCGAGCAGCGGGTAGAGGCGGCGGCCGTCGAGCGAGCGGGCCATGCCCTCGAAACCCTTGCTGCGCCCCAGGTTGGGCTTCCCGTCGCCGAGGTACGGGTTCTCCGGCGCGCGCACCCCGGGCAGCGGGATGGGCGGCTCGAGCAGCTTGCCGCGCGCCGAGACGTGCAGCAGGAACGGCCCGAACTCGTCGCCGATCCAGAACGTGCCGTCGTCGGCGCGCACGATCGACTCGACGTCGAAGTCGGCGCCGGTGAGCAGCCGGTCCTCGCGGGTGAGCGGGAACGTGATGTGCCCGTCGGGGTCGCTGAGGTTGAACCCGCCGCGCACCCGCACCCTGCCGGTGCGCAGGTCGGGCTCGACCTCGTGCACCCGCAGCAGGAAGTCGGCGCTGTTCGCCTGCTGGCCGAAGCCGTTGTCGGAGAGCATCAGGTACCGGCCGCGCCCGTTCGGCACGATGCCGCTGAAGCCCTGCACGGGCTGCCCGGCGAACGGCGGGGTGATCCCGTTGATCGGCTCCTCGCCGAGCCGCGACCCGGAGGGCTCGCTGTCCGGCACGAACGTCTTGGCGGGCAGGGAGGCGAATCCGGTCAGCGTCGCCCGACCGAATCCGGCGGGCTTGGGGTCGGCCGCGGCCGGTGCGGCGAGTCCGGCGACCAGCGCCGCGGCACCCAGTGCGATCAGGCCCATTCTCATATCGGGCACGCTAAAAGTGCTGCATGAACTGATCCGGAACGGACGGCGTCCCGCCGGTGGTCCCCCGTTTGAACATCGCCTTGCATGTTGCGGCCCGCGGGCGCCACGGCCACGCCCGGCCGCGGCGGCCCGCCGTACCGGCCGGGGGAAGAGAAAGCCCGGGAGGCGCGGTGCACCTCCCGGGCGACGGGTGTCCCGGTTCGTTCAGCAGCCTCCGCCGATCTCGGCCAGCGCCTTGGCCAGGGAGCGGGCCTGGCGGCCGTCGTCGTCGGCGATGCTCAGGAACAACTCCGCCGCGACGTAGTCGCCGGCCCGGTCGGCCTGCCGGGCGAAGCGCGGGTACAGCGTGGTGCTCTCGTAGTTCTCGCCCTTGATCGTCGTGCAGACGTTCGTGCGGGTCTTCTTGACGAGCCCGGCGAGGATCGCCTCCTTGGCGAAGTGCTCGGTGAGCTCGACGAGCGCGACGCTGCCGAACAGCTTGGCGAGCGTGGGGCGGCCGGTGGCCTTGGCGTGCTCGGCGAACAGCACGTCGGTGAGGAAGGCGAGCGCCTCCCGCTCCATCGCGGTGCGCAGGTTGCGCAGCGTGCGCGCGGTGCGCACCTTGGGCGGGCCGGCCTTGATGATCGTCTTCTTCACGCTGACGTCGGCCGGGATGCGCGCGCCCGACCCCGGCTTGGTGATCGCCTGCAGCGCCTCGCGGAACCGGTCCCGGTTGTCCGCCTCGTCGAGGGCGAGGTCGTGGAAGAGCCGGGCGGCCGCGAGCTCACCGTCCTTCTTCGCCTCGGCGGCGAACCGCCGGTACATCCGGGCCGTCGACTCCGCGCCCTGGATCGCGTGGCGCAGGTTGGTGGCGTTGTCCTTGACCAGCTCGATCAGCGCCGCCAGCTCGGCGAAGTGCCGCCGCTCGATCAGGGCGCCCCGGTCGTACAGATCGCGGATTCGCCGCAGATCCTCCGCGTGCGCCTGCACGGCGAAGGCCCGGTTGGCGGCGTAGGCGAAGGACTCCAGCTCCAGCGCCTTCCACGCGTTCGCCTTCGTCTCCCGGTGGAGACCCGTCTCGCGCGGATCGGCCGCCGCCGTGGCCCCCGCGGTCGGTACGGCGAGCAGCGCGACCATGCCGATGACGGCGGCGCCGATCCGCAACCGGCCGAGACCTCGAATACCCATGTAGCCCCCGATTCACGTCGCTGCGTATGGCCGACCGGCGTGCCGGGCACGCGTGTGCGTCGCTGCGAAAGCGACAATTTCCGCGAAGTGCCGTACCGGTCATCCGATCCAGCTCACACTTATCTCATGTTTCGCGCCGATGGCGGGGGCCTTGGTCGCCTTCTTACCGTAAGATTCGCCTACAGGTTGGGAATACCTTGCCGGATGTGACCTGCGCGAACGTCGTACTGTGAGCCGACATGGCCATGCAGCGGAACGTGCCTTGCGTGCCGTGCGGGCCGCCTGATCGGGATGTCCGGAAATTGCTGATCAGACTACATTGTGGCTGATTTCAGCGATTCCCGGCCGCGAATCGTTGTCCGGCGAAAACGTCATTGGCTATGGATCGGGAAATAGCGGAGAATGGTGCGAGGGCCAACGAATCCGGCGATCAGGGCGGCGAGCGTCCAAGGGAGATACCGGGGCGTCCCAGCACGCTCGTCGGCCGAGCCGTACCCAGAGCGACGGGAAAGAGGAGGGCGGGGCGTGCCCACCCTCCTCGCGACGGGACCGTCAGACGGTCGCGATCACGACCCGGTGTAGAGCAGGACGTTCGGGCTGCCCGAGCCCGCGCTCCGCACCACGCCCGTGGTCCCGTTTCCGACCAGCGCGTTCCGCACCTGGGTGGGGGTGGCGGAGGGGTTCGCCGACAGGTAGAGCGCGGCCGCGCCGGCCACGTGCGGGGACGCCATCGAGGTGCCGTTGATCGTGTTGCGCGCCGTGGTCGAGGTGTGCCACGCCGAGGTGATGCTCGAGCCGGGCGCGAAGATGTCGAGGCAGGAGCCGTAGTTGGAGTAGCTCGCCCGGGTGTCGTTGCTCGTCGTCGCGCCGACGGTGATCGCGTTCGGCACGCGGGCCGGGGAGCGGGTGCAGGCGTTGGTGGACTCGTTGCCCGCCGCGACCACGTAGGTGACGCCGGAGTTGATCGAGTTGTTCACCGCCGCGTCGATCGCCGCGCTCGCACCGCCGCCGAGGCTCATGTTCGCGACCGCCGGCTTGCGCGCGTTCCGGGTGACCCAGTCGATACCGGCGATCACGCCCGAGGTGGTGCCGTTGCCGCTGCAGTTGAGCACCCGCACCGCGACGAGCCGCACGCCCTTGGCCACGCCGTACGAGGAACCGCCCACGGTGCCGGCGACGTGGGTGCCGTGGCCGTTGCAGTCGGTGGCGTTGGAGTCGTTGTCGACGAAGTCGTACCCGTGCGACGCCCGGCCGCCGAAGTCGCTGTGGGTGGTGAGGATGCCGGTGTCGATGATGTACGCGGTCACGTTCGAGGCCGTACTCGTGTAGCTGTACCGGGAGTTGAGCGGCAGCTGGCGCTGGTCGATGCGGTCAAGGCCCCAGGACGGCGGGTTGACCTGGTCCGCGGTGAGCGAGATGACCCGGTCCTCCTCGACGAACGCCACGTCCGGGTCCGCGGCGACCTCCCGGGCCTGCTGCGCGTTGCCCCGGAACGTGAAGCCCTTGAGCGCGTGCTGGTAGATGTTGCCGGCCCGCGCGCCCCGGCGCTCGGCGAGCTCGCGGGCGCGGTTCGCGACGCCCCTGCGGCGCACGTTCTCGGTGTCCTTGAACACGACGATGTAGTTGCCCGTGGGCGCCCCCGGCGTCAGGTTCTCCGGCGACGGGGCGGGCGAGGCCGCGGAGGCGGGGGAGGCCATGACGAGGCCGGCGGTGACCGGCGCGATCATGGCCAGCGCCGCCAGCAGCCGTCGGGCGGCGCCACTGCGAGGTCGGTGCATTGCGCGTCGATCCTTTCCTTGGGGGTGGAGGAAAAGGGGATCTTTCGCCGAACATCGTCGGCGCGGCGCAACGCCCCATCATCGGCGGACTCTGATAATTAGCCCTGACTCCAGTTGATTTAGATTGTTATATCGATTTGCCGTCAAGGTTGGAATGGGGGCAGAACTGAGGCAGAAGTGGGGCGGAAGATGGGCGATCCGCACCCTCTCACGATCTCGCCCCACCTCCGCGATCAGCGCGTCACGCTGCGGTGATGGCCAACGACGTCTCGTGACGCCGGTGTGTGTGACGTATCGGTGGAGAGTCACAAGGACTCGGCGCCGGAAAACGCCTGGCGGGTTTCACGGCGTGCGCCGAAATGATTGCGATGAGTATCGAAAGGGTGTCGTTGACGGACCGAGCCGGCCGCGTGACGCCCGCCGATATGCGTCGGCGAAACGGTCCTGAATTCGCCACGGGTCGGGACGGCGAACCCCTCGGTTTTCCGGTACGGCACGGCACGTCCGCGGAGGCACGCGACCGCGATCGCCGAAGCGGCCGGTGAAGGGGCCGTACCGAGGGCGACGTGTGCGGTGCCGACGGTCTTCGGGAGCCGCACGATGTGATCAGGATGGGTGGTCGTCCCCGAGACCGTCGCTGAGAAGCTTCGTTGCGGCGTCGATGCGGCCACTTTGCGGATCTCATCGGGAGAACTCCCTCGACTCCCCGCAGATCCGCGCCGTTCAGCTTCGCACGACGCAGGTCCGGTCACTGACGCGGTGCTGGGTTCTCCTACGGCACGGCGATGTTGCGGAGGATGGCTTACGGCCTCTGGTCACTCGAAGAGCTGGGTCACACCGACTTTGATGCGGCGGGATGGCTGTCGACGACGAGATACCAATAGCCGTCGTACGGCACTTCCAGCACAACAGGGCTGACGTCGTAAAAGCCGCCGTAGTACACGTACTCGTCACCGTCGAGGTACGCCTGGTAGTCGTCGGTTACGTGGAGTCCTCAGCCGGGGAGGTGTACGTCGAGGCGGACGTTCAGGTCGGCCAACTCAGGCTGCTGTTCGAACGCCTATCCGAGGCCGCCATGTCCCCCGAAGAGTCCGCGGAGCTGATCACCACGGCGAGGAAGGAGCTATGAACGACTCCCCCGACCTGTCCAAAGCGCGTTTCCGTAAGAGCTCCTACAGCGGCGGCAACAACGACTGTGTGGAGGTGGCCACGAACGTGCCCGGCGTTGTGGCTGTCCGAGACTCCAAGAACCCCGGTGGTCCGGTGCTCACCTTCACGCCCATTGAGTGGCGAGAGTTTCTCGACTCGCTGCGCTGAGATCGAGCCTGTAGCGGGGCGGCGTGCGAAGGAGGACTTCATCGCCGCCCGCCGCGTCGGAGCCTTCGTCTTCCCTAATGCCGATGGGTGCAGAGAAGTGAGTTATGAGGTCCCCCGATCTGCATGACGCGAGGTTCCGCAAGAGCTCGTACAGCATCCAAGACGACTGCGTAGAGGTGGCCACCAACATTCCCGGCGTTGTGGCCGTCCGCGACTCCAAGAACCCTAGCGGGCCGGTACTGAAATTCACGCCGAAGGAATGGCGCGAGTTTCTCGACTCGCTGCGCTGAGATGAAGCCTGTGGTGGGCGGCGTGCGGAGGAGACTTCGTCGCCGCCTGCCGTGCGACGGCCCTCGTCTGCCCTATGCCGTGTTTTCAAGCGGACGGCCTGGGCGCGTGGCGCTGATCACCGATGCAAGAAGGGCTAAGAGCCTGCACCGTCGGCATCCGCAGCCCGGAAGACGACATGGTCGCCCGCGACAAGAGGTAACTGTGGGTCCGGGGCCACGTTCTCGCCGTTCAGCGTGACCGGCATGCCGTCGTCCGGGGACAGGCCCGCGGCCGTGGCCGCCTCGGCGAGGGTCGCCGCCGGGACGCTGTGCCGTACCGGCGTGTCGTCTCGTTCGACGGTGACCGGTGGCGCGGGGCGGCCGCGGGCAGCGGCGTACTCCTCGGGGGTGTTGACGTTCGTCACCGACTCCAGGGAAGGGTCGTACGCGGATAGGTCGGGGTCGGCGAGGAGGCGGGGCTCGTCGAGCCAGGCCACGGTGCAGTGCTGGAAGAGCATGCCAGGGCGCAGGTCGCCCTTGGCGAGGAGGTCGGCGACGAGGGCGGCGAGCGAGGTGCGGTACGCGGCGGCGAGCGGCTGGCGGTAGCCGCCGACCACGGGGAGGGCCAGGTCCGCGGGGGAGTCGGCCAGTTCGCGGAGTACGCGCCGGACGAAGGCCGGGTGGAGGAACGGCATATCGGTGGAGCAGACGAACGCGGTCTCGGCCGCGTCGGCCACCGCGGCGAGGCCCACGGCGAGGCCCTGCATGGGGCCGCGGCCCTCCACCGGGTCCTCGGCCACGGTGACGCCGGCGGGCAGGTGGGGCAGGCGCCGGCCGGGGGCGGCCACCACGACGACGGGGCCGACGACGGTACGGCGCAGCACGGCGGCCGTCCGGTAAAGCAGCGTCGAGCCGTGCCAGTCCAGCCAGGCCTTCGGCGTGCCCATCCGCGTCGAACGGCCGCCCGCGAGCACCACACCCGCGGCGGTACGCATGCCCGCATGCTAGGCCATCGGCCGCGCGGCCCCGCCGTACCGGCCGGCGTGCGAATGAAAGCTCACCGCCGCCCGCCACGCAGCCGGTGCGTGAGCCACGCTGCGGCTGCGTCTGCGGTACGCCTCCGCCGCTGCCGCAGATCTTCTGGACCACGGCTTGCCATTGCCGACGAGAACGCGTAACTCACCGCTGCCAGGCCCGTCACCGCTTCGGCAGGGGCCGTTCGCCACACCGGTGCCTGGGTCATGATCGTCTCGGTCTGCTCGGGCGTGTGCCCGGCGGCGACGAGCCGAGGTGCGAGCAGTGCGAGGTCGACCCACGCCGCCCCCTGGGAGGCGAGCGACCAGTCGATGACGTGCACTCCTCTGCTGTTGATGAGGAGGTTGCCTTCGTGCAGGTCGGCATGGAGCAGCGTGGAGCCGCGCACGGCATCGAGGTCGAGGGCACGGAATGCCTCGGCGGCCGGGCCGGTGCCGAGTTCGGGCTCGGCGTGGCGTCGCATCCCGTCGATCTTCTCGGTGATATCCGGGGCGCCGGGCCACGGGCAGGGCGTCAACATCTCGCCCATGCAGGCCACGGCGGCGATCACCCTGGGGATGTCGGCCGATCCCGGCGTGAGGTCGGCGTGCCGTGCGCCGGGGATGTGCTGGAAAACAAGGAGCAGCCAGCCGTCGGCGCGGCCGCTCCACAGCAGCGAGGGAGCGGGCACGCCGGCGGGCAAGGCGGTGGTGGCGTTGAGCTCGCGCAGGTAGTGGGGAAGCGCGGGCGAGCGCAGTGGGATCGCCTTGAGGAAGACGGTGCCGCCCGGCGTCGTCAGATGTGCTGCGACCCCGGGGGTGAGGCCGGGTTCGGCGGACACCGCGTCATGTACGGCACCGAACCGGCGCTGTATCGCTTCCCTGGCGGCCTCGGGTAGGTCAGGCCACTGAAACCTGGGCACGTGCCTCCTTCCCCAGCGGGCTGTCGTAGCAGCCGGCGTGGCACTGATGACATTTGCCGGACTGGCACTTTTCCTGGTTGCAGCTGCCGCTACAGGTCCATAACTCGTCAACCACGGGGAGGCCGAGGTCACGCAGTACCTGCGGCCCCGCCGTACCGGTCGGCCGTACCGGGGAGGCGCGGGGCGGTGGCTCCCGCGCCTCCGGCGGGTCACACCACCAGGCCGCCGGTGGCCCGGATGTTCTGGCCGGTGATCCAGCCGGCGTCGGGGCCGGCGAGGAACGCGACCACCGCGGCCACGTCCTCCGGGCGGCCGAGGCGCTGCAGGGCGGTGAGCGCGGCGGTCTGGGCCAGGGCCTCGGGCGGGTTGGTCTGCCGCAGCATGTCGGTGTCGGTCGCGCCGGGGGAGACGGTGTTGACGGTGATGCCCCGGGCGCCGAGCTCCCGCGCGGCGACCCTGGTGAACTGCTCGAGCACCGCCTTGCTCGCGATGTACAGGGCGTGCCCGGGCGCGGGCACGACGGTGTTGAGCGTGGAGATGTTGATGATCCGGCCGCCGTCGCGCATGCGCCGCGCGGCCTCGCGCATGGCGAGCACCGCGAACTTGGCGTTCACCGTCATCACCCGGTCGAACTCCTCGGCGGTCAGCTCCGCCAGCGGCACCCGCGGGTTGACGGCCGCGTTGTTGACGAGGATGTCCAGTTCGTCCCCGACCGCCGCGAAGACCCTGTCGAGGCTGGACAGCGCGGGCCGGTGACGAGCCCGATCCCGCTCGTGACGTCGATCACCACGGTCGTTGCGGTGAGCGGAAGGATCCGGTGCCGGGCCGCCGAGTCCGCCCGCGAGCGGAAGGCCGAGTAGCCGACGACGTACGGCAGCAGCCGCGGGTCCGGTGCCCGGGAGACCGACTCGCACGGCGCCGCCCGCTCCTCCGCCGGGATCGCGTGAACGCTCACACCGCCATCCTCGCCCGGAGACGGCCGTGCCGTACACCCGCACGGGCGGGGGCGCGCCGGTCGGGATTCGGCCTCCGGCGCGGCGCGATTTGTCATCTTTCGCCAAACGAGCCCCACAGGTTTCGGTGGCCCCGCCCTTGGCCGCGTCCGTCGCCGCCCCGCCCGTCCCGCGGCTCGCCGGGGCCGGTGCCGTACGGCCGGTACGGCCGGGCACGCCGTGGGCCGGAATGTCCGGGAAAACCGGAAACCACCTTTACAGATGTGAGTCAGCGAGGGCGTCGGCCCGGGTGCGGGAAGTGCGGCGCGAGCCGTCGGCGGAGACCGCCGCGAAACCGGTGTACGCGCATCCGCCCTCGCCGCCCGGCCGTACCGGTGGCCGAAAGGTCCGGCGCCAGGGCCGCGCGGTCCGGACTTATCAGGTTTTGACGAGCTTGGAAATGCGTGAGCCGGACCCCCGAACCCTGCGTATCTCCGGGCAGCACAGCCGCAAGCTGACCGGCCACGTCGCAATCCGGATGGACAGACACGTCCCAGGGGGTTTCCGGCAGTGGTCGATGTCCAGGGGCGTGGACCGGTAGACGGAGGAGATTTCTAGATGACACACCACAGGCGGTCCTACTTGCGCGGAAAGATGGCCGCCGCCGTGACAGCCGTGGCGGTCACGACCGGCGGCATGGGCATTCTCACTCCGGCGAACGCAGCGACGGCCGGAAGCGCGCCCGGCGCGGGCGGGCAGACCATCGTGTGCCCGTCGGTGGCCGACCGGCTGGGTGCTGTGCCGTCCCAGGCGCAGGCCGAGGTGTCCCGTAACCTCGCCCTGCTCGAGCAGCAGATCGCGGAGGCGAACCGCCGCCTCGCGAACTCCGTCGGCCAGGGCGGTCCCAACTTCGTGCAGAACGCCATCCTCGGGCCGCTCCGCTCCAAGCGCATCGCCACCCTGGAGCGCATCGCCATCGCGATCGGCCGTACCGGTTTCCCGCGCCCGCAGGGTCTGGAGGAGCTGGCCGACTGTACGTTGACCGGCGGCAACGGCCAGGGCCAGGGCAACAACGGTCAGGGCAACGGCTTCAACAACGGCTTCGGCAAGGGGAAGAACAAGGGCAACAACGGGAACGACAACGGCAACAACGGCCAGGACAACGGTCAGAACAACGGGAACAACGGTCAGGACAACGGCCAGGGCAACAACGGCAACAACGGCGTCGACGACCCGGGCAACGGAAACAACGGCAACAACGGCCAGGGTAACGACAACGGCCAGAACAACGGCAACAACGGTCAGGACAACGGCCAGGGCAACAACGGGAACAACAACAACGGTAACAACGGCCAGGGCAACGACAACGGCCAGGGTAACGGCAACAACAACGGCAACGACGGGAACAACGGCAACAACAACGGTAACAACATCAACGGCAACCCGCCGTCCCGGGCCGACTTCGTCGACATCCGTACCGTCCGGCCGAACGTGGTGCGGCCGCGCTTCCAGCGCAACGGCTCCCGGGGTACCTTCACCTCGTTCTGCGGCCGTAACGAGCGGCGGCACTACAACTCCGACAACGTCATCGTGGCCCCGGGCGTGAGCAACGGCGCCCACCACGTGCACGACTACGTCGGCAACACGGACACCAACGGCCAGTCCACCAACGAGAGCCTCGAGGCCGCCGGCACCACCTGCACCAACGGCGACAAGTCCGCCTACTTCTGGCCGGTGCTGCGGCTCATCGGCACCAAGGACTTCGACCACAACCAGCCGGGTGGTGGCCTCGACGGCAACGTCGGCCGGATCCTCCGTCCGACCTCGGTCACCCTGACCTTCCGCGGCAACCCGCGCAGCAAGGTCGTGGCCCCGCCGAAGTTCCTGCGGATCATCACCGGTGACGCCAAGTCGTTCACGAACGGCACGGCGAACGCCAACAGCTTCTGGACCTGCACCGGCTTCGAGAACCGCAAGCTGACCGACAAGTACCCGCTCTGCCCGCGCGGCAGCCAGGTGGTGCGCATCTTCGAGTTCCAGAGCTGCTGGGACGGCCAGAACATCGACAGCGCCAACCACCGCACCCACGTGGCGTTCGCGCGGCCCGACGGCACCTGCCCCGACGGCTTCCAGCCGATCCCGCAGCTGGTGCAGCGCATCACCTACGCGGTGCCGCCCGGCCCGTCGTACGCGCTGGACAGCTTCCCTGAGCAGCTGCACAAGCCCATCACCGACCACAGCGACTTCATCAACGTGATGCCGGAGCGGCTCATGCAGCGCGCCGTCAACTGCATCAACAGCGGCCGCCGCTGCTTCTGACGGATCACCGGAACGGGTCACTCTGACGGGCGCGGAGCCCGGGTACGGCTCCCGCGCCCGTCACGCATGCCCGGATACCGTCCGGCCCGGCCCGCCCGCGGGCGGCCACGCCTCCAGGGCCTACAGGTACCTACAGGTACCTACAGGTAGGCGCCGGTCGGCGGATTGTCGAGGTGCCGGTTCCCGGCCTGCGGCGGCTCCTGGTACGGCCGGCCCGGCCGCGGGATGCCGCCCGGGTCCGCGTGCCGTACCGCGTGGAGCTGCCGTGCGAGGTCGAGCCGGTGCAGGGTGAGCGTGACCTGGACACCCTGGAAGAGGCCGTCCAGCCAGCCGAGGAGCTGGGCGTGCACGACGCGCAGCTCGGCCTGGCTCGGGGACTCGCCGAGGTTCGGCCGCAGCCGCTCGAGCTCCTGGCGCAGCTCGGGCGGCAGGCTGCCGGCGAGCTCCGCGCTGATCCGGTCGTAGGTGTCGGCGAGCCGCTGCCGGGCGTGCTGGTCGAGCTTCAGCTCCCGCATCTCCTCGCAGAGATGGCGGATCATGACGGCGAGCCGGATGAGCTTGTCCTGCTTCGCCATCGCGACCAGGTCCGGCATGGCCCGCTCCTCGCGCGCCGCGGCCTCGCGCGACGCCTGCGCCTCATCCTGCCGGGCGTCCTGTCCCTGCGATACGACGAGCAGGCCGGACGGCGATCGCGTGATCCGGGGCTCCTGCGCCTCAAAGCCGATCACTGGGGCAGTCCTCCTTCCGCTCCCACCGGCCCCGGCATGACCCGGCACGCCCGGAACCCGCCTCGGCCCCACGAGCGCGATCGAGCACGCCCGGACGCGATGGCTGTCACCCTTTCTGACCACTCGTCATCGTTGGACAGGCCTGTGACCAACGTACCCCGCCCCGATCGCGGCCGCCCGCCCGGCCCGCGCCCAGGCCGCACGATCGGGGTCACGGCGCTCGCGGGCCACGCGTCCGGTACGGCACGGCGGTTCCGATGGCGCGGCACGGTCAGCCGGTGCGCCAGCCGTACTTGATCAGCAGGTTCTTCGCGTCCTCGGCGACGTCGGGCGTGGTGACGATGTCGTACCGGTCGGCGACGAGCGTGCTGCGGGAGATCACGTCGCGGCGGCCGGGGGCCAGGCGGCCGAGCCAGTGCGTGACCAGCCCGAACGCCGAGCCGAAGACCGCGCCGAAGGCCAGGCCGCCGAGCGCGGCCGGCAGCGCGGCGGCGCCCGGGGTGAACAGGCTCACCAGCAGGCCGGCCAGCAGGCCGAACCAGGCGCCGGTGGCGGCGCCGCCGCCCGCCGAGTGCAGCCAGGTGAGCCGCCCCAGCACCTTCTCCACCAGCCGCAGGTTCGTGCCGACGATCGCGGTCTTGGCGACGGGGAGGTTCTGCTCGGCGAGGTAGCCCATCGCCCGCTGCGCCTGCTCGTAGGTGGGGTAGGAACCCGCCACGACGTACGCGTCGAGACCCGCCGGGACGGCGGCCGCGGGCGGCCCGATGAGGGTCTGCGTCATGGGGGACTCTCCTTTCCGGTCAGCGTGTGTCGCGGAGGCGGTGGTCCCGGCGCGGGTCCGGCCACCGTCGACCGCGGGGTCCGGGCCGCGGGACGACAGGCGACGGCCCAGGGGGCGCGGCCGGTTCCGCACCGCCCTGGACCGCCTCGCATCGGCGCCGGGATCGGGCGCGTGACGGGGTCACGCGGCGAGGGCCTTGGCGTCGCCCTTGGTGATCTTGATCTTGCGGGGCTTCGCCTTCTCCAGCACCGGGATCCGCACCGTCAGCACGCCGTTGTGGTACGCGGCCTGGATCCGGTCGGCGTCGAGGTGCTCGCTCAGGTACACGCGCCGGGTGAAGGTGCCCATCGGCCGCTCCCGGACGAACACCCGGACGTCGTCGCCGTACTCCTCGTCGCGGGCCGCCGACACCGTCAGCACACCGCGGTCCACCGAGACCTCGATGGTGTCGGGGTCGATGCCCGGGACGTCGAACCTGAGCAGGACGTCATCCGCGCGGCGCACTCCGTCCATCGGCACGACGGCGGGGAAGGTCACGCCGGTGGTCATGGAGCGCAGCCGGTCGAACTGCCGCTCGAACTCCTCGAACAGCGCGTCAAACGTGGTCAGCATCCTCGTCACCCCTTCGTCAGGTCCTCTTGCCTTGTCCCCAATCTCTCCATACCCGCTTACATGATACTTCAAACTCTAGTTTCAGGTTTCTTCCAACTTCTGTGTGGAATAGGCGGAGCCGGACCGGGCTGAGCTGCGCGGATGGCGAGGACGGGCGGCGACGGTACGGCGGGCCGTGCCGTACCGGGAGGCGCGGTCGGGGGAGAGGCCGCGAAACCGCGTCCGGGTTCCGCGGGACGGCGGTTGAGGAGGGGGTACGTGCCCACCTGTTCCTCTTCTTGGTAGATTCGGGTCAGGTGTGCCGGGAAGCCTGGTCGGCATTGATCGTTCGCCGATCTCGTGGAAAGGCACACGCCATGCGCGCCCGTGACGTTCTCGCCGCGTTTCCCCCGATAACCGCCGACACCCCCGCAAGCGAGGCCGCCAGGCTGCTCAGCGAGCACAAGGCGCCCGGGCTCATCGTCGTCGACGACAGGGGCAAGCCGCGCGGCATCCTTCCCGGCGTCCACGTGCTGCGGCTCGCCGTACCCGGCTACTGCCAGGAGGATCCGGCGCTGGCACGGGTGATCGACGAGCCGCACGCCGACCACTTCCTCGATCCGCTGGCAGGACGGAAGGTGGCGGACGCCCTGCCCTGGGTGTCCCGCGACCTGCCGGTCGTCGACTCGGAGGCGACCGTGCTGGAGGTGGCCGCCCTGATGGCGCGCACCGGCAGCCCGCTGGTCGCGGTGATGTCCGAGGGCCACCTCATCGGGGCGGTCACGCTGCAGACGCTGCTGGAGCGGGTGGTCGCCCAGTGACGCTCACCGCTTGGGCGGCGACGGCCACGTTCCTGTTCGTGTACGCCCTGATCGCCACCGAGAAGATCCACCGTGTCGCGGCCGCGCTCGGCGGGGCCGGCGTGATGCTGCTCATCCACGCCACGAACGCCGAGACCGCGTTCTTCAGCGAGGCCACCGGCATCGACTGGAACGTCATCTTCCTGCTCTTCGGGATGATGGTGATCGTCGGTGTGCTGAAGCAGACCGGCGTCTTCGAGTACCTGGCGATCTGGGCGGCCAAACGCGCCAAGGGGCGGCCGTACCCGCTCATGGTGCTGCTGGTGGCGATCACCGCGTTCGCCTCGGCGCTGCTCGACAACGTCACCACCGTGCTGCTCGTCGCGCCGGTGACGTTCCTCGTGTGCGAACGGCTCGCGCTGCCGGCCGCGCCGTACCTGATCGCCGAAGCCCTCGCCTCCAACATCGGCGGCGCCGCCACGCTCGTCGGCGACCCGCCGAACATCATCATCGCCAGCCGGGCGAACCTGAGCTTCAACGACTTCCTGGTGCACATGGCGCCGATGGTCGTCGTGCTCATGATCGCGTTCATCCTGCTGTGCCGGGTGATGTTCCGGCGGGCCTTCCGGTACGACCCGGACCGCGTGGCCGAGATCATGAGCCTCGACGAGCGTGAGGCGATCAAGGACCGGCGGCTGCTCGTGCAGAGCCTCGTGGTGCTCGGGTTGGTGATGGCCGCGTTCGTGCTCCACCCCGTGCTGCACTACGAGCCGTCGGTGGTGGCGCTGCTCGGCGCGGGCGTGCTCGTCGCGGCCACCAAGGTGACCACCTCCGATGCGCTCAGCGAGGTGGAGTGGCCGACGCTGACGTTCTTCGCCGGCCTGTTCGTGATGGTCGGCGCCCTGGTGCACACCGGCGTCATCGGCCTGGTCTCCGAGGCCGCCGCCGACGCCTTCGCCGGCCGCCTCGGCGTCGCCACGATGGGCCTGCTCGGCGGCTCGGCGGTGATCTCCGCGATCGTCGACAACATCCCGTACGTGGCCACGATGGCCCCGATCGTGGGCGAGCTCGTCCAGTCGGCCGGCGGCGAAGCGGCCCAGGTGCTCTGGTGGGCTCTCGCCTTCGGCGCCGACCTCGGCGGCAACGCCACCGCCGTCGGCGCCGCCGCCAACGTCGTCGTCCTCGGCATCGCCGCCCGTAACGGCACCCCCATCTCCTTCTGGCAGTTCACCAAGTACGGCCTGCTCACCACGATCATCACCGTCGGGTTGTGCGTGCCGTACCTGTGGCTTCGCTACCTGGTCGGCGCCTAGGCCGAGGTGCGAATCCCCCGCCGACCACGATGCTCACCGGGCATTCAGACTAGACACGTTTGATCGGGGGGAAGGGTTTGCCGGTGTCCACGTAGTACTTGCGGACCAGGGGTCCGAATCCGGTAGACGACTCGCCGAGGACCATGGCCTTGATTATTCTGGTGCTCTCGGCGGTGTCGCCGAACATGCCCAGTTCGACGGTAGGCGCGACCTCACACCATTTTTCGCGAGATTCTTTCGTGGCGCTCACATCCGGGTCGAGGCCAAGATAGAAAGGCTGGCCGGTCGAGTCGGATCCCACAGCCAAGAAAATCAGCACGTGATAACCGATTTCAGTTTTCCGGAAGCAGCTTTGGTCTCCGCACACATGGTCGGACGGCCCTTTTATCAGGGTGGCATGCCCCTCCTCCAGTTTCTTGGTGACGGTGTTCCATGTGTCTCGTATCGACGTCGACGCGAGCGAGCCGGGGTCATAAGAACTCCCTTGCGGGCCGCTCAGGAGCGCCGCCAACGCTTTGGCGCGGACCTCGCAGTTTCTGTCCGCCGGCCTCGCGAACCACATCGTCGTCACTGTTAGGCGTGTCTTTTCCGAGACCTGATCGGCAGGCTTCGTCAAGAGCTTCGGCTTGTGTTGTTGTTCCGGCATTTGCAACCATGTGCTAAGGCGCACGGCTGCGGATCCCGGCGTTGCTTGAATCGCCTCTTCAATCCGCTCCCGGATTTTCTGGATCGACGGCGTTGTACTGTCATTTGCCTCGACATAAGCCTGCCTCACCGTCGGCCACCCTTCCCCGCGGTCGGACCACCTCTTTCAGAGTAGGGCATTCCCTGTGTCATTCAAAGGGCAAGGCGGCCGCGGATTGACCGGTTCCGGGCGGGACGATCGCCGTGTGGAGCCGCTGCGCCGGAGGTTTGGAACCGCGGTGGCCGTTGAAAGGCGGATTTCCGGACCGCAGAGCCTTGACGGCTTTACGGACCTACGCCGGTGATCCCTGGCATCGAGGCGCGAGGGCCGGTTCACCCGATGCGGTCGGATACCTGTGATGATCGTCGTTATATGGGTCAAAAGGGGTAAACAGGAGATTTCGGTCTACCGGCGTCTCCGTCGTGGTTGATTTGATCACACTCCGTGGTGTTCCTCTTCGGATGTCACACGTCGTGCGATCGATCCGTCAGACACCTGTGAGGATGGACGGGACGACGCGGATTAAGTAACGCGTTCGCCGTGAAAAGCGACGTCACACTCCTGTGCAGGCGGGAACGTGGCGAAGTGGGTGTCGTTGGCTGTGGAAAAGGAATGCTGATGACGGACGTTTTGGGGGTCATGATCCGCGGCGCGGAGCGTCCGACGGCCGGGGACGGCGGTCGGACCGTGTCTCGGGCCGACGTCGCGGGACCGGACGGCCGGGAATGAGACAGGGCCACAATCCGCCGGTCCGGTTCTTTGCGCTGGTCTTCGCGCTCTCTCTGCCGCTGTGGGTGCTGGGCCACCTGGCCAACCAGGCCGGGGCGGCGCGGCCGTACGACCTGCCGGTGAGCTCGCTGATGGCGTTCTGCCCGCTGATCGCCGCGCTGATCATGCTGCCCCGAGGTGAGCGGCTGCGGCTGCTGCGGCGGTCGGTGGCGCGGTTCCGGCCGGGCCGGTGGTACGTCCCGGCCGTGCTGCTCATGCCGGCCGTGTTCGCGGCGTCGTACGTGGTGCTGCGGCTGGCCGGGCGTCCGCTGCCGGAGCCGCAGATCACCTGGGCGATGGTTCCGGTCCTGGTCGTGATGTTCCTCGTCGCGGCGGTGGGCGAGGAGACGGGCTGGATGGGGTACGCCGCCGACCGCATGCTCACCCGGTACGGCGCGCTCACGGTCGGCCTGGTCATCGGCCTGGTGTGGGCGGTGTGGCACATCGTGCCGTGGCTGCAGGCCGGCCGCGACGCGGGCTGGATCGCCTGGCAGTGCCTGTTCACGGTGGCGACCCGGGTGATCATCGTGTGGATGTACCGGAACACGGGGGCGAGCGTGGCGGCCGCGGTGCTCGTCCACGCTTCCAGCAACGTCGCCTACGCGCTGTTCCCGGTGAACGGCTCGCACTACGACCCGATGACCGCGGGCCTGCTCACCGCGGCCGTCGCGGTGCTCGTCGTGGCGGTGTGGGGCCCGCGGACCCTGGCGGGCCGCGATCACGGGCGACCCCCGGCAGGCCCGTCCGCCTCGTCGTCCGCAGGTTGAGCCCGGGGCTCGGCTGTGAGGTGGCCGCCCTGGCGGAGGGCCGCGAAATGCGTTGGATCAAGCATTGGGTAAGGTCGCGGCATGACCGTTTACCGGGTACGGGGCACCGTGGCCTTCCACGAGACCGACGCGTCCGGGCGCTACCACTACACGAACGCATTCAAGTGGGTGGAGGTCGCCGAGCACGCCCTCTACCGGGAGGCCGGCGTACAGGTCGTCGATCTGCCCCGGCGGGCCGTACAGGCGGTTTTCGACCTGCCGTTCGAGTTCGGCGACGACTACGTCGTCGAGCTTGAGGTCGAGAAGCTGGGGAACACCTCGATCACCTACGCGTGGCGGATCCTCAAGGGTGAGGACGTCGCGGTGCGCGGGTCGTACACCGTCGTCCACATCGACGGCTCCGGGAAGCCCACCCCGCTTCCCGACGCGCTTCGTGAAGTGCTGGCGGGTTACGTGAACCCGGCCCCCTGACAGGCCTTTGCGCGACGTGATCGGCACGCTCGACGATCCGGCCCCGCCCCGCTGGGCCGTTCGTGCGCGAGTGGGCGGCCCTGCTTGCGGAGCATCGCCGCCGCGCGGGCACGCTCGGCGAGCGCGGCGAACCGATCCGGCCGTTGCCCTAACCGGGGACGTCCGAGCCGAGGCTCGGCCACGTCCTCATACCGTCGCGCGAGCCAGGCGAGCTCGACCGTCTCATTTCCAGCGGCCCCGCTTACCGGCGGGACGCCTTCGAGCATCCCAGGCCCGGCGATTCCCCCCGGCCCGTACGCGAGGAATGCCTCGCTCTTCGGGCACGGCGAAGGTCCGGGCGTGCGGTGCGCGAGAGAGCTGCGGGCAGGTGCCCCGGTGATGCCAAGGCCCGCTACTTGACAGTTAGGGGCAAGTAGCCGAGGCTTGTGCCCCAGTCCAGGAGGGCGGGGATGAGCGACATCACGACGCGACGACCGCGACCGGCGGGCAAGGTCTCCACGGCCACCCACACCGCCCTCGTGCGCCAGCTCGAGCAGGAGCTCGAGCGCAGGCTGCTCGCGCCGCTGAGCCTGCTCTTCGACGAGGGCGCCGCGGCCGGATCGGTCGAGGCGATGCGCCGGCAGGCGGCCGCGGACGTGCAGATGTGGGCGGCGCAGCTGCTCGGCCCCGACGAGGACCTCGCCGTGACCGTCGCCCACCGGCTGCTCGCCGCGCTCTACCCGGAAGGCTTCGCGGTGTCGCCGGCCTGGTGGGGCACGCCCCTGGGGCAGGTGGTGGCGCGCCGGCTCGGGCACCCCCACGCGGCCTCCGTCAGCCGGACCGTCGCCGGGGCGATGCTCGGCATCACCCGCCAGGCCGTACAGGACCTGATCAACAGGGGCAAGCTCGCCCGCCACCCGGACGGGGGAGTGTCGGTCGCGTCGGTGCGCGAACGGCTCAACGACCGGTCCGACCCGCAGACCTGACGCCGGACACCGTGAGCAGGAGAGAGAAGAGGCTGCGCCTCCTCGACGCGGAGGCCGCCGAACGCCGCGGCGACCCCGTGCGGCTGCACAGGTACCCGCTGCCGGAGGACTGGGGCATCACGCTGTACCTGCTCGACGAGTCGGCCAACCCCACGGGCAGCCTGAAACACCGCGTGGCGAGGGCGCTGTTCCGGCACGCGATCCGGCAGGGCCGCATCGATGGCGACACGCCGGTGATCGAGGCGACCGGCGGCAACGCCGCGGTCTCGCAGGCGTACTTCGCCCGGCTCCTCGAGCTGCCGTTCGTCGCGGTCATGCCGCGCAAGTCGAGCCCGGAGAAGGTCGAGCGCATCCGGCGCCACGGCGGCGCCGTCCATCTCGTCCACCCGCCCCTGGCGATCTACGGCGAGGCGGAGCGCCTCGCCGGCGCGGAGGGCGGCCACTACATGGACTACCTAAGCAACGGGGCCCGCGCCGTGGCCGCCGGCACCGCCGACGACGACATCGCCGAGGTGCTCTTCGAACGGCTCGCCCTGGAGGGCGTCCCCACCCCGCGATGGGTCGTCGTGGGCGCGGGCAGCGGCACCACCGCGACCACGATCGGCCGGTACATCCACCGCCACGGCCTGCCCACCAGGCTCGCCGTGGTGGACCCCGAGAACTCGGCCTACTTCCCGGGGTGGGTGCTCGACACCGCCGACTACAGCACCGGGATGCCCTCCCGCATCGAGGGCATCGGCCGTCCCCGGATGGAGCCCGGCTTCACCCCCGACCTGGTCGACCTGGTGATCCCCGTCCCCGACGCGGCGAGCCTGGCGGCCACGCGCTTCCTGTACGACACGACCGGCCTGCGCGGCGGCGGCTCGACCGGAACGAACCTGTTCGGCGCGTTCCAGCTGATCGCCAAGATGCGCCGCGAGGGTCGGCAGGGCACCGTCGCCACCCTCCTCTGCGACGACGGCGACCTGTACCGCGATACCTACTACAGCGACACCTGGCTTGCGGCGAAGGGATTCGACCTCGCCCCCAACCTGAAGCGGCTGCACGACTTCCTCACGACCGGCCGGCTTTCCACCTGACCGCACACCGCCCACCGGTCGACCGCACCGCGAGTGGGCCGTTGCCGCCGGTCTCGTTCTGACGGTGCCGGGCAGTCTCCGGCCCGTTACCAGGGAGTATCCCGGCCGCCCCGGGAAACCGGCCGACCTCCGATTCCAGCGCCCCGGGTCCCGGCGTGGCCGTCCGCTCTCGGTTCGCATGCTCGCCGCTCGGTGCCCAGCCGTACCGGCCCGGGGACGCCTGATGATCATGCGCGGTCGTTGGTCGCAATGATGAGCATGATTGCCAGGGCGTCGTGCTTTTCCAGGGGCCGGCGGAAATTCGGGTCGCGTGGGCGGAAAATCCCCTGCTATGGTCGGCGATCGGTCGGCCGCGGGACTTCGGCGCGACTTCCGGATCACGTCTTGGAGCGACGGCTTCGCAGTTCGCGCCTCCATTCCCCGGTCGGCCGCCTCCCCCGGAAGGACCGATGGACCGGCGCGTCGACCTGATCGAATGCGAGGACGTGCTGCTGTTCGCCAACACGGCGATCACGTCCACCGGGCAGCGCGAATTCCGCGACTCCCGGCAGCGGCAGCGGCTTTCGCTGGAGTTCCTCCACGCCTACGTCCAGGGAAACTATCCGGACGTCTATGCCGCGATGCTCGCGCTGGACATCAACGAGCACAACGCGGCGCTCATCATCTTCAACCTGCTCAAGGAACGGACGCCGGCCGACGGGCGGCTGATCGCCCGGCGGCTCGCCCGGATGAGCCCGCCCCGCGTCTACCGGCTGTTTAGGCGGCTGCGCGACGCCGGGGTCAACAACCGGCGCACCCGGGCGATCATCCGCGACTGGCTGGCCGCCCGCCCCGACCTCGCCCACGACGCGGTCAAGTACCGCTCCGGCCTCAAGGCCGCGGTACGGCACGCCCACCTGCGCCTCGACGGCGAGCTCGGCGACTTCCTGTTCGCCCCGCACCGCCGGGGCCGGTACGCGCACCCGCTGCTGGAGGCGTGGCGGCGGGCCCACTACGACAAGACGGCCCTGTACGAGCTGCCGTACCCGGTCGCCGAGGGCTTCGCCGCGCGGCACGGCACCCCGCGTGAGGAGTTCCTCGAGCGCATCGCCCCCAGGCTGACCGCGCTCGAGAGCCTGCGGCTGCGCGAGTCGGCCGCGGCGCACGGCGTGGACACCGAGGCCGACCTGGCCAGGATGACGCTCGTCCGGCTCGCCTCGTACGCGCTGTCCCGGCCGGTGGCGGAGCGCCGCGAGCTCGAGGCCGCGCTGCGCGCCGCGGCCGCCCGGGTGGCAGGCGCCCGCGCGGGCCTGTGGGGGTACGTCGTCGCGGTGCTCGACGACAGCTTCTCCTCGTACGGCTCGCCGGCCAAGCGCCGCCGCCCGCTCGCGGTCGCGCTCGCCTGCCACTACCTGCTCGAGGCGCTGGCCTCCGCGTACGACGGCCTGTGGCTGTCGGGGACCACCGAGCCGATCGGGGTACGCCCGGTCGGGCCTACCCCGCTCGGCCGGCGCATCCTCGACGCCCTGGAACGGCGCCCGGACCGGCTCGTCATCGTCTCCGACGACTGGGACAACGCCCCGCCCGGCCTCGCCGCCGAGGTGCTGCGGGTGTGGCGGCGCCGGTTCGACCCGATGGAGGAGGTCGAGATCGTGCACCTGAACCCGGTGTTCGACGCCGAGGAGTACGAGGTGCGCCGGCTGTCCCCGCTCGTGCCCACGGTCGGCATCCGCGACGCCGAGGACCTGCCCGCCCTGGTGGAGCTCGCCGCGTTCGCGCAGGGCCGTACCGGGCTGTCCGAGCTGCGGGCCTACCTGCTGGAAAGGGCGGCGACGGGATGATCGACTTCACCGGGCTGTGCACCCGCCCCGCGCAGACCTGGGGCGCGCTGCGCCTCGTGCCGCTGGTCCGCCCCAAGCCCATCCGCGACCTGCGGCTCAGCCCGCTCGTCTACGGCGACGAGCCGTCCGTGGTGACCCTGCCGGACAAGACGCTCTACATCGCCTACATCCCGCACGCGTTCGTCGCGTCCTGGACCGGCGACGGCCAGGCGGCCAACAGCACCTCGTGAGCGATCTGCACGGTTTCCTGGCCGATCACCTCGCCGGTAACCAGGAGCCGGCGACGCGCGAAGGCGTCCAGTACGTCGGCCACCGCACTCTGCGGGGCATTGCCGTCGGCACCTGACCGTCGTGCTCCACCGGCGTCCCGGCCCAGGGCAAGCAGGTCGTCACGGGCGACGGCGCGCCGGGCCAGACCACCGCCCCGCGATACCACCGTCAGCCGGTGGAAGATCTCCCGGGCCAGGTGCCGACCGGTCTCATCCAGCTCGGCGTAGGCCTCCTCGGCGCTGGTGGCCACGGCCTGGGTAACCCCACCGGTCTTCGCGTAACCGGCCCGGGTGAGCCGGTTGCCTTCCCGATGTTCCCAGACGGTGAGCATCGCCTGCGACAGCAGCGGCAGTGCACCGCCGCCATAGCCGCCGCCGGGTTGACGCAGATCCTCCAGTACCGCGTCGACGAGGCCCGCCTCCAAGACCAAGCCCGCCGCCTCCGCCGGGCCGGTGATCGCCCGCCGCAGGTCCGCCTCCCTCATCGGACCCAGCACGAACGGCTGATCCTGCAGGGCCGCGGCGAGAGGGGGTTCGTCGGAGCACCGGTCGATGAAGTCTCCGCGTACCGCGACCACGACCAGCGCCGGCGGTTCTTCCGAGCCGTTACCGCCGGTGGCCGCGGCATGCAACGCCGTGAGGAAGGCCGACCGGTCCTTCGCCGCCTGGTCCCGATGATCGCGATCCTGTGCCCGTGTCGTGACGTCGGCCAGGGTGAACAGCTCCTCCAACTGGTCGACCACGAGGACCATGCGGCAGTCGGCCACCTCTCCCGTCAGGCCGCGTCGACGCGCGTCGGTCTCCACCGCCTGACGTACCAGCAGGTGCGCCGATTCGGGTTTCTCACGCAGGCTGCGCAGTACCGCCGCCACTTCCAGGTTGACCATCCCGGCCAGGAGCAGCGCCAGCTGCTCGAGCGGGAAGCGGGTGGGCCGCTCGATCACCCGACAGGCCCACTCCCGCGACCGGGCGCTCAGCTCCCCGCGAGCGATCGCCGGCAGGAGCCCGGCCCGTAGCAGTGAGGACTTGCCCGAACCCGAGGCGCCGGTCACCACCAGGATGCCCGGCCGCGCCAGTCGTCCGGCCAACGCCGTCACCAGCTGTGCGGTGGCGATCTCGCGGCCGAAGAACACCTCGGCGTCCTCGACGCCGAACGGTACGAGCCCGCGATACGGGCTGCGTTCATGCCACCGTGCGCGTGCCGTGGCCGCCGCGGCCTTGTGATCCTCCGCGGTGGCCTGGCCGTTGCCGCGGGGGGTGCGGGTGTTGCGCTCGATCGCGGCCACCTGTTCCGAAAGCAGCCGGATGTCGATCGCCTGCCGGTACTGCGGGCTCACCGCGGTCTCCAGCCGCGCACCCTGCTCGTTGATCCCCTCGCGGATCGCCTCGAGCCGATCGTTCATCTCGGCGAGGACAAGGAGAACTCCTCAAAGTCCCGCCCCAGGCCGGCGAGCCCTTTGGTCAGCTGGGCCTGCAGTTCGCGGTCGCCGGATTCGATCGCCTCCTGCAGCGCGGCGCCGACCACGCCGGAGTGCTCCAGCAGGGCCGCGAACTCCTGGCGCAACTGCCGGGCCTGGTCTCCGCCCGCCTGGAGTACCCGCTCGATCCGGCGTTCCAGTTCCTCTTCGAACCGGGCCGACATCTCGTCCGACGGCTGATCGGCCGCCGCGTCCGCCCGGAAGGAGCGGGTACCCAGCCGGGCCATGGCGTTCTTGACGACGTCGGTGAGAACGTTCCCGCCGACGCCGGTCAGTGCCCCGATCGCGGCCGAGGCGAGTGGCGTTCCGCCCAGTGCGGCTTCCAGCGGTGCCGCGAACGCCCCGGCCGACAAGATCGCCAGTAGCACCGACGGCGACCACCGCCGGGGCCGGTTGTGCCCGGATCGGGCCATTCGGCCGATGCTGGCCCGCACCCCTGAACGCATCGCCTGCGCCGCATCGTCCGGTATTGCCGATGCAACGGTTGCAGGTCCGGTCCCATCGCGACGGTCTGGGCGGCTCTCGACGCCGTTTTCTCCCTGACCGTCTTCCTGGTCTGCGCGGAATCGAACGTTGTCGTGGTCACCGCGTGATGGAGGGGTCACATCAGAACTATCGCTTGCCCGAGGCTTGATGTAACGCTGTTCACCATTTTGAGGAACCGTCGGCTGCAGGTAGTCGGCGTGAGCTATTTGACTGCTTTCTGGGATCGTGATTGCGTGCAAAATTGCCGACGATGCGCAAGAGTCGGTAACCCCCCTCACCTGTGCTTTCATGATCGCAGGACGGTGCATACCGTCGTAGCCGCGCCGACTGGGCGACGTTGCAGGCCTGGTCGGTGAGGAAAGCCCGATGCCGAGGAGATTCGGGGTGCGTCCGGAGTGTGTGGTGGCCTTCTTGTTTCTCGGCACCGTGGCAGCGTCCGAACCAATGCCGGGGGTTCTTCGGGGCGGGTCGCCATGACGGTTTCGGAGATCCGCGACGAGGTGCCGATCACCATCCCGATCACGTTTTCGGCGGCTACCGCTGTTGGCTGTGCGCAAGAAAAATTGCGTGCCGATTTACACAGCCATGACACCGCCGGGTGGTCGCGGAGCTTCGGGGTACGCGTCCAGACCTGATCGAATGGGCGTAGGCCGTCGAGCCGACGGGTAACGCCCGTGCCTGACGGCACGATCCGTCCTTCTGGGCCGGCGAGCGGTGTTCATGCCGCCCGGCGCTTCCCAGGTGCCGAACCACTCACGACAGGAGTACCGCCGTCGGTCATGGCGAAGACCGTGGGCCGCGGCGCTTGCGGCGGACGCCGAGAGCCTTGGGCCAAGGCAGGCGGTGCCGGGGAGCCGCTTCGGGGCCCGGAAACGACAAGGCCCCGAGTCGCTGTTGCGCGGACTCGGGGCTTCTGTGGTGTCCGAGGGGGGACTTGAACCCCCATGCCCTTTAACGGGCACTAGCACCTCAAGCTAGCGCGTCTGCCTATTCCGCCACCCGGACGTGTGTCGCTCGGAGGTGTTCGCTCCGTGCGCCGCATACAGGCTAGCACCTCTTGGGGAGTGCTTCATACCGCTAATCGCGGGTTGGGCGTGGCGGGGTGGCGGTGGGCGGGGGAGAGCGGCGGGAGCGGCCCGGGGAGTGGGGCGTGGCGCGATGGGTGGACTGGGACTGTGCGGAGGAAACGGGCAGGATGGAGGCTCCCAGGGTGTCTCTCAGGAGGGAGGATCATGGTCGCGGTCGGGAACATGGAGGAGGAGGTCGTCGGCCTGTGCCGCGACCTGATTCGCATCGACACCTCCAACCCCGGTGACAGCTCGGGGCCGGGGGAGCGCCAGGCCGCCGAGTACGTGGCGGAGAAGCTCGCCGAGGTGGGGCTGGAGCCTCAGGTGTTCGAGAGCGAGCCGCGGCGGACCAGCGTGGTCGCGCGGATCGAGGGGACCGATCCGGGGCGGGAGGCGCTGCTGCTCCACGGGCACCTCGACGTGGTGCCGTTCGACGCCGGCGACTGGACGCGGCATCCGCTGAGCGGGGAGATCGCCGACGGGTGCGTGTGGGGCCGCGGGGCGGTGGACATGAAGGACATGGACGCCATGATCCTCGCGGTGGTACGGCAGCGGCTGCGTGAGGGGCGGCGGCCGCCGCGGGACGTGGTGCTCGCGTTCACGGCCGACGAGGAGGCCGGCGGCGGGCTGGGCGCGCGGTGGCTCGTCGAGAACCACCCGGAGCTGTTCGAGGGCTGCACCGAGGCGATCGGCGAGGTCGGCGGGTTCAGCATCAGCCTGTCCGAGACCGAGCGGGTGTACGCGATCGAGGCGGCCGAGAAGGGCATCGCCTGGATGAAGCTCACCGCGCGCGGGCGGGCCGGGCACGGGTCGATGCTCAGCACCGAGAACGCGGTCACCGAGGTCGCCGAGGCCGTGGCGCGGATCGGGCGGTACCAGTGGCCGGTACGGCTCACGCCGACGGTGAGGAGCTTCTTCAAGGAGGCGTTCGGCATCGAGCTGACCGAGGAGGACACCGAGGCGACGGTGGCGAAGATGGGGCCGCTCGCCCGGCTGGTCGGCGCGACGCTGCGCAACACGGCGAACCCGACGATGCTCGAGGCCGGCTACAAGGCGAACGTGATCCCGCAGACCGCGACCGCGGCCGTGGACGGGCGGTTCCTGCCGGGCTACGAGGAGGAGTTCTTCGCCACCATCGACGAGCTGCTCGGCCCGAACGTCACCCGCGAGTTCATCCACTACGACATCGCGGTGGAGACCCCGTACGAGGGGCGGCTGGTGCGCGCGATGACCGAGGCGCTGCTCGCCGAGGACCCGGGCGCCCGGGTGGTGCCGTACATGATGTCCGGCGGCACCGACCTGAAGTCGTTCAGCCTGCTCGGCATCCGCGGGTTCGGGTTCACCCCGCTGCGGCTCCCGCCCGACCTGGACTTTTCCGGCATGTTCCACGGCGTGGACGAGCGGGTTCCGGTGGACGCGCTCACGTTCGGCGTGCGGGTTCTTGACCGGTTCCTGGATCTCTGCTGACCGCCCCTGCGAAATTCACCGAAATCCATTGCCATCACGTGAAGTGCTGCTAACGTAACTGAGCGTTGAAGGGGTGATCCAGGGTGGTCCACACCGGGTGCCTCCGCGTGTGCGGAGCGTGCCCAGACGTCCAAGGAGGGTCGCGTGGCAGGCACGCAGTCGGTGCAGGGCGGTTCGGCGCCCGACATGCCGTGCCTGCCCGTGGCCGGCCCCGGTGACGGGGTGCCCGGGGCGGGGAGCGACCGGAAGGTGCGGTCCGGCGCTTCCCGCCTGGGGCGTCGCCTGCTTCTCGGCGGGCTGTTCCTCGTCGGCTGGGTCCTGGGCGTGTTCCTCCTCGGCTGGGTCGGTGCCGCCCCCGCGGCAGCGGACACGCTCCCTTCCGACGACTCCCGGATCACCGCCTCGCTCCGCGCCGAGCGGGACCAGGTGCGGTCCTTCGGCGCGAGCGACGCCTCGACGGAAGCCGAGGCGATGGCCGGGCGCGGCGTCCATGGGCTCACATTCCAGTACGCGCCTGGCCACACCGCACCGTCCACCATCGTCCACAAGGTCGGCGCCTACGCACTGGCGCCGCGGTCCGGTGGTGGTGTCGGCCCGCTCGGGCCGCCTTTCGGGGATGCCGTGCGATCGATCGATGATCCACGGCTGATGGCGTTTCCCGCCCCTCCGGCGGGGACGCTTCCTCCGGTCGTCCGTACAGCGGCGGACGAACCCGCGTTCTCTCCTGACTGATTCTCGCGTGTGACGGCGTGCCCCTGAGTGGGGTACGGCCGGCGGAGCGCGCCTACCCTCCGGAGTCATATCGCCGCGCTCCGTGCGAGTGATCCGTCTGAATCTCCTCCATTCATTGATCGCGACGGCCGTGGGGCCCCCGCTGTGCGGTGCTCCCCGCCGCCTGTCCTCGTCGTGCCGTCGCGGCTGTCAGAAATCCCCCACGAAACATCAAGGAGCTTCTATGCGCACTTGGGCGAAGGGCGCGAAGCCCGCGGCGTTGCTCGCGCTCGGCGTCATGGCCCTCACCGGCGGCGGCACCGCCTGGGCCGACACCGACGGCCGCTACTCGATCGGCGGCGGCAACCAGATCGACCTGCCGGTGACCCTCCCGGTCGACATCAGCGGCAACGCCATCGGGATCCTCGGCGACGCCAACGCGGCGTCCCGCGGCGGCGCCACCGTCGAGAACGGCGCCGGTTCGGGCGCGGGCGGCAACCGTACCTCGGGGCGGTCGTCGATCCTCGGTGGCAACCAGGTGGTCGCGCCGATCACCGCGCCCGTCAACGCCTGCGGCAACGCGGTCTCGCTGTTCGGCAGCGCCGACGCGGCCTGCACGGGCGGTGCCAAGGTCAAGAGCAGCGGCAGGGGCGGTTCCGGCTCGGGTGCGGGTGGCAACCGTACCTCGGGGCGGTCGTCGATCCTCGGTGGTAACCAGGTGGTCGCGCCGATCACCGCGCCCGTCAACGCCTGCGGCAACGCCGTCGGGGTGCTCGGCGATGCCGCCGCCGCGTGCACGGGCGGCGCCAAGGTGAAGAGCAGCGGCAGGGGCGGCTCGGGCTCCGGCGCGGGTGGCAACCGTACCTCGGGGCGGTCGTCGATCCTCGGTGGCAACCAGGTGGTCGCTCCGATCACCGCGCCGGTCAACGTGTGCGGCACCTCGGTCGCCGCGCTCGGCAGCGCCTTCTCCGGCTGCCAGGGCGGGGCGAAGGTGAAGCAGGGCGGCAACCACGGCTACGGCGGCAGGTTCACGGGCCGGGCCGGCGGGCGCGGAGCCGGCGGCAACGACACCGACGGGCGCTTCGGCGCGGGCAGCGGCAACCAGGTGGTCGCGCCGATCACCGCGCCGGTGAACGCCTGCGGCAACGCCGTGGGCAACGGTGCCGCGGGGTGCAAGGGCGGCGTCACGGTGAAGCGCTCCGGCGGCTCGGGCTCCGGTGCGGGTGGCAACCGTACCTCGGGGCGGTCGTCGATCCTCGGCGGTAACCAGGTGGTCGCGCCGATCACCGCGCCGGTCAACGTGTGCGGCAACGCGGTGGCCGTGCTCGGGAAGGCGTTCGCCGGGTGCAAGGGCGGCGCCGAGGTCATCGGCGGCTCGGGCTCGGGTGCGGGTGGCAACCGTACCTCGGGGCGGTCGTCGATCCTCGGTGGTAACCAGGTGGTCGCGCCGATCACGGCGCCGGTCAACGTGTGCGGCAACGCGGTGGCCGTGCTCGGCCGCTCCGAGGCCGCCTGCCTCGGCGGCGCCAAGGTCGTGGGCGGCGGCTCGGGTGCGGGTGGCAACCGTACCTCGGGGCGGTCGTCGATCCTCGGTGGTAACCAGGTGGTCGCGCCGATCACCGCGCCGGTGAACGCCTGCGGCAACGCGGTCGCGGTCCTCGGTGACGCCGCCGCCGGGTGCCTCGGCAGCGCCAAGGTCACCTCCTCCGGCGGGCGCGCCCTGCGCAGGGTGCAGAACGCCGGCCTGCTCTCGGTCGCGCCGGTCAAGGTCGTCAAGAAGGCGGCCCACCCGGTCCAGCCGGGCCGTCCCAAGCTGCCGAAGGCGACCGCTCACCGGCTCGTGCCGGTGCCCGGCGGCGTCCCGCAGCTCCCGGGCCAGCTCGCCCCGCTGCCGGGCGGCCTCACCGAGCTGCCCAACCTGCCGCTGGTGTCGAACCTCCCGGTCGGCAAGGCCCCCGCGTCCGGCGGGTCGGCCACCGACATCCTGCCGATCAAGCTGGTGAGCGCCGAGGAGACGGCCAAGCCCGGGATGGACGCCGGTGCCTTCCTCACCATGGCCCTCGGCACCCTGTTCGCGGCCACGACCGCGTTCTTCGCCTTCACCCGCCGGTTCCGCTTCGGCCGCCGGTAACCACCGGCCACGCCGAGACCGCGCAGCCGCCGTGCCGTACCCGGTGTGGTGCCCACCGGGGCGGCCACGGCCCGCGGCGGCACGACCGATCCCGGCCGCGCCCGCGCACCGCGCGGCCGGGAGCCCAGACGCTTTGCCCGTTCCGGGGGCGCGGCCCGGGACGGGCAAAGCCCTGTCCTCGGCGATATCACATCACGGCGCGCGATTCCCTATACTCGGGCGCTTGGGGACGCGAGACGGCACAGGGACGGCGCCGGCGGGAGGATCACGCCGGGAGAGCCGCGCGGGAACGATCAGCGTCGATCACATCGTGCGGACCACCCTGATGATCTTCCGGCGCAGGCGTACGTGCCTTCTGCCGTCGGGATAGCGTCTCAGCCGGTACAGTTCCCAGTCGCCGTACTCCGCGTGATCGGTGAGGACCCTGCGGGCGTCCTCCCGCGAGGTATCCCGCGAGAAGTACAGATCCAAGTAGGAGTACTCGACCACAGCGATTAGTCTCCCAGAGGTGGCCTGCGGGACTACGGAACCCTCTGGGCTCTATTCTGCTCCCTCGTGAATATCAATGGGAGTGGAGTTTCCGGGAGGGGACGGGGTAACCCGTGTGGGAGGGAACCCTGGTTAGCGACACCCGGACGAGGATTCCCGGCGGACCCGCCACGGGCCCACGGGAGCGACCTGAGCAAGCGAGGTAGGAAGTAGCGTGCCAGCCAAGGACGGGAAGGCCGACGGAACCCGGCTGGTGATCGTCGAGTCGCCCGCTAAGGCGAAGACGATCGCCGGTTACCTCGGGCGCGGCTACATCGTGGAGTCGAGCATCGGTCACATCCGCGACCTGCCCGAGAAGGCCGAGGACATCCCCGAGAAGTACAAAGGGGAGCCGTGGGCCCGGCTTGGCGTCAACGTGGAGCACGACTTCGAACCTCTCTACATCGTCAACCCCGACAAGAAGGCCCAGGTCACCAAGCTCAAGCAGCTCCTGAAGGACGCCGTCGAGCTCTACCTCGCCACCGACGAGGACCGCGAGGGCGAGGCGATCGCCTGGCACCTGCGCGAGGTGCTCAAGCCCAAGGTGCCGGTGCGGCGCATGGTCTTCCACGAGATCACCCCGCAGGCGATCCGGGAGGCGGTGGCGAACCCGCGCGACCTCAACCTGCGGCTCGTCGACGCCCAGGAGACCCGGCGCATCCTCGACCGGCTGTACGGCTACGAGGTGAGCCCGGTCCTGTGGAAGAAGGTCAAGCCGCGGCTGTCCGCCGGCCGGGTGCAGTCGGTCGCGACCCGCCTCGTGGTCGAGCGCGAGCGCGAGCGCATGGCGTTCACCCCCGCGGGCTACTGGGACATCCGGGCCCTGTTCGACACCCGGCGCCCGGACGAGGAGACGCCCACCTTCCACGCGACGCTGACCGCGGTCGACGGCCGCCGCGTCGCCCAGGGCCGCGACTTCGCCGGCGACGGCACGCTGCGCACCACCGACGTCGTCCACCTCGACGAGCAGGCCGCCCGCGGCCTCGCCGACCGGCTCGCCGGGGCCACGTTCACCGTCACCTCGATCGAGCGCAAGCCGTACACGCGCAAGCCGTACGCGCCGTTCCGGACCACCACCCTGCAGCAGGAGGCGAGCCGCAAGCTCGGCTTCTCGGCCAAGTACACGATGCAGGTGGCCCAGCGGCTGTACGAGAACGGCTACATCACCTACATGCGTACCGACAGCATCACGCTGTCGGAGACCGCGGTCGCCGCCGCGCGCCGCCAGGCGCTCAAGCTGTACGGCCCGGCCTACGTGTCCGACAAGCCGCGCGTCTACACCAGCAAGGTGAAGAACGCCCAGGAGGCGCACGAGGCGATCCGCCCGGCCGGTGAGGAGTTCCGCACCCCGGCGGAGACCGGGCTGCAGGGCGACGAGTTCCGCCTCTACGAGCTGATCTGGCAGCGCACGGTCGCCTCCCAGATGAAGGACGCCACCGGCGAGTCGGTGAGCGTGAAGGTCGGCGGGACCTCGAGCACCGGCGAGGCCGTGGAGTTCAGCGCGAGCGGCCGCACGATCACCTTCCACGGCTTCCTCAAGGCGTACGTGGAGGGCGCCGACGACCCGTCCACCGACCGGGACGACTCCGAGCGGCGGCTGCCCACGCTCGCCGAGGGCCAGGTGCTCGCCGCCCGCGAGCTCGCCGCCGAGGGCCACACCACCCGCCCGCCGGCCCGGTACACCGAGGCCTCGCTCGTCAAGGAGCTGGAGGACCGGGAGATCGGCCGCCCGTCCACGTACGCGTCGATCATCGGGACGATCCTCGACCGCGGCTACGTGTTCAAGAAGGGCACCGCGCTGGTGCCGTCGTTCCTCGCCTTCGCCGTGGTGAACCTGCTCGAGCAGCACTTCGGCAACCTGGTGGACTACGAGTTCACCGCGCGCATGGAGGAGTGCCTCGACGCGATCGCCCGCGGCGAGACCGAGCGGGTGCGCTGGCTGCGCCACTTCTACTACGGCGACGACGGCGACGTCGGCCTCAAGGACCTGGTGAGCGACCTCGGCGACATCGACGCCAAGGAGATCAGCTCGTTCCCGATCAAGGGCAGCGACATCGTGATCCGGGTCGGCCGCTACGGGCCGTACCTGGAGCGCAACGGCGTGCGGGTGAACGTGCCGGAGAACCTCGCCCCGGACGAGCTCACCGCGGAGAAGGCCGAGGAGCTGTTCGCCCAGCCGAGCGGCGAGCGCGAGCTCGGCGTGGATCCGGAGACCGGGCGGATCATCGTGGCGAAGAGCGGCCGCTTCGGGCCGTACGTCACCGAGATCCTCCCGGAGGAGGCCGAGGCGAACGGCACCGGCAAGGCGAAGAGGAGCACGACCAAGCCGCGCACCGCCTCGCTGTTCAAGTCGATGTCGCTGGAGACGATCACGCTCGAGGACGCGCTCAAGCTGCTCTCGCTGCCCCGCGTGCTCGGCGAGCTCGACGGCGAGGAGGTCACCGCGCACAACGGCAAGTTCGGCCCGTACGTGAAGAAGGGCTCGGACTCGCGGTCGCTCTCCTCCGAGGAGGAGCTGTTCACCATCACCCTCGAGCAGGCCAAGGAGCTGTTCGCCCAGCCCAAGCAGCGGGGCCGCGGCCGGGCCGCGTCCGCCGCGCCGCTGCGCGAGCTCGGCGAGGACCCGAACTCCAAGCGCCCGATCGTGGTGAAGGAGGGCCGGTTCGGCCCGTACGTCACGGACGGCGAGACGAATGCCTCGCTGCGCAAGGGCGACACGGTCGAGGAGATCACCGTGCAGCGCGCGGCCGAGCTGCTCGCCGAGCGCCGGGCCCGCGGCACCACGACCAAGCGGGGCCGGGCCAAGGCCGCCGCCAACCAGCCGTAGCCGGGCCGCTGCGATCGATACCGGGGCGGGTCGGCGCACCGATAACCTGATACCCATGACCACCCCCGGCCGGCCCGCCACACGGCGGAGGCGCCCGCACGTGCTGGCCAACGCGCCGTTCCGCAAGCTGTGGACGGCGATGTCGGTGTGCAGCCTCGGCGACTGGCTCAACCTGATCGCGCTCACCGCGCTGGCGAGCCACTTCACCCGGGACTCCGGGTTCCAGGTGCAGAGCCTGGCGATCGGCGGCGTGTTCCTGGCGAAGATGCTGCCCGCCGTACTGCTCGGCCCGATCGCCGGGGCGGTGGCCGACCGGTTCGACCGGCGGCTCACCATGGTCGTCGCGGACGTGGCCCGGTTCGCCGTGGTGCTGTCGATCCCGCTCGTCGGCGGCTACCGGTGGATGCTGGCCGCCACGGTCCTGCTCGAGTGCGTCAACCTGTTCTGGGTGCCGGCGAAGGACGCGACCGTCCCCAACCTGGTGCCGAAGGACCGGCTCGAGGAGGCGAACCGGTTCAACCTCCTCGTCACGTACGGCACGGCCCCGCTCGCCGCGGCGCTGTTCTCGGTGCTGTCGATCGTCGCCGAGATGCTCGGCGGCGCGGTGCCGTCGTTCGCGGCCGAGCCGGCGAGCCTCGCCCTGTACGTCAACGCGCTCGCGTACTGGGTCTCCGCGATCCTGATCTTCACGCTGAAGGACATCCCGCGGCGCGCGATCTCCGCCCCCTCGGTGCTCCGCCAGATCGCCGACGGCTGGCGGTACGTCGGTCGGACCCCGCTCGTGCGCGGCCTGGTGATCGGCATGGCCGGGGCGTTCGCCGCGGGCGGCGCGGTGATCGGCGTGGCCCGGCTGTACGTGGCCGCGCTGGGCGGCGGCGACCCGGCGTACGGCGCGGTGTTCGCCGCGGTGTTCGCGGGCATGGCGCTCGGCATGTTCTTCGGGCTGCGGCTGCTGCGCGAGCTGTCCCGGCGCCGCCTGTTCGGGCTGGCGATCGTGGCCGCGGGCCTTGTGCTCGTCGCGATCGCGCTGATCACGAACATGGTGGTGGTCACGGTGCTCACCGTGGCGCTGGGCGCGTGCGCGGGCATCGCGTGGATCATCGGCTACACGTTGATCGGCCTGGAGGTCGAGGACGGGCTGCGCGGCCGTACCTTCGCGTTCCTCCAGTCGCTCGCCCGGGTCGTGCTGCTCGTCGTGGTCGCCGTGGCCCCGGCGCTCGCCGCGCTGTTCGGCCAGCACACCTACCGCTTCACCCCGACCGTGTCGTACACGTTCGGCGGCCCGAACCTCGTGCTGCTGATCGGCGCGCTGCTCGCGATCGCGGTCGGCGTGGTCGCGCTGCGCCACATGGACGACCGCCGGAACGTGCCACTCCTCGCCGACCTGGCCGCCGCGCTGCGCGGCACCCGGTACGTCCCGGACGAGCCGGCCCCCGAGCGGCGGCGCGGCGTGTTCATCGCGTTCGAGGGCGGCGAGGGCTCCGGCAAGACCACCCAGGCCCGCATGCTCGCCATCTGGCTGCGCGACCAGGGCTACGACGTGGAGCACACCCGCGAGCCGGGCGCGACCAAGGTGGGCATGCGGCTGCGCGCGATCCTGCTCGACGCCGCCCACCAGGGGCTGTCGGCGCGGGCCGAGACCATGCTGTACGCGGCCGACCGGGCCGAGCACGTGGAGAAGGTGATCCGCCCGGCGCTCGAGCGCGGCGCGATCGTGGTGAGCGACCGGTACGTCGACTCGTCGCTCGCCTACCAGGGGGCGGGCCGCGCGCTCGACCAGCAGGACGTGGCCCGGATCAACGAGTGGGCGACCGGCGGGCTCGTGCCCGACCTCACGATCGTGGTCGACGTGCCGCCCGAGGTGGGGCTCGCCCGGTTCGCCTCGCCCGCGGACCGCATCGAGGCCGAGCCGCTCGAGTTCCACGAGCGGGTGCGCCGCGAGTTCCGGGCGCTCGCCGCCGCCGACCCGGACCGCTACCTCGTGGTCGACGGCACGCAGACGCCCGAGGAGGTCGCCGCGATCGTGCAGGACCGGGTGCGGGAGATCCTTCCTGACCCGGTGCCGGGGGACGCCGAGGCCGCCACCGGCACCATGCCGGCGATCCGCGACCGGCGGTGAGGTTGCGATGAGCGTGTTCGACGCACTCGTGGGCCAGGACCACGCGATCGAGGTGCTGCGGCGCGCCGCCGCCGGGTCCGGCATGACCCACGCCTGGCTGTTCACCGGCCCGCCCGGGTCCGGCCGGTCGGACGCGGCCCGCGCCTTCGCCGCCGCGCTGCTCTGCCCGCAGCAGGGCTGCGGCACCTGCGAGCTGTGCCGCCAGGTCGAGGTCGGCTCCCACCCCGACCTGGAGGTGGTACGGCCCGACGGCCTCTCCTACAGCGTGCGGCAGACCCGCGAGCTGGTGCTGCGCGCCGCGGGCGCCCCGACCCTCGGCCGCTGGCGCGTGGTGCTGTTCGAGGACGCCGACCGGGCCACCGAGGCCGCCGCGAACGCCCTGCTCAAGGCGATCGAGGAGCCGCCGCCGCGGACGGTGTGGCTGCTGTGCGCGCCGTCCCCCGACGACATGCTCGTCACCATCCGGTCCCGGTGCCGGGTGGTGACGCTGCGCACCCCGCCCGCCGACGCCATCGCCGAGCTGCTCGTCACCCGGGACGGGGTCGACCCGGAGACCGCCGCGTTCGCCGCCCGCGCCTCGCAGGGGAACGTGGGCCGTGCCCGCCGCCTCGCCCTCGACGAGGAGACCCGGCGCCGCCGCGACGCGGTGCTCAGCCTGCCCCGCGAGCTCACCGGCGTCGGCGAGTGCGTGGCCGCGGCTGAGCGGCTGGTGAAGACCGCCGAGGAGGAGGCCGCGGCGGCCACCGCCGAGCTGAACGAGGCGGAGACCGCCGAGCTGCGCAAGGTGTACGGCGAGGGCTCGACCGGCAAGGGCCTCGGCCGCGGCGGCCTGGTGCGCGGTGCCGCCGGGGCGCTGAAGGAGCTGGAGGAGCGGCAGAAGTCCCGCGCCACCCGGATCAAGCGGGACACCCTCGACGCCGCCCTGCTCGACCTGGTGGCGTTCTACCGGGACGTGCTCGCCGTGCAGTTCGGGGCGCAGGTGGAGCTCGCCAACGAGGACCGGCGCGCCGACGTGGAGGCCGTGGCCCGCGCCTCCACCCCGGAGACCACGCTGCGCCGGGTGGACGCGATCCTGCAGTGCCGCAGGCGGCTCGCCGCGAACGTCAACCCGCAGATCGCCGTCGAGGCGATGGCCCTCGCGCTCCGCTGACCGGGGTCCCGCATGGCCGCCCGGCCGCCGTACCGCCGGAATCACACCGCCGGGTAGGCAACCTTGGGCGCGCGGCGGCGTCTCTGGGACATGCAGGCGGAGATCCTCGACATAGGCTCCTCGCGCGGCGCGCCGGAGGCGGACGACGCGATCAGCGCGCTCTACGCCGAGCACGCGCTCGGCCTCACCCGGCTCGCCCTGATCATGGTCGGTGACCGGGAGACGGCCGAGGACGTGGTGCAGGAGGCGTTCCTCGGCCTCCACCGCCGCTACCACCGGTTACGCCACCCGGACAACGCCCTGGTCTACCTGCGCAGCGCCGTGCTCAACGCGTCGCGCAGCGTGCTGCGCCGTCGCCGGCTGCCCTCCTTCTTCGCCCGGACCTACGAGCCGCCGGTGTGGTCCGCCGAGTCGGCCGCGATGCTCGGCGCGGAACGGCGGGCCGTGCTCGAAGCACTGCACCGGCTGCCGCGCCGCCAGCGGGAGGCGCTCGTGCTGCGCTACTACGCCGAGCTGTCGGAGGAGGAGACCGCCCGGGTGATGGGCGTGAGCCGCGGGACCGTCAAGTCGACCACCCACCGGGCGCTCGCCGCGCTCGGCCGCCTGCTGGAGGAGCGGGACAGGTGACGGAGGTGAACGTGCGGGACATCATCGAACGGCTGCGCGACGCGACGGCCGCAGCCGGGGAGACGATCACGGAGGCGCCTCCGCTGCGGCTTCCGGAACCGCGGCCCCGCCCCTGGCTCACGCCGCTCGCCGCGGCGGCCGCGGTCGTGCTCGCCATCGCCGGCGGCGTGGGGGCATACCGGGTGGTGTTCGGCGAGCGCGCCGCGCCCGCGGAGGGCGTCGCGCCCCTGCCCCGGTTCTTCGCGCACGTGGCCGGCACGGACGTGGTGGTCCGGTCGAGCGATGGGGGGCGGGAGGTCGGCCGGGTCGCCGCGCCGTCCGCGTACGAGTGGTACGCCCACGTGGCGGCGGCCGGGGACAACCGGACCTTCTTCGCGGCCACCGAGGCGAAGGACTGCACGGCGCGGCTGTACCGGTTCACCGTGGGCGAGGACGGGCGGGTGGCCAAGCCGGAGGCCCTGCCGTACCGGCCGCCGGAGGGCACCCTGGTCACCTCGCTCGCGGTGAGCGGGGACGGGAAGACGGTGGCGTACGGCCTGCAGTCGTGCGAGCCGGCCGCCACGACGGGCCGGATCACGGTGGCCGACACCGCGACCGGGCGCACCCGCGAGTGGCGCGGGGACCGGCCGGTCACCGGCCTGTCCCTCAGCCGCGACGGGCGGTACCTCGCCTTCCGGGAGGCGACGCTGCTGACCGTGTTCCGGGTCCGGTCGCCGCGGCCCGGCTCGGGGGACCCGGCGGTCACGGAGCCCGAGGTCGTCTCGTCGGCGGACGTCCACCCGGTCCCCGCCGAGGCGGCGCCGTCGCCGGAGGCCGCGTTCCCCGAGCCCACCCCGTCCGAGTCCCCCGAGGTGCCGGCCACCCCGACCCCGTCCTCCGCCGCCTCGGGACCGCCCTCGCCGGCGCGGCCGGGCGACGTCGCGGCCGTTCCCGAGCCCGCGCCGGCGGAGAGCTTCGCGCTCCCGAAGCATCCGATCACGCCGGATCCGACCGACCCCCCGATCCGGGAGCCGTACCCCGGCGTCGACGGCCTGTCGTACCCGGCCTCGCCGGTGCCGAAGCCGGTGCCCACGGCCGGTTCGGACGACGTCCGCTACGTGCGGGTGCCCGACGGGCGGGTCCGGGTGCTCGACACCACCACCGAGCCCGGCGACCTGCGCCGGAGCCGCATGGTCCCCCTCACCGGGCCGTGGGGCGACGTCGTGTGCGGGGTGACGATCTCCCCGGACGGCACCCGCCTGTACGCGGGCGTGGGGTACCCGCCCGCGGCGGCGCGGCCCGAGGCGGCCACGGCGGGCATCGCCGAGTTCGACGCGTCCAGCGGCGAGCCGCTGCGCCACCTCACCCGGATCGATGAGGGCCTGCTCTGCCTGGTGGACGGCGACGGCGGCGGCACCCGGTTCCTGGTACGGCACGGCGGCGAGTACGGCGTGGTGGCGGACACCGGCGGCTACCGCACGCTGGCCACCGTCGGCGCCGAGCCCAGGACCGCCGCGGCCTGGTAGCCGCCGGACGGCGTGACGCTCCCCGCCGCGAGCGACGCGGCGGGGAGTATTCGTGCCGCCCGTGCCGTTGGTTCGTTTTGCCGAGCCTGATGTGATGCGGTGCACGGGCCGAAAACGCCCGGGGCGCGTAGGGTGGCGAGTGCAGGCACGCCGTACCTGACGGAAGGGGAGCGCGGCGACGTGGGCATGATCATGGCGGTGAGCTTCACCCGCTATGGGCGGCTCTATTACCTCGATCCCGGTCCGCACCGGCCCAAGGTGGGGGACAAGGTGCTCGTGCCCACCGGGTCGGGCCCCGAGGTGGCCGAGTGCGTGTGGCCGCCCCAGTGGGTCAGCGAGGACATCGAGGGCCTGCCGGTGTGCCAGGGCCTCGCCCAGGAGGAGCACCTCGTCCGCGACGAGAACAACCGGCGCAAGCGCGCCGAGGGGCGGAGCGTCGCCAAGCGCCTGATCAAACGGCACGGGCTGCCGATGAAGGTGGTCGGCATCGACTACCTCGACGCCGACAACGTCTACACCGTCTACTTCTCCGCGCCGCACCGCGTCGACTTCCGCCAGCTGGTGCGCGACCTCGCGCGCAACCTGCGCGCCCGGGTCGAGCTGCGGCAGATCGGCCCCCGCGACGAGGCCCGGCTGCAGGGCGGCATCGGCCCGTGCGGGCGCGACCTGTGCTGCGCGACCTTCCTCAAGGACTTCGAGCCGGTCTCGGTGCGCATGGCCAAGGACCAGGACCTGCCGGTCAACCCGCTGCGCATCGCCGGCGCGTGCGGGCGGCTGATGTGCTGCCTGAAGTACGAGCACCCGCTCTACCAGGAGTTCCGGGCCTCCGCGCCGCGCGTGGGCAGCCAGGTGGAGACGCCGGAGGGCCCGGGCACGGTGGTGGGCCACAACGTGCCCGCCGACCAGGTCGTGGTCCGGCTCAACGACGGCGGCAGGCGCTGCTCCTGCTCGCGGGCGAGCGTGTGCGCGCCCCGCCAGGCGTACGAGGCGACGTACGGCGGGAAGGCGGACGAGCGGTGAGGCGGCGGCGCATCGCGGCCCTGCTCGCCGCGGCGGCCCTCGCCGCCGGATGCAGCACGACCGGCGGTGAGCCCGCGGGCGGACGGGACGGCGGGTCCGCGTCCGCGGCCCCCGGCACCGGCGCCACGGCGGCGCCCGCGGGCCTGCAGCGGTACTACGGCCAGAAGGTGTCCTGGTCGGACTGCGGGCAGGGCTTCCAGTGCGCCCGCGTCGCCGTACCGCTCGACTACGACGACCCGGACGGCGAGCAGATCAAGATCAGCGTGATCCGGCTGCCCGCCACCGGGGACCGCATCGGCTCGCTGCTGGTCAACCCCGGCGGGCCCGGCGGATCCGGTATCGAGTACGCGCGCAGCGCCGAGTACATCGTGTCCAAGGAGATCCGGGCCCGGTTCGACATCGTCGGCTTCGACCCGCGCGGCGTCGGCGAGTCGTCGCCGGTGCGCTGCCTGTCCGGCCCCGAGCTCGACCGCCACGTCGGCCTCGACGCCACCCCCGACGAGGAGAGCGAGGTGAGCGCGCTCGAGCGGAGCGCCCGGGCGTTCGCCGAGGGCTGCCAGGCCAAGTCCGGCAGGCTGCTGCCGCACGTCGGCACCGTGAACGCCGCCCGCGACATGGACGTGCTCCGCGCCGTCCTCGGCGACGCGGGCCTCACCTACCTCGGCAAGTCGTACGGCACGTTCCTCGGCGCGATGTACGCCCACCTGTTCCCGGACAAGGTGCGCGCCCTCGTGCTCGACGGCGCGGTGAACCCGTCCCTCGCCCCGCTGGAGTCGAACGAGGCCCAGGCGCGCGGCTTCGAGGTCGCGCTGGAGGCGTTCCTCAAGGACTGCTTCGAGGACGCCTCCTGCCCCTTCGACAGCCGCGAGCTCGACGGCGCCCTGCAGGAGTTCTCCGCGCTGATGCGCCGCATCGACGCCCGGCCGCTGCGCAACAAGACCGACGCCCGCCCGGTCACCGAGGCGTGGGCGATGCTCGGCGTCGCCACCCCGCTGTACGACCGCGGCTCCTGGCCGGTGCTGCGCCAGGCGATCGCCCAGGCGCTCGCGGGCGACGGCACCACCCTCATCTCCACCGCCGACCTGCTCATCGGCCGCCGCCCCGACGGCACGTACTCCAACCAGACCGAGGCGAACACCGCGATCAACTGCGTCGACCGGGTCTACCCGCGGGACCTCGACGCCTACCGCCGCGCCGCCGAGTCGACCGAATCGCCGCGCTTCGGCGCGTACATCGCCTGGGGCTCGCTGCCGTGCGCCTACTGGCCGGTCAAGGGCGACGACACCGGCCGCCGCATCACCGCCGAGGGCGCGCCCCCCATCGTCGTCATCGGCACCACACGCGACCCCGCCACGCCGTACGAGTGGTCCCAGGCCCTGTCCACCCAGCTCAGGTCGGGCCGCCTCATCACCTACGAGGGCGACGGCCACACCGCGTACAAGATGGGCTCGGCCTGCGTCGACCGCCTCGTCGACCGTTACCTCATCTCGCGCACCCCACCCGCCGACGGCGCCCGCTGCCCGGAGCGCGAGTGACCCGCCCACGCCACCGAGGCTAACCGAGGAGCGCACACCGCCTCCGACCCTGTAGACTCTTTCTCGCCGTATGGCACCGCCGCCTTAGCTCAGTCGGCCAGAGCGACGCACTCGTAATGCGTAGGTCGAGGGTTCGATTCCCTCAGGCGGCTCAGCTCAGAGGCCCCTCCCGATCTTGGGAGGGGCCTTCTTCATGTCCATGCCAGACCAATGCCAGATGATCGTGCGCCGGACCCCGACGAGACGTCATCGGTCCCTTGCTCCCGCCCGGCACGTCTTCAGTCGATGAGGTCGCAGAGGCCGGGGCCAAGGTCGTCGCCGACCATGCGGAGGGCGGTCTCGGCGCGGGAGGCGAGGACGAGCGGCGGCGTGTCGGCGGCCAGGTGCGCGTGTGCGATACGGTCCAGGGCGGCGCCGACCAGCGGAGCGGTGGTACGGAGCGCGGCGGGGAGGGCGACCCCGCCGATGGAACCTCCGTGGAGCACGATGTTGCGGCATCGATAGAGCCGACGCAGCGACATCTCAAGGTAGCCCCGTACGCGCTCCAGAACGCGCCGAGGGTCGGCGAGCAACTCCCGCATCCGGTGGATCGCCGCGGCGTCGCTGCCGGTGCGCCACGACCGGACCAGCGGAAACCCGCCCCGACTTTCCAGCTCGGCGGCGATGACCGCGGCACGCTCCCGGTTGGACGCGCAGGCGGCGAGTTTGCCGGGAAGCGGGTCGCCCGGCACCTCGCGCACCCGGTAGGACAGGGCGGTGAGTTCGGCACGGGGCCATGAGC